>Ga0181516_10000275_pt1 | contig 51442 bp, 44 predicted proteins | sample PEATcosm2014_Bin_25_FD_121104 | JGI IMG/M metagenome (GOLD analysis project Ga0181516, IMG submission 121104) | Peatland microbial communities from MTU Mesocosm Facility, Houghton, MI, USA - PEATcosm2014_Bin01_10_metaG | ecosystem: Environmental > Terrestrial > Soil > Wetlands > Peat | place...
GCAGGCCAAATCTCTGCGGAGGGGGTGGGCGCTGCGGGCGTGTCGGGTGCGGTCGGGGGCATAGGCATCTCGTGGGGACATCTTACCTGATCCGTACCGTCTCGGAGCCGGGAACGTGGACGCAGCGTCCACCCCTACGGTGATTTCTTTCATGGATTTCTCTATCCCCATTGTGCGCCGATGGGGCGTAATACTACGCAAGGGGCAGGGAAAGGATAGTTTCCCAGATCCCAGAATCGGGACCCGGGGCACTCGGCGGACGGGATCGCCAACGATCGGTACGTGGGTCAATTTGCAGTTAGATATCCGTGGACATCGACGACCATCTGGGTGGTGCCCTCGCCGCCGATATACACATACACGGAACTACCGGCGGGATACACGAAACCCGAAGGGAACTGGAGCTGCGTGAGTCCTACATTCGGCAGGTACCAGTACTCGCGCTGGCCGATGGTCGTATTGTCATATAGGTTCAGGTAGTTATTGCCCGCAGCGATAACGCTAGCCTCAATGCTGGTGATCACCAGATTTTGGCCGGCTGGAACCACATAGCCTGGGCCAAAAGTGCCTCCCGAAAAATACTGGTGCAATTGGGTCATGGTAGCGGGATTGACGTTAGCTTTTCCGAGTGTGGTCAGATGAACGATTTGAGATGCTTGTTTGGAAATGTCTTGCGTCACCGCGGGATTCGCGGTAGTGTTTGTCACCTCGACCAGCGCCGCAGCGATCGCATGCACCTGACGGGGCACAGCCAACGTTAGCACGACGCCAAAAACCGCGGCGCATCCCATCAAAATGCCCGCACGCACCAATGTCGATTTCAATTGAAAGTTCGCGAACTTCATCATCTTGCGTTTCCTCCCATATGCGGCAGCGTGCGCCGAGTTTTGAACTGCGTGAATCCAGCTAACGCCGCAAAGCCGATGCCCAACTGGGAAAAGGCCGAGGGCTCAGGTGTGGACGACGTAGCGCTAGTGAAAGCGATGTCCAGCGCGTAGTTGTTGTTGGGCGTGATGCAGGCATCTGCCGCGGGATCGCACGTCTGGAAAGCCCCGCCGGCGAGATCCGTGAATCCCTTGGAAAGTGCATCGTTATCGTAAATGCGAGTCGCTTCAATTGCAACCAAGTCTTTCGCGCATTGCCATACGGCGACGGGCGGACCGGGTCTGGATTTTCAGGCCTGTGGATTCCCAGGATGGCTTCCTGCTGTTCCATGCCTCAAACGCGAAACATCGGTCAAGCGCTCAAGTCACGCAATCAGAACACCCGCGATGAAACCGCTAGATCCGAAAACGGACGGTCGAGGCTTGCGCTATCCCACCCTTCCGCGATAAGACTGCGGAAGGATGGGGAACCCGGCAGGGCACTCTCAGCTACACTTATTGCGCTCGATAGCCAAACAGTGTCTTCTTCAACTAGTGCTGCCAACTCTTGTATACGAATTCGAGGCTATAGCCGTCCAGGTCCAGGACATTGGCTGCGTAGTAGCGCGGGTCGTAGTAGAGTCGAGCGCCCGGTGCGCCATTATCCGCAGCTCCCGCAGCAATAGCGGCGGCATAGGCAGCATCCACTTCACTCTGACTGTTCGCCACGAAGCCGACGTGCGCTGCGCGGCTGTCCGCGCGGCCTTGCCTTAGCCAAAAGAAGATGCGGCCATTTGCCCCGAACCCCTTCAGGTCCGGATGGCCGGGCGGTCCGTCTTTGCCGTCATAGTCGAGGCGTGTGGTGATGCCGAGAGGAGCTAACGCTGCGGTGTAGAACACGATCGAACGCTCGACATCGCTAACTGAAAGAAAAATGTGATCGAGCATATCCGTCCTTTTTTTGTCAGATGATGAAACGTCCGCCAGACTTCATTCGTCCAGGCAAATATTAATGCCGGGAAACGCCACGGGGTCCGGGAATTCTGAAGCTGCTCTACCCCTCTTCTGCTTCGCGGAGCTTGGCGATGATGGTGAAGTCTTCGAGGGTGGTAGTGTCGCCTTTGATTTCGCCGTGGGTGGCCAGTTCGCGGAGCAGGCGGCGCATGATCTTGCCCGAGCGGGTCTTGGGCAGGGCTTCGGTAAAGCGGATATCGTCGGGCCGGGCCAGTGAGCCAATCTCCTTGGAAACCCACTTGCGAAGCTCGTCCTTCAGCTCCTCGCTGGGCTGGTTGCCGCTCTCGAGCGATACGAATGCCGAGATGGCCTGGCCTTTGAGCTCGTCGGGACGGCCCACTACGGCGGCCTCGGCGACTTTGGGATGCGCCACGAGGGCCGACTCGACCTCCATGGTTCCCAGGCGGTGGCCGCTCACGTTGATTACGTCGTCGACGCGGCCCATCAGCCAGAAGTAGCCGTCGGCGTCCTGGCGCGCGCCGTCGCCGGTAAAGTAGCTGCCGGGCACGTCGCTCCAATAGGTTTTTTGATAGCGCTCGGGATCGCCATACACCGTGCGCGCCATCGAGGGCCAGGGCTTGCGAATGACGAGCAAGCCGCCGCTTCCCGCAGGCACCGGCTGGCCCTCCTTGTTGACCACCTCCGGCTGAATGCCGAAGAAGGGCCGCGTGGCCGAACCCGGCTTGGTGGCCACAGCGCCGGGTATGGGAGCAATCAGGATGGCTCCGGTTTCCGTCTGCCACCAGGTATCCACGATGGGGCAGCGGCCATGGCCAATCTTCTCGCGGTACCACATCCAGGCCTCGGGGTTGATGGGCTCGCCCACCGTGCCCAGCAGGCGCAGCGAGTCCAGCTTGAACTTCTCGACGTGCTGGTCGCCCCATTTGATGAAGGCGCGGATGGCCGTGGGCGCGGTATAAAAGACGCTGACCCGGTGGTCGTCGACGATCTTCCAGAAGCGCGAGAAATCCGGCCAGTTGGGCGCGCCCTCGTACATCAGCACGGTAGCGCCGTTTTGCAGCGGCCCGTAGACAACGTAAGAGTGGCCGGTGACCCAGCCGATGTCGGCGGTGCACCAGTAAACATCCTCGTCGCGAATGTCGAAGACGTACTTGGTGGTCAGATAGGTCTGCACGGCGTAGCCGCCCGTGGTGTGCACCAGCCCTTTGGGCTTGCCGGTGGTGCCAGAGGTGTAAAGAATGTAGAGCGGATCTTCTGAATCAAGGTGTTCCGCCGGGCAATCGGGGGCCGCTGCTGCTATCAGATCGTGCCACCAGTGGTCGCGGCCCTCGACCATCTTTACCGGTGAACCGGTGCGGCGGTAGACCACAACGTGCTTGACCGAACGGCAGGCGGCCATGGCCTCATCGACGGTGCGCTTGAGTTGTATTTCGTTGCCGCGACGGTAGCTTGAATCCTGGGTGAGAATGGCAACGCATCCGGAGTCGTTGACGCGGTCGGCGATGGCGTTGGCGGCAAATCCCCCAAAGATGACGGAGTGAACGACACCGATGCGCGCGCAGGCCAGCAGGGCGATAGCCAGCTCCGGGGTCATGCCCATGTAGACGGCGACGCGGTCACCCTTTTTGATCCCCAGGGCCTTGAGAGCATTGGCAAACTTCTGCACTTCGAGGTGGAGTTCGGCGAATGTCAGCCGGCGCACTTCGCCGGGCTCGCCCTCCCAGATCAGGGCCGTCTTGTCGCGGCGGGCGCCCAGGGCGTGGCGATCGACGCAGTTGTAGCTCAGGTTCAGCTTGCCGCCCACAAACCACTTGGCGCAGGGGAGATTCCACTCCAGCACCTTGTCCCACGGTTTGAACCAATGCAGATCCTGGGCGGCCTCGGCCCAAAACGCTTCAGGATCGTCGATCGACTTCTTGTAGAGCGCCTCGTACTCTTGGAGGCTCTTGATGTGGGCCTTCGCGCTGAACTCCGCCGGCGGCGGGAAGACGCGATTCTCGCGCAGCGTGGAGTCAATATCCTGATTGGCAATCGGGGGAACGGGCACGGAAGACATGAGAACGTCCTTTTGGGAAAGAAGAATCGAGGATCTACGCGACGCTCCGGGAACTGCCTCCCAAAGAGTCTCCACGTGGGAGTCACTTTACCCGGATGGGCACACAAACGGCAAGGGGCGGTTTGCGGTGCACTTGATCTCCCATCTACACGTCAAAGGTTGCCTGGGGCGCAAACCGGTGCAATGCCTCAATAAACTCCCTACGATGCTGAGGGGTGGTCACGAAATAACTGAATCCCGACTTTTTAGCGGGGTCGTCGAAATAGACCGACACCGTGCCATCCCATCGCACACCCGGAACAAAGTTGCGCACAACGAGGACTTTGTCCCAAGCGGGTAGGAGCTCTTTCTTGCTCCCAAATCGCCACTCGTGAATGCCGTTGGAGTCCAGATCCCAGTAAATGAAGTAGCGACCGAATGCTTGGTATGCGACCAGTAGAGCGGGGAGGATGACGTTAACGATCAACAAGGGCTTCGGATGGCGCTCTGTCAACCAAGAAAAGACCCCGTTGCACGCGCACCATGCCCATAGCCAGCCAAGCAGCCCGAAACTCCTTCGAAATCTCATGGCGAAAGCATAACTCGAATAAATTGCATTTACAAATGAGTTGAACCTCCGGCCGAGTCCTGCTGTTTCGGAGAACTACGCCGGCTTCTCCGCCTCGTCCCAGATCAACGTTCCATGCGTCTCCTTGAGGAAGATCATTCCAAAGACGAAGCTAATCGCCGCAACCGCCATGGGGTAGTAAAGCCCTGCATAGATATTCCCTGTCGAGGCGCATAATCCCAGGCCGATCAGCGGCAACAGTCCGCCGAAGACGCCGTTCCCTATGTGATACGGAAGGGAAACCGATGTGTACCGCACCTTGGCCGGGAATGCCTCCACCAGGTAGGCCGCGATGGGACCGTAGATCATGCAGACGAAGATCACCTGTATCCACACCAGCAATACCAGAGCCGGCTGGTTGGCGTGGGCGGCCTCCTTGGCGGCGACCTCCTTGCCGGTCACCGCGTCCACTGTGAGCGGCGTCAGCTTGATGGCCCCCGTCACCTTGTCCTTCACCGAACTGACACGCACCACGTTGTTCCCGGCCGCCTGCTGCATCCCCTTGTAGATGGGTATATAGCAAATCACCGAGAGCAGCAGCGCCGTCATCATCAGCTTCTTGCGGCCAATCCTGTCGCTCAGCGCGCCAAAGGCGGTGAAAAAAGGCATAGAAAGCAGCAAGGCGATGGCCACGATAATGTTGGCCATCTTGGGATTCACCTTCAGCACGGTTTGCAGGTAAAAGAGGGCGTAGAACTGGCCGGTGTACCAGACCACTCCCTGGCCCATGGTTGCGCCCACCAGCGAGATGAGCACGCTCCTAAGGTTGGGCCATTTGGTAAATGCGTCGGTGAGCGGCTTGGTGGAACTCATACCGGCGGCCTTGATTTGCTGGTAAATTGGCGACTCCTTCATCTTCAGCCGGATGTACAGCGAGATGGCCACCAGCACGATAGACAGCAGGAAGGGCAGGCGCCAACCCCAGTCCTGGAACGACGCCGGGCTCATGCTCTGCTGAGTGGCCACGATAACCGCCAGAGAGATGAACAGCCCCAGCGTGGCCGTGATCTGGATAAAGCTGGTGTAGAAGCCGCGCCGGTTGTCGGGCACGTGCTCGGCAACAAACACGGCGGCGCCGCCGTATTCTCCGCCCAGGGCCAGCCCTTGGAGAACACGAATCAGGATCAGGACGATCGGAGAAAACCACCCTGCCGCGCGATAGGTGGGCATGAGGCCAATCGAAGCCGTGGCGAAGCCCATGATGGTGAGCGTGATGATGAAGGCGATTCTGCGGCCCACCAGGTCGCCCAGACGGCCGAAGAAAAGCGCGCCGAACGGCCTGACGAGGAAACCGACCGCGAAGGTGGCCAGATAGGCAATCAGCGCAAAGGTGTCGTTGCCAGGCGGGTAGAACTTCAGCGACAGCACGGTGGCGAGCGAGCCGAAGATGTAAAAGTCGTACCACTCGATCATAGTTCCGAGGGCGGAGCCAACAATAACGCGGGGAATGCCGGTAGCGGCCTGCCCGTCTGGACGGGAGGAAAGACTGGATGCCATGGGACTCTCGACCTCGTAGTGAGCCGCGCGTCCTGGAGCAAGAGGAAGGGGGCCGCCGCGGCGCGGAATTGTGTTTTCCGCAACATACAATGCTTGCGCGGACAGGCGAATGTCAAGCGCAACCGTCAAAGTTAGATGAAATTTATTGGGTATTTATGGCGAGTCTTCTAAACGGCCTTCTTCTGCGCGTTGACGTACTCTCGAAGAGCGGCATTGATGCGGCTTTGATAGCGCCGGCCGGTGGCGCGGAAAAACTTGATTACATCGGCATCGAGCCGCAGAGTGATCTGCTGCTTGTTTTCCGTTGGAATCAAATCGGAGACGCGCCGCCAGCCGCCGCCGGTTTGGGGCGGAATGTCACTATAGTCGATGTCCTCGTCCGGCATCTCCTGGAGTTCCTTCCACGCATGACGCTCTTAAGCCGTCAAGATCGGAGGATTGTCGGGATCAAGCCGATAGTAGACGGTCTCCGCAGACTTCACTGTGAGCTAGCCTGGACAAGAAACTCTTCCAGCGCCTTCGAGACCACGGCATTCAACTTTTGGTTGTGCTGTGCGGCAAACAAAGCGGCCCGCTTGTGCAGATCGGGACCAACCCGGATGTTGAAGCTACCCTTGAAGGGCTGGTCAGGAGCCTTTCCCTCTTCCGCGCAGAAAGCCAGGTACTCGTCCACGGCGGCGCGGAAGTTCGATTCCAGGCCGTCCACATCCGCCCCCTCAAACACAATTGCGTCGCGAATCCCGAGCAGCGACCCGTGCAAGACGCGATCCTCGGCGCTGAATTCTACAGAGCCGTCATAGCCTTTGTATTGAAGCGTTTGGCTCATGGGATTTTCCTTTCCTTGCGTAGAAACTGGATGACTGCGTGAATCTGATAAGCCTTGAGAATCTTGCAAGGATGAGGTTCGTGCAGGAAAAACAATGCCTTGGTGGCAGGGTCGAAGAATTTCCTGCCGGAGCCGCCGGAAGTTCGGAGTTCGTAACCGAGAGCAATCATCAACGACGACAGCTCATCCCATGAGTAATCCACAGGTTTGGCAAGTAGCCGCATTACAGCCATTTGCAGTTTGGACAAACGGCACTCCCAACGATCTGCAACTAAATTCAGTTACAGATTATCACTTCTGCCAAGAGATTTCCAGACCTGCAGCACCGACTACTAGGCGTGCCGCTTCTGGTGCCAGATCCAGGCCGTGCGGATGATCTCGTCCAGTTGGGTGTACTTCGGCTTCCAGCCTAGTTCGCGGACCGCCTTCTCGGAGCTGGCAATTAGGAACGCGGGGTCGCCGGGGCGACGGGGCTCGACCACCGCCGGAATCGGGTGCCCGGTGACGCGGCGAGCCGATTCAATGACCTCGCGGACGCTGAAACCCTTGCCATTGCCCAGGTTAAAGATGAGCCGGTCACGCGTTTCCAGCGCATTCAAGGCCAGGAGATGCGCGTCGGCCAGGTCGGAGACATGGATGTAGTCGCGGATGCAGGTTCCGTCCGGCGTGGGGTAGTCCTCGCCAAAGATCTTGATCGACGCGCGCCGGCCCAGCGCAACATCGAGGACGAGCGGAATGAGGTGCGACTCGGGCTCGTGGGCCTCGCCGTGGGTGACGCCTTCCGGGCCTTCGGGGGCTCCGGCCACGTTGAAGTAGCGCAGAGAGGCGTAGCGCAGGCCGTGAATTCTGTTCAGCCAGCCGAGCATGTGCTCCACAAGCAGCTTGGATTCCCCGTACGCATTGGTCGGGAGAAGACGTGCATCTTCCTTGATAGGCACGATTTCCGGCTCGCCGTAGACGGCCGCTGTCGAGGAAAAAACCAGCCGGCGGGGCCCATGGGCGAGAATCGCCTCGAGCAGGCTAAGCGTGGCTGCGGTGTTGTTGCGGAAGAAGATCTCGGGGCGCTGCATAGACTCGCCGGCTTCAATGAGAGCGGCAAAGTGGAGCACGCCGTCGAAGGGCTGGCCTTGCTCTTTGGCGGAAATGAAAAGGTTTTCAATTGCGGCCCGGTCAGCCACTTCTCCCTCGACGAATTCCACACCTGCCGGCAGAAGGTCGCGTCTTCCGTGACTTAAATTGTCGAAGGCTACGGCCTGATGTCCTGTTTTGACAAGCAGTTCCGCAACTGTACTACCTATGTACCCCGCACCGCCCGTGACCAAGATCTTCACAAATAATCTGTCCTTTCCGGAACACTTTGGTTTACCTTGAGTCTATTACAGTAGGGCATGGTTGGGATGCTGGAATGCCTCCCGCCGAAGACCGTCGGATAAACGGCTGGCCATACGAGGTGTTGCGGGGCGTGTGTCAATTTTGCGCGAAGCGTTGATGTAGCCTCAACCAGCAACCGAGGGCTCCTTTCCGGAAGGGAAGGATAGCGAGCTTTTTTATCGGGTGCATTTCTAGTAAAATGGATGCGTCTACCTTTTTATGCGGTCAATACATCGAAAGCAGTATTGTGCCTTGCAAATCAAGGTGGGATTGAAGATGCGATTTCGCTCCGTCCCAGCGGACATGAACGAGGTCTGAAATTATGCCGGTTAAATACTCCCCAGGTACGATTACACTCGGTTTGCTCCCTTTGCCCGAGCGTTCGCCAGGCTCGTTTATCACCAGTTTTGCGATCAACGGACTGATCCTTGCCGTGATGCTGTACATCGGAGCGACGGCCAAGCATGTAATCGAGGAACACAAATACGAGATGACGGAGCTGATCGTCCCCGCTCCACCACCACCACCCGAGAAGGTCAAACTTCCACAGCCGCCCAAGATCAAACCGCTCGAGCCGCCAAAGCTTGAACTCAAGCTGGATCCTCCCAAGATCAACATGCCCAAGCCGGAGCCCAAGCCGGATCTGAAACCGATCCAAATGGAAGCCAAGTTGGCGCTACCGACGATCAAGGCGGCCAAACCTGCCGTGATCCTCGCCCCGCAGCCACACGCTGCCCTAACCGCGGCCATGCCGGCGCAGGACAGCCACGTTAAGCCCTCGACGGCCCCGGTGCATTTTGGACAGACCTTCGGAGTTACTCCCAATCCCAATGCCAGCCGGCCAGCCACCATTGCCGCAATTGGAAATCCGTATGGCGGCATGAATGGCCCGGCAGTTGCGCCTCATGGAATCGTAGGCTCGACGGGCATCGGCAACAGCACTACACGAGTCGGTTCGAACTCCGGCGTGGTTGGCAAAGTGGCCTCGGCGGGCATTCCCGGCTCCACAGGCACGGCTCCTACGGGCAGTTACTCAGGCGGCAAAGTGGCTTCGACAGGCATTCCGGCCGTCGCCACGGTTGCACCGGTGCAGAGGATCGTCGAAAAGCCCATGACGACCGATCTCGAGGTTCTCTCCAAACCCGATCCACAGTACACAAGTGAAGCACGCCAGTTGAAAGTCCAGGGTGATGTGATTCTGCGCGTTACCTTTACCTCGTCCGGCCGTGTGGTTGTGCAAAGCGTTGTGCATGGCCTTGGCCACGGACTGGATGAAGAGGCCCGCCGCGCGGCGCAGCAGATTCACTTCAGGCCAGCCACCCGTAACGGGCAGGCGGTCGACCTGACCACCAACATCACCATCACGTTCCAGTTGGCGTAGCATTTAGACTGTACATAGGAACCTATGGCTCTAATCAGCCGCGCTCTGCGGAACAAGCGCTCGCGGCTAAAGGAAGAATTGCAACAACTCACCCTAGGAGCTTGACATGACGTTTCGGAAGATCTCCCTCACCTTCCTGATCATTACCCTGGGTGCGGCCTGCGCGTACGCAAAGAAAGTACCGAAGTACGAACAGGCGCACCAACTCACTCCCGAGCAGGCCGCACTGGTGGAAAAGGCCATCGGACGCGAAAAGGTGCTGATCAAGAGTATCCAGCAGCGCACGCCCCTGGTGGAGACCTACATCCAGAACACCAAGCCGGACATAAAGCTCTATGAGGTGCCCGTTGAAGACCAGTACACGCTCAGCCGCGTAGATTTCGGCAAGGGCTTCTTCGACAAGACCTACAACCCGCGCGCCGAGGCCAAGCACGGCAAACACAGCTTCTTCAAAGGTTCGTTTGGGGCTATTACCGGACTTACCAAGGCTCTGGGCCTGGAACGGTTTACCTATTCCGCCACCGGCTTCATGCAGATGATGTTCCTGGACCCCACGGGCTTCGACAACCAGCATTACGTGTTCAGCTACGTGCGCCGTGAGTTCCTTGGCTCGGTTCGCACCTGGGTCTTCGACGTGCATCCGAAGGTATCGGGCATGGGCCGATTCTATGGCCGCGTCTGGATCGAGGATGAGGACGGCAACGTCGTCCGCTTCAACGGAACGTACACCGGTCCCACCAACGAAGACTCTTCCAAGTATTACTTCCACTTCGACAGTTGGCGCATGAATGTGCAGCCTGGAATCTGGCTGCCGGTGGCCATCTACGTTGAAGAGACCAACCGCATCGAAGGCCAGAAGACCGTCGGACTGAAGGCGCAGACTCACTTCTGGGGATACTCCCTCAAGCTGCCCACCAGGGATAGCGAGAACGTGAGCGTCAAGGTGGACGACGCCGTCGACAAGAGCGAGGACTCACAGGACGTAGGCCCCCTGCAAGCTTCGCGCGCCTGGGTCACCCAGGCCGAGAACAACGTGATCGACCGCCTGGTGGAGGCTGGCCTGGTGGCGCCGCTCGATCCGGGCGGTTACGAGAACAAGGTTCTGGACCAGATCGTCGTCAACCTGGTGGTGCCGAACAACCTTGCATTCACCGACCAATTGCATACGCGAGTGCTGCTCTCAACGACAATTGAGACAACTACGGTCGGCAACACCATCCTTATCAGCAAGGGGCTCATCGACAGCCTGCCCAACGAGGAGTCGATCGCTTCAGTCATCGCTATGGAACTGGCCCACATCGCCATGGGCCACCATATCGATACCCGCTACGCCTTCAATGACCGCCTCATGTTCCCCGACGAGTCGACCTTCCAGCGCATCGATATGTACCACTCGGACCATGACAACGCGGACGCCGCCAAGAAGGCCATGGAGTACCTTCAGAACTCGATGTACAAGGACAAGCTGCCGTCGGCGGGTCTCTACTATGCGCAGTTGGTCGAGCGGGCAAAGGTGCTCAAGGGACTCAACTCGCCCAAGCTCGGCGATTCGCTTCTCAAAGCTGACGGAACACCGTGGATGGCTGATCTTGAGCACGGTGCCACCAAGATCAACTGGGACGACCTCACCCAGACTGCGGCTCTGCCCCTCGGCAGTTGGATCAAGACCGATCCCTGGGACGACAAGGTGCATATGCTGAATGCAAAGCGTTATGCGCCGATGAACGCCCGCGACAAGATGCCGTTCGAGGTGACGCCCATCTTCTACAAGCTGCAGCGCTATGAGGTAGCCAGCGCCGCAGCGCCGGCTCCGCCCGCCGCTGCGGCCCCTGCACCGCCTCCTGCTGCCGTGGCAGACCCTGCTGCTGGCCAGCCTGGCTCTGCGCCGGCTGCCGCAGCGCCCGATACTGCTCCCCAGCCGTCTCCCCAAACGGCGCAACCTCCCGCAGGCGACGCGGCGCAGCAGCAGGCCGCGCCGGCGTCGCCCAATCCGCAGTAGAACGGACTCCGAGAACCCCTGGCGGGCGCGCGCCGCACAGCTAATCCCTGCCAGGGTGTTCGAGAGTGAGTCGGATTGAAGTCCGTACCGGATACTTGAACTCACCCAGACTGGACGTGCTTTGTGCTTACGGTTTCCGTGATGAAGAAACGCTCGATTCTTGCCTTGATTTCCATATTGTTTGCGGCGGGAGCCGCATCTGCCGGAGCGCAAGTGGTCCCATCGGCCACCAGGGGGCAGTTTACCCTCACCGTAGGCGGCCTGGGTTCCGTCTTTCAGCCCGACTACGCCGGATTTGGCGTTGCCCAAACTGCCCCCAACCGGCTGTACGGCGTGGGCGCCTTTGTGGACGCGAAGTTCACGCGTTGGGTTCAGATTGAGGGCGAGGGCCGGTGGCTCCGCTTCAACGAGTTCGAGAGCATCAACGAGGACAATTACCTTATAGGCCCACGGCTGCCGATCCACCACTTCAAGTTCATGAACGCAACGCCCTATGGCAAGGTGCTGATCGGCTTCGGGCGGATGAACTTCGAGAACAACGATGCCTGGGGCCGTTTCACCGACATCGCCTACGGCGGCGGCGTGGACTTCAAGCTGACCAAGAGATTCAGCGCGCGCGGCGACTTTGAGTACCAGCAGTGGCCCAGTTGGTTAAACAGCACGCTCTATCCCTATGGAGCCAGCGTCGGCGTCGGCTATCAGATTCTTGGAGGCCGCGAAGGCTTCCCCCGAATGTTCGGGAAGAACAAAGGCCAGTAACGCAGCGCGGTCCTTCAGCATTGTGAAAACCGTGTGGATAATAATGCCGCCGCATCTCAGGCTTCGCGGACGCCACCCGAGATGCGGCGGCATAATTTATTGGTTCCCATCTTTTTGCAGTGACGCCTGGAGTTCGAGGATCTGCAACTGGACTTCCTTGACTTCTTTCAGCAGGCTCACCTGATTCCGATAGTTGTACACCTTCAGGCCGTCGATCATGACCCCGACCCACATGAAGCCCGCGACAAATCGAATGTAATTAGTCTCGGCCGAGCCAAGCTTTGAAACCCATGTTGAAAATGAAAACAGGAAAAGGCCGACAACGCAGAGGCTTAGCACTGTGTTACCCCACTTCTCCCAGAACATCGCCTTCTCGTGTTTCGCCAGCAAGGCCGTCGTTTCCTCCTGGTAGGCCGCAAGATTCTCCGGCTGAGGCAAACGCGCCAGCAAACGGTCGCGCATACTTTCATTTTGCTTTTCCATAACTTCCTCCGCTCAGAACTTCCTTCATGGCTCGTTTTGCGTAATGGATGCGGGACTTCACCGTACCTTCGGAACATCCCACCACTTTTGCGATCTCCACCATCGATAAGTCCTCGAGAAAATGCAGGACCAGAACCTCGCGATGCTTGAGGCCAATCTCATTCAGTGCCCGATGAACGGCGGCCGCATCTTCTTCGGCAAATGACGGCTCCTCGGCTTCCTGAAAGTCTTCAAGTTGAACCTCCTCGGCCCTCTCCCTGGAGATATTGCGGCGGACGCGATCTACCGCGATTCCATGCGTGATCGAGTACAACCACGACCGCAGCGAGCCGGGATCCTTCAGCTTTCGAATGCCTCGAAACGCTTTGATCCAGACTTCCTGAAGAACGTCGAGCCCGCTGTCCGCATTGCCTGTCAGGCTGGTCGCGTAATAGAGCAATGGCCGCTCCATCACCTCAATCAGATCCTCGAATGCCTCCGCTTCGCCACTTTGGCAGCGAAGCGCAAGCCACTCGTACTGGGTTCTATTCTCGTTCTCCATGGGCTTTCGTTAGTTATGTCGAAGGAGACGCTCTCGTGGTTCAATTGTTGGGAATGATTCTGCTTCAGACGTGAAAAAGGGCCACCCGCGCGAGCGCATGACCCCTTTTTCTTCTGTAGATTGATTGAGATCCCATGGCGGCGCAGCCGCGGCTGCCCCACCGCAGGTGGTTACGCCGGCGAAGGCGAACCCTCGGGATAGTTCGGCCCGCCGCGGCTCTCCGGCTTGAGCACCTGCTGCACGTCGCTTCCGCCCTTGTCGGTGGGCGAGGCCAGAACGGAGCGAATGGGCGGCAGCTCCAAACCCTCGATGAGCATCCTCACCTCTTCGGCGTCGATGGTCTCGCGCTCGAGAAGAGCGGCAGAGATGCGATGCATCGCGTCCGCGTGTGTCTCCACGATCGTATGTGCCGATTGGTAGGCTTCGTCAATCAGCCTGCGCACCTCGAGGTCGATCTGGCGGGCCGTCTCCTCGCTGAAGTCGCGATGCTGCGCGATCTCGCGGCCGAGGAAGATCTGCTCCTCCTTCTTCCCGAAGGTGAGCGGACCCAGGCGGCTCATTCCGTATTCGCAGACCATGCGCCGGGCAAGATCGGTAGCGCTTTCTATGTCGCTGCCCGCGCCGGTGGACATCTGGTTGAGGAAGATCTCCTCCGCCACGCGTCCGCCGTAGGAGATGGCCAGATTCGCTTCCAGGTACTCCCGCGTGTAATTGTGCCGGTCGCCGGGCAGGAAGATGGTAACGCCCAGAGCCATGCCGCGGGGGATGATGGTGACCTTGTGAATGGGATCGGAGTGCTCGCGCTTGAACGACACCAGTGCGTGCCCGGCCTCGTGATAGGCGGTCACCCGCTTCTCCTCCTCGGTGAGCAGCATGGACTTGCGCTCGGCGCCCATGAGCACCTTGTCCTTGGCCACCTCGAAGTCGTACATCGTCACCTGCTTGCGATTCATGCGGGCGGCGCTCAGCGCGGCTTCATTGACCATATTGGCCAGGTCGGCGCCGCTGAAACCAGGGGTGCCACGAGCCAGCACATTCAGGTTGGTGTCGTCGGAGACAGGAACCTTCTTCACGTGAACGCGCAGGATTTCTTCGCGGCCGCGCACATCCGGCAGTCCCACCACAACGCGGCGGTCAAAGCGCCCTGGGCGCAGAAGCGCGGGGTCAAGCACGTCGGGGCGGTTGGTGGCCGCTACGAGGATCACGCCATCGTTGGACTCAAATCCATCCATCTCGACGAGCAACTGGTTCAGCGTCTGCTCGCGCTCGTCGTGGCCGCCGCCGAGCCCTGCGCCGCGATGCCTGCCGACTGCGTCGATTTCATCGATGAAGATGATGCAGGGAGCGTTCTTCTTGCCCTGCTCGAACAGGTCGCGAACGCGGCTTGCGCCCACGCCCACAAACATTTCAACAAAGTCAGAACCGGAGATCGAGAAGAACGGGACGTTTGCCTCGCCCGCCACGGCGCGCGCCAGCAACGTCTTGCCTGTTCCCGGAGGCCCCACCAGCAAAACACCCTTGGGAATGCGCCCGCCCAGCTTCTGGAACTTCTGCGGCTCGCGCAGATATTCGATGATCTCCTTCAGCTCTTCCTTGGCCTCATCCACGCCGGCCACGTCTTTGAAGGTGATCTTCTTCTGCTGCATCGAGAGCAGCCGCGCGCGGCTCTTGCCAAACGACAGCGCTTTATTGCCGCCCGACTGCATCTGCCGCATGAAGAGGAACCAGACCACGCCGAGCAACAGGAAAGGCCCGACATTGATCAGCAATTGGAACGGAAGGTTGCTCGAAGGCGTCTTGATCGTCAAGGAAACCTTGTCGGCGCGCAACGCCTTCTCGAGATCCTCGTAATTGGCGGGAACCGTGGTGTGGAACTGATCCTTGGGCGAAGCCTTCAAATGGCCATGCAGCTCGTCGCCTTCGATGGTCGCATCCTGCACCAAGCCAGCTTGCGCCTTGTCGAACAGATCGGAGTATGTAATCTCCGTATCCTTGCCCATGCTGGAGTTCTTTTGCCACATGGTCAAAAGAAGCATCAAGCAGGCGAGGATCACAGCCCAGAACATGATCGTTTTAACGGTCGAATTCACCAGGATCCCTCTTTCCCGGCGGGGGAGAAGCCGTTGAGTGGACCTCCTGCTCCGCCTACTTCATCTTTTAGACGCCTGAAACTTGCCGAAAGTCACAGAAAGTACACTACGCCTCAGCGGCAGACACGGGTGTTCCGCCGCGTAGATGAGCAGTAACTCAGATTGTACTCCCAAGCCGGGGAAAACTGGAATGACCCGCCAGTGGTCGTCCTCCGCTTCCCGAGGCTCCACTCAAGCCAGGCTCGTTGCTACCACATCGATGCCGCCCTCAGGCTCCAACTCCACTCCCTTCATCCACGCGATGCGGCCGTCCACCTCGAGTACCGGCCAAAGCACCCTGCTGCTACCCGTAACTCGCAGCCGTTCCAGCACTTCCTTCACCTTGCGCGGACCGCTGGAATGGCGCAGCCTCACCCGGTCGCCAGGTTTCCAGTTGCGCAACGTGACAACCTGACCGGAGGCTGTCGGACCGGAAGCCGAACCAGTTGGAGCCGCAACCTCGATCCGCAGCCGCAACCCGAACGCCGGAGCCACAATTTCGCCAGGAATCGTCCCGCTGTACTCGGGAGCGATCCCACCGGCTCCGCACACGGCACCCACTGTCAGGCGCAGTTCACGCGGAGTTCGCTCGGCGCGCAACCCCTGGGCTAGCTCGCACCTCTGTCCTGGCTTGCCGGTAATCGCCAGCGTCCGCAACGCATCGGTCGCGGCAAAATCCGGGGCGGCGCCCAATCGCTCCGCGGCAAAGCGAAGCAGGCGTCTCTGCAACGCCGGGGACAGCGTGGCCAGGCGCATCACGTCGAGCCCCAAACCATCGCCCCCAGCGCGGCCACCGCCCCGAACTGGACGGCCCGGCAACAGCAACTGCGGCGCCAGCCTGGCCATCTCGCCTTGCCACCACGCCTCCTCATCGTGAGCCAGCGCGGCCATCTGCGCCAGGTGCTCACGCAGGCGCGGATTCCACCCCTCCAGCAGCGGCAGCAACTCGTGCCGGATGCGGTTGCGGGTAAATGTGAGGTGGCGATTCGACGAGTCCTCCCGCCAACCCTGCCCGATTTCAAGCAGATATGCCTCTACCTCTGCTCGCGTCGTCCCTAGTAGCGGACGCACAATCCGCCCCTCTTTGAATTCGACTGCCGGGTAAATGCCGCTCAGGCCCTCGGTCCAGGCTCCGCGCAGAAACTTGGCCAGTACGGTCTCTGCCTGGTCGTCGAGGGTATGGGCCGTGGCGATTGCTTCGAGCGGGACTTCGGAGAGAAGTTTGCGAAACCACAGGTAGCGCAGCCGCCGCGCCGCTTCCTCGATGGATTCACCGCTGTTCTGGGCCTCTTTCGCCGTCTCGACCTTGGCTTCATGAAAAGTCACGCCGAAGTTCGCCGCCAGCACGCGGGCAAATTCCAAATCTCCATCCGCCTCCGCGCCACGCAAACCGTGGTGCAGGTGCGCAGCATGAAGCACCAGCCCCAGTTCCCTGCTCCGTTCGGCCAGGGCGCGCAGCAGAGCCACCGAGTCCGCACCGCCGGACAGACCTACCGCCAGCCGCAGACCCGGCTTGAGCAGCGTCGTGTCTATGGGGAGCGTTGCGGGCTTCGTTGGAGAGATCGTTCGGCGCATCCCAAAATCATACGGTCCCGAAGTGGCCGGACGGGATCGCGTATTCACTGACTAGCGCCCAGCTGCGAAAAGTCTGCTGCATGCAATGCCCTGCCGTTGTATACTCCACCCGTTATGCAAGTATTTGTGATTCTTCCAGCGGCAGGGTTAGGCACGCGAATGGCCGGCCCGCAGCCCAAGCAGTTTCTGGCCCTGAACGGCCTGCCCATCCTGATTCATTCGCTGCGCGCCTTTGCCGCTGTGCAGCGGGTGACCGCCATCTACGTGGCCGTGCGCAAGCCCGAGATCGAGCGCGTCCAAGCCCAGATCGCCGAGTATGCCGCCGAGTACGGCTTTGCCGGCCGCGTACTGGTCGTTGAGGGCGGCGACAACCGCCAGGAATCGGTTTCCCACGCCCTGGCCGCTCTGCCTGCCCAGCCTGACGACATTGTGCTGGTCCACGACGCGGTGCGGCCGTTGATCGATGCCGCGACCATCGACCGGACCATCGACGCCGTTGAGAAGCACGGAGCGGCCATTGTCGGCCTGCCCGCCGTGGACACGATCAAGCAGGTCGAGCGCACGGCCCACGGCGCCGTGATCACCTCGACAATCCCCCGCGAGGTCATTGTGCTGGCGCAGACGCCCCAAGGGTTTCGCTACGGCTTGCTCCAGCAGGCTTTTGCCGAGGCTGCCGCCGACGGCTTTGTCGGGACCGACGAGGCCTCGGTCGTCGAGCGCGACGGGCATCCAGTCGCCGTAGTTCATGGTTCTCAGGTTAATCTGAAGATTACGCAGCCGGGCGACCTGGAGTTGGCCGAGTTCTACCTCCGCCAGCGCGCCCGCTGAATCCCAACAGGCTCAGAAACTGAGATCGCCGCCGTCGGGCTCCAAGAACAGGCACGGTAACCATGGAAACACGCATCGGATTTGGCTATGACTCGCACGTCTTCAAACCGGGCGTGCTCTTGCGCATTGGCGGACTCACGCTCGACCACCCCGAGGGCCTGGCCGGCCACTCGGACGGCGACGTGCTGCTGCACGCCATCACCGACGCGCTGCTCGGCGCCGTGGCCGCAGGCGACATCGGCAGCTTCTTCCCGCCTGGCGACCCCCGCTGGAAGGACGCCGACTCGGCCATCTTCCTCAACCTGGCTTTGGAAGAGTTGCAAAACGCGGGCTTCCGCATCGTCAACATCGATACCACGCTCATTCTGACCGCGCCGAAGATCGGCCCCATCGCCCCGGAGATGCGCGCCCGCGTCGCCGACCTTCTGGAGATCGGCATCGACCAGGTGAGCATCAAGGCCAAGACCCCCGAGGGCCTTAACCTGGACCACGTAGCGCAGTGCCACGCCGTCGCGCTAGTCGAGCGCGTCGCTGAGCCCGACGGCCTCAAGACGATGAGCGCCGTGATTGAGAGCCAGCGCCAGCTTGAAGACGTGGTCGAAGACCTGCTCGCCAGCGTCCATGGCGTCCCTAAAAAGCGTGTCGCGCCGGTCTACGACACGGAGGACATTACGTAAAAGCAGGCAATAGGGGATAGGGGACAGGGAACAGGGGCCGGCTCTTTACGAAAGCAAAGCTGCGACCGGCGGGGCGTCGCTTCGAGCCCGCCGGAACGTAGCCAACCGCATAAAGATCGTATGCGAATTATCGTTAGACTTTGGCTTAAATATTTTGCTTGCTATCGATATAAAGACGTGATATTCTAAATGGACTATAGAATTGGTATAAACTTTCGCATACGAATTAACAGCCCTGTAACGCCGCGCGGCCAAACCTCGCTTACAGTAGAAAAATCCATTCCTGTTCACCAGTTTCCGCGCTGAGACTGGAATTGCCTCGCCTCAACTCAAAACCCGTGTCTTTCCAAATGAAGCTCGCTGTGGAATGAGGTGTGTCCTTGGCTCCTAATGTGGATTTAAACAGTAAGACCGAAGAGAAAGTTTCTCTTCGCGCATCGCTACCCGCAATTTGGGCGCTGGTCAAGCCGCATGTGTGGACCTTACTGCTCGGTCTCATATTGATACTGATCAGCCAGTCCGCAAGGCTGTTTCTTCCATTCTCGACCAAGTACTTGATGGATACCGTCGTGCTGAGACATCAGCCAGGCAAGCTACCCTGGTTGATGGCAGCCGTCTTCACCGCAGTTTTGATCCATGCGACCGCGTTCTTCTCCGTCAACCAACTGCTGACGAGAGCTGCGGAGAAGCTGATTGCCGACCTACGCACGCAGGTGCAAATTCATATCGCCAATCTGCCAGTACGCTACTTCGACAGCCACCTCACCGGAACTCTGGTTTCGCGAGTCATGTCGGACGTGGAAGGGCTGCGTGCCTTGGTCGGCTCCGGAATGTTGGACTTTTTTGCAGCATTGCTGACAGGCACGATGACCGTATTCCTCTTAATGCACAAAAGTTGGGGACTGACCCTGATTCTCCTCGGTGTGCAGTTCCTGGCGGCTATGGCACTCTATCGTGCCTTCAACTTCGCACGTCCAATCGTGCGCGAAAACAACAAGATCAAGGCGGAGGTTACCGGCCGGCTTACCGAATCGATCGGCGGCATCCGCGTCATTAAGGGCTATCGAGCCGAGGTCCGCGAAGCCGAGGTTTTCGCGCAAGGAGCGCAGCGGCTCTTTAGCAATGCGATGCGGTCCAAGATCGGGTTCAGCGCGATTGGGACCACAGGGATCATGATGGTTGGTCTGAGCACCTTGTTGACTATGTTCTTTGGTGGGCGATTCCTGATTGCGGGTACTTGGACGGTGGGGGACTATGTCCAATTCACGGCGCTGCTGATGTATCTGATTAACCCTGTCTTTATGCTGGTCAACGTGGGCACGCAGTTTACGCAAGCCATTGCCGGGCTCGATCGCATCGGCGAAGTTATGGCTGAGCTTGAAGAGGACGTTGACCCCGCGCGCGTTGTCGACCTTCCAGTTCTCGCCGGAGAAGTGATCGTTGAAGACGCGAGCTTTGAGTACGAGGAAGGCAGGCCTGTGCTTCACGAGATGTCCTTCGAGGCTCTGCCCGGCACGGTGACTGCGCTGGTAGGCCCGTCGGGCTCGGGCAAGTCGACGATCATTTCCCTGCTCTGCGCCTTCCATAATCCCACATCGGGCCGCATTTTCGTCGACGGCGTCGACTTATCGACAGTTACTCTCGATAGTTATCGCACCCAGCTTGGCCTAGTGATGCAGGAGACCTTTCTCTTCGACGGCACCATCCGCGAGAATGTCATGTTTTCAAAGCCGGATGCAGGCGAAGAGAGATTTCTGGAAGCTTGCCGCATCGCCTGTGTGGATGAGTTCGCGCTGCGCTTTCCGAAGTCTTTTGACACCATTGTCGGCGAGCGCGGCGTGAAACTCTCCGGCGGTCAGCGCCAGCGGTTATCGATCGCCCGCGCGATCTTGGCCGACCCGCGCATTTTGATCCTCGATGAAGCCACATCCTCACTCGACTCCGAGTCCGAGGCCATGATTCAGGAGGGACTGAGCTATCTGATGCAAGGCCGTACCACGTTCGTCATTGCCCACCGGCTCTCGACCATACGCCGCGCCGATCAGATTCTGGTGCTCGAAGAAGGGCGCATCCTCGAACGCGGTACGCATGAGTCGCTCTATGAGCGCGGCGGCCGCTACTACGAGCTCTACACGCGCCAGTATGGATTGGAAGCGAATCTCTTTCTCGCTCCATTCGAGGGTGGCAAGGAATAGCAGGGATATCGAAGATGAACCTCGGAGGTTAAATGATGAAATGCCCGCTTTGCCAGACCGAAATGAAAACTTTGCCAGATTCTTACGGGCTTTGTTTGGCGAGAAACATAGAACCCACAAACATTGGGGAAGGAGGCATCCCGGCACTTGAGCCCAAGGTCGATCTGCTGGAAGCAATCGTCGTCGATGTCGACATATGCCCCGATTGCCACCATGTGTCGTTGACGGCTTGTACTCCCAATCTCCTTGAGCCGCGGAGACGGTTCTATGAGCCGTTCGCTAAACCGCGCAACCCATAGGTCTCCGGCCACGTGATTCCGTGCGTTGGGTTCGTACTTTTCCATGTCCCAAAATCGGGATCTGGGGCGCACATCGCAGTTACAAGAAGAAGCAGTGAGAGTCCTCAGGCCGGTGTCAACTGGCTGAAGATATCGGGCAGATTCACATACAACGGCGTTCCCTTGACTTCGAGGCGGGTGGACTCGACCCAGTCCGCGCCGGAACACATGCGGCCGCTGCGTGTCTTTGGATCGATGATCCAGACTGTTTCCACGCCCATCGCCCGATAATCCTGCGCACGTTCCTGGGTATCGGAGTAGCTATCGTCGGGAGAAAGTGTCTCAATGACTAGCAGCGGCGGTTCGGTCAACACATCAGGCTGGGCTCCGGCTGTGAGGACAACAACATCTGGCACGCGGACCCGGTTTTCAGCCACGCGAACGCGCTGCTCCGTGCTGCCAATGATGCCCCACACCTTCTCGTGCGTGAAAAACCACGCGGCCAAAAGCCACTGCAGTCGTGCGTGTTCCCACTTGCCCACGTTTCGCTCCCGGACTTCTCCATCCACGTACTCGCGGTCCGGCCTGTAGCTGTTGCCGAGATACTCATGGATCGGGATGCGCAAAGCCGTGGCCATCGTACGAAAATGGTAGCATGATTTCCATTCAGGCTTGAGCTGGCAGGGCTGAGGAATTCAGCCTCTGAGCATGGAAAATCGTACCCTCTTAAAAACGCGGATTTCGAGGCGAAGCCCAGACTTTTTTGATCATTTTGAGCGGATAATGCTGTCATGTAGAACGCTCTGTTTCTCCCGCTCCCACAAGGGCCGCGCCAAACCAAGGCCTTCTGAGCGTCAACGCAAAGCAATCGAGGAAATGACCCATGCCGGAACTTCCCGACATATCCGCCTACATTACCGCGCTCCAAACCCGCATCCTTGGCCAGCGGCTCGAGAAGGTGCGGCTCAACAGCGTTTTTCTTCTCCGCACCGTCGAGCCACCGCTTTCGAACGCTGAAGGCCGGGTCGTCCGCGCAATCCGCCGCGTCGGCAAGCGCATTGCGATCGGTGTGGACGACGATCCTCCACCCCAGGAACAAAGCCCCGTCGCCGGGAACCTCTGGTTGTTTCCACCCCAGCCACAGCAACCCGTCGTTGGGGACCCCGGGTTGCTGTGGCTCGTGATCCATCTGATGATTGCGGGCCGCCTGCACTGGCGGCCGCCGCAAGCCAAGCTCAGCGGCAACAACACCCTGGCGGCCTTTGACTTCCCTGCCGGCACGCTCACCTTTACGGAGGCCGGCAGCAAGCGCCTCGCTTCCTTGCATCTCCTGCGCGGCGAAGAGGGCCTGCGCTCCGTCGATCCGGGCGGCCTCGAGATATTCTCGACAGACCTCAATGGCTTCCGCGCCGCGCTCATAGCCGGAAACCACACCATCAAGAAGGCGCTCACCGATCCTCACACCATCAGCGGCATCGGCAACTCCTATTCCGACGAGATTCTGCACGCAGCACAACTTTCACCCATAGCCCGCGCACAGAAACTCACAGCGGAAGAATGGGACCGACTCTTCACTGCCACACGCGCAACGCTCACCCTTTGGATGGAACGTCTCGGGGCCGAAGCGGAAAAAAGCTTCCCCGAAAAAGTCACAGCCTTTCGCCCGGATATGGCAGTGCATGGACGCTTCGGCCAGCCCTGCCCGCGCTGCGGCGACCCCGTGCAACGCATCCGCTACGCCAACAACGAAACCAACTACTGTGCTCGCTGCCAGACCGGCGGAAAAGTCCTGGCCGACCGAGGTCTCTCCCGGCTGTTGGGATCGGACTTCCCGCGCACCCTTGATGGGATGGAAGCCCTCAAGCGCCGCTAGAACATTCAGCGGCAAAACTCCTGGACCCTCCATACACGTATTCGCGGTCCGGTCTATAGCTGAGGCTCAGGTACTCATGCAGCGGGATGTGCGAAATCGTCGCCATGTGGAGGAATGGTAGCATGATTTCTATTCATGACTGAATCGGTTTGCGCAAGAATCATGCACGCCCCGGAGGCTTCAAATCAATGAGTCTGCGCCTCACAGCTCTCGCCGCCGCTCTGCTTGCCTTACTGCCGCTGACGGTCCTTGCTCAGTCCCCTGACTGGCGCACGCCGGCCGAGATCGGCGACTACCGAACGACCCCAGACTACGGCGAGACGGTGGCTTACCTCGACCGCATTGCCGCCGCTGACCCCGGCCAGATGCGCGTTGAAAACTTCGGCAAGACCGGCCTCGGCCGCGACCTGAAAATCGTCATAGCGTCGAAGGATGGCGTTTTCGATCCCGCCGCCATCCACGCCTCCGGCCGCGCTATCCTGCTGGTTCAGAACTCCATCCACGCCGGCGAGATGGATGGCAAGGACGCCTGCCTCGCTCTGCTGCGCGATATCGTCCTTACCAAAACCCAGGCCGCGCTCTTAGACCATGTGGTCTTCGTCTTCATCCCCGTCTACAACATCGACGGCCACGAGCAGCGCTCGCCGTATAACCGTATCAACCAGAACGGCCCCGAGCTGTCCGGCTGGCGCGGCAACGCCACCAACCTCAACCTCAACCGCGACTACATGAAGGCCGACGCGCCTGAGACACGCGCCTTTCTGAAGATGTTTCACCGCTGGCTGCCCGACTTCTTTGTAGACGATCACGTGACCGACGGCATGGACTACCAGTACGACGTGACCTTTACCCTCGACGACACGCCCGACGTTGCCCCGGCCACGGCGCAGTGGCTTCGCAACACGGTGACTCCCGAGCTGGAGCGGCAGGTAAACGCCAGCGGCCATCTGGCCTTTCCCACGTACGTAACGCTTAACGACGACACCGACCCAGCGAAGGGCCTGGCCTTCAATCCCGATCCGCCGCGCTTCTCCACTGGGCAGATGATTCTGGAAGACCGTCCCGGCATGCTGGTGGAGCTGCACATGCTGAAAGACTACAAAACGCGCGTGACCGGCAACTATGAGATTTTGCGCGCGCTGCTTGAGGTGATGAACCGCGACACGGCCAAGCTGATCGCGCTCAACCGCGAGGCCGACGCCAACGCCGCCAAGCTAGGGGCGCACTCGCTGGGCAGCGAGAAATTCCCCCTCGCAATCGACGGGAACGGCGAAACCACCCCAGTCGTCTTTCACGGCTACCAGTTCACGCGCGCGTTGAGCGAAATCTCCGGAGGAATGTGGGTGAACTACCGGCACGAGCCCTGGAATGTGACGCTGCCGCTGGCCACCGGCGTCAAAATCACAGCCTCGACCAAGCCTCCGGCTGCCTACATTGTGCCGCCGCAGTGGACCCAGGCCATTGATGTGCTCGAAGCGCACGGCGTAACTCTCCGCCGCACCACCGCGCCGTGGACGGGCAAGGTCGAACGCTACCGTTGCTCCGATATGCAGTGGCAAGGCAAGCCCTTCGAGGGCCGGCACCCCATCTTCCCTGGCGAGGACGCAGGGGCGCAGCCCGGACACTACGGCCAATGCGCGCTCACAACGGAATCCCTCACCTTCCCCGCCGGTTCTGTGGTGGCGCCGCTCAACCAGCGGCTCTCCAAGGTTGCCATTCACTGGCTGGAGCCCGACGCGCCTGACTCTGCTCTTCGCTGGGGATTTTTCGATTCCATCTTTGAGCAAAAGGAGTACGGCGAAGCCTACGTTTTGGAGAAGCTGGCCCGCGAGAACCTGGCCAAAGACCCCGCGCTGAAAGAGGAGTTCGAACACCGCATCCAGTCCGACCCGCGCTTTGCCGCCAGCCCCGACGCGCGCCTCGAATTCTTTTACGAGCGGTCTCCGTGGTTCCAGCGGAACCATGTAGGCGAGTACCCGGTGGGTCGCCTGCTCTCGCTCGACGGGGTGCCGCTGGATTAAAAACTGCGCGGATCACAAGTGTGGAACCTGATAGCGAAGGATTTGCTCGTCCACGGTTACCAGAACCAGACCTTCCAGTTGCGCCTGTGCCACCAGCAGCCTGTCGAATGGGTCGCGATGCACATGCGGGAGCGCACCGGCCCACTCGGCCTGTTCAACGGTAATCGGCAAAGCCGTGAAGCCATGATCCTCAATGGCCTTTCCCAACGTCTGGCCAAAGATCAGCTTCCCCAAAGCCCGCTTGATTGCAATCTCCCACACTGTTGCGGCGCTGACAAAAACCTCGTTGTTGGGCGAGGCGACTGCCGAGTGAAGAACAATCGGCAAACGGGCGTCGTTTGAATCCCACCAGAGAAAGGCGTGCGTATCGAGCAGAAGTTTCATGTTCTATAGCCCAAAGTCCTGAAGAACATCCTCGGGTAGAGGGGCATCAAAGTCCTCGGCAATGTAGGTAATTCCGAGCAGATTTTGCCCAGACTTCCGCGGCAACTTCGGCTCCGGCGTCAGAGCAACGAGCTTGGCCATCGGCTTGCCTGCTTTAGCGATCACAAACTCCTCGCCCATTGCGGCCCTGTCGACAAGACTGGAAAGCTGGGTCTTGGCTTCGTAAAGATTCACCTGCACGGGCTTGGTAGACTGATTCACCGGCGGTGGAATCGGATTCGCTGCCATGGCTAATCCCTCCACCTCAATTGTGACCCGATTTATCTGTTTGGTCAAGTTGGTCAAGCTGTTCCGCCCATGCAAGAACACGCCCGGAAGTGCAACGAATCTCTCAGTTGCCAGAGATTTCGATTGCAGATTCTCTCGTTTGGCTTTACCTTTGCTGCGAGCTTACCTCTCACTCTGGAGCGTTCTCTATGCACACTTTAGCTCTACTGCTGCAAAGCCAACCCGATCCGGCGGCGGTACAGAAGATGGCCTTGGCGTTTCTGGCCATCATCCCCGTCATCATTGTGGTCAGCCTTGCCGTCGTCATGGTGCCCTTCTGGTTCATCCTGAAGAAGGCCGGCTTTTCTCCATGGCTCTCGCTGCTGTTTATCGTTCCGCTTGGCAATCTGGTGCTGTATTACCTGCTAGCCTTTGGGGAGTGGAAGGTTGTGCCGGTTGCCCAGCCCGGCTACCCGCCCCAACCGCCCTACCCGCCACAGCCGCCGTATATGCCCCCACCGCAGTATCCGCCCCAGGCATGAGCCGGTTCGGACTGGGAGCCTGGGCCCACCACAGGGGGAGCAAATGCTAGCATCGTAAGTGGAAAGATACCTTCACGATGCCTGATTCCGCTCCCTCCGCAGCACCTGCTCCCCGCGTCCGTTTTGCTCCCTCGCCTACTGGCTTCCTGCACGTGGGCAGCGCTCGCACCTTTATCTTCAACTGGCTCTATGCCCGCCACAATCACGGGACCATGGTCTTGCGTTTGGACGACACCGATGTCGAGCGCAACACCGAAGCCAGCGTGCAATCCATCTTCGAGGGACTGCGCTGGCTCGGTCTCAACTGGGACGAAGAATACAAGCAATCCGAACGCCTTGCCTTGCACCGTCAACAGGCCGAGGCCATCTTCTCCAAGGGTCTCGCCTATCGCGACTTCACGCCGGCCCACACTGGGGATAGTGACCAATCTTCCGCGCAGGGAGCCTGGCTCTTCAACCCCGGCATGCGCGAACTGTCCAACGAAGAAAGCGACCGCCGCGCCGCCAGTGGCGCGCCCTTCGCCCTCCGCTATCGCGTCCCCCGTGGCGAGGGACGGATTTTGCACTTCACCGATGGCGTATATGGCGAGCAATCCAAGCTAGCCGACGAGGTCGAGGACTTCGCCCTGTTGCGGTCGGACGGTTTTCCCACCTACCACCTCGCCTCCTGCGTCGACGACGCCGATCTGCGCATCAGCCACATCGTCCGCGGCCAGGATCACCTCACCAACACCTTCAAGCATCTGCTGAACTTCGAGGCTCTCGGCGCCCCCCTACCGCAGTTTGCCCATCTACCGCTGCTCGTAGCCCCGGACGGCGCCAAACTCTCCAAGCGCAAGCACGGCCCCGTCGTCAGCGTGACCACCTACCGAGATGCCGGCTTCCTGCCGCAGGCCTTCGTCAACTTTCTATGCCTCCTTGGCTGGTCGCCCAAAGACGACCGCGAATTCATGGCGATCGACGAGATCCGCGCAGCCTTTACCCTGGAAAACGTCAACCGCGCCAACGCCGTCGTCAATTTTTCGGAGAACGATCCTTTCGATCCGAAGGCGGTCTGGCTCAACTCCGAGCATATTCGCGCCCTGCCCGTCGACGCGCTCAGTTCCCTGCTTCAGCCTTTCTTCGATCAGGCCGGCCTTGACGCAACTCCGGAAAAACTGCTGGCTGTCACTCCGCTGATCCGCGAGCGCATCAAGCTCCTCGGCGAGGCCACCTCAGCCGCCGACTTTTTCTTTGTGAAAGAACTCGCGTCCTATGATCCAACGGAATTGATCCCGAACAAAGGCGATGCCGCCCTAGCAGTGCGCGTCCTCCAGCACGCCCTTGAAATCCTTCCCAACGTCGCTTTCGATCACGATTCGATAGAACAAGAGCTTCGAGCCGCAGCTTCGCACCTCGGTTTGAAGGCCGGGCAGGCCTTCCAGCCCATACGGGTCGCCGTCTGCGGACGCAAAAACGCGCCGCCGCTCTTTGAAACCATGGCCGTCCTCGGCCGCGAGCTCTGCCTAGCCCGCATCCGCCAGGCCGAAGTCAACCTGCAATCGCTCGGTTGAGCACAGGACCACTCGTACAATTGAGTAAAGCCCAAGCCGTAAATAAGGAACGGCAGCTATGACCAACCCGAATCCGGAAAGCCCGGCCACTCCAACTCAAGACGCCGTCACGCCCTCCTCCAACTTCCTCCGCGAGATCATCGCCGAGGATGTGCGCACCAAGAAGTACGGCGATGCCGTCGTCCAGACCCGCTTTCCCCCCGAGCCAAGCGGCTACCTCCATATCGGACACGCCAAGGCCATCTGCATTAGCTTCGGCCTCGCCGACGAGTTCGGCGGCAAGACCAACCTGCGCTTCGACGACACCAATCCCGTGAAGGAAGAGCAGGAGTACGTCGATTCCCAGATGAAGGACATACGCTGGCTGGGCTTCGAGTGGGAGCGCCTCTGCTTCGCCTCCGACTACTATGGCCAACTCTACGAGTGGGCTTTGCAACTCATCAAGGCAGGCAAGGCGTATGTGGATGACCAATCCGTCGAAGAGGTCCGCCAGTACCGCGGCACCTTGACCGAGCCCGGCAAAGACAGTCCGTTTCGAAATAGGTCTGTCGAAGAAAACCTCGATCTCTTCATCCGCATGAAGGCCGGCGAATTCCCCGACGGCAGCCGCGTTCTGAGAGCGAAGATCGACATGGCCTCGCCCAACATGAACATGCGCGATCCGGTCATGTACCGCATCCTGCACGCCTCGCACCACCGCACCGGCGATGATTGGTGCATTTATCCCATGTACGACTACGCCCACGGCCAGTCTGACTCCATCGAGCGCATCACCCACTCCATGTGCTCACTGGAGTTCGCTGACCACCAGCCCCTCTACCGCTGGTATATCGAGCAGCTCGGCATCTTCCCCTCCCAGCAGATCGAATTCGACCGTCTTTATATCACCTACACCCTGCTCAGCAAGCGCAAGCTCATCCAACTCGTGCAGGAAAAGCGCGTCAGCGGGTGGGACGATCCCCGTATGCCCACCCTCGCCGGCATCCGCCGTCGCGGCTTCACTCCGGAAGCCCTGCGCGTCTTCTGCGCCGCGATCGGAGTCTCGCGCACCAACGGCACCACAGACATCGAGATGCTGGAACACTTCCAGCGCGACGACCTGAACCGCCGCGCCAGCCGGGCCATGGCCGTCCTGCGTCCCCTCAAGCTGGTCATCGACAACTACCCTGAAGGAAAAGAGGAATTCGTCGAGGTCGCCAACAACCCCGAAGATCCCTCAGCCGGGACCCGTGAAGTCCCGTTCAGTCGCGAGCTCTATATCGAGCAGGATGATTTCCGTGAGGTTCCTCCGCCTAAGTACTACCGCCTGTCTCCGGGAAAAGAAGTCCGCCTGCGCAACGCCTATTTTGTAACCGCGCGCAGCGTGGTGAAAGACGAGGCCGGCAATCTTGTTGAGGTACACTGCACCTACGATCCCGCCAGCCGCGGCGGCAACTCGCCCGACGGCCGCAAGGTCAAGTCCACCATGCACTGGGTGTCGGCGGCCCACGCCATCTCGGCCGAAATCCGCCTCTACGACAAGCTCTTCACCAAGGCCGATCCCAGCGACGTGGAAGAAGGCCAGGACGTTCTCGACAATCTCAACCCCAACTCCCTTGAGATCGTCACCGGAGCCAGGCTTGAACCCTCTCTGGCCAACGCGAAGGTGGGCGACCGCTTCCAGTTCGAGCGCGTGGGATACTTCTGTCTAGACCGCGACTCGACCTCAGGAAACTTGGTCTTCAACCGCACCCTTCCGCTCAAAGACTCCTGGGCCAAGATCGAGAAGAAGGCTCCATTGCATGGAGCAGATGCTCGCTAACCGCTCGCACAGGCTGTTCTGCGTTCCTAGGCCTCTTGTACCCATATTGGGAACATGATACAGTGTTGGTGTGCGCATCATCGCCCGAAGCACGTTGACCCGGTTTCTCGACAGGTTCAAGGGGAGCAAGGACCATCGCGCGCTGAAAACCGCGCTGGACGCCTGGTTTCAAGAGGCGTGGCAGGCAGAGTGGAAGAATTCCGCCGACGTCAAGGCCAGCTATGCCCATGCCAGCATCGTCGGCGCGGATCGGGTAGTCTTCAATATCAAGGGAAATGCCTACCGACTGGTGGCTGCCGTGGACTACCAGCGGTCCACGATCTTCATCAAATGGCTGGGAACCCACAAGCAATATGACGCAATCGACGTGAGGACGGTTCAATATGCAACTGAAGCCCATCAAGACTGAAGCCGACCACGAGGCCGCCCTCAAGGAAATTGAACGGTTGTGGGGCGCCGCTGAAGGCACAGCGAACGGTGACCGCCTGGAGATTCTCATCACGCTGGCGGAGTCTTACGAAGAGGCCCATTTTCCGATGGACATGCCGGACCCGATCGAGGCCATCAAGTTCCGCCTGGAGCAGCAAGGCGTGGACAAGAAAGCTCTCATCGGAATCATCGGCAACCGGACCCGTGTTTATGAAGTTCTGCGCCGGGACCGAGCCTTGTCGCTGACCATGATCCAAAAACTGAATCGGCAACTGAAGATACCGGCGGAAATACTGATTCGCCCGATACGCGTGAGAAAGAAGAAACTGGCGGCCTGAGATTTATCTTTCTACGCATTTCAAGGAAGTTTGTAATCTCTCAGGCCCAAAAATTCAGACCTGAGAGATTTGGCAATCTTGTCTTCGACCGCACCCTCCCGCTCAAAGACTCCTGGGGCAAGATCGAAAAGGAGGCTGGAGCGTAGCCACCTACGGTGAGGCAGACGCCCGCTGGCCGTTCGCATAAATGATGTGCCTTGGTGGCCCAAAACTCAATCTTGGCGCCAGGCTGAGATGTGGGAACCCGCCGCATCGAAACCGGGGGTGGCAGAATCCAATGAACAAGACTTAGACCGGGGGAGTTTCTCATGGCCTCACCAGAGGTTAGTTTCCTGCACTCTCAACTGGAAGATCGCAAACGCAGGCTGGAAATGGCGATGGTCACCGCGCCGCGAAACCCTGGCTTGGCTGGCCTTCTGCACGAAGTGGATTCGGCGCTGGACCGCATGGCCGTAGGTACCTACGGTCTATGTCTGGAGTGCCACGATTCGGTGGAGCAGGACCGCTTGCTCGCGGATCCGTTGGTGCGCTACTGCCTGGACCACTTGAGCCAACCGGAACGCGCCGCACTACAGCGAGACCTCGACCTGGCTTCCCGGTTGCAGCGCAACCTGCTGCCACAAAAGGGCCTGTGCTTTGGCGGCTGGGAAACGAGCTATCATTTCGCGCCTGTTGGCGCCGTCAGTGGCGATTACTGCGACTTGATCCCGTCCGATGGGCATCTCCTTTTCCTGCTAGGCGACGTCTCCGGCAAGGGCGTGGCCGCCTCGATGCTGATGGCACAGCTTCACGCCTTGTTTCGCAGCCTGACCCGGATGTCCCTGCCGCTCGGTCAGATTGTCACCCATGTCAACCGCTTTTTCTGCGAAAGTGCGCTGGCGGGGCAGTACGCCACGCTGGTGTGCGGGCTGGCCAAGACAACCGGTGAGGTAGAAATTCATAACGCCGGCCACTGTCCCGCAATCGTCGCTGGGCGCGGCGGCGTGCTTCGGATTGAATCTACGGGTTTGCCGCTGGGGATGTTCCTCGAAACGGAGTTTTCCGCCACGCGCGTGCAACTGGAAGCTGGCGACACGCTCTTCCTTTACACGGACGGTCTTTCGGAAGCCAGCAACGAGAGCGATGAATATGGCGTGGACCGCGTCATCACGCTAGTACGCACCCATGCTGCGCGGCAACCTGCCGAGCTGATCGCCGCCTGCCTTGAGGACGTGCGGACGTTTACCAACGGTAGCCCAAGTTTCGACGATATGACTGTATTGGCCGTCCGGCGCTGCAGCTAAGCGGTACAGCTGTTCTTCACGGCTCAGATGGTTGAATCATCAGATGAAGTCTGCCGGGGGCCCATACTAACCCCTGATCTCTTACACCGGATCCCGGCTTCTTTACTGCCCAATCACATCGATCGCAACCGGAATCGTCTTCGGCGGCATGCAGGCGTTCTTGTCGCAGGCCTGAAAGCGCAGCTTGGCCTCCACCAGATGATTGCCCTGCTCAGCCACGATCCGCGCCTGAATTAGAAACTCGCCGGTGTAGACGCTGAGCTTGTTCTTGGGATCGAGCGGCAGCGTGAAGTCGGTGCCCACCGGATAGTTCGCATCCTCCAGCCGCACGCCAGCGCCCTCTGGAATCGAGAAAACTGTAGGGATAAGAAACTCGTCCTTCGGTGTGTGCGAATTGATGTGCAGCCCCTGCGCGATGCGAAAGTGCAGCGCGACGGCGCTCGACTTGCCAGCCGGTACGGTCACCTGCTCGGGAAACAGATACTCGACCGCCGCGCCCTTCAAAACAGACCGTCCCAGCTGGTCGGATTGCCCATGGGCCAGCAACGTCGCCATCCCAAGGAACACGGCCATTGCAACCCGAATACCATTGTTGAATTGAAGCATCGAAAAGCATCTCTCAGGGGCTAAAGCCCGCATCCAAATTGCTGCGTTTACGGCACGGCTGAAGTCGCGCCCTTTCAAAACATCGATATGCGCGGAACTCATCTGACTTGCCAATTCCGCCAGCTTCGCGCAGTCATGCGGAGCTGAAAGCTTTACTTCAGCGCTTTCTTGATATTCGACTCGATATCGTCTTTCGAAGTGAGCCCGAGTTGCGCCGCTACGACTGTTCCGTTGCGGTCTACAAAAAACGAGGTGGGCATCTCATCGAGTCCGCCGTAGGGAGTGGCGAGCGAGGCGCCGTCAATCAGCACCGGGTAAGGAATATGCATCTGCTCGGCGGAATGCGCAATCTCCTTCTTCTCGTCGATCAGTTTCTGCTTGTCGTCGCGATCGATGTCGTCTGTGGAAACGCCCAGAATCTCGAACCCCTGCGCCGCGTATTGATTGCGCAGCTCGATGAGCCAAGGGGTCTCGATCTTGCAGGGACCGCACCACGTCGCCCAGAAGTTGATCAGCACCGCCTTTCCCTTGTAGCTTGCCAGCGAGACCTTTTTGCCGCTCAGGTCTTCGAGGGCGAACTCCGGCGCGGGCTTGCCCTTGAGCGGAGTAACGAACTGCGGCGCCCCGCCAGCCGGATCGGGCACCAGTTCGCCTTGCGCGACGGATGCCAGTTGCCGCTCGGCCGCCTGCCTGCGGTACTCCCAGTTGGCCCACCCCGCCCAGGCAAAGACGGCCAGGATGAACAGCACGATAAAGATGACCAGTGTGTTGCGCTTCACAGGGGATTCGCCTCTCAACTTCATTGTACGAAAGACGCGGGGGCGATGAAATCAAACTAGTGGCAGTGGTGAAAGCAGCCAAAGCTGTTACCATCAAAAACCGATGAACCCGCCAAGCCCAAGCGAACGTGAACCGGGTCGGAGCGAACCTGCGGCCCTCAGTCCGGCTGACTTGGTGCGTACTGAGGCGTGTGCCTTGGAAGCTCTTGCCGCGCGCCTTGAAGGTCCGATGGCAGAGCCTTTTGCCCGCGCCGTTGAGCTGATCCTTCGCTGCGGCCACGAAAATGGCCGCGTCGTGGTCACCGGCATGGGCAAGAGCGGCATCATTGCCCAAAAGATCGCCGCCACGCTCAGCTCCACCGGCTCGCCTGCCCTGTTTCTGCACCCGGCCGAGGCCGTCCATGGAGACCTGGGAGTCCTGTTGCACGGCGATGTGGTGGTTGCGCTTTCGGCCAGCGGGGAGACCGAAGAGATCCTGCGCCTGCTGGCCACGCTCAAGCGCAAGGACGACGCGCTGGTCAGCTTTTGCTGCAATCTGCATTCAACCCTGGCGCAGGCGAGCGACGTCGCCCTCGACTGTGGGGTCGAGCGCGAGGCCTGCGGGCTGAATCTGGCGCCCACTGCCTCCACTACAACGATGCTGGCGTTGGGCGACGCCTTGGCCATCGCGGTGAGCCTGCGCAAGGGCTTCAGAGCGGGGGATTTTGCGGAACTGCACCCCGGCGGCAAGCTGGGCAAGCGACTGGCCAAGGTCCGCGAGCTGATGCACTCCGGCGAGGCCATCCCTGTGGTCTGCCCCACCACCCCCATGACCGACGTGATCTATGAAATGTCGAGCAAGAAACTCGGCATCACCACGGTGCAGGAGCAGGGGCAACTCCGCGGCGTCATCAGCGACGGCGACCTGCGGCGACTACTGGAACGTGAAGGCGGCGCTGCGCTCAGCCGCTCGGCCGGAGAAGCAATGAACGCCCATCCTCGGACGATTGCTGCCTCGGAATTGGCCGCTACAGCGCTGGCAATTCTGGAAGAGCGCAAGATCACTTCGCTGATCGTGGTTGACGCCGATCAAACCGTCGAAGGCGTGCTGCACCTGCACGACCTGTGGGGCGTGGAGCTGATCTAAAATTGGTATCAAAGGGGCAGATTGGATCAACGCATTCCATCCAGGGAGTAAATCACTACGCTATCTGTTCTTACAAATGCAGATGTTTTCCCTGACGGCGAAAGTGCTGGCAACGCATCGAGATTATATGGCCTCGGATCCCAGTCAAATCCCTGCAAGATCCTCCCATCATTTGAGTTGAAAACCACAAATTGCTGCTTCCCGGCTGGCGGACACTCATCGATGCACGCAAAGGGGTTCAGAAGTTGAAACCGAGTATTGGACTTCCATTCCAAGCCGAATCCTTGGCCCTGACTACTGCTTACCAATCTTGTGTCCCACGGAAAGGCCTGTTTCGCAACCTCATAGAGATGGTGACCACTTGAATCCATCACAATCGCGGACCACTTAGTGCCCCATCGAGGAACGAGGCATACCGCCCTTTGGGTATCGGTAAAACCCAGCAAATCGCCGGACCTGCAATTCGCAGCATGAGGGAGGGTTACCGGCGCTATCCCTTCTTTATCTTCCCGGCAATTCAGATCCGTGTCGCAGAGCCAACGACTGGCTCTACCCGAATACGTCCAATATACAAAATGCTGTGAGTCAATCCACTCCAGCACTTTCTCAGGTCGTGCGCCGCTGGGCGAAATTGGCATGACCGCTTCATCGAGCTCGATCGTTTTCTTCGGTCGAACAATTCCCTCGCCTATTTCATAAAGCGTCAAGTGGGCATCCCTGGGTTCGCCTAGCCGATCATTTTCTTTGAGCAAAGCCAGATAGCTGTCAGAAAGGAAAAGCAGCTCTAGGGCTGTTGCCGAAACGGATCCCTTCGCGGGAACCTTTACACCCAATCGTTTCAGATCGATCGCGGCCACAAACTTTGCGGAGCCAATTTGGGCATAGGCCTGGCTTGATAGGAGAAAAGCAGTAGCAATCTGCATCCAGACGCGCATGCCCAACAGCATACTCAGCAAGAATCTCCGAGGGCTACTCACGTGCCAAGTGCGCGATCGCGTCCCCGAACATTTAGAATGGTCGTTGACGCTCACTTGTCATGCGTCCGCAGCAGCGGACGGGAAAGCACGTTCTAATCTCTATGCATCGTTGGTCCAAGCTCTTTGTTCCCACTCTTCGCGAGGCCCCGGCAGACGCCGAAGTGGCCAGCCACAAGTTCCTGCTCCGCTCTGGCTATATTCGCCAGCTCGGCGCGGGAATTTACAACTATCTCTTTCTGGGCCAGCGCTCGATGAACAAGATCATCGGCATTGTGCGCGAGGAGATGGACAAGATTGGCCAGGAGTTCTACCTTCCGGCGCTGCTGCCAAAGGAGCCGTGGGAGCAGAGCGGCCGCTGGACGGGAATGGGCGACAACATGTTCCGCCTGAAAGACCGCAAAGGCGCGGACCTCTGCCTGGGCATGACCCACGAAGAGATCATGACCACCATTGCGCGGAGCGAGCTGCGCAGCTACAAGCAGTTGCCGCAGATCTGGTACCAGATTCAGACCAAGTTCCGCGACGAACCGAGGCCCAAGTCTGGGCTGCTGCGCGTGCGCCAGTTCACCATGAAGGACGCGTATTCCTTCGATATTGACAAGGCCGGGCTGGACAAGAGCTTCGAGCTGCACGACGCCGTCTATCGCAAGATCTTTACCCGCTGCGGCCTCAAGTTCGTCGCCGTCGAGGCCGACTCCGGCTCCATGGGCGGCTCGCAGTCGCAGGAGTTCATGGTCTACACCGATGCGGGCGAGGATTTGATTGCGAGCTGCCCGGCTTGCAGTTACGCGGCGAATCTGGAGAAAGCGACCTCTCGCCTCGACGCAATCGCCGAGATGGAGCCGACTGGCGACGGAACGCCGGAGCTGGTTCATACGCCGGGATGCGCGGCCATTGCAGACGTGGCCGCGTTCTTCAAGATCTCGGAAGCTTCAGACATCAAGTGCGTGGCTTACATGGCGCTCAAGCGCGGCGCAGAAGGCAAGCCAGACACCTGGCATGGCGTTGCGGCCTTTCTTCGCGGCGATCATCAGGTGAACGAGACCAAACTCCTTGGAGCGGTTGGCGGCGCGGAGTTGCGCACCATGCAGAGCGAAGAGCTAGTTCAGTACTTCAGCGGCCCGGCGGGATTCCTGGGACCGGCCGGCCTTAAGCCGAGCGCCAAGCCGCTTGAACATGGTCTTGCCGTCGTCGTCGACAAATCCCTCGAAGGCCGTAAGAACATGGTCGCGGGCGCAAACAAGCTGGACTACCATCTGCGCAACGTCACGCCGGGCCGCGACTTTGCCTGGACCCTCAGCGCCGACATTCGCAGCGTCAACGAGGGAGAGGGCTGTCCGAAGGACGGATGCGCGGGCAAGCTGGTGGTCGGCAAAGCCGTCGAGATCGGCCACATCTTCAAGCTCGGCTACAAGTACTCCGAGGCCATGGGGGCGCGTGTGCTGGATGTGAACGGCAAGGAAGTGACGCCGATCATGGGCAGCTACGGTATCGGCATCGAGCGCATTCTCACCGCGGCCATCGAGCAGTCCAATGACAAGAACGGCTTCTGGCTGCCGGCCTCGATCGCGCCATTCACGGTGGTGGTCACAGTAACCAATGTGTCCGATGCGGCGCTCGCCGAAGCGGGCGAGAAGCTGGCCGCGGAGCTCGAAGCCGCAGGCCTCGACGTGCTACTCGATGACAGAGATGAGCGCGCCGGCGTCAAATTCAAGGATGCGGACCTCGTTGGCATTCCCTACCGCATCAATGTTGGCAAGAAGGCTGCCGGCGGGCAAGTCGAACTGGTAACCCGAGCCACGGCAACCAGCGTGGATGTGGCGTTGAGCGACGTGGTCGCGTTGGTCAAGACGCGCATCGAGGAAGACGCACTGCTGACAGCGATTGAAGCATAGGGTTCGCGGTTTTCCAGGTCTCAGAAATGAGACCTGGGGCACTCGAGACCAGCTATTAGCTTCTAGCTGATCCTGCGTGAACGCTCAGCATTGGTTCAAGGCAGGAGTCAGCCTCAGCACGTTAAGGCTAAGAGCTATAAGCTAGAAGCTTGGTAAAAGGGACAGCAATGGCAGCGATAGCTTTGAGAATCCGATGGAAGAAGCCCAGGGGCAAGATTCCCTGGCTCGGGCTGCTGCTGCGCATGGCGCTGTTCACATTTGCGGTTGGCGCGCTGGTTGCCATTCTCGTCTTCACTTTTTTCAACTTCGAGTATGGGCACGTGGTGGACGAACGGCTCAAGCAGCCCATCTTTGCCAACACCGCCAAGATCTTTGCCGCGCCGCGCGAGGTCCGCCCCGGACAAAAACTCAGCGTTCACCTTATCGCCAATGAATTACGAGAGGCTGGCTACTCAGCCGATGGAGCCTCGCAACTCTCGCAGTTGGGCACGTATTCGGGCGGCGGGCGCTCGATCACCGTCCGCCCCGGCCCGCAATCGTATCACTCGCAAGACAGCGCAACCATACACATCGACTCGGGCGTTGTGGAATCGATCACCGATGTTCATGGCCAGCCGCTTTCAAGTTATGAGCTGGAGCCGCTGCTGATCACCGGCCTGAGCGAGGATGCCAACCGGACCAAGCGCCGGCTGATCGCCTACGACGAGATTCCCTCCAACCTGGTGCAAGCGGTGCTCGCCATCGAGGATCGCCGCTTCTTTGAGCATGGCGGCGTCAATTACTGGCGGCTGATGGAAGCGATTCTTCGCGACGTGGCCACTGGCCAGAAGCAGCAAGGCGGCTCCACGCTGACGATGCAGTTGGCGCGCGGCTTCTTTCTCACGCCGGAGAAGCGCATCAAGCGCAAGATCATTGAAATCGTGATTACTTTCCAGCTCGAACACCGCTTCTCGAAGAAGCAGATCTTCGAGATGTACGCCAACCAAATCAATTTGGGGCAAAGGGGCAGCTTCTCCATCGACGGCTTCGGCGAGGCCTCGCAGTCATACTTCGGCAAGGATGTGCGCCAGCTCGACCTGGCCGAGTGCGCGCTCCTGGCAGGAATCATTCAGCGGCCCAACTACTTCAATCCTTTCCGCCATCCAGACCGCACCATCGACAGGCGCAACCTGGTGCTGGACTCGATGGTCGAAACCGGCGCCATCACCAAGGAACAGGCCGAGCGCGCCAAGGCGGAGCCGCTTCATCTCACCGGAGCGAGCGTAGACGCCAGCGAGGCGCCCTACTTCGTCGATCTGGTGCACGATCAATTGTTGCAAAAGCTCGGTGAGCGCGACTTCAACCGCGAAGGCCTGCGCATCTACACCTCGCTCGATCCCGATTTGCAGCGGGAAGCGACAACCGCAGTCGAAAATACCATCCACGTGGTAGACGAGCAGGTGGACAGGCTGCATAGGCATCACAAGCCGGGAGAGACCTGGGCGTATCCGCAAGTTGCTTTGGTGGCCCTCAATCCCCACACCGGCCAGGTGCTGGCGCTGGTGGGCGGGCGCAACTACGGCAACTCGCAGTTGAACCACGCAGTGTCCAAGCGGCCCACTGGCTCCATCTTCAAGCCGTTTGTCTACGCCGCAGCCTTTGACACCTCGGTCAACGGCACCATGCTACCTGGACAATCCAAGCTCTTCTCGCAGGTGACCATGCTCAGCGACGAGCAAACCACCTACGACGTGGGCGGCCAGCAGTACACGCCGCGCAACTTTGAAGGGGTTTATCACGACCAGGTGACGGCGCGCTACGCTCTGCAAAAATCGCTGAACAATGCGACCATCGGGCTGGCGGGTATGGTCGGTTTCGATCGCGTGGCTGCCCTGGGCCGTGAGGCCGGGGTCAAAAGCGCGCGGGGAACGCCTTCCGTGGCTATCGGCTCCTACGACGCCACGCCGCTCGATATGGCGGGCGCTTACACCGTCTTCGCCAACGGAGGCTTGCATCTGGACCCCTGGATGCTTGCCAGCGTGCGCAATCCCACGGGCGACATCATCAGCGACTATGCGCCCACTTCAAAACGGGTGCTCGATGCGCGTGTGGCCTACCTGACCACCGACATGCTTGAGAACGTGATCAATCACGGCACCGGCGCGGGAACGCGCGCGCGCGGCTTCACCGCGCCGGCCGCGGGCAAGACCGGAACCGACCACGACGCCTGGTTCGCCGGCTACACCTCTAACTTGCTCTGCATCGTCTGGGTCGGCAACGACGACTACACGGATATCAAGATCGAAGGCGCAGATGCAGCCGCGCCCATCTGGGCCGAGTTCATGAAGAAGGCCGTTGAGCTGCCGCAATACTCCGACACGCACGACTTCTCGGCACCCGGAGGCGTGGAGCTGGTGCAGATCGACAAGGTCAGCAACCTCCTCAGCGACGAAACTTGTCCCGACAGCTACTACGCTGCCTTTTTAGACGGCACCGCGCCCACGGAGACCTGCGACCACCCGGCCGACCACCGCAATCTTTTGCAGAAAATATTCGGGACAGGAAAGAACTGATTCAAGCTGCGAACCCGGCGCGTTAGGATGTTAGCATCCGTTGGGGACCCTTTCCCGTGAATGCTCGTTTCAGGCGGCTGCTCCTCCTCTCGTTCGTGACGTTGGCCATCCTGTTGCTGTTTTTGCGCCTGTTGGTCTTTACGCAGCATCGCGTTCGGCGTCCAGGGGCGGAGTTTCATCCCAGTTCGTTTGAGTCCGCACCCGGCTCCACGAGTGGAGCGCGCGGCTGGAGCGACCGCTTTGGCGATGGAACCCCCGATTTTTTGCGCCTGAGCGACCCAGCAGACCGCGAGGTATTCCGCCGCTGGTTTACGCTGATCGCCGACTACCAGGCTGTCCGTCCCCGAGATGAGATTCCAGCCGAGATCTCCGATTGCGCAGGGTTGCTGCGCTATAGCTATCGGGAGGCCCTGAAGCGCCACAACGACTCGTGGTTTCTGGCGACAGGCATCGATATGCAAGCGCCGCCGGGAGAGATTCGCGCCTGGCATTATCCAGACACGCCGCTGAAGACAGGGCTATTCCGCGTGGAACCGGGGGCGTTTGACGCGGCAGACGTGGGCAATGGAGCCTTTGCGCAGTTCGCCGATGCAAAAACGCTTGTCGAGCGCAACGCCTTTCTCGTCAGCCGCGACGTCCGCCAGGCTCAACCGGGCGACTTGCTCTTTTTCCGCCAGTTCGGGCAGTCCTCGCCCTGGCACTCGATGATCGTCACGCGCATCGGAGCTGAGCCGGGGGTGGTTTACCACACTGGGCCGGACCGGCGTCTGTCGGGCGAACCACCCCACGGACGAGAACCTGTCCGTGGGGACCCTGGCGAGATTCGCCGCGTTACGCTGGCTGAGTTGCTCGATCATCCCGACGCGCGCTGGCGGCCTGTCTCCACGAACCCCAACTTTCTCGGTGTCTACCGCTGGAATATTCTGCGAGGCAATTTATGAGGCTCCGCCTTCTCTCTGTCCTGTTCGTTTTGACATTGGCTCTGGCGCTGGCCCTTCCGGCCGCTGCCAAGGACGCGCCGCGTTCGTTTTCGCTCTCTGCCTCGCGCACTTTTGCTCCGGGAGAAAGCGTCAAAATCCAGCTCTACGCGCGCAATGTTCCGGCGCTCGAGTTTCGCGTCTACAAGGTGCGCGATGCGCAGAAGTTCTTTGCTGGCCTCAAGGATCCGCATAGCTTTGGCGTGCAGAGTTATTCGCCCGCCGAGCAGATCGACGAGCGCACCTGGATCGAGCGGCTGCACGACTTCAAGGCCGATCTTTGGTGGCGTGTGCGGCACTTTTTCCGTGGCCAGTTCAGCGATGAGGCGCGCGACAGCTTCCGCGAGGGACAAGGCAAGCTGGGCAAGCGCAGCCAGGTGGTGGGCGCGACGGAGTTTGCCCAGGTTCCGCTGTTGAACCAAAGCCAACTAGTGGCGCGCTGGAAGCTGGTAACTCCCCCGGCCATCGTCTCGGAGACGCAGCAACTGCCTATCGACGGCCTATCTGCGGGCGTGTATCTGATAGAAGCCACCGAGGGGACTTACAAGGCGTACACGGTGGCCATTGTCACGCAGATGGCGCTGGTAGAGCGGACCCTCAACGATCGTGCGGAGCTATACGCCGCCGACCGCGCGACCGGCGCTCCTATGGCAAAAGCCGAAGTGGCGCTGTGGGCAGATGGAAAGCAGCAGTCGAACGGGGTTACCAGCGAGGAAGGCCTAGCCTCGCTGGCGACGAATGTTAACGGCGGCAAGACAATCGACAACGTTTGGATATTGGCGCGGCATGGGCAGGATGTTGCGATTGTCACTCCGTGGAGTTATGGCTTTGGCGGGAATAAGCCGTCCGATCTGAACGCCTACATCTGCACGGATCGGCCCGTCTACCGGCCGGGACACACCGTTCACATCAAGGCCGTGATTCGCCATGAACAGAACGACGAACAGATTCTGCCGACAGTGAAATCCGTAAATCTCAAGGTCACGGATGCGGACAATAAGGCTGTTCTCAACCAGGAGCTGCCCGTCGGCGCGCACGGCACCGTTGCCACCGAATTCACTTTGGCCTCTGATGCGGGGCTTGGCTTTTACGGCGTCAGAGTTACAAGTAATGGGAACATGGTGAATGAGGTCAGCTTCTATGTGGAGGAGTACAAGAAGCCGGAGTATCAGGTAAGGGTGACACCCTCGGCGCAGCGCGTGCTACAGGGCGACAAGATTCAGGCGGTGATCGATGCGCGCTACTTCTTCGGCGAACCGGTCGCTAATGTGAAGGTGAAGTACGTGGTTCATACCTCGCAGCACTACTGGTGGGATGAGGAGGACGCGGACGACAGCGGCGAAGTGGACCAACAATCGGATGAGGGCGGTTCCGAAGACTATGCCTGGGACCAGACCGAGCAGCAGGAGCAGGAAGGCGTGCTGGACGCCGATGGCAAGCTGACCGTCTCCCTGCCGGTGGCTGTGGAAGGCAAGCCGCGCGACATGGATTACCGTATTGAAGCGCGAGTTACCGATGCGGCAAATCGAGAGGTAGCCGGCCACGCTACAGTGCTTGCCACCTATGGGTCGTTCCATATCGATGTGCAGCCGACCAGCTACATTTATAAGTCCGGCGACCCGGTACGTGTGAAGGTGCAAGCAGAAGATTACGACTCCAAGCCCATTCAAACTACCGTTCATGCAGCCGTGACGGTGAGCCAGTGGGATCGCGACACCGGCAAACGGACGCGCACAGCCGCGGCCACCCGCGATGCCACGACAGGGGCCGACGGCAGCGCCTTGATTGATCTGCCATTGAGCGGCAACGGCGATTTTGAAGTAACCGTAACCGCCAAGACGCCGGAGAACCGAACCGTGGAAGCACAAACCTGGGTGTGGATTTGGAATGGGGGCGGCGAATGGTCCAATGAGAATACCCAGGCACGCGTCGTCGCCGACAGGAAGAGTTATCAGGTGGGCGACACGGCGCACCTCTTGCTGCTAACTGGCGTGCCCGAGGCTTGGGCCGTAGTTACAACCGAAGGCGATACCATCCAGTCGCGGCAACTGCTTCACGCTACAGGCGAGAGCGCTGCCTTCGACGTGCCCATCACCCGGCTGGCGCAGCCTAACCTCGTAATCAATGCGTTCTTCGTGCGCAATAACCAGATTTATACCGCGCACAAAAGCCTCAAAGTTCCGCTGGTGGAGCGGACTCTGACCGTGACCGCTACGCCTTCCAAGCCCAGGTATCTTCCCGGCGAGAAGGGCAGTTTCGACGTGCTCGCGCTCGACAGCCAGGGCAAGCCGGTGCAGGCGGACCTCAGCTTCGGCGAAGTGGATGAGGCGCTTTATTCTGTGCGCCCCGATGAAAGCGGCGATATCGTTCACTTCTTCTACTCGCAGCGCTACGCGCAACTGGAGACGCAGACCTCGTTCGATTTCTTCTTCTCCGGCCAAGCGGGCACAAAGTCGCCGCTGCTGGCGCAGTTGGCGGTGGCGCAATTCCATCCACGCATGGCGCAGGTAAAGCCCGGTTCTGACTTAGTAATTCCTAAGGTGCGCAAGGCCTTTCCGGATACCGCCTATTGGAATCCAAATATTCGCACCGGCCCCGATGGCCACGCCAAGGTTGAGTTCAACTTCCCAGACTCGCTCACCACCTGGCGCACCACCATTCGCGCCATGACCGACGACGGCAAAGCCGGCGGCGCGGTGACTCGGGTGCTCACGCGCAAGAATCTGATTGTCCGCCTGGCCGCTCCGCGCTTCTTCCGTGTAGGCGACGAAGTCACCCTGCGAGTGATCGCGCATAACTATCTTGAGACGGCAAAAGATGTTACCTTCGCGCTCGATGTAACTGGGCTGGATATAGCCAGCGGCCAAACACAGAAGGTAAATATCCCCGCGCGCGGTGAGAGCTTTGTGGAGTGGCGGGTGCGCGCCCGAGCAGCGGGCCAGGCTGTGCTGACCGCGAAAGCGCTGACCAACGAGGAGTCCGATGCTCTGGAGATGCCCCTGCCGGTGCTGCCCTTTGGCGTGAAACAGCGCGCGACCGGATCGGGCGTCCTATTCTCCGGCGCGGGGCAGTACCAGTGGTCCTTCAGTTATCCTGCCGGTTCCGACACTCCCTCGCGTGGGCTCACGGTGACCATCGCGCCCTCGGTGGCGGGCACGGTCTTCGATGCGCTTGATTACCTCACCGGCTATCCGTGGGGATGCACGGAGCAGACCATGTCCAGCTTCCTTCCCGACCTGATCGTGGCGCAGGCCGTCGACAAGCTGCATCTGAAGTCGCCCATCGACCGCGCCACGCTCAACGATATGGTGCGCGCCGGACTCGACAGGCTCTACGGCTTCCAGCACAATGACGGCGGCTGGGGCTGGTGGCCGGACGACGATAGCCGCGTCTTCATGACCGCCTATGTGGTCAGCGGCCTGGGCCAGGCAAGCGGCGCTGGATACAAGATCGACACAGACCGCATGAACAAAGGCCGCGCATGGCTCCAGTCCGCGCTGGCCGCGCATCCTGAGTTGATCCCCGATCTGCGCGCCTATGTGGTCTTCGCCTTGGCCACCACGGGCGGAGCGCCCAAGGAGGCTCTCGATGCCGCATGGGAGAGCCGCGCGAAATTGACCGACGAAGGCCTGGCGCTGACTGGGCTAGCCCTCGACTCCGCTGGGGACGGCCGCGCCAAGGAAGCGGCGCTGCTGCTGGAGAAGAAAGCCAAGACCTCCGATGCCGATGCTTATTGGACCGGAAGTTACGACGAACTGCTCGATTACTGGGGCGAAACCTCGGACGAGACCACGGCTTTCGCGCTTAAGCTGCTGGCGCTTGAGGATCGATCGAGCGGCCTGCTGCCCAAAGCGGCTCTGTGGCTGGGCAGGCATCGCACAGGCGGCTATTGGGAATCGACCAAGCAGACGGCGATGGTGATTGAGGGGCTGACCGACTATCTGGCCCTCAGCGGAGAAATCGCAAACAGCTCCGACGTAGAGGTGCTGGTGAACGGCGTCAGCGTGGGCAAGCGGCACTTTGGCCCGGCAGACGGCTTTGCGGCGCCCTGGAAGATCAAGGTTCCCGCCACGCAACTCGGCAGCGGCGCCCAGTTGACCATCCGCAAGAGCGGCAACGGCATTACCTACTGGTCGGCGGAGAACGCCTGGTATGCCGCGGACCGCAAGCTTTACCAGCAAGGCCAACTCGCGCTCAACATCGCCCGCGACTACTACGTGCTCAGGAAGAACCAACCCAAACCCACCGATCCCATCACCTACGACCTGATCCCTCTGAATGGCCCGGTGCATGTCGGCGATATTGTCGCCGTCAAGCTGGCGCTGAATGGCACCGGTTGGAAGTATCTGCTGGCCGAGGATCCCATTCCGTCGGGCACGGAGTTCCTTGATCGCACCGATCTCTACTCGATTAACAGCAAGCCCTCGTGGTGGTACGACTGGTTTACGCGCCGCGAGTTTCACGACGACCGCGCCGCCTTTTTCCAGACTGAGTTCCCCGGCCGCCGCGAGTACTTCTACCTGCTCAAAGTGGTCAACCCTGGCAAGTTTGTCATAAGCCCCGCGCAGGCTGGCCCCATGTATCAACCGAGCGTGAATACAACGACCGAGCCCGCAACTCTGGAGGTGCAGCCGTGAGTCTATTTAGAGATTTGTTTCGCCGTTTGCGCCTCAGTTGGCGCTGGGTTGCTGCACAGTTTGTCCTAACCGCACTGTTGATCCTGGTGGGCCTTGCGTGGACTCGGTTGCCCGACAAACATTGGTGGCAGGTTGCGCTCTCACTCGCGCTGCCGCTGCTGCTGGCGATTTCGGCGCTAGAATTACAGGCCGGCACCGCGCGCAGCTTTGCCGACGATGACGGGAAACGGGTCAAGCTGGTGTGGGGCGCGGTAACGCTGCTGGTATGGATCGCCGTGGGCGCAGCGGTCTGGGCATTGCTGGACTGGTGCGACGACCAGATTCCGCAGTGGGCGGGTTACCTGAATTCGCGGGCCTCGGCCCACGCGCGGGCGACACTCTTCACGTATGAACATATTCAGCGCTGGCTCAGTCTCGTCGAGTGGGTCGTCCGCTGGATTGTGGTGCCGGCCAAGATCATTCCCTACGCAGTGGCCTCGTCGCAATGGGGTTGGCGGCTGCCCTGGATGAGAGTGATTCGGATGCTGTGGAACTGGCGCTGGTGGCTGGCGGTGGTACTGGCCGCGCTGGTAGCCGTGGAGTTACCCAGCCGGTTCTTTGCCGCAATGCCGAGCGGAGGAGTCAACGCGCAGATCTGGCACGTGGCGCTGAAGCTGATTGCGACCTATCTCCTGGCGGTAGGCAGTTGGGTTTTGTTGCTGGGCTGGGTGGCCGTACTATTTGGCCGCCAGAGGCCGCCGGCCGAAGAAGTATTCGTGGCAGTGCCAGCGATGGTTGGGCCACCGGAAGGCGGCAAGCGGGCTGCAGTGAAACTGGACCTACCGGAGACCGACTAACGCGCTTTGCGGCACGCCTGATCGCAGCCAGCCGACGACCTGCTCCCGTCCAAAACGATCGAGAAGCTGTCGAGCATACCAACCGGCGGCACGGTGGGCCTCTTCCGACTCCGCTTCGCTTGTGGAGTGAGCCAGTCTATGGTCGACATTCTCCAGGGTCAGCGCGGGTTTTGGCCCTCTTCGCAGATCACCCGACCAAGCCTCGACCAGCCCCTCGCGCAACCAGAGCGAAGCGTGGGCGGTGGCCTGCTCCTCGACAAGGGTATGCAGAAACTCGTGTCGCAGCGTTCCTTCGAGTAGCTTGCGCGCGGCCAGAATGCGCAGCGGCTGCACGGCAATGCCATCGCCCTCGGTGAAAGCAGCTACCCAGCCCGGAGTCAGCGTGGCATCGCGAAATGCTGGCGTTGAACGATAGGCGCGAACCGTTATCGCGCCGGTAGGGCTAAGCCCGCTTCGGCTCTGGGCCTCAGCCAACGCACGCGCCAGCGCCGGAAGGAACGCGGCGTCAGACGCTTCGCTCGTCTCCAGCGTAAAGTCCCCTCCGCTCAGGCTCTGCCAAACCGCGCCGGTCGTTTCCTCCCCCAGTGTTGCGCCGGGAAAGTACTGCGCAAGAATCTCGCGGTAGCTATGCCCCTCCCGCGCCATCTCCGCCGCGCCAGTCTGGCACAGGCCCACGCCGTGGCCGGAGCCGCGCCCGTGAAAGAGAAAGCCGTCGCTCTGGGCCGCTACCTCAAACCAATTGCTGCGAATCTGGTTCCACCCCAGCGCGCGGCCGATGGCAAGGCGAAAGCTTTCCGCAGGAACCTGAGTGGAACCAACTAGCAGCACCGTCGCGCGTCCGGAGTCGCCGCGCTTAGCAACGGTCAGGTTCGTCCATCCAGGAGCAACCAGTCCCGCTGCGGCCAGCGCCTGAGTCAGATCCGCGCGTGAGAGCGTCGCCGACCACTCGCTCGATTCAACGTGCTGACAGTAGTTGTCCGCGCGCGAAACCAGATGCTCCAGCGCTCCATGTTCCTGCGCGGCGCGTCCCGGCCAAACCTCCGCTGCCGCTGCCGTCCTTCCGCCGCAGTTCTGATGGAAATATGCCGCTGCACGGCTAACGTGCAGCCACAAAACCTCGCCGGCAGTTGCCAGCGCAGCCGCATGAGCCTCAGGCGTGGCGCGCCAATGTACCCACTGGCAATGGGTCGAGTCGCACACATCGAAACCCACGTGGCCGTGCGAGGGTTGCAGAGCAAAGCTTCGCGCCACCACGGCCAGCGCCTTGCGGGATTCCGGCCCATCTGCCGCGCTACTCTCAGCCGCGACTACCAGCTCCACATACCGCTCCACCGGAAGCGTTGCAACCAGGCGCAGCGTACCCGCCTGCGCAGTAATCCGCAGCGGATAGGCCAGCGCAAGCGATTCTCCATGAGCGGTGAGCCGGTAACTGCCGGACAGTTGTAACTCAACAGAGGAATGGGCTGCACTTCCCTTCTCTGTCCACGTCAGACCGGCGGCATTGGCATGGACCGCAATCGTAGGCATCTGCAGCGTGGGGCAGGCCGCGCACGGGCGAAGCGTAGCTCCGGAGATCGGCGTAATCGTTAGCTCTTTGTCATGCCACAGCGCCCACAGGCCCACGCAAATCGTGGTGCGCGGTGCGGTCTGGCCTGCTCCGGCCACATAGGCCACGGCAAGACATATAGCCAGAACCGCCCGCCTCACGGCTTCCTCAATGGTGAGTACGAAAGCAGACTGGCCGCAACCTGCGCCGCATCCGAGCCGTGACCCGTGGGCAGGTAGACGGCGATCACCACCTGCGGCGACTCAGCCGGCGCAAGGCCCACAAACCAGCCATGCGATGCGCCGGCGCCTTCCGCGCTCGCGGTGCCGGTTTTGCCGAGAAGAGGCACGCCGCCCAGCGCCGCCGCGCCCGCCATGCCTAAGCTGGCCGAGTCTGCCAGACCTGCGCGCACGGTTCGCGCCGCCGCAGTCTCCGAGTGCTCTGCCAGCTCGATCGCGAGCGACCGGTACGCCTCTGCCAGCTCCGGCAGCGTCACGCGAATCCCTTCCACGCCCAGCGCAGCAAGCTGCACCTGTTCCTGGTTGTGCGGCTCGCGAAAGGCCGCCATGCTCTCTTGCGGCGTCAGCCCCGTCGCGGCCAGCAATCCCCTCGTGCTCAGCGCCCTGTGCAGCTCCCCGGGCGCCAAGGTTCCAGCCAGCTCCGCAAAATAGGAGTTGCAGGACCAGGTGAGCGCCTGCTCGGCATTCATGGGGTCCGCCGCCGGGTGGGAGCAGTTGAGCTGGTGACCGCCAATGTGCAGCTTGCGGCTGCACGCGACCCTGCGTTCCGCGTCCCAACGGCCTGTCGAAAGCGCAAAGTAGAGGATCAGCGGCTTCAGCGTCGATCCCGGCGTAGCCAGCGTGCGCCCAGCCTCGGCCAGATGCGCAGAAGCCAGCACGCGTCCCGAGCCAATCTCAAGCACCAGCAACCGCGCGTCGGGCGCTAGAATGGCGGCGTGGCCAATCGCATCCCGCCAATTCGCGTCGGCCTGCGTCCTGCCCTGCGCCGCACGGCTTGATTGCGCCCAGCCGGCGACCGTTCCGGCGCTTGCCAGCGCAGCCAGCAAGATTCCCAACTTCGCTCGTCGAACCAACCGCTGAGCTAAATGCCGCATATTTGAAGTATCAACCATGTTCGCGGGACCAAGGCTGTGGGGCCAATTCATTGCGATCCATAGTAAAGTGGGCGCATGAAACCTCTTGAGAACTGGGATCGCTTTGCGTGCAGACTGGCGCGCGCCGCGCTCTGCCTCACGCTCTGCGCCGTCGCCGCGGCTCTGCCGGCCCAGCAGCCGGCGTCATCGCAGAAGGCCGACTCCGTGCTGATCCTCAAGAAGGACCATTTGCTGGAGCTGCTCGCCGGGGGCAAAGTGATCCGCACCTACAAGGTGGCGCTTGGCCGGGGCGGCCTTGCGCCCAAGCAGCGCGAGGGCGACGGGCGCACGCCGGAGGGACGTTACATCATCGACGCGCACTCCGCGGAGAGCCATTATCACAAAGCTCTGCACGTCTCCTATCCCAACGCCGAGGATCGCAAGCGGGCAGCCAGCCTCGGCGTCTCGCCCGGCGGAGCCATCATGATCCACGGCCTGCCCAACGGCAGAGGCTGGGTGGGCGCGGCGCACCGGCTCTACGACTGGACGCTGGGCTGCATCGCCGTCACCGACGACGAGATCGATGAGATCTGGAATCTGGTTCCCGTAGGCGCACCCGTCGAGATTCAGCCATAGAAGTCCTCGCGAGCGAACAGCGAGCCGCAGCCCCACCGCAGGTGGCAGGTGGTGCGAAAATGGAGAGTAGATGCTCTCCCTGCAAAATGCCGGTAAGCGGTTCGGGCCGCGTGTGCTGTTCCTTGAAGCCAACTGGCTTATCCGAAGCAAGGAAAAGACCGCGCTCGTCGGCGCCAACGGCACCGGCAAATCCACGCTGATGAAAGTGCTGGCCGGCCTGGAATCCCTCGACTACGGCGCGGCGCAGCAGACCCGCGGCATGAGCATCGGCTACCTGCCGCAAGAGGGGCTGCGCCTCGCCGGTCGCAGCGTCTTCGAGGAGTGCCTCACCGTCTTCGACGAACTGCGCGATATGGAACGCGAGATCGAGCGGCTGGCCGGCCAACTCACGGAACTGGATCATGCTAGTCCCGAATACGAGTCCGCGGCGGAGCGCTTTTCCATGCTCCAGGAGCGATTTCATGCGCTGGACGGCTACGCGCTCGATGCGCAGGTGGGCGGCGTGCTCACCGGCCTCGGCTTCGGTAAGGAGGATTGGGCACGGCAGACCGATGAGTTCAGCGGCGGCTGGCAGATGCGCATCGCGCTGGCCAAGCTGCTGCTGGCCAAGCCCAATCTTCTGCTGCTTGACGAGCCCACGAACCACTTGGACCTTGAGACCCGCAACTGGCTCGAGGACTATCTCAGAACTTATCCCTTTGGATACATACTCATCTCGCATGATCGCTATTTTCTCGATGTAACTATCGACCGCACCGTGGAGATATGGAACAAGCGGCTCAATATCTATCAGGGTAACTACACCAAATATCTCAGCCAGAAGGACGAGCGTCGCGCGCAGTTAGAAGCGGCTTATCGCAACCAGCGCATCCAGATCGAGCACCTTGAGGCCTTCATCAACCGCTTCCGCGCCCAGGCGACCAAGGCGAAGCAGGTGCAGTCGCGCATCAAGGAGTTAGAGAAGATCGAGCGCATCGAGATACCCGAAGAAGAGCCGGTGATTCATTTCAAGTTTCCCCAGCCGCCGCCGTCGGGGCGCACGGTGGTTGAGGCCGAGGGGCTCTCGAAGAGTTATGGTCCGAAACACGTGCTCAACAGCGTCAAGTTCACCATCGAGCGCGGCGACCGCGTGGCCCTGGTGGGCGTGAACGGCGCGGGCAAGTCTACGCTCATCAAGCTGCTCACCGGCGACGAAGCGCCTACAGCCGGCTCGGTGCGCCTGGGCCACAACGTTCTCAGCGAGTACTTCGCGCAGGACCAGTACAAGGTGCTCAACGGCGACGCGCGCATGTTGGACGACATCAGCGCCGCCGCGGTCAAGGTGCCGGAGCAGGCGCTGCGCTCGCTGCTGGGCTGCTTTCTCTTCAGCGGCGACGATGTCTTCAAGCCGCTCGGCGTGCTCAGTGGCGGCGAGCGCAACCGCTACGCCCTGGCGCGCATTCTGGTCTCGCCGTCGAATTTTTTGCTTCTCGACGAGCCCACCAACCATCTCGACATGCGCGCCAAGGACGTGCTTCTCGAGGCGCTGGCGGCCTTCAGCGGCACGGTCGTCTTTGTCTCGCACGACCGCTACTTCATCGACCGCCTGGCCACGCGGGTGCTCGAAGTGGAAGGCGGCACAGTCACCAGCCATGAGGGCAACTACGAGGACTATCTGCGCCGCAAAGAGGCGCTGGCCGCGGGAGCAAGCAACGATCCGCGCCCCACCGACCGCATTGAGTCCTCTGCTTTGTATCAGGGCGCGACTTCAGTCGTGCCGAAAGACGGCCAAAATGGGAGGGCTTTAGCCCCTGAGGCCCAAGCAGACACCGCCCAGGACCGCCCCCGCCGCCTGAATCCCATCAAGCAGAAGCAGATGGAAGAGCGTTGCGCGTTTCTGGAAGAAGAAACTCCGCGCATCGAGGCTGCCATTGCGCATACCGAGGAGCAGTTGGGCGTCTACGTCTCCGCCGCCGAAACCCAGCGACTCGCCGATCTTGCCCAGGACCTGCGCCACCAGTTAGCAGCCCTCACCTCCGAGTGGGAAGAGCTGATGATGCAACTCGAAGGCGCTTGATTCCGAGCGAAGAGACTTTCCTCGCATACATCCTGGCGGGTGTCCCTTGTCTCGTCCGAATTTTACCGAGTAGAGGGTGCCCCCGGTCCCTCGCACTTGGGGACCGGGGAGGAGGAGTCGAACTGCCGGTAGCGCATCCACTCGGGCAATTGCCAACCTCTCTCGCGGGCTGTCCATTCCGATTCGATCTCTACA
>Ga0181516_10000276_pt1 | contig 51243 bp, 45 predicted proteins | sample PEATcosm2014_Bin_25_FD_121104 | JGI IMG/M metagenome (GOLD analysis project Ga0181516, IMG submission 121104) | Peatland microbial communities from MTU Mesocosm Facility, Houghton, MI, USA - PEATcosm2014_Bin01_10_metaG | ecosystem: Environmental > Terrestrial > Soil > Wetlands > Peat | place...
CGCCGTGGTCTCGGCGGTTTCGCTGTTCGGCCGCAGCGGCGCCCACGAAATGGACCTGTTTCAGGTCACGGCCCTGTTCTTCCTTGGCCTTATGGTGCTCTCGGCCGTCGGGGTGGGGGGCCTTCTGGCCGCCGTGTGGGTGGCCGCCGGCGCCGCCTGCCTGATCGCGGCGCAATGGCTGCCCGTCGCGGGCCTGCGCTCCCAGCTCACCGTCGCCCAGTGGAACGTCGAGTTCAACCCGCTGGTCGTGGCGGCGATCTACGTTGCCGGTTCGGTCGCGGGGGCCGTCCAGCTTGTGCAGGGCCGGCGCAACCTCAAGCTCATGAGGTTCGACCAGGAGATCATCGAGGCGACCAACCAGATGCTGGAACAGACGGTGGTCGAGCGTACCCAGTCGCTCCAAACCATCCTCGACAGTTCCGGGCAGGGCCTGTTCACCTTCGGTGCCGACTTCTTGGTCGAGCCCGAGTACTCTCAGGGTTGCCGCACCCTGTTCCAGAAGGACATTCTCGGGCTCGAGGCCGCCTCCCTCTTGTTCCCCAACGGCGGCGAGCAGATCGAGGAGTTCCGGCAGGGCCTGGGGCTCTTCTTCCAGGGAAAATCCAAGGCTTCGGTGATCTTCGACCTGCTTGAGAAGCAGACCTTTGTCCACGGACGGTCGCTGGAGATCGAGTACCGAGAAGTCGGCCCCAAACGCGTCCTTTGCGTCCTCACCGACGTGACCCTCAACCGCCAGCTGGCCGAGCGCAACCGCGCCGACGAGGCCCGGCGCACTCTTGTGCTCAAGGCCCTGGGCAACAAGCACTTTTTCGCGGGACTGCTGCGCGAGGCCGAGCATCTGTTCGGGGTGCTTCGCATCTTCGAGGAGCGGCCGGCCACGCCCGGCGAGGCCGGCGTTCTGCTCCAGGACCTCCACACGTTCAAGGGCAACTGCGGCTTCTTCGGGTTCACGGTCACGATGGAGGTGGCCCACGACTTTGAGTACGCCATCTCGGACGCCCAGGCCCTGGGCCAGCCCCTGGAGTACAACGACCTGAGCCTCGACCTGAAACGCGCGTACTACCAGGAGCTCAACGTGATCATCGAGTCGCTGGGCCGGGGCTGGCTCGACGAGGCAGGCGGCATCGTGGTCCCCCGCCCGGTGTACGACAAGGTCGCCAAGTACATCGCCAAACGTTACCCGGCCGAAATCCGCATGAACGACGTGCTCGAGCACTACCGCAAAATGCCCCTGCGCGACCTGTTCTCGCGCTTCCCCTTCGTGGCCCAGGCCACGGCCCAGAAGCTTGGCAAGCGCCTCACCGAAATGGAGATCGTGGGAGGGGAGCTTCGCGTCGTCCCCGACCGCCTCGAAGCCCTCGTCGACGCCTGCGTCCACGTGGTCAACAACATGGTTGACCACGGCATCGAGCTTCCGTACGTGCGCGAGGCCCAGGGAAAGCCCCCCGAAGGCCGCCTGAGCATCAACATCGTTTGGGAAGCCTCGTCGGTGGTCCTTCAGTTCATCGACGATGGTCAGGGCATCTCGCTGCCCGAGGTCGAGGCCAGGGCCAAGAAGCTGGGCCTGCTCGAGCCCACGGCGAAGCCTTCTCCCCGGGAGGCCTTGGCGCTCCTGTTCGCGCCGGGCTTCTCCACCCGTGCCGAGGCCACCGAGGTCTCGGGCCGGGGCATAGGGCTGGCCGCCGTGCGGCAGGAAGCCGAACGCCTGGGCGGACGCGTCGAGGTGCAAACCAAACTTAACGCCGGCACGACTTTCGAGATTATCCTGCCCCTCGACGTGTTCGCCAACAGGAGAAGAATGACATGAAAGTCGAGTACGCCAATCCCTTCGTGATTGCGGCCGTCCAAACCTTCCAAAAGGAGGTCGGGGTGAGGCTTTCGCGCAAGGACCTCAAAGTCAAGGACTCGCCCGTACCTTCACAGGCCCTCTCGATCATCATCGGGGTGACCGGAGCGGTCCGGGGCCAGGTGGTCCTGTCGATGGACGAGAACGTAGCGATGGCGGTGACCAAGGCCATGCTGCCCGGCAAGTTGCCGGTGGAGCTCAAGAAGCTGATCAACAGCGCCGTGAGCGAGCTGGCCAACATCATCACGGGCCAGGCCAGCATCCTGCTGGCCGGAGATCACGGCAAGATCGACATCACCCCCCCGGCCATCATCAGCGGGGGCGCCCTCAAGATGGATTTTCTGAACCTTCAGACCATCTGCCTCTCGTTTTTGTCCGAAGTGGGAACCCTTGAACTCAACATTGCCCTGACGGAGGGACACTCATGAAACGCGGATTGATCGTCGACGACGCCACCGTTATGAGGATGCGGCTGCGCGACATCCTCCAGACTCGTTTCGAGGTGGTGGGCGAGGCCGAGAACGGCCAACGCGCCTTGGAACTTTACGCCCAGCTGAAACCCGATTTCGTCACCATGGACATCACCATGGCCGAGATGAACGGCATGGACGCGCTCAAGAACCTGGTGGCCCGCCACCCCGAGGCGAAGGTGGTCATGGTCAGCGCCATGGGCCAGAAGGCGATGGTCTTCGAGGCCCTGTCGCAGGGGGCCCGGGACTTCATCATCAAGCCCTTCGACCCCGACCGCGTGGTGATGGCCATCAACCGCCTGTTTGACTAGGAGCCCCGAATGTCGCCCGGATTGATCATTCTGATTCTCGTGCTCGCCGTCATCGCGAGCACGGCCGCCCTCATCGTGCGCGGGGTGGCGGCGGGCCGGAACGCCGAGGCCGAAACCCTGCGGCTGCGCCAGGCGCGCAAGGGCGCCGGCCCCATCGCCGGTCTTGTGATCCGTCCCCTGGCCTCCGTGGACAGGCCTTCGTGGCAGAGGCTTTGGGACTCGTACTGCGACTTCTACGCCACCCCGATGCCGGCGTCCACCACTGAAATGACGTGGACCCGGCTGCTCGACGAGGGTTCGACGCTGAGGGGCTACGGCGCTTACGACCCTTCGGGCAACCTCGTGGGGTTCGCGCACATCGTGCTTCACCCGCACACCTGGAGCCCCAGGACCCTGTGCTACCTCGAAGACCTGTTCGTCGCGCCGCCGTTCCGGGGCCGCGATGTGGGGTACACGCTGATCTCGTTCTTGTGGACCAAGGCCGAGCAGGAGGGGTGGGGCCGGGTCTACTGGCACACCGAGGCCACGAACGCCGCTGCCCGGCGCCTGTACGACAGGTTCCGCCCCGCCGACGGCTACGTACGCTACACCCTCACGGTCTCCCCCGCCGCGTCGGAACACGAGTAGGGCTCAGCGGTACGATACTCGCATTCTCAGCGTTGGCGTCTGGTCGGTCTCGCGGACGACCTGGTAGTCGAAGCAGCGTTCGCCTTCGGGGGCGGCCCGCTCTTCCAGAAGGACCTGGAACTTCTGGTCGCAGAACATCTCTGCCAGGAAGTTTACCTCGACGACGGCGGGGCGCCAGCGGGTGAGGAAGGCAAACTCGTGCTGGGCCAGGCACCAGCCGACGGCGTTGACGTTGTTCACGTGGCCGTTCATGTCGAGGTCTTCCCAGTTGGCCTGCACGGGCCGCGAGTGCCTCCACAGGGGCTCGGCCTTGGCCTCGGCACCGTTGTTGCTGACAAACGGAGGCAGGCCGGCGGGGATGGCTGCCACGGGTTCCTCGGGCTGCACCTTCTCGTAGATCTTGACCCACGGGTCGGGGCGCTGGGGCTTGCGGTCCTTGAGGAGCACCCAGGCCGACGAGGCGCGGCCGCACCACGACCCGTCGTCGTACCCGAAGCGGAAGTCGCGGAAGCAGAACAGCGCCTTGGTCCCCCGGACCCACGTGTCGACGGTGAGCTCGCATGGCCATTCGGGCCAAGAGTCGATGCGCACTTCGAGGCGGCTGAGCACCCAGAACACCCCCGACTCCCTGTGTTCCCTATAGTTGAAACCCAGGTTTTGGGTATGGTCTCCAGCTTGCACCTGCAGGAGGTTCAGCAGGGCCGTGAGCCGGACGTACCCGGCGGCGTCGGCCTCGGGGTAGGTGACGATGCGGGTGCCCCGGAAGATCCCCGGCTGCAGGTTGTGGAGGCTCACGACGCCAGCCTCACCGAGATGGTGGCGGGGTCGTTCGGGTCCCAGCCCAATGAACCGCCGTGGTCGGCCGACAGCGCCGCGACAAGATCCCAACCCAAGGACGCACCCTTGCCAGGGGCCAGGCGCGACCACACGCCCAGGGACTCGGAAACCTTGAGCGTGACCACCCCGGGTTCCGCAGCGGCGAGGTTGAAGGCAAGTGACCAGGACCCTGCGGGCGGGCCGCCGGCGGCCAGGCACGCCACGAGTTCGTTGAGGACCAGGCCGAGGGTGAACGCCTGGCCCGCGCTGAGCTCCAGGTCGTCGAGCTCAAGGGTCAGCTCAACTCTCGCGCCCAGGCCGTGGGCCGAGAGCAGGTGGTGGATGAGGCCCGTGCCGTAGTTCCGCGCGTTCACCAGGGTGGCGTGGTCCGGGTCGTGCATCTCCTCTTGAACCATGGCCAGGGCGTGGATCCTGTCCTGGTGCGCCTCAAGGGCCTGGCGGACCTCGGCGTTGTTGCTGTGGTCGTGCTGGAGGCCCAGCAGGACGAGGATGATCTGGAGGTTGTTCTTGACCCTGTGGTGCACCTCGGCCAGGAGCAGGTCCTTCTCGCGCAGCTGGCGCAGCAGCTGGGCGGTCCTCACCTTGATCTCCTCCTCCAAACGGCTCTGGTAGAGCTCCTTCTCTCTGAGGAAGGCGGCGCGCTCTTCGAGGCGGACGAGCAGCGGCGGCAGGAGCTCGAGGCCGGGAAGGGGTTTGAGCAGGTAGTCCCACGCGCCCTGGCGCAGGGCTTCGACGGCCTGGGCCACGTCGTTGCTTCCTGAAAACACCACAAACGGCGTCAGCGGCGAGAGCTTCTTGATCTCGGCCAGCACCCCCAGCCCGCCCAGGCCCGGCATGGTGAGGTCGCAAAGCACCGCGTCGACCTTCTTGTCGGCGAACAGCTTCAGACCTGTACGCCCGTCGGCAGCGGTGAGGGCAGCGTACCCCTCCTGGGTCAGGTACTCCGACAGAACTTCGAGAATCACGGGATCGTCGTCGATGATCAGGATCGTCCTCACCTCAAGACCTCGACTTCAACGATAACCGCACGAAGGTCGCGGCGCAAGGTGCTATTCTGTCCCCCGGCCTTTGGGCTACCCTTTGACCATGGTCACCGAGAACACCCTAGCCCCCGATTTCACCCTGCCCGACGCCGAGGGCCGCCCCGTGTCGCTTTCTTCGTTCAGGGGCAAGTCCGTCGTTCTGTTTTTCTACCCCGCCGACGACACCCCTGTGTGCACCCGCGAAGCGTGTTCGCTCAGGGACGGCGCCGCCGTGCTGGCGGGCAAGAACGCGGTCATCGTCGGGGTCAGCCCCGACGGCGCCGAGAGCCACCGGAAGTTTCAAAACAAGTACGGGCTGCCGTACACCCTCCTTTCCGACGCCGACAAGAAGGTGCTCACCGCATGGGGGGCCTGGGGCGAGAAGACGCTGTACGGCAACAAGGTCATCGGCGTCATCCGGCAAAGCTTCGTGATCGGCCCCGACGGCGTGGTCAAGAAGCACATCAAGCGGGTCAAGAACGACGACGCGGCCAACCAGGTGCTGCCCTACCTATGAACCTCAAGATCGCCACCTTCAATACAATGAACCTCGCCCTGCCCGACCGCGACACCTACCCTGGGGAGAGGCTGACTCCGGCCGCCTACGAGAAGAAGGCCGACTGGACCGCAGGCCTGCTCAAGGAGATGGACGCCGATTTTGTGGGCTTCCAGGAGGTGTTCCACAAGGCTGCCCTCGAGGACGTGCTGGCCCGCACGGGACGCTACCCCCACGCCGTGGTCGACCTCGCCGACGAGACGCAGAACCTCCCCCGGGTCGGCTTCGTGAGCCGGCTGCCCGTGCTGAAGACCGAGGTGATCCGCGACTTCCCGCCCGAGGCAAGGCTCGACGTGATGGGCCAGGCGCTGCCGTTCCACAGCTTCCACAGGCCGGTGTTCCAGGTGTGGGTCGAGCTGCCCGGCGGCCGCCCTGCGGTCATCATGGTCGTCCACCTCAAGTCCAAGCGCCCCATGGTCGAAGAGGGTCACGACAGGCGCGACCCCTGGGAGCTGGCCCGGGGTCAGGCGCGCAGCCTCGTCCTTCGCGCCTGCGAGGCCGCCGCCCTGCGCTGGATCGTTCTGCACCAGATCCGCCACTCCGAGACTCCCCTCGTCCTATTGGGCGACCTGAACGACGCCACCCACGCCGTCACCTCCGACATCCTTCAGGGCGACCACCCCCAGCGCTACTACCCCCCTGACGTCAAGAAGCGCTTGTGGGACATCCTGCTGTACTCGTGCGGCGACCTTCAGGTGCGCAAGAGCTACAAAGACGTGTACTATACCCACCTCCACGACAGCCACTACGAGTCGCTTGACCACATCTTCGTCAGCCAGGAGTTCGTGGCCGACAACCCCAGGCACGTGGCCTACGTCGAGTACATGAGGCTGTACAACGATCACCTCCTCGACCCGGCGCTCACCGACGAGATGCCCAGGCCCTGGGTGAGCGATCACGGCGCGGTTGTGGTGGGACTCAAGGTGCGTTCTTTCTAAAGGCGCTGTACCCCGCCTGGCGTTTCGTTGTATTCCTCATTCATGAAGTTGCCTTTGTTTTTCCTGCTCGGGGCCCTGGCCGTCCCCGCTTGGGCGCATCCCCACGAGTGGGTGGACTGGGGCGTGGGGCTTGTCCTCGACGAGAAGAAGCCCCTCAAGGTGATCTCGGCGCAGATGGAGCTCACCTGGGACGAGTGGTACTCGGCCCTCGTCCTCACCGACTTTCCCGGAGTGGCCAAAAACACCATGGGCGCCGCCGACCTGAAGCAGCTCGATACCACTTACGGGCTGAACTCCCCCGACCGCGCGGTGAGCCTGCTGGTGACCTTCCGGGGCAAACCCGTCAAGGTGAAACCCGTCATCCTGCCGCCGCGCACCGACGGCAAGACCATCACTCTTGTCTACTCGCTGGCCCTGGGGCTGACCGTCACGGCGCCCAGCGAGCTGCGCGTTGAGATCTACGACCCCACCTACTACACAGACATGGGCATCCGGGCCAAGGCGGGAGCCTTCTTCAAGGGTGTGAAGGACCCGGCCGCGTATGCGGGTTCGTTCACCTTCGTCCAGGACTTTGCCCGGGCCTACTACGGCGGTTCGGTGTTTCCCGAAGTGGTAGTCTTCGCCCTCAAGCCTTGATAGAATGGCGGCATGAATCCGACCGCCGCCCTTGAACCCGCCCTTGTGTGGAAGCACTTTGCCGCCCTCTCGGCCATCCCCCGGTGCAGCCGCAGCGAGGCCGCCGTCGTGGCCCACCTGAAGGCCCTGGCGGCGGGTTGGGGCCTGGCGTGCCGTTCCGACGCCGTGGGAAACCTTGTCGTCGCCAAGCCCGCCAGCCCGGGGAGGGAAGGGCACCCCGTGGTGGTGCTCCAGGGCCACGTCGACATGGTCTGCGAGCAGAACCGCGGGCGCGGCCACGATTTCACCTGCGACCCCATCGAGCTCGTCGTCGACAACGGCTGGGTGCGCGCGAACGACACCACCCTGGGCGCCGACAACGGAATCGGCGTGGCGGCCATGCTCGCCGTCCTCGAGGACCGCAGCCTCGTCCACCCGCCCCTGGAATGCCTGTTCACCGTCGACGAAGAAACCGCCCTCACCGGGGCCCTGGCCCTCGACCCCACGCTCATCACCGGCAAGACGCTGCTCAACCTCGACAGCGAGGACGACGGGCACTTCACGGTCGGCTGCGCCGGGGGCATGACCAGCTGGTCCGAGGTCCCCGTGGCCGTTTCGAAGACCGACGCGTCGGCGGGCTGGTCGGTGTTCCTCCACGGGCTCAAGGGCGGCCACTCAGGCGTGCAGATCCACCAGCAGCTGGGCAACGCCCTCAAGCTGGGCGCCCGGTTCCTCGCCGAGTTCCTGGCCGCCCAGCCCTCGGGTTCGTGGCAGGTGGCCAGCCTGGAAGGCGGCGACAAGCACAACGCCGTGCCTCGCGAAGCCACCGCCCTCCTGGCCGGCCCTGCCGACGGGCTGGCGACGCTGAAGGCCTTCGCCGACAAGGCCCGGGCTGTGTACGCCGCCGAGCTAGGGCCCGAGGGCGCGGCGCTTGACTTTGAAATCACCAAGACCGCCGTCCCCCCCAAGGTCCTCAACCCGGCCAGCCAGCAGACCTTCCTCGATCTGATGGCCGCCCTCCCCGACGGGGTCCAGGGCATGAGCAAGGTGGTGCCCGGCCTTGTCGAGACCTCGTGCAACGTGGCCAGCCTCAGGGTGGCCGACAACACCATTCAGCTGACCACCAGCCAGCGTTCCAGCTCGCGGACGCAAAGGGACGAGGTGGGACGGCGCATCGAGGCCGTGGTGCGCCTGGCCGGCGGGACCATCCGGCACGGCGACGGGTACCCCGCCTGGGCGCCCCGAACCGACAGCCCCCTGCGCGACCGCGCGACGGCGCTTTGGAAGCGCAAGACAGGCCGCGACGCCGTGGTCGAGCTTATCCACGCGGGGCTCGAATGCGGTGTCATCGGCGACAAGATCCGGGGCATGGACATGATCAGCTTCGGCCCCAACATCCAGGGCGCCCACACGCCCCAGGAACGCACAGAGATCGCCTCGGTGGGCGTGTTCTACGGACTGCTGACCGACCTGCTCCAGGAACTCTGATGGCCGTGCGCGTCCCCGGCTACCCGTATCCCCTGCGGCGCGTCGGCTTCGTCGGCGGCGGGCAGCTGGCCCGGATGGCCATCTACCGAGGCGCGAAGCTGGGATTCCACTTCACAGTGCTCGACCCCGACCCCGCGGCGGGGGCTGTTCCCCTGGCCGACCGCGCGCTGACGGGCAGCCTCTACGACCGCGGGGCGCTCACTCAGCTTGTCGAGGCCTGCGACGTCACCACCTACGACATCGAGCACTGCGACACGGCTGTCTTGGCCGACCTCGAGGACCGGGGACACCGCATCCTGCCCTCGCCCCGGCTGCTCCAGACGATCCAAGACAAGGTGCTGCAGAAGCAGGCCTACTTGGCGGCGGGCCTCCCCGTGGCGCCCTTCATCGACAAGGCCGCCGCCGACCTGGGCCCCCGGGACTTCCCTGTGGTGCAGAAGGCCCGCACCGGGGGCTACGACGGCCGGGGGGTGGTCTTGCTCCGCTCGGCCCGGGACCTGGCCAAGGCCCTGCCCGGCGACCCGGCGCGGCGAGAGGGCTCGTTCTTCGAGGCCGCCGTCGACTTCGAAAAGGAGCTGGGCGTCATGGTGGCCCGAGGCCTGTCGGGGCAGGTGGTCGTGTATCCCGTCACCGAGATGGTGTTCGACCCCGAGCTCAACATCTGCACCAGCGTCATCGCCCCGGCCCGCCTCGACAAGGCGGTGGAACTGCGCGCCGTCACCGTGGCCGTCGCCGTGGTCGAGGCCCTGGGCGGGGTGGGGGTGTTCGGCGTCGAGCTGTTCCTGACCCGGGGCGGAGGCATCGTGGTCAACGAGACCGCTCCCCGGCCCCACAACTCGGGCCACTACACCATGGAAGCGTGCCGAACCTGCCAGTTCGAGAACCACCTTCGCGCCGTCGCCGGCCTGCCTCTGGGGGCGCCCGGCTTCCACAGCTCCGCCGTTATGGTCAACTTGCTGGGTCAGGGCGAGAGCGGCCGCACCCGGTTAGAGGGCCTCGACGAGGCCCTGGCGGTACCCGGGTTCTCGCTCCACTTGTACGGCAAGGCCGACAGCCGCCCGGGGCGCAAGATGGGCCACTTCACGGTGACCGCCGAAACCCTGCCGCTGGCGCTCGAGCGTGCCCAGTCGGTGGAACAAGCTTTACGGGTGTCGGGTTCGCCCGCCTAAACAGGAGTCAGCATGCCGGACGTTGGAATCATTATGGGAAGCGACTCGGACCTGCCGGTGATGGCCGAGGCGGCGGCCGTGCTCGCGTCTCTGGGGGTCACCGCCGAAACCACCATCGTGTCGGCCCACCGAACGCCGGCCCGCCTCGTCGAGTACGCCCAGGGCGCCCGGGGGCGGGGGGTGAAGGTCATCGTCGCGGGTGCCGGCGGGGCGGCCCACCTGCCGGGCATGGTGGCCAGCCTTACCGTGCTGCCGGTGGTCGGCGTCCCCATCCAGACCAAGGCCTTTCAGGGCCTCGACAGCCTGCTGAGCATCGTCCAGATGCCCGGGGGCATACCCGTGGCCACCGTCGCCGTGGGCGGGGGCAAGAACGCGGGCCTGCTGGCGGCCCGCATCCTGGCCGTGGGTAACGAGACCCTGGCAGCGCGGCTCGAGGTCTACGCCCAGTCGCTTGAAGCCGAGGTGCTGGCCAAGGCGGCCCGCCTCGAGGCGGGTGGTCCCGAAGCGTATCTGAACGACAAGAAGGGGTCCTAATATGGCGCAAAAATCGGTACTCATCATCGACGGGTCGGCCCCGTTCCGCGACTATGTGGCCACCAAGCTCGAGGGCTTCAAGCTCATCGTCATCAAGGCCGCCAACGGCGTGGACGGCCTGGGCAAGCTGCTCAACCAGCGCCCCGACCTCATCATTGCCGACTATTACCTTCCCCAGCGCGACCTGGTGAGCATCCTCAAGGTGAAGAAGGGCGACGTGACTGTCGCCGACATCCCCATCATCGTGTGCACGGGCCGCCTCAGCCGCGAGAAACTCATCGAGCTCACCCAGCTGGGCGTGCGCAAGGTCTTCACAAAGCCGCTCAAGATCGACCAGCTCTGGCAGGCCGCCAGCGAGGTGCTGGGAGTGAAGATCACCCTCGACGAGTCGCCGTGCATCCTCGACGCCCACATCAACGAGAACGTGGTCTTTGTCGAGGTGGCCATGGGCCTGAACTTCGAGAAGATCAGCCTCCTCGAGTTCAAGCTCCACGAGCTGATGACCATCCACTCCCTCGAGGTCCCCAAATTCCTTGTGATGCTTTCGAGCCTCGACCTCAAGGAAGCAGACCTGCCCAAGATCCGGCGCCTGTTCGAGATCCTTGTGGAGTTCACCCGCGGCCGGGTCAGGTGGGTGAAGGTGCTCACCCAGTCCAAGGCCGTCGAGTCGGCCTTGCGGGGCCTGATCGAGTTCAGCGAGCTGAGCATCACCGACAGCCTCGAGAAGGCCATGGACGAGCTCCTCGACAAGGACAAGATCGAGACCTTCCTCCAGGAGGTCAAGCCCGTCGAGTCGTCGTCGGTGGAGATGCGCTTCGGCCAGGACAAGGCGCTGGCCGACCTTTCGCAGCGAATCAAGACCGAGGGCGCCGACCTGCGCATCGCCGTGGTCGACGACGACTTCATCGTCCAGGAGATCGTGAAAAACACCTTCGCCGCCTCGGGTTCAACGGTGCTTCCCTTCGACGACGGCGACGATTTCCTCAAGAAGATCCCCTCGGACCTCGACCTGATCTTTCTCGACCTTATGATGCCCCGGGTCGACGGCTTTGGCGTCATGGAGAAGCTCAGGGAGACGGGCAGCTCCACCCCCGTCATCGTCCTGTCGGCGGTATCCCGGCGCGACACGGTGCTTCGCGCCCTGGGCTACGGCATCCGCAGCTACATGACCAAGCCCCTTAAACCCGACGACCTGCTGCGCAAGACGTTCGAGGTGGTAGGCACCCACTTCTGATGGGCGGCGGGTTCGACTCGGCCTTCGAGCGCTCCCCCGTGGGCATGGCCTTCCTTTCCGCCGAGGGGAGGGTGGTCAGCGCCAACCCGGCCCTCGCCGCCCTGGCGGGTCAGCCCCGTGATCGGGTCGAAGGAACCTTGCTCGAGGACCACCTCCGCCCCGAAAGCTCCGCCGCCTGGCGGGCCCGGCTCGGGACCGCCCCCACGGGTTCGCCCGAGGCCCTCGAGCTGGCCGCAGGTTCCGCGCCGGGGGCCGAGGGCTGGTGGAGCCTCACCCTCTGCACCCTGGGGGACGAGTCGCCCGCCGCGTACTTCGTCCTGGTGAAAGACATAACAGCGCGTCGCGCCTCGGACCAAGAGCTGCGCGAGGCGACCCGGCTCGCCGAGGGGGCCAGCCGTGCCAAGAGCGAGTTCCTGGCCAACATGAGCCACGAGATCCGCACCCCCCTGTTCACCATCACCGGCATGACCGACCTGCTCCGCCTGGGCGACCTCAAGCGCGACCAGGCCCACCACGCCGGCCAGATCGCCTCGGCGGCCCAGCACCTGCTCGACCTCGTCAACGACGTGCTCGACTTCAGCAAGATCGAGGCCGGTCAGATGAGCCTCGAGTCCATCCCCCTCGACCTCGACGACGTCGTGGGCCGAAGCCTCGAGGTGGTCAGCCTCCAGGCCTACCGCAAGGGCATCGAACTCGTCCTCGACCTCGACCCCCTGGTTCCCCGGCACTGGCTGGGCGACCCGTCGCGGCTGAGGCAGGTGCTGGTGAACCTTTTGGGGAACGCCGTCAAGTTTACCCACCAGGGCAGGGTCACCCTGGTCGTCGAGCCCGGCCCCACCTTCCGGGTCCGCGACACGGGCATAGGCATCAGTGAGTCGGCGCGCAAGACGCTGTTCCAAGTGTTCACCCAGGCCGACAGCTCGACCACGCGTCAGTACGGCGGCACGGGGCTGGGGCTGGCCATCAGCCAGAAGCTCGTAGCCCTGCTGGGCGGCCGCATCGATTTGACCTCCACTCCGGGCCAGGGGACGGAGTTCTTCTTCACCCTCAAGCTCCCGTCCGCCGGGTCGCCGCCACCGGTACCGGCCAGCGGGCGCGGCCGCTCGGTGCTCCTTGTCGATGACGACCCCGGGGTGAGGGAAACCCTGGCCCGGCGCCTCACGTCGGCCGGGTTCGCCGTGAGGCCGGTGGCCAGCCGCGCCGAGGCCCACACTGCCATCGCGGCGCAGCGGCCCGACGTGGTGCTCATCGACCAGGAGCTGGGGCCCGAGGACGGCTGGCAGCTGGCCAGCGAGGTTCGCGCCGAAAGCGCCACCGCAGACCTGCCCCTGGTCCTCATGAGCCTGCTGCGCAAGACCTTGGAGCCCTCGCCCCGGTACCCGGCCGACCTGTTTCGGGCCTTCGTCGACAAACCCGTGAACACCCGCACCCTCGTCGAGCTGCTGGCCGCCGGCGTCGAGGGGCGGTGGGCCGCGGTTCCCGGGGCCACCGGCCAAGAAGGGCTGCTGGGCCGCGCCCTGCTGGTGCGCTCGCCCGACAGGCTCAGAATTCTGGTGGCCGAGGACCACGAGGTCAACCGCGAGCTGTTCCGGCTCCTTCTTCGGAACCTGGGCCACGACGTCACCCTCGCCGAGAACGGGCGCGAGGCCTGCGAACTCGCAGCCGAGGTACGGCCCCAGCTCATCTTCATGGACCTGCAGATGCCCGAGATGAACGGCTACGAGGCCACCCGGGAACTGCGCCGCCAGGGCCTGAGCTGCCCCATCGTGGCGGTGACCGCCAGCGCCCTCAAGGGCGAGCTCGAACGTTGCCGCGCCGCCGGCATGGACGGCATCCTCACCAAACCCTTCAACCTCGAGACCCTCGAGGGCGTGGTGCGCTCGTACGTGCCCCGCAACGATACGCCCAAGTCCAGACCCGCACCTGACGCTCGCCCTCCGACCCCCTCTGCCCCGGCCCCAGTCGCCGAATCCGTGTTTTCGCTCGACGAGGCCCTTGGGGTGTTCCTGGGCAACCGCGATCTGCTGGTCAAACTCATCGGGAAATTCCTGACCCAGAGCCGCCTGGGTCTGGCCGGCCTCGACGAGGCGTGGGCCGCCCGGGACGCCGCCGCCCTGCGCGCCGGGGCCCACGCCCTCAAGGGCAGCGCGGCCAACCTCACGGCCCGGGCCCTGGCCAAGGCCGCCGAAGCTCTCGAGCACGCCGCAGCCGACGGCACCATCGACGACACCCCCGCCCACATCGCCGCCATTCGGGCCGCGTTTGAGGCCTTCGAGGCCGAAGTCGGTCTTGTCATAAACCCTGACGGGGCTTAAGCTTCCTGAGCACCCTTGTTGAAAGCGGGCCTGTACCACGCGGGCCGACCGGGGGAGGAGGGGCAGGAGTGAGCGGCAGCAATCCGGACGGTACAGCCCCACGGCTCGGCCCGTCGGTTTCCATCGATCCCCGTCTCTTTTCGTTGGTTTCGGCGGCCTGTCTGCTGGAACACAGGTCGCGCTTCGAGTCAAGCCGCATCCAGGTCTACTTGGTCCACGAGAAGCGCGAAAACGTCCTTGAGGCCAAGCTCGTCTCGATCGAAGGCGTGGCTCAGTTGGCCGGCGAGGGCCGTTCAGACCGTGAATTCGCCATCCCCACGGGCTGGAGCGAGGGTAGCCTCGACCACAGCAGCGAGGCCTCAAGCGACGACGCGTTCTATACCCGCTGGAACGCCCTGATGGAAATGCCCCTCAGCGAGCGGGTGCGCGAACTGGGGAAGGGGCGCGAGGCCTTCGAAAAGAAGCTCCACGAAACTACGGACCCCAAGGAGCAGGGCAAGCTCGTGGGCGAGGTGACGCAACTAGCCTACCTTGTCAACCGCGCGAGCCTGAGCGTCAATCCGGGGACTCTGACCCCCGAGGACCGGGTTCTGGCCCAGGAGACCCTGGCCATCGTTCAGTCGGTGATCGACCTGATCGCCGGAAGCAAGGAATCGACACTTCTGTTTCAGACCCTCGAGAACGCCTCGAACGGGCAGGTCCTTCAACACACAGTGCGCGTGTTCTCGACCATGGTCGCCTTCTTGGTCTACTTCAATGACCAGCACACCCGGGGCCTCAGCCGCCGGGTCCGGAGCGTGTTTCACACCCGGTACCGGCGCCACTACGAAGCGTGGCTGCCCGAGCTGAAGGCCAGCTTGGTTACCTCAGACAACCTCGTGAGGTTCTCACCCATCTCGGCGCCGAAGCTGCGGTCGTTCGCCCTGGGCACGTTGATGCACGACATCGGCAAGATCCTCGATCTCGACTACTTCGAGAACGGCGCCGCCTACGACCAGACCCGGATCCGGCAGCACTCCATCATCGGGTCGGGGCTGTTTCAAAGAGTGTACGGGCTGCAGTTTGAAGACGCCAGGTACATCGTCGGCGACCACCACAACTACCTGTTCCACAAGGACGGCTACGGCTTGACCCGCTGGGACCGGGCGCGGCGAGGCGGTCCCAGTGTCGCCGTGGGCTGCGCCGTCACCGACACCCTCGAGTCGTTCCACTCGGGCGAGGCCCTCGGGTTCTTCCCCGTGGAGGCCTGCGCCATCATCGACGTCTACGACGCCCTGACCGACTCGTCCCGCCTTTACAAAAGGGCGATGACCCCCGGCCAGGCCGTCGCCTTCATGGACGATCACTTCTGCGCTTCCCACAAGCTCGACCCCATCGTCTTCGGGCTGTTCATCGAGTTCCTGCGGGCCAGGGGAACGCAGCTGCCCCCCGAATTCGGACTGTTTGCCCCCGGGCCCTGAAGCCCGCCCGACCGCCTCAGCCGCCCCAGGTCTTCCAGCCGAACCACGCCAAAACCGCCAAGCCGAAGACCACACGGTAGACGCCGAAGGGGACGAAGCCCCGCTTCTGGATGAACTTGAGGAAGCCGGCGATGACAAACCACGCGACAAGGAACGACACCACGAAGCCCACCGTCAGTGTGCCCAGCTGCGTCCCCGAAAAGCCGCCGTGCGGTCCCCTCATAAACTGGTACAGCGAGTACCCTGTGGCCGCCACCATGGTTGGCAGCGCCAGAAAGAACGTGTACTCGGTGGCCGCCACCCGGCCCACTCCCAGCAGCAGCGCCCCGATGATGGTCACCCCCGAGCGGCTCGTCCCCGGCACCAGCGAAAGCAGCTGCACCGCGCCGATCACCAGCGCGAACTTCCAGCCCAGCTTCTCGACCTCGGCCACCCTGACGCGGCGGACCACTTTCTCGATGAAAAGCAGGATGATGCCGTAGAACACCAGCGCCGCGCCGATGACCATCGGGTTGAACAGGTGCCCCTCCACCCAGTGGGCCAAAAGGAAGGCACCGATGCCCGTGGGGATGAACCCGACGATGGCAAGACCCCACAGTGTCCAGACCTTCTTGCGCGCCGCAATATCGAGTCGGTGCGAGAACGGCCACAGCCGTTTCCAGAACACCACCGCCACCGCCAAAATCGCTCCCAGCTGGATGACGATGTCGAACATCTGCGTGAACGCCGCGTCGGCGAACTTCACGAACTCGTTGGCCAGCACCAGGTGGCCGGTCGAGCTCACCGGCAGAAACTCGGTGATCCCCTCGACTACCCCGAGGATGGCCGCCTTCAGAAAATCGTCCATCGCTACCCCTTCAAGTGCGGGGCGAAGGCCGCGCTCAGTTCAGCGTAGCTTCGGGTCACTGGAATCTGCGGGAACTGGCTGATGATCGAATCCGGCGGACAGAAGAAGAAGCCCGCGTCGGCCTCGGTGAGCATGCCCGTGTCGTTGTAGCTGTCGCCCGCGGCCAGCACGCTCAGCCCCATCGAGTGGAAGCCCTGCACGGCGATCTTCTTGCCGTCCTTTTGCCGGAGCTTGTACCCCGCAACGGTGCCGTCGCCGTCGACCAGCAGAGTGTTGCAGAAGATCGTGGGCATCCCCAGCTTCTCCATCAGCGGCCCCGCGAACTGGGTGAACGTGTCGCTGAGGATCACCACCTGCGTCCGGGCACGCAGCCCGTCGAGGAAGGCCTTCGCCCCCTCCATCGGCTCCATCTTGCGGATCACCGCCTGGATGTCCTTCAGCTTCAGCCCGTGGTCCTTGAGCAGCCCGAGCCGGCGCTTCATGAGCACGTCGTAGTCGGGCACGTCGCGGGTGGTCAGCCGCAGTTCGGGGATCTTGGTAATTTCGGCAAATTCAATCCAAATTTCGGGGACGAGGACCCCTTCCAGATCGAGGGTGATAACGTTAAGCATTCGTAGCTCCTGGGGTTTACTTGTATCAAAAAGCGGCGGGAAGGGCGAGTAAGGATTCGGTAAGTAACCCCGGGCGGTGCGGCTGGTTTAGAAGGTAGAACCACCCGGCGCCCAGGTGGAAATCCACCAAATGGGAGGTGTGACGTGAGGACGTTCAAGGCGCTTTTCCTGATCTGCTCTTTCTTCCTGGCCGCGTCGATTGTTGGGGCGCAGACACCGTCGGAGTCTTCCCCGGCCGGCCAGATCATCGCGCTGCAAAAGGCGGCCGTGGGCGATGACATCCTGCTTGCCTTCGTGGCGGGTTACTCTGCCCCGTTTGCTCTGAGCGTGAACGACATCATCGCCCTCAAGAACTCCGGGGTGAGCAACGCCGTGATGATTGCTGTGATGAACCATGACTCAAGCCTGAGGGCCTCTGTACCGACCATCGTGCAGGCCCCTGTCACCGTGGTGCCGGGGGTCGTCTACAACACGGTCCCCGCTCCCTACCCCGTCATCGTCTACCCTAACCGTTACTACTGGTACAACGGGTACTGGGGACCCTACTACCGCTGGCGCCGGTAGACAAGTCTCCTCTTGGCGGGGCCGGCGCGGCCGCTACCTCACCAGCTCCCCATCCTCCAGCAGCACCATCGCCGACCCGTCTTCCAGCTCCAGTTCGATGGTGGGTTCCTTGACCAACCCGTCGAGGTGGATGAGGGCCGGGCCGTCTTGGTCGTAATTCGCCCCGATGGCGAAGTGGCAGGTGCGCGCGGCCTTCTCGTCGACGATCATGTTTCCCGTGATGCCCGCCAAAGGGTTCACGCCTATGCCCAGCTCGCCCAGGCCTCTGGCGTTCTTGCGGTAGGTGCCGGCCTTTCCCGCCTCCAGCTTGCCCGCGTTCTCCTCGCCCAGACGGATGGTCTCGGCCAGGGCCTCTGCCTCTTCGCCGCCGGCAATCTGCGTGATAAACCCTGCCTCGTACTCCACGGTGATCGGCTTGAGAAGGAACAGCGTTCCCTCGTGGGTGCTCATCGATCCGTCGAAGACGATGCGGCCCTCCGCGGTGCCGACCACGGGGCTGATGTAGCTCTCGCCTGCGGGCAGGTTGCCGCCAGAACCCGCGCGGCTGTAGTCGCCGTCGTCGACGAAGGCCTTTCGTCCCTTGGTCCCGAAGGTGATCTCGGTTCCCCCTGGCGAGGTCACCCTGACGGCGACGGCCCTCGAGAGCCTCTCGGCCAGCCACGCGCAGTCGGCCTTGAGGGCGTCGAAGTCCACGGGCACCGAGGCGGCGTACAGGGCCTTCGTGATCCCTGGGGACCAGAACCCGCGCGTGCATCGGCGGCCGTGGATGAGGTAGCCGGTGACGCTGTCGAACCGGGCGCCTTCCGGCGTGACATAAGGATTGGCCACGGCCTTCACGTCCTTCCCGATTTTGTTGGCCGACATCGAGATGTAGACGTCGGGCTCGGTGAGCAGCGCCCCGCGCACGGCTTCGTCCATGGGATCGAGCTGGCTCTTGGTCTGCTGCCAGATCAGGTTGGGGATACCGCCCACCGCAGCGACCCAGCGGTACAGGGCCTGGCTGATTTCGGCGACGTCGGGCTCAGGGTTGGTGATGATCAGCACCCGTTCGCCCGCTTTGACGGCCAGGGAACGCTTGATCGTGAGTTCGGCCGCCCTGTCGAGGGCCGCGTCGGTGGGAGGAGGAAACGGCATACCCTCAACCTACCCGAGGCCCCCCAGTTTGACAACCGCCGGATTTCAACGATAATCGGACGGGAAGCGAGCACCCATGAAGTGGAACAAGGTCCGATACTTTTCCCGGATCCTGGGCGCCGGACTGCTGGTCATCGGCCTGGTTTCCCTCCTCCTCCCCGTTCGCTGGGACCCCGCCGTCACGGTGCCCCGAACCGTTGTCGAGGCGCTGTCCATCCTTGGGGCGCTGTTCGTCCTCCTCTTGCCGGAGCGCCTGCGTTTGGGGAACCGGAAACCCGAGGACAAGCGCTCGCACCTTGCCCTCTACAGCCTCAACCACGGCACCGAGCTTGTCTGGTGGATGGGCCGCGACAACCACATCCTTGACGTCAACGATCGGGTGACCTCGGTGCTGGGCCACTCCCGCGACGACGTGGTGGGCAAGCCCGTGCAGACCATCGACCAGGGCTGGGTCGAGCAGATGGCGCCCGAGCTGTGGTCGCGGACCGCCGGCGGCGAAGACTACTCCCACGAGACCCTGCTGGCCCGCAAGGGCAAGCCGCCCCTGCCGGCCAGCCTCGTAGTCAAACATTACCGCGACGGCGCCGACGAGTTTCTGTGCGTCTTCGCCCAGGACATCAGCGTCCAGAAGCGGGTCTCGGGGGAGCTCATGGAGGCGCAGGCCCTGTTCGAAGGCTTCCTGTCGGGCCTGCCCGTGGGGGCGTTCGTTCGCGACCAGGCGGGCAAGTTCCTGTACGTGAACCACCAGTTCGGCAAGTGGAACCCCGGCATCACCGTCGGCAACACCCTCGACGACGCCTACGGTCCGCCCCTGGCGCGCCTCATGGAGGCCGAAGACAGGCAGGTGCTCGACGAGGGGCCCCAGCTGTTCCACCACGAGCGAACCTTCGACTTCGAGCCGCGCACTTACGAAATCCACAAGTTCCCCCTGCGCATCCCAGGGCGGGCGGGGCTCATCGGCGGCATTGTCAGCGACACGTCGAGCCGCCGGCAGACGGAAAGCAAGATGCAGGAGAGCAAAGCCTTCCTCGAGGCCGTGATCAACCAGTCGCCGGTGGGCATCATTATCCTCGACGCCAACACAACCAACATCCTGATCTGCAACGTGGGGGCCAAGGAACTGCTGGGTATGGACCGCGACGAGGACTTGACCGGCAAGACGGTGAGCTACGACGGCCTCATCTGGGAGGTCCTCAACCCCGACGGCACGCCGCCCCCCCTCGAGCAGAACCCTCTGTACAAGGCCTTCTTCCACCAGACCTCGTCCAACGACAAGATGATCCTGAGGCGGACCGACGGCCAGGAGAAGTTCGTCCTTATCAACAGCGGGCCCATCTACGATGCCCGGGGCAAGTTCATGGCGGCCATCGTGGCCTTCCTCGACGTTACCGAGCTCCGCGACACCCAAAACCAGCTCGAGGCTCTCAATCACACTCTTGAAGAGATGGTCAGCGCCCGCACCAGGGAACTGAGCAAGTCCAACGCGGCGCTCAAGGTCACCATCGACAACCTGCGGCGCGCCCAGGATCAGCTCATCCAGAGCGAAAAGATGGCGTCGCTGGGCGGGCTGGTGGCCGGCGTGGCCCACGAGATCAACACCCCTGTGGGCGTGGGCGTCACGGCGGCGAGCTTCCTCAAGGAAAAGACCGAGGCCCTGGCGCGCTTGTACGACACCCAGGCCATGCGCAAGTCTGACCTCGAGGCCTACCTGGACAACGCGCGGCAGTCGTCGGGCATCCTCTTGAGCAACCTCGAGCGCGCGTCCAACCTTATCAAGAGCTTCAAGATGATCTCGGTGGACCAAAGCACCGACCTCAGGCGCCGGTTCAAGCTGCGCGAGTACTTCGAAGAGCTGTTCGTCTCTCTCCATCCCCCCGACAAGAAGGTCAAAGTCGCCGTGGCTGTCGAGGGCGACCCCGGCCTGGAAATCACCTCGTACCCCGGCACCTTCAGCCAGGTGGTGACCAACCTGTTCATGAACTCGTGCCAGCACGGCTTCGAGGGGCGCACCGAGGGCAGGGTCTCGCTCCTGTTCTGGACCGACCGCTACAAGCTTTTCATCCGCTACCGCGACAACGGCAAGGGTATGGACGAGACCACGCTCCGGCGCATCTACGAGCCGTTCTACACCACCCGGCGGGACTTGGGCGGCACGGGCCTGGGCATGAACATCGTCTTCAACCTCGTGACTCAGAAGCTCGGGGGGACGATCAACGCCACCTCGTCCCCGGGTCAAGGCACCGAGTTCTTCCTGAGCCTCCCCCTGGAACTCCCGGGATGACGGGGCTCCTCCCCATACCTTTGGCCCTGTACGTCCACATTCCCTTCTGCGCCTACCGCTGCCGGTACTGCAACTTCACCTTCGAGACGGGCTGGTCGCCGACTCTGCTGCAACGAACCCTCGACGCCATCGTGGCCGAGGCCGAAGCCCTGCGGACCCAGGGCGAGGCCGACGGGCTTGAATGGCGGGTCCGTACTCTGTATCTGGGGGGAGGGACGCCCTCGGTCGTCCCTGAGGATCTCCTTGTGCCGTTTCTGGCCCGGTTGGAGGGCGCCTTGGGGTACCGCACGACCGCACTGGCCGAGGCCAGCTTCGAGCTGAACCCCGAGAACGTGAGCTCCGGCTACCTGGGCGCCCTGGCCGAGGCGGGCATCTCGCGGCTCAGCCTCGGGGTGCAGACCTTCGACTCGGCGCGCCTGGCGCTGCTGGGGCGCTGGTGCGACGGCGAAACCAACCGCCGGGCCCTGGGTCTGGTCGCCGACCGCTGGTCCGGCCGCTGGAGCGCCGACCTGATGACGGGCCTGCCCGGCCAGGGCGACCTGGCGCCCCAGCGCTGGGTGGACTTGCGCGCCGACCTGCGCGAACTGCTGGAGTACAACCCCGGCCACGTGAGCCTGTACAGCCTCACCGTGGAACCCGAAACCGACCTCGCCACCCTGCGCGCCGGGGGCGGGTTGCGGGTGTGCGCCGACCCCGTGGCCGACCAGCTGTGGTTGTCTGCGCGCCAGGCTCTGCTCGACGCGGGCTTCGATTGGTACGAGATCAGCAACTTTGCCCGCCCCGGCCACGGGTCGGTCCACAACCAGGCCTACTGGCGCCTCGACCCCTGGGCCGGCCTGGGACCCGGGGCCGAGGGGACCATCCCTCGCCGTGACCCCCGGGGCGACCTGCGGCCCCGGCGCACCCACAACCCTAAGCTGTTTCCGTGGCTGACCGGACAGCGGGCTTCCGAATTCCTTACGGCCCCTGACTTCGCCTTGGAACACTTTCTGGCGGGGTGGCGTACAGCCGACGGCCTGGTGGCCGGCCGGTTCGAACAACTGTTCGGTCCCGGGACGCTCCCGGCGCCCGAGCGCCTCGCAAGTGCCGACCGCCTCAGCCTAAACGGGCGCTTGGCCGCGCTGGAGGGGCTCTCCAGCCTCCAATACCAGGCAAATTGGCCGCTGATTAGTCTGTCATAGTCCTGAATTGTCCGTAAAAGGCCTCGGAATTCCTTTTGACGTTCCTAAATAGTCTATTTACTCTATTGACATAATATATTACAGTCTATTAACTTTTAAATCTATTTCAAATTAGAAGTTATTTGGCGATTATTCGACTCTATTTGTGATTTAATGGGAAACTGGGTAAGTATTTTCGAAAATCCTCTTGTCAAAGTACCATTACCGTGTTCAAATACCTTTAGGAACTCGGAAGGGTCCGTCCCCTCGTGGAGGGGAATAAGATAAGATGTTTCAAACATTACGTTTGTATACATTAAGGAGATTCGAATGAAGAAAGTCGCTCTTTCTTTACTTGCCTTCGCAATGGCGGGTGCCTTGGCCTTCGGCCAGGACGCCCCTACGGTTAAGATCGGGGGTTACGTCAACTCCGGTTTGATGATCACAAACAACAGCAACGGGACGACGTACCAGGCCTACGCCAACGACTTCGGTGCGGCCGGCTACGTCGGCAAGCTGTCGGCCACCCTGGCCGCGCACGACTACGGCTTCGTGATCATTACAGACATGGAGGAAGGCAATAAGTACGTAATCGACACGATGTACGCTTGGGCCAGCCCCATGGAGGGCCTGAAGCTGTTCAGCGGTACCGGCAATGACGGATCCCTGAACGAGTTGGACAACAACGGCGCCAACACGTTCAGCTCGGCCGACTTCAGCGCCATCTACAGCGCCGACGGGCTCACCCTCGGCGCCGGCGTGAACCCGACCAGCACGGTAAACAGCTCTGCTCCCGTTTCCTTTGGCGGGCGTTACGCCGCCGACAAGCTTGCCACCGTGAACCTGACCGGCTACACCAACGGAGCTGCGGTCGATGGCCTGCGGATCACCGGCTCGCTGACCGCCGTCCCCGATCTGGTCTTTACGGCCGGTTACAACTCCACCACAATGGCGACCTCCACCGCGAGTTTCATCGACGTGGAGTCGAACTACAACGTGACCCCCCAAGCTAACCTGGGCGCCTTCCTCTACTACTACTTCGAGTCGGGCACCTACTACGCTGGAACCGTGCAAGTTGAAGGTGAGGATACCTTCATGTCTTCGTCCGCCGGTGTGATGAAGGCAAGGCTGTACGGCAGCTACAAGTTGACCGACAAGGTCAAGCTGAGCGCGTACTTCCAGGGTGATACCGACAGCAACCCCAACTACGAGCCCCAGGCCCAGGTGTCCTACACCATGCTTCCCGGTGCTGTGATCAACACCCAGGTCTTCTATGACACCAACCCGAACCACTTGGCGAGCGCCGTGTCCAACACGACTTTCGACATCGACTTCGTCTACTCGTTCTAGTCCGCGCCCCTCGGGGTAAGTCTGAACGAAAAAGCCACCCGCGAGGGTGGCTTTTTTTGTCTTCGCGGAGTTGCGGGTTATTGGTCGGCGGACTGGACGAGGGCCGAGACCGCGCCGTGAGAAGAGGTGAGCGTGGCGCCAGTGGCCGATGCGGTCATCTGGGCGCTTTCGCCTGTTATGGCGTCGATCAGGAACGCCTTCCCGGGCGCGCGGTAGAACAGCCATGGTCTCTTGTCGAGCGTGATCCGCAGGTGGTCGCCTTCGATCACTACCGAGAAGCTGCCGTCGGAGCTCTTGACGCCCTGGGCGTCGGCCGCAAACAGCACGGTCTGGTCGCCGAAGTGCTGAACCACGTGCTTGACTCCGTTCTCGACGGGGATGAACCGGTGCACGGCTTCAAGCATCTGGAACGAGTTGGTCTCCCAGAACGCTCCGCCATCGGCGCGGCCGGCCTTCTTTTGCAACGCGACGATGGGAGTCTTGCCCAGGTCGTAGTCGGTCTCGGTGGTGCCAAACAGGCCCCTCACCCAGACTCGGTAGCCCACGTCGGTCTTCTGAACCTCGTGGTTGGTTTGGGCGCTGGCCTGCCACAGGTCCTCGGCGACTTGGCCGCGGTACCTGGCTTGAGGAGCGAGGGTGCCGTCCCACAGCGCCAGCGGCAGGAACGAAAGGTTGCCCGCAGTGTCGAGGAACAGCCCGGAGCCGAACTCGAGCCCCAGGATGGTGTCGTCGGCCGGCACCGTGAGGTGCTGCTCCTGGCCTGCCGCGTTCCAAGTGTCCTTGGTCACCTCGGCCCGGAATACGGTCCACCGGAGCCCCGTGGGCTCCACCACGATTTTTACGGTCGGCGCTTCCGGCACCGTCGGTTCGCCCAAAAAGGCCGTCACCTTCTGCTGAATCTCATCGGAGGTCGGCGGGGCCGAGGCGCACGCCGCCAGGGCGAGGGGGAGGAACAGGAGAGCAAACAGTTTCATAGGACTACCTTTCTGCATCAGGGCACCTGCTCGATGCGCAGCATGTTTGTGTCTTTGTGGGCGGTGAACGGCAGGGCCGCGGTGAACACGACCTTGTCGTCCTTTTCAACGAAACCACCGTTCTTGAGGAGGGCTGTGACCAGCTTCACGGCGTCGTCGATGTTGTTGCCGAAGGTGGCGATCGAAACGCCCCAGACTCCCCAGTAGAGCGCCAGCTGCCTGAGGGCCTTGTCGCTGGGGCTGACGGCCAGGATGGGGCGGGGCGGCCTGAAGCGGCTGACCGTCTTGGCGGTGTAGCCCGAGTCGGTGAGGCAGATGATCTTCACGGCGCCCACCACGGCGGCGGCGACGCTCGCGGCCTCGCCGATGGCGTTGGCGATGCCGTAGTTCGAGTCCATGACCAGCCTGCGGTCGTTGAAGGGCTTGGAGCGCTTGGCCTCGATGGTCGAGATGATCTTGTGCATGTGCTCGACGGCGTCGAAGGGGTACTGCCCCGACGCAGTTTCGGCGCTCAGCATGACCGCGTCGGTGCCGTCGAGGACCGCGTTGGCGACGTCGGTGGCCTCGGCCCGGGTGGGTCGGGGGTTGTTGATCATCGACTCCAGCATCTGGGTGGCGGTGATGACGGGCTTGCCCATGCGGTTGCACCGCTCGATGATGTCTTTCTGGATCGGGGGCACTTCCCACACGTTCATCTCGACGCCCATGTCGCCGCGCGCGATCATGATGCCGTCGCTGAGGGCGATGATCTCGTCGATGCGGTCGACGGCCTGGGGCTTCTCGATCTTCGAGATGACGGGAACGTCCTTGCCCCAGAAGTAGATCAGCTCCTTGATGGCCTTCACGTCGTCGGGCCTTTGGACGAAGCTCAGGGCCACGTAGTCGAATCCCAGGTCGAGGCCGAACTTGAGGTCTTCCTTGTCCTTTTCAGTCAGTGCTTCGACCGAGAGGATGCTGCCGGGGAGGTTGACGCCCTTGTTGTTCTTGAGGATGCCGCCGTGGACGACTTCGCAGTGAACGTCCTCACCGACCACCTTGACCACCTTGAGGCTCAGGTTCCCATCGTCCAACAGGACCACGGAGCCGGGAACGACGTCTTTGTTGAAGGTCGGGTACGATACGGCGGCTTCCTTCTCATTGCCCAGCGGAACATCGCGGACAGTCAAAATGAAGGAGGCCCCCGGCTTGAGCTCGACCTGGTCGTTCACGAACTTGCGGACCCGGATCTTGGGACCCTGAAGGTCCTGGAGGATGGCGATGGGCTTCTTGCATTCCTGCGAGGCTTTGCGGACCCAGTCGAAGCGCTGTTTGTGGTCCTCATAGGTCCCGTGGGAAAAGTTGAACCGGGCAACGTCCATACCGATCGTTGCGAGCTTGAGGACCTTCTCGTAGGAATTCGTGGCGGGACCCAGGGTGCAGACGATCTTGACTCTTCGAGAGTCGACGAAGTTCAGCATCGGATTCTCCTTGTGCTTTGGATGAACCCATTATAGTGACACGGTTGCGGTTATGGTACCCTGAATCCGGAGGACCCCTTGTTTCGCATTCGACTGGTTCTGGACAGGCAACCCGACGTGTGGGTGTTCCGGGTGGGCCGCGGCTTCCGCTTGGTGAGCCTCGCCACCGCCGCAGGGCTGATTTGGGCCGGCGCCCTGCTGGAAAGCTTCACCGCTTCGGCGGTGCTGGCGGCGCTGGCCCTGCTGGGCTCGCTGTACGAAGAGACGGCCCGTTTCGACCGCGCCAGGGGCAGGGTCGAGTTTCGCTGGGGCCTGGTCTTCCTTCACAGGACGAGGAGCTTCGCCGTTGATCAGGTGGCCGAGGTGCGCACGGTGGGGTTCGGGGCCGCGCGGTTCTCCGGCCTGGAAGTGGGACTGCGCGACGGCACCGTGCTCACCATCGAAAACGAACGCGGCAAGACGGGCTCGGAGCGCCTGAGAGGCTGGGGCGCGGAGCTCGCGCAGTGGCTGGGCGTGCCCCTCGTGATGAGCGCTGGTTAGCGGTCAGGCATCCTCGGCAAAGGCCCAGGTGTTGCGTCCGGTACGCTTGACGTGATACATGGCGGCGTCGGCCGCCTTCATCAGGGCGTCGGCGTCCGAGGCGTTGTCCGGGTAGACTGCGATGCCGATGCTCACCCCCAGCTGCAGGGTCTTACCCTCCCACTCGAGGGGATCGGTCACTGCGGCGCTCAGCTTTTCGGCAATGGCCACGATGGAGGCCTTCTGGTCGACTTCAAGCGCCAGCGCGACGAACTCGTCCCCCCCGACCCGGGCCACCAGGTCGGAATCGCGCAGCGCGGCGGAAAGCCTCTTGCCCAGGCGCGAGAGCACGAAGTCGCCGGCCTCGTGGCCCCAGGCGTCGTTCACGGGTTTGAAGCCGTCGAGGTCGAGAAAGTACAGAGCGAACCGGCGTTCACGCCTCTGGGCGAGGGCGATGGTGCGCTTGAGGTAGTCGTTCAGCAGTCGCCGGTTGGCGAGGCCCGTAAGCGGATCGAACTGCGCCAGCCTCATGATCTGCCGGTTCAGCCGCCGCACCTTGCGGTGGCTCAGCGCGTTCTTGAGGGCCACGACGATAAAGCCAGACAGAGTCTCGAGGAAGCGCAGGTGCACCTCGTCGAAGGCCTTGGTCCGGGGATGCTGGATGGTGACCACGCCGATGGGGGAGTCGCCGTCGTAAAGGGGGAGGAACACGGCCGACTGGAAGGACGAGTTTTTCACGGTTTCGGCGGCCGTGTCCTCGTCGAGGTAGCGGGCAGCCTCCTTGGCGACGTCGGAGAGCAGCACCGTGTTGTGGTGGCGGAGCGCCCAGCCGGCGAGGGTCAGACCCATGGGCTTGCGGGCCGTGGCGCTGATGCGTTTGCCGTCTTCGATGCGGAAGGGGTAGCGCATGGTGCCGTCGCCCGGGTCGTAGAGTGACAGCCCGAACGCCGGCAGCTCAAACAGCTGGCTGAGGCTGTCGTATAGGGTCTGGAACAAATCGGTGATGGTGAGGCTGCTCGTGATTCGACGGCCGAGTTCCGAAATAACCCTCAGGCTGTCGAGGGCCTTCTTGAGCTCCTTGGACTCGGCTTCCAGCTTCTCGGACTTCAGCCTCAGCAGCTCGGCCTGGTTGCGGCTCTGCTCAGCCTGGAACTGGTCGAGCAGGGTGCGCATGTTGCGGGCCGACTCGTCGGCCTTCAGCTTCCGCTCGAGCAACAGGGCTCGGCGGGTCGCCTCGAGGGCCAGGGGCAGGTTTCCCGCCTGCTCCCACAGCTCGGCCGTCCGAAGGTCGGTGCGCACCAAGTGGGCCTGGGCGTCGAGGGACCGTGCCAGGGACGTACTTTTCTCGAAGTACTTGAGCGCCACCTCGCGCATGCCCCTCAGGGCGTGCAGGTCGCCTAGGTTGTAGTAGGCCTCGAGCTGCCCCCACGGGTGGTCCACCGTCCGGCAGATCTTGAGGCACTCCAGGTGGTACTCCTCGCTGATGCCCAGCTCGCCCGCGTCGCGGTAGAGCAGGCCCATGAGGGTCAGCGCCCGGGCCTCGCCGATAAGGTTGCCGACCTCCTTCGAAAGCACCAACGCCCGCGACAGCTGTTCGAGGGCCTCGTCGTTGCGCTTCAGCGTCTGAAACGTCTGGCCCAACGAGAGCAGCACGTCGACAAGCTCGGCCTTTCGCTTGCTGCTCTGCGCCAGAGTCCGCGCCCGGAAAAAGCACTCGAGGGCGTCTTCGGGCCGATCGAGGGCCAGGTTGACCTCGCCGATGGCGATGCCCGCCTTCATCTCGCCCAGTTCGTCCCCCGTGACCTCGGCCAGCCGCCACGCCTGGCTCAGGTGGTCGAGGGCCGTTTCGAAGCGCCCCAGCTGGCGGAACACCGACCCCAGGCCGATCCGCGCCCTGGTTTCAAACGAGACCAGCCCAAGCCTGAGCGAAGCGTCGAGGGCGTCGTTAAAGTGGACTGCGGCCTCACCGGCCAGGGAAAGGTAAAAGTGGCTCCACCCCAAGCACAGGCGGCACGCCAGCGATTGCTCAGACCCGGCGTCGGAGCCCATTCGTCCCCAGGCCTGCTGTCCCAGCTCCAAGGCACGCCGGGGGTTGCGGGTGAGTTCCTCCTCTGCACGCAAGAGCAGGTCGGTGACTGCGGGGTCAGGCATGTCAGCGTTCGAGTTCGTGGGCCCTCCGGGCGGAAGCTGAGACCGCCTCGAGGACAGAGTTCGTGAACCCCAAGGCTTCGAGCGCCTTGACGCCTTCGACAGTCGTTCCCGACGGCGAGCAAACGCGGCTCTCGAAGGCCATCGGGTGTTCGCCCGAGTCCCTCAGCAGGGCCACGGCGCCGTCCATGGTGTCGAGGGCGTGCTGGAGGGCCTGGGGATACGCGAAGCCTTCCCTGACACCGCCCATGGCCAGGGCGTGGGCAAAGTGGAAGACGAAGGCGATGCCCGAACCCGAAAGCCCGGTGATTGCGGCAATCAGCTTTTCGGGAAGGACCACGGCGCGTCCGATGGCCCCCGCGATGGTGAGGGCCTGCTCGGCAAACGTCGGCCCGCAGTCGGCCCCGGGACTGACTCCGACCAGCGCCTTGCCGACCTTGGCGGCCAGATTGGGCATGAACCTGACGACCTGCTCGATGCCCAGTTCTTTCTGGAGGTAGGCCGTCCCGAGCCCGGCCGCCAGCGAGATGAAGGCCCTGTCGTGGGCGTGGGGCCGCAGCCGCGCCAGCAACGCGGGAATGTCCTGGGGCTTGATGGCGATGACGATGATGACGCTGGCTTCGACCAGCGCCTCAAGTGTGTCGCAAACCGTCAGTTTCTTGTTGCGTAGGGCCTTGGCCCGGGCCGGGGGGCTTGTCTCAAACACCCTCACGGCCGCAGCGACGTTCTTGCGGGCCAGACCGACGGCCAGCGCCTCGCCCATATTGCCGAATCCGATGACTCCGACGGCGGGTATCATGATTGCCTCCGAAAAGATGCGGGCCGTTGGTAGGCCTGGATGATGGACTTGAGGAATTCCTGGGTCAGGCGGTCGACCGCGAACGCCACGCCGATGCGGGTGCCGTTGACGTTCACCACGGTGGCTTCGACCACCCTTTGGTCGTCGCGCAACCCGAATTTCAATCGGATGATGTCGCCGGGGACGAAGATCTGATTGATCTTAAGGCCCGCGCCTTCGGTGCTCAAGTCGTTGAGCGTGCAGGGAAACCACTGGGAGGAGTAGTTGTAGAACCCGGCGATCTCGACCTTGCTCCGCACGCTGTTTCTATCCTTGAACGCTGAGGCCAACCTGCCCCTCCCTGATCGGTCACTTTAGCACAGCCAAGGGGGAGGGTCAAATTGTTGTGGTACAATGCCCAACAAGGAGCTGACGCGATGATTCGTCCCATCGAACCCCGAGACTACGACCGATTCTCAGAACTGGCGGGCCAACTTGGCTACCCCGTGACCGCCGAGTTCGCCGCGGCACAACTCACGAAGGAAAGCCTCAGGAGCGACAGCGTCACCTTCGTGTACGACGAGCCCTCGGCAGGGGTGGTCGGGTGGGTGGCCTGCCGCATCGTCGAGCGCTCGTACCGCCGGCCCTACGGCGAAATCGCCGGGCTGGTGATCGACAAGGCCCACCGAAGCCGCGGCTACGGGGCCGAGCTGCTGGCCGAGGCCGAGGACTGGTTTCGGGCGCAGTCCGTCCCCGAGGTGCTTGTGCGGTCCAACACCCTGCGCACCGAGGCTCACAGGTTCTACGACCGCGAGGGCTACTTCCGGGCCAAGACCCAGCAGGTGTTTACCAAGGACTTGGAGTCGTAGGAGCGCCTAGCGCAGGAATGAGTTGTCGTCGAACAGCCGCGTACTTGTCTGTTTGGGGGTCTCGTGGTGGAACCTTGGCCAAAGGACAGGCCTGAGGATGCGCCATCCGACCGCAATCAGGCACAGGAATAAGAAGATGGCGAACCCGATCTGTATAGGGTTGGGGCGGGTGCGGTGCCGACGGCGCTTGGTCTTCATTGCGGCCGTTCCAGGCTGAAGCGCCCCAGCTTGCCTGTGCGGAAGTCCGACAACAGCGACTGGTAGGCCCTGTCCCACGCCACCTCGCCGCCCTTGGCCAGCATGCCCCGCTTGAGGGCCCAGGCCCCGACGCGGTCGAGCACTTGGTCCGCTCCCCCCGAATCGGCCGCCGGGACGGGCTCGGCCCATAGTGAGGCGAAAGCGCGTGGGTAGAGCGCCGTCACACGGACCACCAGTTCCAGGACCAAGTCGGACACCGATAGGATCTCGTCCTTGACCGAACCCAGGAACGCCAGGCGCAGACCCACGTCGGGGTCGTCGAACTTGTGCCAAAGGATGCCCGGCGTGTCGAAAAGGTCGAACTTTTCGCTGATGTTGATGCGCTGCAGACCTTTGGTGTGGCCGGGCTTTGGGGCCACCGAAGCCTTCTTGCCCCCGATAAGCGCGTTGATGAGGCTCGACTTGCCCACGTTGGGCACGCCCACGATCATGCCGCGGACCTTGCGCAAGCCAAACCACTTCTTGCCGCGGCACAGGTCCTGAACCGCCTGATTGATGGCCGGCAGGTTCTTGCGTTCCTTGCAGCTGATGAGCACCGCCCTGGTCTCGGGACGGGCCTCGTACCAGGCTTTCCACCCGGCCGTGACCTGCGGGTCAGCCAAGTCGATCTTGTTGAGCAGGACCACCCGCGGCTTGTCGCCCAGAAGCTCGTCGAGGAGCGGGTTCGCAGTGGCCAGGGGCGCGCGGGCGTCGACGACCTCGAGAAACACGTCGACCTGGCTCCGGTGTTCCTGGATCAGGCGCTGGGTCTTGAGCATGTGCCCGGGGAACCACTGGATTTCCATCCCTTCCTTGTCGCCCATTTTCGCAAAAGTTACTAGCGGCGGGACTGGCCCAGCCCGGGAGGCTCACGCGGGGGCGCGGAGGGGAGGAGGGGGAGCGAGGCCCTTTCGACAGCAGGGCGTTCATCTGCGTTCATCCTGTTTCCTTCACGTGGGGGAGCTGTTCGGAGGACATCGCGCAGAGGCGCAGGGGCGCAGAGGAAAGAAGACTCACACAGGGGCACGGAGTTCACGAAGGTAGGAAGGAGGAGCAGGGGCTCACGCAGGGGCGCGGGGGAGGAGGGGGAGCGAGGCCCTTTCGACAGCAGGGCGTTCATCTGCGTTCATCCTGTTTCCTTCACATCGGGGAGCTGTTCAGAAGATCTCGCGCAGAGGCGCAGGGGCGCAGAGGAAAGAAGACTCACACAGGGGCACGGAGTTCACAGAGAAAGTTAGTGAACTCACGCAGGGGCGCGTGGAACGCCGAGAGTATGTGGCGGGGACCCAATCAGCGTTCATCTGCGTTCATCCTGCCTCTTCCTCGTGGGGGGCAGGGGGAAGAAGACGAGGATCTCGCGCAGAGGCACAGAGGCGCAGAGGGGGGGCCTTCGACGGTGTGGAGCTTATCTGCGTTCATCCTGACTCATCGACGTGGACGAGCAACTCGGAGGAGCTCACGCGGGGGCGCAGAGGCCCGATGAAGAAGGACTCACACAGAGGCACGGAGTTCACAGAGGGAGAGGGGAGAGGGTTCCTGTCGAAAGCGCCGCGTCCATCTGCGTTCATCCTGTCTCTTTGACGTGGAGGAGCAGCTCGGAGGCGCTGACGCGGGGGGGGGCGACGCAGATCAAGGGCAATCTCGCGGTCAGCGGCTGGTGAGGTCCGATCCCGCGACTCGAAGATTGGCATGGCGTAGGAACAAGACCGGTACCCGGCGCCCTCAAGTCCTCCAGAGGGCAACGAAGTCATGCACGGCCCCTGACGGCCTCAGGGATTCGAGTTCGCTCAGCGGTGGTTCCAGCTGAGACACTTAAATATTTATCGATAAATGACTTAGCAAAGTACCGAAATGGAGGCACCACAATCCTGCCTGACTTCCCTCTCTTCCCTCTCTCCTCTGCGATCTCTGCGCCTCTGCGCGAGACTCTCTTCTTCTTACTCTGCTCCTGCCCCGCGCCCCGGGGTGACATCCTTTTCGTCTTTCTCTATGGCCTCGTGCCTCTGCGTGCGACCTCTTCCTCCCCCAACGCTTGACAAAATACCCGTGACCCGTAGCCTGAGAAAGCGTTCAACTAGGAGCTTCCATGACCTACCAAGGCATCGTTTTCGATTTCAACGGCACCCTCTTATGGGACATGGACCTGCATAATCAGGTCTGGCGCGAGCTCGGGCAGCACCACCTGAACCGGGTCTTTTCCGATGACGAACTCAGCGCCAAGTTCGTCGGGCGCACCAATGCCGAGATCTGGCCCCTGCTGGTGGGGCACTCGCCTTCGCCGGCCGAACTGCACCGGCTGACCGAGGAGAAGGAGCAGGCCTACCGCGACCTGCTGGTGTCCTTGCCCGACCGGGTCACCCTCGTCGATGGTGCGGTGGAGCTGTTCGAAACCTGTTTGGCCCACGGCATCGAGATCGCCATCGGCACGGCGGCGGGCAAGACCAACCTCGATTTCTACGTCGAGACGTTCCACCTCCACCGCTGGTTCCGTCCTGAACGCATCGTTTACGACGACGGCACCCGGCCCGGCAAGCCGCACCCGGCGCTGTTCAGCACGGCCATCGAGCGGTTGGGTCTGCAGCCCGGCGTGTGCATTGTGGTCGAGGACGGCATGCTGGGTATCCAAGCGGCTCGGGCCGCCGGCGCCGGCAAGGTCTACGGCATCTGGGCCGACGAGGCCGACCGCGCGAGGCTCGCCACCGTCAAGCTCGACAAGGTCATTCACACCTACCGCGAGATGGGTCTGGGCGACTTCGAGTAGGTCTTCAAGACCAAGGCTGCTCCTGGAGGTTTCCGTGAAGTCCGCACTCCTGTGGCTTCTTTTGGGCTTGGGCGCCACATTATCGGCCGGGGCTCAGGCGGTTCTCCCCCCGGATCCTGCGGTGCAGTTGGGTCACGCTCCATGGCCGGGGATGACGGCGTGGGACGTGGCCTGGTGCCGCGAACTTGTCTGGACGGCTCAGTTTGTCGAGCTGCGCCCGCCCGGGGGCAAACCTTCAGTGGTCTGGGTCAAGGATGTGCGCGGCTGGCTCAAGCCCGATGGGTTCTACGGTCTGAAGCTCAACGGTCAGCCCGTGGACGAGGGGACGGTTTGGCTTTCGTACCAGGGTCGCATGACAAACCTCAGGGTGTTGTTCACTTACGGTTCCGACCCCGTGAAGGACGTCTCACCGTTTCAGGACTGAAGCGTTTCTTGGCGGCGCTGGTGACGACGAACACGACGACGGTCAGCAGCGAAGGCAACCCCAGCACCACGCCCGACGGGAGGGAACGGAAGGCCTGCAGCGAGTTGGACGCTTGTTCGGTCCACGCGAGCACCAGGCACGCGGCCGCCACGGCCCAGGGGCGACGCAAGCCAAGGTAGAGGGCGACCAGCGCGATCCAGCCCTTGCCGGCGCTGATGCCCGGCACGAAGGCGCTGAGGGTGAGGGCAAGGAAGGCGCCGGCGAGCGCCCCGAGGGCTCCCGAAAGCGCGAGGGCCTGACGCTGGAGGCCTGTCGTCCCCAGGCCCCGGCTGGCCATGAGCGCGGCGGAAGAGCCCGCCGCCCGGAGCCGAAGTCCCCAGGGTGTGTGGAACAGGAGCGCCTGGGTCGCCACGGTGAGGGCGAGCGCGACGACGAAGAAGACCGGCACACCAAACCACTGCGGCGCGGCGGTGGACAGCCGGATGACGCCAAGGTTGCCAAACAGGCTGAAGGAAACCCACCCGGCCAGCGCTGGCAGCAGGAGGTTCAGTCCCAGAGCCGCGATGAACGGGTCGGCCTTGAGGTCCAGGGTGCCCCACGCCAGGAGCAGACCCGTAAGAGCTCCGAACGCCGGCGCGACAACGACGGCCAACGCCAAGCTTCCGGTGAAGTGGTGGGTGAGCACCGCAGCCAAGGCGCCGGCCAGCATCTGGCCCTCGAGGGCGATGTTGAGCACCCCGGCGCGTTCCGACCAAAGGGCGCCCAGGGCGGCCACCAGAAGCGGCGTCACGAGGTCGAAGGGGACGAGGTTCACGGCTTCCTCCGACCGGTGAAGAACCGGGGCACCACGAACCGCGCCGTGATGAAGAACAGGATGGCCGCCTGGAACAGGGCGTTCAGTTGGAACGGGAACTGGCCCTGGAGGACCACGGTCCTGCTCGCCTGGTCCAGGAAGGCCAGCAGCAGCGCCGCGGGCAGAACGGCCCAGGGGTTGGTCTTCGCGATCAGCGCCACCGCTATGCCGTTCCAGCCCCAGCCCGCCGAAAACCCCTGGACCAGCGCGTGCTGGGTCCCAAGCACCCCGAGGCCGCCCGCCAGACCGTGAAGGGCCCCCGACAGCCCCAGGGGCACCAGGGCGTACAGCCCCGTGGAGATGCCCGCATACCGGGCAAAATCGCGGTTTCGCCCCATCAGGCGCAGGCGGTACCCCCACGCGGTATGGTTGACCAGCAGGCCAAACACGACGACCAGGGGCAGGGCGATCAGCACCCCCGCGTGGAAGTTCGAAGGGGCCAGCAGGCCGGGCAGCCAAAAGGCCTCGGGCGCGGGGCGCGACTGGATCAGGATGCTCTGGGCCGAGCCCAGGGCAGGTCCGGTGATCACGGCATCGACCAAGGGGACCGCCGAGGCCGACAACAGGAACGTTGTGATCATCTCGTCGGCGTCGAAGCGGACCCTCAGCCAGCCGCTCAGGCCGCCCAGCACCAGGCCCGCCGCTGCCCCGGCAAGGAGGGCGACAAGGGTGCCGGCGGGGCCCCAGGCCACAGGGAGGACGACGGCCGCCGCCAGGGCGGCTAAGCCCCCGGTGTACGTCTGGCCCTCGCCGCCCAGGTTGAACGCGCCCGCCCCGAAGGCCAAAGCCGCGCCCAAGCCGGTGAGGGTGAGCAGCAGGCACTCGTTCAACAGGTTGCCCCACGCCAAACCCGAGGAAATCGGACCCCAAAAGAAGGCCCGCAAAGCCCCCGAGGGCTGGGGCCCGAGGACGACAAGAAGGGCCACCGCCAGCAGCAGGGCTAGAGCCAGCGCCGCCAGCGTCCCGGCGGCGCTGGTCATGGGGTTGCTCCTGCGGTTGGTCACGACAGCCCCAGCAGCACGCGGCCCAGCGATTCGGGCGTCCACTCGGCGACGGGTTTGATGGCCTGGAGCCTGCCGCCGGCGAGGGCGCCGATGCGGGTGCAGACCTCGAACAGGTCCAGCGGTTCGCTGGTGAGCATCACGACGGCCGTGCCCTGGCGGGCCGCCCGGCGGATCAGCCCGTACAGAATGCGCCGCGCCTCGAGGTCGAGGCCCCAACTCGGTTCGGCCAGGATCAGCACCCGGGGACCGAGCTCCATTTCGCGCGCCAGGATCAGCTTTTGGATGTTGCCGCCCGACAGGGTGACAAGCCGCTGGCCCGCTTCCCCGGCCAGGCCGAAGCGGGCTTTCAGCTCCCTGAAGTAGGCGTGGACCGAACGGCCCCGAAGCAGGCCCCTCCTGGTCAGCTGTTCCACCCGGTACGGGATCACGTTGCTGGCCAGGGGCGACTGCGGGCTCGAACCCCGGCCCAGGCGGTCCGAGGGCACGTAGCTGAGGCCCCGTCGCCGCAGTTCGCCGATGTCGTGCCCCGTTACGTCTCGTCCGTCCATGTGCAGGCAGCCCTCGGGGAGGGGGCTCATTCCCGTCAGCTCCTCTTCCAGCGCCTCGGCACCCTCGCCCCTGAGCGAGGTCAGCCCCAGCACCTCACCGGCCCGGATCGTGAAGTCTGCCCGGGTGCCCCTGGTCTCGAAGACCACAGGAGCGTCGGCCGGAGGCTCGGGGAGGCGTTCGGGCTCGGGCGAAGCCGTGGCCGGGAACAGAAGGGCTCCCAGGGCCTCCAGCGAAGTCTGGCCCGGCGAGACCACGGCCTCGATGCGGCCCGAGCGCATCACGGCGATGCGGTCGGCCCAGGCCAGCGCCTCGGGGAGCTTGTGGGTGATGAAAACCACCGCCGTCTTGGCCGCGCGGCACCAAGCCGCCACCGACGACAGGAGCGCCTCGGCCTCGGGGCCCGGCAACGCTGCGGTAGGTTCGTCGAGGATGAGGACCCGGGGCCGCCGCCGGAACAGCGCCGTCAGCGTGGCCCTCTGCAGGGCCAGCGGTCCGGCCTGCCGCCCCGTGAGGTTCCAGTTGAGCGTAAAGCCCCATTGCGCCGCCGTTTCGCCTAGGGCGGTGGTCTGCTCGCGTCTGGCCCGGCGGCCCAGCCACCGGCGCCCCTCGTCCCCCAAGACCGCGTGCTCCCACAGGGTCAGCTCGGGCGAGAAGGGGGGATGCTGGGGGACCAGGGCGATGCCCAGGTCGAGGACGTTGTCACGGGGGCCCAGCGCCTTGCCGTCGAGCAGAACGCGCCCCGAGTCGGGGCGGATCGTCCCCGCGAGCAGTCCCACGAGGGTGCTCTTACCGGCGCCGTTCTCGCCCAGCAAGGCCAGCACCTCCCCCTCCCGAAGTTCGAGGTTGACCACGTCGCAGGCCTGGACGCCGTTGTCGGACCACCTCTTCGAGAGGCCCTCGAGGACAACCAGGGGAGCCGGCGGCACGGCGGCGCTATTCCTTGGGGACGGGCATTTCCAAGTGCGCCTTGCCCGACTTGAAGTCGGCAAGGATAGCCGCAAACTTGGTCTGGACCGCCTCGGGGACCGCCTTCTTGTACGCGTCCGACTCGGTCAGGTAGTCGATGTAGCCTTCCTTGACGCCGACGACCTGGGGTTTGCCGTAGACCAGGCTACCCGCCAGCGCCGCCTTCACGAGCTCGTACGAGGCCTTGTCCTGGCGGATGCTGCCGCTGCCCACGACCACACCGGGCTCCATGGCGTAGCCGTCGATGTCGTACGAGAGCACCGACTTGCCTGCAGCCTTGGCCGCGGTGATGACGCCTTGGTTGGCGCCGCCGGCGATGGGAAGGATCACCGAGACCCCTGCGTCAAACAACGACTTGGCGAGTTCGGAGCCCTTGGCGGCGTCGTACCAGTTGCCCACCACGCGGAACTCCACCCGGCCGTCGGGCGACACCGACTTCAGCCCCTCGGTGAACCCGGGGAGGATGGCCAAGTTCATGTCAGGATACTCCTGGCCGGCGATCAGTCCCAGCACGGGGGGCGCCTTCTTGGCCGCTGTCAGCAGCCCAGCCAAGGCGCCGTGCAGGAAGGCCGCCTCGCGGTGGTTGTAGGCAAGGGTGGCGTACGACGGGTTCTTCGACCACGATTCGAGGATGATGAAGCGTTGGTTCGGGTAGGCCTGGGCCGCCTTGGCCGCGATTTCGGGCATGGCCGGGTTGCTGGTCACGATGTAGCGGTAGTCGCCGCTGGCCGCCAGGGTGGCGATCTGTTCGCCCCACTGGGCCTGGTTGAAGCCCCCTTCGATGGTCTTGACCGTGGTCCCCGGCACTTCCGCGACGGCCTTGCGGACCCCCGCGTCGAGCAATTCGTAGGTGGGGCTTCCCTGGAGGGTTCCCGGAATGAACACCGCAACGGACGCGGGGCCTGTGGGGGCAGCGGGCGCACACGACGCCAAGAGCACAACCGCAACAAAAGCGGCGGAAAAACGGAACATGGGGGGACTCCTTCGAAGTCCGAAGATACAGGAACGGGGCGAAAAAAAGAAGTGGATTGGTAAAAACCGGAAGGGAGGGGCGCCTCGCCCGGGGTGTACACGGTACACCCCTGCCCACCCAGCGGTGGCTCTGCGGAGTTGCGGAGCCCTCCCCGCAGAGGGGGCAGCGCAATAACAAAGGGCTCGGTTTCCCGAGCCCTTCTTATGAAGCGAGAGGCGAGACTTTCCCCCCCTAGAGCCCCTATCGTCCGCGCGGACTGTACAGGTACTTGAAGTAATCCATATCGGTGGTCATGGTCTTCTGGAACTGCGGCAGGGTTACCTTGTACGACTCGATCGACTTCCAGAAGTTGTAGAACTCGGGGTCGGCACCGTAGGCCTCGGCGTAGATGCGGGCAGCCTTGGCGTCGGCTTCGCCCTTGATCTGCTCGCTCTTGGCGTACGCCTCAGAGAGCAGGGACTTGGTCTCGCGCTCCATCTTGCCCTCGAGCTCGCGCTTCTGGCCCTCGCCGTAGGAACGGTAGCCCTCGGCGATCTGCTTGCGCTCGGTGATCATGCGGTTGTACACCGACTCGGTTAGCTGGTCGCTGTAGCGGATCTGCCGGAGCAGCACGTCGATTACGGCGATGCCGAACTGGCCCAGGATGTTCTGCTCGACGCTGTTCTTGATCTCGTTGCTGATGTCGCGGCGGCCCACCTTGATGGGGTTGAACGCGGTGTTGCTCGAAATCAGGCTCTTGAGGCCTTCAATTTCCTCGCCGTTGGCGCCGGTGAGGACTCCGGTCCGTTTGGTCTCGTTGATGATGTCCGAGCTGCGCACAGCCTCGTTGAGGGGGTTGGTCGAGATGGTCTTGCGCACGGCGGGGTCGATGATTTCGTCGAGGCGGCTGTAGGCGCGCTGCAGGCTCTTGGACGATTCGTAGAACTTCTTCAGGTCAACGATGCGCCAGCGCGCGGTGGTGTCGACCCAGATGAACTGGTTTTCCTCGGTAGGGACCAGTTGGGGTTCGCCGTCCCAGCTCATGATCTTATTGGGGTAGATCTGCACTTCTTGGATGAGCGGAATCTTGAGCTTCAGACCCGCGTCGGTGTCGGTGGCGACGACTTGGCCGAACTGGGTCACGACGGCTTGTTCGCCTTCCTTGATGATGAAGAACGGTCCCGAGACGATGAACGCGCCGACGACGATGATGATGGCGGCGGCGATGATGAGCAGTCTGTTCTCTTTCATCAGTTGCCTCCAGCGGCGGGCGCGGCCGAGGCGTCAGGAGCGACCACGGGGGCGGCGGCCTTCGGGCCGAGGCTCTTCAGGGGGAGAAAACTCCCCAGCTTCTTGTCGATCAAATCGGTGCCCTCCTGGCCCTTGAACACGCTCTCGATCGTTTCCAGGTAGAGGCGGTTCCGGGTGACCTCGGGGGCCCGCCTGTACTCGGCCAAGACGGCCTTGAACCGCGCCACGTCACCCATCGCCTTGTTGACGCGCTCGGTGGCGTACCCTTCGGCGACCTGGATTTGCTGCTGGGCCTCGCCGGCGGCTTCGGGAATCTTCTTGTTGTAGGTCTCGCGGCCCTGGTTGATGAGCTTGTTCATGTCCTGGAACGCGACGTTGACGTCGTCGAACGCGGCTCTGACGTTCCCTTCGGGGGGGAAGATGTCCTTGAGCTGGGTGCCTGTGACCAGGACTCCGATATCGTAGGCGGCGAAGCGCTCGTTGATGAGCTCGGTGGCGTGGGCCTCGATGGCCTGCCGTTCGTTGCCGAGCACGTCGAGGATGGCTCTGTCGCCGACCAGCTGGCTGACCATCGACTGGCTGATGTCGCGGATGGTCTTTTCCTTGGCGTCGAGGTTGAACAGCCACGCCTTGGGATCGGTGATGCGGTACTGGATGATCCAAGTGATGTCGACGATATTCAAGTCGCCGGTCAGCATGGTCGATTCGTCTTTGAAACTTGTCTTGGTGCTGTTCTGCGCGAAGAGGTCGCCGCCTTGTCCGTCCATGCGGAAGCCGAAGTCCATCTTCTGGACGATCTTCGTGGCAACGTTGTAGTTCTCTTCGACGAAGGGAATCTTGAACTGCATTCCCGGACCTTCGGTGCGGCTGTACTTGCCGAAGGTCAGGACGACGGCTTCTTCCGTTTGGTCGACGATGTAGATCGACTGGAAGGCCCCGTAGGCGAGCACGGCAAGCACGATGAGCAGAATGACGAGTTTCGGGCTGAAGTCAAACCCAAAAGCCGACACTTTTCGTTCGGGCATAAAAACTCCTTTGAGGATCCTTTAATTTAACCCGCCTGATCTCCCTCGTCAAGGAAGCAAGACAGGCTTCCTTGACCGGCGGGGGGGGCTTCGTGCTAGTCTGTGGCCATGAGCTTCAACAGGCCCTCCTCCATGGGCATTCTGGCGTGTCCCGGCGGCAAAGGCTTCGCCGGCGAGATCATCGCCCACCTGAAGCACATCCACCATCGACGGTTCGAGAAGAAGATAGCCGGACTTTCCGGCCAGTACAACCTGACGCGTGAAGAGATCACGCGCCAGCTCAACTTCGACCAGGACCTTCATGCGGGCGACGTCGAGACCGCGTCGGGATCGGTGCACACCTACCGTGCTCCCCGGTTCCTGATTCCTGGCAACTTCACCCGCTTCGCCAACGGAGAGTTCAAGACCGAAATCGGCACCTCGATCCGCGGCATGGACCTCTACATCATCCAGGACGTGGCCAACTCGTACCCCGTGAAGTTCCACAACACGGACGAAAAGCACGTGCTGTCGATCAACGACCACATCATCTGCCTCATGACCGCCGTCGACGCCGCCGTGCAGGCGGGTGCCGAAAGCGTTACGGTGGTCATCCCCAGCTACCCCTACGCCCGCCAGCATAAGAAGAAGGGTCGGGAGGGTCTGACGGCGGCGCGGTTCGGCCAGATGATGGAGAACATGGGCGTCAACCGCATCATGACCCTCGACATCCACTCGAAGGAAATCGAGAACACGTTCGTGAGACTCAACCTCGAGAACCTGCACGGCAGCTACCAGATCCTGAGGCGCCTGCACGACCTCATCGACCTCAAGGATCCTGACTTGGTCATCGTGTCGCCCGACACAGGCGCCGTGGACCGCAACAAGTTCTACGCCAGCTGCATCCAGCGGCCGCTTGCCATGCTGTACAAGGAGCGCGACTACTCCAAGCTGTCGATGAGCGCGGGCGAGAGCAACATCACGAGCACCAAGCTGCTGGGCAACGTCCACGGCAAGAACGTGTTCCTTGCCGACGACCTTTTGGGCACGGGAGGCACTCTGATCAAGGCCTTCAAGCTCCTGAAAGAGGAGGGCGCGAAGAAGATCATCGCGGGGATCAGCCTGCCGCTGTTCACCGGCGAAGCGATACAGTTCTTCGACGAGGCCTACGAGCAGGGCCTGTTCCACAAGATCATCGGGACGAACGCGGTCTACCACGACGAAACCCTGCTGGACCGCCCCTGGTACAACACCGCCAACGTCTCCAACCTCTTCGCTCGCGCCATGAGCCGGCTCCACCACAACCGCAGCCTCAGCTCGCTGCTCGACAACTCGGGCGTCATCCAGAAGCTTCTGTACAGCTAGTTTTCCGCGTGCTAAGGTGGGGGTTGGGAACCGTTCGATGTCCTCACTGAGTGTCTCCACCCTTCGAAAACTCGTCTCGGTCCAAGCAGAAATCGCGTCGGCCGACCCCGACGTTGGCGCCCTCTTGGACCTTGTTGTGGTGCGCGCCCAGGAGCTCACGGGCGCCGGCGGCGCAGCCATCGAGCTTGCCGAGGGAGACGACATGGTCTACAGGGCGGTGAGCGGCCTGGCCGAGGGCCAGCTGGGCCTGCGTCTGGGCCGGATCGGGAGTTTCTCGGGCCTGTGCGTTGCCGAGAACAAGACTCTGACCTGCGAAGACTCCGAGGCCGACGAAAGGGTCGACAGGGAGGCGTGCCGGCTCGTGGGGCTCAGGTCCATGGTGGTCCAGCCCTTGATCCACCACAAGGAGGTCATCGGCGCCTTGAAAGTCATGGCAGCGCAATCCCGGTTCTTTGGGGCCGACGCCGGCGAGGTGCTGGGCCTGCTGTCGGCCGCCGTGGCCGGGGCCCTGGCGAACGCAGCCAAGTGGGCCAAGCACAGGGCCCTCGAGGAAGACCTGACCCACCTGGCCAGCCACGATCCCCTGACCGGGATCTCGAACCGCTCGGCGTTCTACGACAAGCTCCGGCAGGCGCTTTCCACGTCCCGGCGCCTGGGCACTCCCACCGGCCTTGTGCTGTTTGACCTCGACGGTTTGAAGTTCGTCAACGATACCTACGGGCACCAGGCGGGTGACTTCTTCCTGAGGAGTTTTGCCGAACGAGTGTGCGGGCGCATCCGCGAGACCGACACCCTGGCCCGGTTGGGCGGCGACGAGTTCGGCGTCGTCCTTGCCCTGCTGGCCGATTCGGATACGGCGCACCGCCTCGGGACCGACCTTGCCCGGCACGCCGAGGGGCCGCTTGAGTTCGAGTCTGTGAACCTTGCGCTGCGCACCAGCGTGGGCACTGCGGTGGCCCCCGACGACGGCGGGTCGGCCGAGGAACTGATCGCCCGGGCGGACGCCCGCCTGTACGCCCACAAGCGTCAACGAAAGGGCCTGTGAGAGCAGCCTTGGTTCTTGCCGCCCTCCTGCTTGGTCCCGTTCTCGGAGCGCGAGCCGAAGCCACGCCCCGGCTCGACCTCGACACCACGGTGGACGCCGACGGGGCGTACAGGTCGGTGGGGCGGATGGTGCTGCCGTTTCCCGTGGAGCAGGTGGCCCGGGTCATGACGGACTTCGACCACTACGACGCCTGGGCCCCCCGGGGGCAGGACGGCAAGGACCCCGGGTCGGCGGGGTACATCGGCCAGCTGATCGGGGTCCGCGCCGGACCGGGAACCCTCGATTTGATCTACCGCATCAACTTGCTTTGGCCCTTCGGAAGCTCGGGAAAGTCGATCACGCTGGCCACCGAGGTTCCTCCTGGACCCGCCGGCAAGACCTCGGTCAAGTTCACGCTGAAGAAGCCTTCGTTTGTCACCCCCATCGTCGAGGGCGTGTTCTCGCTTTCAGAAGCGGGCCCCGGGCAATCGCAGATCCAGCTCGACTGCCGGATGAAGCTCGCGTGGTTCTTGATGCCGTTCTTTCCGCTGGAGGCATACAAGGTGCACGTGGCCAAGCGGCTCGAAACCGCCATGAGGAGCTTCGCCGCCGACCTCTCGTCCCCGTGACCGCCGGGGGCAGACTTGCCCCGGGCTTTTCCGTATTGTGGAACGATGCGCACCCTGCAAAACCATCAGAAGCTGATCTTGGCCGTCGACATTGGCACCACGGCCATGAAGGGCGGTCTGATCTCGCCCGAGGGGGAGCTGATCGCCTACCACAGGGTGACCTACTGGGAGAAGACGCGGCAGGACTACCACGCCTGGGACCCCAAGGTTTGGGTCGAGGCGCTGCGCGAAATTGTGGCCTCGGTGGGCGGCTACCAGCGCATCAGCGCGGTGGCGGTCTCGGGCCACGGCCCCACGGTCATCCCCGTTGACGCCGAGGGGCGCGTGCTCTTCTACGCCCTGCTGTGGATGGACAAGCGCGCCCTCCGGCAGGAGGGGACTAAGAGCTTCTTCCTCCCGAAGATCGCGTGGTTCTTGCAGAACCAGCCCGAACTTTATCAAAGGACGAAGTGGTTCCTGTCTTGCTCCGAATACCTGAATTTCTTCTTGACCGGCGAGGCCCTCACTGTCACGCCCAGCAAGGAGTTCATCCCCTACATCTGGCACGGTGCCGACTGGAGGGCCTACGGCCTGGACTACCATAAGCTGCCGCCCTTCGTGACCATGGGCGAAAAGGTGGGGTGCGTGAGCGCCCAGGCCTCGACCTTCACTGGCATCCCTTCGGGCGTGCCCGTGGTGGCCGCCGGCAGCGACTTCCTTGTGGCCCTGGTGGGCGCGGGGGCCGTCGAACCCGGCCGCACCTGCGACCGCGCAGGCACCAGCGAGGGCATCAACCACTGCTGCTCCCGGCCCGCCAGCGACCCGCGGCTGAGGACGCTTCCCCACGCCATTGCCGGGCTGTACAACATCTCGGGCATCTTGTCGTCCACGGGCCGGCTGTTCGAGTGGCTGCGCCGGATCACAGGCCAGTCGGAGAGCAGCTACCGCGAGATCCTCCAAGGAATCGAAAACCTGTCGCTAGACCGCAGCCGCCCCTACTTCTTCCCCAGCTTTGAACGCAACGGCGACTTCGAGTTTGCCCGGGGCGGCTTCCTCGAGCTCCACCCCGACCATACCCGCGAAGACATGGGCCGGGCGGTGATCGAGTCGATCGCCTTCGGCATCCGAAGGGTGCTCGAGGCGCTGGCCGACAACGGGTGCGCCGTCGAAGAGATGCGCGTCACCGGCGGGCAGGCGCGCAACGTGATCTGGAATCAGCTCAAGGCCGACATCACGGGCAAGCGCATCCTCGTCCCCGAGATCGAGGACGCCGAACTGCTGGGGGGCGCCGCCTGCGCCCTGGTTGGGCAGGGGGAGTTCACCGACCTGCGTTCGGCGTCGGCCGAGCTGGTCAAGGTGAGGGCCGTGTTCAACCCCAGGGCCGAGAGGGTAACCGTCTACGACGAGCTCTACGCCGCCTACCGCGAGTACGGCAAGACCCTGGGCTTGTGATAAAATGGCAACAATGAGCGAACGCATTTCTCCGCCGTCCTGGACCGAGTGGACAAGAAATCCTTCCGAGAGGTCGTCTGCCCGGAAGGCCTTCGACGAGATCCTGGGCGATCTGCGCAAGGACGGCCTGATCGAGATTAAGGGTTCGCTCTTCGTCCATCTTGCCCGGTACTCGTACCTTCACATCAAGAACGCCAGGATCGACGTCGAGTCCTTCATTCACAGCGTCCCTGAGTCGACGTTCCAGTCGGTGCCGCCCACCTACCGCCAGGCCGAGGTCGACTCCATGCTTACGATTCTGGTGAACGCCGGGCTGGCGACCATCGAGTCGGGGTCCAGCGCGGGCATCACCACGGTGATCCTCACCGAGAAGCAGGGGGCCGGCGAGGTGGCCCGGGCCCAGGTGCTCAACACCCTGCTTTCGCACCTGCGCGATGTCCTTTCGAAATGGGATCCGGCCGACCTCGTGTCCCGGTCCTCGTCGTTCCCCACGGTGGCTTCGGTGGCCAAGGCTACCGGCGTCGACCGCGCCTACCTGATGCCGGGTGAGGGTTGCACGGCCCTCGACGACAGGCCCGAGACCAACGAAACCAACCCCAACCCCTTCCTTCAAGAAACCGTCGACCAGGGCGGCCGGCCGCTCGTCCTCATGCAGTTTTGGCCCCTGCCCGACCAGAAGGGCACACCCACGGGTCCCGACCCCGAGTTCTCGCTGGTGATGACCGGCGACAGGTCGATTGCCGCCACCGTGCGGGAGCAGTGCATCCCCGTGCTCACCGAGTTCTTCCGCAGCAACGACCACCACGAGGCCGGCGCCGAGATCCAGGCCAAGTACGCGTCGTACATGCACAAGTACCGCGAGAAATTCGCCTCGTCGTCGGCCGCCCACGCCGGGGACCGCATCGACAAGGTGCTGGCCACCGCCGACCCCGAGGGCGAAGCCTTCGCCAATGCCGTCTACGTGGCCGTGCAGGTGCTGCGGTCCCTAGGCCGGTCCGCCGCCCCCTCCGGCGGCCGCGGCTCGAGCACCGTGGTATACCAGGCCGCCCGGATCGCGTACGCTCACGTCATGGCGCTGCGGGTGCGCAAGCGCAAGGACGAGAAGACCGCCGCCGCCCGGGTGCAGGACACCGCCCTCTTGGTGGCCCGCCTGCGCGACAGCAACCGCCCCCTGACCGTCGAGGAACTGCGCAAGACCACCGACTCCACCAAGAACTCCGAAATCGGCGCCAAGTACAGCTCCGTGCTCGAACTGCTGCCGCTTGCGGCCCCCAAGGAAGGTTCGCGCCCCCCCGTCTTCGAAATCCGGGGCGCGTTCGTTCACCGTGAGAACCTGATCAAGACGTTCCTCGACCTCAGGGAATCGGAAGGTGTGGCCCAGCGCGAGAGGCTGGCGCAGGAGTGGGCCAGCGCGGGTATCCCCCCCGTCGAGGAGATCTTCCTGCCCGACCGTGCCGTGTCGCCCGACTTTCTGCGAGTTTGGGAACTCATGCACCAGGAGAGGGTGCTGGCGGTCAACCTGCCCGATTTCCTCAAGGACTTTGTCCCAGGTGAACGGGACGTTTTGACCATGTCGCGCCTGCTGTGGCCCGAGGGGCACAGGGGCGCCATCACCCCCCTTGAAGTGGTGACCCGCGGACTGGACCCCATCCTCTACGAGGATAAGGACAGGTTGAGGCGGCGTTCGCTGGCCGGCGTGCTCAACATCTCAAAAAGCTACCCCGCCATCGTGAAGGCCGCCTGGAACCTCGTGTTCATGCAGGACGGCCTGTTCAGGTTCATCCTGCGCAAGATCGCCGCGTTCTTTGGCGGCAGGCCCGCCGCCCGGCCCGAGAAGGAGGTGGTGGCCAAGGCATCCGCGCCCACCTCAGCCTCGGGGTCGGCGTCCGCAGCGTCGGCGCCCGACCCCCGGGCCCAAAAGATGGCCGACCTGAAGAAGCTCAAGACCCTGGCGCCCGCGTTGCAGAACCGGGAGCAACTTGTCATGGACCGCGAGAAGCTGGCGTCGCAGTGGAACATCAAGCTCGACGGCGAGGCTGCGCGCAAAACCCGGCAGGTCGTCGACGACGAGGTGGCGCGTCTTGCCCTCAAGATCCCCCTGGAGCAGCTGTCGGAAGAGAACTCGGCCAAGGTGGCGCTGTACCTGATCGAAAAGAGCGGGACCCTGTCGCAGGTAACTGGGTCACGGTACTTCAACCGGTACCTGTACTTGACCGCGCTGCTGAGACGATCGGACACCCTGGGGCGGTGAGGCGCAGAGGAAGTAGGTGGGCTCACGCGGAGGCGCGGGGCAGGGGAGTGCCTGGTCGACGGTGCTGCGTTCATCTGCGTTCATCCTGACTCTTCCGCGTGGAGAGGCTTCCCCGAGGAGCGCGCGCAGGGGCGCAGAGGAAGAAGATGGGGTCACGCGGGGGCGCGGGGTAGGCGGAGTGCCTTATTGACAGCCGGGCGTTCATCCGTGTTCATCCTGACTCTTCCGCGTGGAGGGGCTTCACCGAGGAGCGCGCGCTGTGGCCGAGAGGCAGAGAGGAAGAAGGCCAAGCAGTAAATCGACCGGATAACCGGATGGGCAGGATGACCGGTGGACCCGACTAGAAAGGGGGGAGGTCACTGGTTCTGATCTTGTTCACGGTCACAACACAGAATTGACCAACGATTCCGGAACTCCTCAACGCAATCGTGATTTGATAATGGAGATTCTCATCGGCCACGAGAACTGGCTCAGACAACCAGCATTTCCTCGTGGACCACGACCGAGGCAGCGTAGGCCATGGCGGAGAGAACATCTTCGCGAGACAGGTGGGGCCAAGCTTCCAGCAACCACTCGACGGTCGCCCCTTCCGCCAGCCTCGTCAAGATGAGTTGCACTGAAATCATGGTACCCTTGACCACGGGCTTCCCCGAAAGCACCTCGGGAGACGATGTGATTCGTTGCTGGTAGTTGGGCATCGTTCACTCCTCTCCCAAAAATATGGCACAAGTCCCGGCCGGGAGGCCTCACACAGAGCCACAGAGGAATAAGACCAGCCTCACGCGGGGAGGCGAGAAGAGGGAGGCCGGGGAAAGGCCGCCGTGGCGTTCACCTGCGTTCATCCTGTCTCTTCCAGGTAGTGGACCTGCCCGGAAGAGCTCGCGCAGAGGCGCAGAGAAAAGAAGGCCTCGCATCCAATCCTCTTTTCGTTCCATGGCTGCCTTCATCCCAGTCTGATACCAATCCCTTAACCAAGTCTTGACAATTCAAGGACTATTAGATGAAACTAATGATTGGTTGAAGGAGGCATGTCTTTATGAAAAGGATCGTTTCGATTCTGGTTCTTGTTGCTGTTGCTCTCCTGGTGGCGGGATGCCCCTCGGCGACTAGTTCGACGCCGGTTCCGGCCGATATCTCCACGGCGCCGGCTGCCTCTGCTGACAAGTTTGGCAAGGTCATCGGGAGTGTTTCGCTCGCAGATCTGGACAACCTTCCCTTAGGGATCGACATCACGGGGTCGTACTCAAATCTTTCAGCCGTTGATGCGATCATCACCTTTGCCAACTACACTTCCGACGATGGGTTCACGTACCTGAACGGGAGCGTGAAGCTCACAGGCTCCATGAATGCTTCCCCCGCCATCCTCCACGAATCGGGCAGCATTACCATCAGCGGGACTGGCGGCGTCTCCGGAACCGTGTCGTTCAATTGGACGATCACGACGACAAATAGCGGCCAAACTGTCACAATAAAGATTGTTGGAACCTGCACGATCGATGGAGTTCCCTACTCGGTCAATCAGTCGACGACCTTCTGATCGTTTCTGCTAGCAGAGCGATCCAGGGGCGCAATCGCTGAGTTCTCTCCACCCTCAGCGTTCCCCGCTCGAGCCCTTCTTACTTTCTCTGCGCCCCCGGGCCTCCGCGTGAGCCCATCCTCCCCTTCCTCCACCGCCCGATTTCTGACAAAATGGCTCCATGAATCGTCCCCAACGCATTGCCCTGTTCCGCCGCGCCCTGGCCGAGCGCATCCTGATCCTCGACGGGGCCATGGGGACCGAGATCCAGAAGCACCGGCTCACCGAGGCCGACTTCCGAGTCGCGCGGTTCCAGGCCTACGTGAAGAACCTCAAGGGCAACAACGACCTGCTGTCGCTCACCCGGCCAGACGTCATCGCGGGCATCCACGACTCGTACCTGGCCGCAGGGGCCGACATCCTCGAGACGAACACGTTCAACAGCACCAAGGCCAGCCAGGACGACTACGGGACCAGCGACCTCGTGCTTGAGCTCAACCGCGAAGGCGCGGCCCTGGCCCGAAGGGTGGCCGACGAGTGGACGGCAAAGACCCCCGCGCGGCCGCGGTGGGTGGCAGGGGTGCTGGGACCGACGAGCAAGACACTCTCCCTCAGCCCCGACGTGAACGACCCGGGGTACAGGGCCACGAGCTTCGACGCCCTGGTGGCCGACTACGGCAACGCGGTCAGGGGCCTGTCCGAGGGCGGGGCCGACCTTATCCTGATCGAAACCGTGTTCGACACCCTCAACGCCAAGGCGGCGGTGTACGCGGTGCTCAAACACAACGAGGCCACGGGCGACGACCTGCCGGTCATGCTTTCGGGGACGATCACCGACGCCTCGGGGCGCACGCTGTCGGGGCAGACGGCCGAGGCATTCTGGTACAGCCTCCGGCACGCCAACCCGGTGAGCGTGGGCCTCAACTGCGCCCTGGGCGCCGACCTGCTGAGGGCCCACGTGGCCGACCTGGCGCGGGTCGCCGAAGTGCCGGTGTCGGTGCACCCCAACGCGGGGCTTCCCAACGAGCTGGGCGGCTACGACCATACGCCCGAGTTCATGGCCGAGGTGCTGGGTGAGTTCGCGCGCTCGGGTCTTGTGAACATCGTGGGCGGGTGCTGCGGCACCAGCCCCGAGCATATCCGGGCCATTGCCGCCGCCGTGGCGCCGCGCAAGCCGCGCGTGGTGCCGGCCGATTCCCACACGCTGAGGCTGGCGGGGCTGGAGCCGTGCATCGTGGCCGACGACAGCCTGTTCGTGAACGTGGGTGAGCGGACGAACGTGACGGGGAGCAAGAAGTTCAGCCGGCTCATCGTCGAGAAAAAATACGTCGAGGCCCTCGAGGTCGCCCGGGAGCAGGTGGAGAACGGCGCGCAGATCATCGACGTGAACCTTGACGAGGCGCTGCTCGACTCGGCCGCCGAGATGCACACCTTCCTCAACCTTGTGGCCAGCGAGCCCGACATCGGCCGGGTGCCGCTCATGATCGACAGCTCCAAGTTCGATGTGGTGCTGGCGGGGCTCAAGTGCGTCCAGGGCAAGGCCATCGTCAACTCGATCAGCCTCAAGGAGGGCGAGGAGAAGTTCCTGACCCAGGCCCGGGAGGTGAGGCGCTTCGGTGCGGCGGTCATCGTGATGGCCTTCGACGAGAAGGGCCAGGCCGACACCAAGGACCGCAAGGTTTCGATTTGCGAACGGGCGTACCACCTGCTGGTGGAACGCGTCGGTTTCCCTCCCGAGGACATCATCTTCGACCCCAACATCTTCGCCATCGGCACGGGCATCGAGGAACACCGGCACTACGCCGTCGACTTCATCGAGTCGCTGGCGGTCCTCAAACAGCGGCTGCCCTACGCCAAGTACTCGGGCGGGGTCAGCAACGTGAGCTTCAGCTTTCGGGGCAACAACCCGCTGCGCGAGGCCATCCACGCAGTCTTCCTCTACCACGCGATCCGGGCGGGACTCACCATGGGCATCGTCAACGCAGGCCAGTTGGCGCTCATCGACGACCTCGACCCCGAGCTGCGGACCCTGGTCGAGGACCTGGTGCTCGACCGCAACGGCGAGGCCACCGAGAAACTGCTCGACGCCGCCGACAGGTTCGTGGCCGGCGAGGCGCGCACCGAAGACCTGAGCTGGCGCGAAAAGCCCGTCGCCGAACGCCTTACCCACAGCCTTGTGAAGGGCCTGTCGGCGTGGATCGAAGAGGACGTCCTCGAGGCGCTCAAGGGCTTCGACAAGGCGCTGTCGGTCATCGAGGGACCGCTCATGGACGGCATGAACGTCGTGGGCGGGTTGTTCGGCCAGGGAAAGATGTTCCTCCCTCAGGTGGTCAAGTCGGCCCGGGTGATGAAGGCTGCGGTGGCGGTGCTCCTGCCGTTCATCGAGGCGCAGAAGGCGGGCAACGTGGGCGCCAAGGGCAAGATCCTCATGGCCACGGTGAAAGGCGACGTCCACGACATCGGCAAGAACATCGTGGGCGTGGTGCTGGGTTGCAACAACTACGATATCGTCGACCTGGGCGTCATGGTACCCGCCGAGGAGATTCTTCGCGTGGCGGTCGAGCAGAAGTGCGACGTCATCGGCCTGTCGGGCCTCATCACCCCGAGCCTCGAAGAGATGGTCCACGTGGCCTCCGAGCTCGAGCGCCTGGACCTGAGGGCGCCCAACGGTGAGAAGTTCCCGCTGCTCATCGGCGGGGCGACCACGAGCAAGGTGCACACGGCGCTCAAGATCGCCCCCGCGTACTCGGGCCCCGTCGTCCACGTGAAGGACGCTTCGCTGGCGGTGACGGTGGTGCAGAAGCTGCTGTCGGCCGACGCGCGGCCTGGCTACGAAAAAGAACTGGCCGCCGAGCACGCCCGGGTGCGAGAAGAGAAGGCGGCACGGAACGACCAGAAGGAGTACCTCCCCC
>Ga0181516_10000277_pt1 | contig 51199 bp, 41 predicted proteins | sample PEATcosm2014_Bin_25_FD_121104 | JGI IMG/M metagenome (GOLD analysis project Ga0181516, IMG submission 121104) | Peatland microbial communities from MTU Mesocosm Facility, Houghton, MI, USA - PEATcosm2014_Bin01_10_metaG | ecosystem: Environmental > Terrestrial > Soil > Wetlands > Peat | place...
CGAATCCCGCAGGTCCCAGGTGGCCCGGGGACGCGGCTGCGTCGCCTGCGAAAGCTCCGTCCGCAGGATCCGCACCAGCTTGCCGGAAATCGTGTGGATGCGGATGGACGACTGGATCCGCGTATCGGCGCCCTCGCTGCCCAACGCGGTGTCCAGCTCGCTGGACAGCTTGAAGTAGAACGTGGTGCCGCCACCGTCCCGCACCGGATTGGGACTGTTGAACACCTCGTACAGGGCGTATTGTCCGTGCGCCTGGGGCTGGATCTGCAAGGTTGCCTTGGAGAGGTTGCCCATCAGATCCCGGGCCGACACCTGGAAGGTGTAGGTGTTCCCCGGCTGCATCAAGGTGGAGTCCAGGTTCAGCTGGGCGTAGGCGGAGTGGTAGTCCGATCCCTGGTGCAGGTCGGGGTGCCAGGGGTCCTTCACCCCCACCAGGGTGAACACGACGCCCTCGTCCGGGCCTTGGTCGCTGGAGATCCCGAACGAGTCCCGCATGTCCACCTCCAGGCAGAAGGGGAGGGGGACTTGGGCGAGCTTCCCGAAGGCCACGCCCCCGGTCCAACTGGAGTCGCAGGGGCGGATGGAGAGAGCGGGGCCCGTGGTGGTGGTGGGGATGTCCTTTCCCACGCCGGCCATGATGCGGGGCACGGCAATGGCTCCACCGTCGCGACGCGTGGCGGGATCCCAGGCGTAGGCCTTGAACTGGGCCGAATCTCCGAAGGGGATCTTGGCGGGAAGGAGGATGGAGGTCGAATACTTCCCGGCGCTCACTGGCGTGGAAAGGCTCAGCAACTGCTGCGGGGTCGGGAAGACGATCTCGGTTCCGGCATCGGAGAAGGTGTCGGCGGGAAGCGGATGGTCCAACCGCAGGGAAACCGTCCCGGCACCCGGGGCGTTTCCGGCCAAGGTGATGTTGGTCAGGGCCGATAGGCTGTCGGGGGCCGAATCCAGGCTCACCTTCAAAAGGCCGGGAAAGGGAATGATGGCGGGGTCGCCGAGGATGTTGTACAGGTCCTGGATGACGTACAACGAACTCTCGTTCGCATTGGCCAGTTTGGCACGTTCTAGGGCTTCGCCGATCGTCGCCGGAGAGATGGTGGTGTCGAGGATGCGCAACCAGAATGCCGTCCCGAGCATGGTGTTCTCGGTGGAAAAGGTGGGGCGAGTCCCCCCCACCCCGGAGAAGGTTCCCTTGCCGGGAGTCGTGACGAACAGCTCGGACATCCCCCGCGAGGTCTGGACATCGTGGCGGCCGACGGTGCAGGAACCGGCGAAGAAGAGGAACGGGGTGGTGGAGTTCAACACGCTGTTCTGGATGGTGGCCAGGTCCAGGAGATCTTCGTCCGTCAACTGGTAGGGCGCTCCATGGCCGATGTAGTTGAAGGCCACGGTCCCCTGGTTGAGGAGATTCACCAGCGCCAGCTTGGCCGTGGGTTTGCTCAGCCCCGTGTTGTCGAACGGATAGGTCTGCTCGAAGAGCTTCTCCGTCGTCAACCACGGGTGCTGCCCCACCATGGTCTCGGCGACCTGTTCCGTCTGCTGGGAATGGCCGAGGTCGTCGGGAACGAAAACCTGCCACTGGTCGTCGGCGGCCAGGACGATGGTGTTGCGCCAGGTCCCGAACGCGGCCTTCGACGGGTCCTCGAAAAGCTCCACCTTGTCCAGCCAAGCCCGCGCCTCGCCCAGGCTGCGCGCAGGCACCCTCCCCAAGGCCACGCTGGGAATGTGCACCCCCGTGGTGTCGAACCATGTGAAGAAATCGTCCGTGGAGACGTCGTTGTCTTCCCATTCCGGCAGATATACGGGATCTGAAGATCCCTCGACTCGCCGCGGGTCCGCATGCCCACCTCCCAAAAGCAGCGCGTGGGAGACCCCCCACTGCGAACTCGCCCAGCGCAGCGCATTGCGCAACACCGCCGGATCCATCGCGCCGCTCCCCCAAAGATCCCATGCGTCCTGGGCGCGAAGGACCCCCACCTTCATGGGCCGGATCTGAACCGAATTCCCCCGCCAAGCCGCGTATTCCTCGGCCAGATCCAGGAAAGCGTCCGGGGCCACGACCACCATGTCGTAGCTGCCCGCAGCGGTGGGATCCTGGATCGCGTGCGCCTGGGACGGAGGGGTTTCCAGGGACAAGGTCGCCGGAACCGAACCCGGGTTGGACCCGAAAACCGCGTACCACGTGTCGGGATCCGTCGCGCTGTCCCGAAGCGCGCCGCCCCTCACCGAGCACGTCCGCACCGCGGATCCATGCTCCAGGACCCAGCAGGTTCCCGAGTCGCCCACCGGCACCGAAACCGCGCCGCGGGAAGGGGTCGGAAAGGCCGCGCTGTCCAGCTTGGAAACGTCCCGTTGGTAGTCCACGGTATACCCCGACACGAACAGGCCGGAGTCGTCCGAAAGCGTGTAGCGGTTTCCCGCGGACGAAAGTCCCCGGACGCCAAACGTCGCGGTGTACGTGCCTTGGGAGATCTGCGGGAACGAACTCGAACCGACTTGGAGGCCCAATCCCCCGAGATACGCACTGGGGTTGGACAAGGTGCAATTGGCCGCGGTGTAGACGGTCACCAGACCGGAGTCCGAGGAAAGGCCGGGAAGACTGGTGGTGGACGGATAGGCGAGTTGGCTCGGACCCAACGTCGGCGACAGATCCCCGTTCCACCAGAACCACCCCGTGCCCGTGCTGGGGTCGGTGGATGCCTCCTGGTAGAGGTCATCCAGCAACTGGTTCGGGGAACCGGCCCAGACCGGTTGCCAGACGGTTGAAAAGGAATGCGGGCTCGCGGGAACTCGGGACGCTCCCAGTTCCGGAGAGCCCTGCGGGGCGTCCAGACGCAGGAAGTACCGCCGCGTCTCGCCGTAGGGGTGGATCGAAAACGTCCAACCCCCGGGCACGGTGCTGTCGGCCTTCCAGATGCTGGTGCCGCGAGCCCAGAACCACACTTCGTCGGTGGGGTCCAATACGCCGTCCCCGTTGCGGTCCACGCGGTGCATCGGAAGCAACCGGAGCCCTGGCGCGGGAGGAGCACCGGGATTCGAGACCGAAACCGTGTCCCCCGTTCCTCCGTACAAGGCCACGTTCGACCAGCTCACGCTCCCCGGACTTGCCCCCGTCACCTGATAGATCTGCGCGCCGGTCAGGCGCACGACGCCATCTTCCCGCGTCGTGAACGGGGCCGTGTCACCCACCTGGATCGCCAACATCTGTCCGCCCAGGTTGGCGACGTTCGCGCCCATTCGGCGGCCCGAAGCACCGGGAATCCGCGCGAGGATTCCTCCGGGATTGTCCACGATGTTCTTCCAGGGCGTTCCATTGGCGGGACGAACGCTCCCCGTCCAGCTCACCCGCACGTGCAGGGAAGTCCGGACACGCACCGACCCGTCGGACTCCAGGGACGCCAGGGGGAAATCCAGCGACACCATCCGGACGGATCCCGTCACCTTTTCCGAGGATGTCGGGGGAACCGTCGCGGGAGCGGGCGAGGCCTTCCCCGTGCGGGGATCGATCTTGGGGATCCGGGCCCAGGTCCTCCTGGGCAGGATCTGTCCGCTGTCCCCCAGGATCTCCAGGTGCCAGGACGAATTCGCGGGAAGGGCCAGCAACGCCCTCAGCCGCGGGGCGTCCAGGTCTCCTGCATGCTCGGACTGGGGAAGGCCGCGCTCTTCGGCCGACCACGCCCCACCTCCCACCGGAACCACCTTCCAGGCGTCGCCGCGCCAGACAGCTTCCCATTCCCCCGACCGGTCCACCAGGGTCCTGAAAGGGGAACCGACGCAAAATGCCGCGGCCAGCACGACGATAGGAAGAAAGCGCATCCGCATCAAAATAGCCAACTCCGCCCCGACCGATGGCGCCGTGTGGAACTCCGCCGCTTGCCGCAGGCGAGCCTCAGGGCATGAGAAGTTCGACACGGCTGCCCACCTTGGGCAGCAGCCGGGAAAGCCCCTCCGCGTCGGGATCCACCAACTTGCGCCAGAGCGGAATGCGCGGAGCTTCCTCCTCCACCGCGGCGGCGGCGGCGAGCCCTCCCAGCTGTCTCGCGTCGGCCTCGGCGTCGAGCAGGGTGCCCAGGGTGTCGATCAGCTTCGCCTTCCACGCCTGGCGACCGGTCAGAACCCGTCCGTCGGCCAGGGTGTCGAGGGCCGCGGAGTCCACGTGCCTCCGTTCGGCCACCGCGCCCCTGAACTGGGAATACACGTCCAGGACCATGGTGTGGAACAGAGCCTTCTCCCGATCCGTCAGCGGCCGGAACGGACTGCCCGCGTCCTTCGCCTCGCCGCTCTTCACGACCTCTTCCTGGATCCCGAGCTTCTCCATGAGCGCGTGCACGTCGGTGAACTCGGTGATCACCCCGATGCTCCCCGTGAGAGATCCGGGATCCGCCCAGATGCGGCGGGCCCCCAAGGCGGAGTAGTAGCCCCCGGATGCCCCGACGTTCCCGATGCTGGCCACCACGGGCTTCACCCTGTCCAGCGACCGGAGCTCCTGGTAGATCTCCTGGGAGGCGCCCACGGCTCCACCCGGCGATTCGACGCGCAGCACGACCGCGCGCACGTCGGAATCCTCCCGGGCGTCCTCCAGCTGTTCGATCACCCGGCGGGGCTCGATGATTTCGCCCTCCAGGCGCACGATCTGGATGTGGCGCGCGCTCGGCGACTTGCCGCCCATCCGACGACCGGCGACGCAGGAGACGACGGCGACGGCCACGAACAGGAAAAGGAGAAGCATGCGTTTCACGCGAACCTCGGAACCGGAAAAGGGGTCATCGAGCCGAAGCCAAGGGGACCAGGATCACCTGGCCGGGCTTGAGCTTCGAGCGGGTCAGGCCGTTGAGTTCCATCAAGGTGTCCACGGTGGTGGCGCGGGCGATCGCGATGGAATAGAGGGAATCCCCGAGGCGGACGATGTAGGACGCCGTGCGCAGCTTGGCGGCGACGAGGAACCGGGTGGAGTAGCGGGGCGTCGTCACCGGGGGAACGGCCTGGGCGTTCGCGGTCGCCGGGATGACCAATCTCTGTCCAACATCGATCCGGTTCGAACGGAGGTGGTTCAGGTGCCGGACGCTGGAGGCGCCGACGGCGTATTGCTCGGCGATCGCGCCCAACGTCTCGCCCTGGCGGACGACGTGGATCTGCTCCGGGCCGCGCTCGGCGGTCCGCGTCGGCGAAGCCTTGGCCCTGGCGACCGGTCCAGGCGACGGCGCGTCCGGGTCGTCCGCGCCGATCCAGAGCCGTCTTCCGGGCTTGACCCGGTCCGAGGCCAAGCCGTTCCACTTCCGGATCTGTTCCGCGGTGACGCCGTAGCGGCGACCGATCTTGTCCAGGGTCTCGCCCCATTGGACGCGGTGGCGGAACGGCTGATCCGGGGCCACGGGCTGCACGGAAGGAGACGTGTCCGGGGCATCGTTTGCGGCCACTTGTCCCGAAGCGGTGTCCACGGGCAGCTTCAAATCGGCGATGGCGTCCCGCTCCGCGACCGTGGGAGCCGAAACCCAGATCCGGTGGCCCGGTCGGAGCCTTGCACCGGACAGACCGTTCCAGACCTTCAGATCGTCCGTCGTGACGTCGTAGACCCGGGCGATGGAAGCGATGGACTCGCCTCGGCGGATCTTGTGCGAGAGCTGGTGGGACGGTTCGGGGATCCCCTCCCCCCGCTTCGCCAAGGGTGGCTCGGCCAGCGCGACTCCCGATCCGGCGGGGCAATCCCCCCAGATGACCAATGTCCTTCCCCCGCGCACCTTCCTGCCCCGGATCTTGTTCCATCTCCTGATGTCGGCGACACTCACGCCGTAGCGGGCGGCTATGCCCGCCAGGGTTTCCTTGCGCCGGACCCGGTGCACGTACCTCTGCGGTTGGGGAGCCTGGAAGCTGGGTTCCAGCGAGGCGTACGCGTCGGCGAACCGCGACCGGGTTCCCTGGGGCAGGTTGAGCAACCAGTTGTCGTGGACGGGGGGCGTGGTCCCGCGCACCAGGGCGGGATTCAGCAGTCCCAGGGAATCTTCCTGCACCCCGAGCGCTTGGCCGATCTGGGAAAAGCTGTACCCTCCCTGCACGGTGAAGGTGTCGGCGAGGACAGGTGCCCAGGGCTGGATCTCGAAGCCGTGGGCCTTGGGGTTCTTCGCGAGGATGGCGGCGGCGAAGATCCGGGGAACGTAGTTGCGGGTTTCGCGAGGCAGGCCGATGCGCCAGTAGTCGTTCACGCCGGATCGCCGGATCGCCCGTTCCACGCAGTTTTCGCCGCAGTTGTAGGCCGCCATGGCCAAGCGCCAGTCGCCGAATTCCTGGTAGAGGCTCGAGAGGTAGACGATGGCGGCCTGGGTGGACTTCCAGGGATCCCGGCGCTCGTCGACGAAGCGGTCGATCCGAAGGCCGAACTTCCTTCCCGTCCCCGGGATGAACTGCCAGATGCCGGCGGCGGCGGCGGGACTGGTGGCGTGCGGGTTGAATCCGCTTTCGACCATGGCGAGGTACAGGAGGTCCTTGGGCATCCCGTGCGCCTGCAACTGCTGGGTGATGTAGCCCTCCCACCTGCCCTTGCGCTCCAGCCACCGGGCGAAGTGCTGGGGAATCTGGTCCTTGAAGACGCGAAGGTTCATCAGGACGAGGTCGTTGATCTCCACCGGAAGGTCGAAGGTCGAGGTGGAATCGGCCATCGCCTCCTTGCGCAAGGAGGCCGCTGTGGCCGAGTCGAGAGGAGCCATCGCCGTGGTGTCTGGAATGGAATCGAGGATCGCGGCACCGTCTTCCTCGTCTTCCCCGGGCTCCTCGACGATGTCCGGTTCCAGCGAATACGGGAGGTTGCTCCGCATGGCGCCCAGCACCTGTTGCGTGAGGGCGCGGACTCCGGAAGCCGACGCGGAGGTATCCAGGACGGACAGGTCCGACATCGCGTTGGAAAGCACTTCCTGGGATTGGGCGTAGAGGCCTTGGGCCTGGAGCTGCATCCCGGTGTCGAGGAGCCGGCGGATGCGCGCCACCGCCACCGGCTCCTTGGAAACCTCGGGGAAGGCGCCCGACCGCGCCGACGACGCGCACCCCGTCCACGCGACAGCCGCGACGAGCAGGGCCAGGAGGGTGACGGCCCCGCGTCTCATCTACTCCTCGATGTCCAGATCTTCGGCGTAGCTCTTCCAGATCCCCTCGCCGCGGGCGAAGTTGGGATCGTCGAAATCGATTTCCTGGCTTTCCTCGTCGTCATCCCTGCCTTCGGAAGCCTCGCCGTCGGCGTCTTCCTCGAAGCCAGGGCCGAACGATCCGTCCAGATCCTCGAACTCGTCCTGTTTGGGCCGGCGGGCGAACCGCCAGCAGACGTCTCCAGAGCGCATCAATACACCCTCCACGGTGGGATGAGTCTCCACCGATACCGAGGTCGGAAGTATATCACAAGACCCATTCTAGTCAAGTCGTTTCGACAACGAGTCTTGACGAATGCCATCGCGGCCATTCCTTCCCTTGCACGGATGTGCAGTCTATCATAGGTTTGCCGACTTTTCCGCAATGCTCGAATTTCGCAACGTCCGTACCAGGAAAGGGAGATCGTGGCCGCCGCCAACCCAGACGCCCAGAGCATGGCCAAGCGCCAGCAGGAGATCTCGGTCGCCGATTTCTTCGCCAAGAACCGCCACATGCTGGGTTTCGACAATGCCCGCAAGGCCATGCTGACTGCGGTCAAGGAAGCCGTGGACAACTCGTTGGACGCCTGCGAGGAGGCCCGGATCCTCCCCGAAATCCGCGTGGAGATCCGCAAGGTGGAGGGCACCGAGGACCATTTCGTGATGTCGGTGCGGGACAACGGCCCGGGCATCGTCACGGCCCAGATCCCCCGCGTGTTCGGGAAACTGCTGTACGGATCCAAGTTCCACCGCCTGCGCATGAGCCGCGGCCAGCAGGGCATCGGGATCTCGGCCGCCGGGATGTACGGCCAGATCACCACGGCCAAGCCCGTGCAGATCACCAGCCGCGCCTTCAAGTCCAGGCCGGCCCGCTACCACGAACTGCGGATGGACCTCAAGCGAAACGAGCCGGTGATCCTGGAGGATCGCGAGGTGGAATGGCCCTGGTCGCCCACCGGGACGCAGGTGGACATCACCATGAAGGCGACCTTCTTCCGGGGTCGCCAGTCGGTGGACGAATACCTGGAGCAGACGGCCATCGCCAACCCCCATGCGTCGTTCACCTTCATCGCACCCGACGCCACCATCCGGACCTTCCCGCGTGCCGCGACGGAACTTCCCCCGGAACCGGTCGAGATCCAGCCCCACCCCCACGGGATCGAGCTGGGAATCTTCACCCGGCTCCTGCACGACAGCCCCCACCGCAGCATGGGCGTCTTCCTGACCAGCTCCTTCTCGCGGGTGAACTCGCACGCCTCGGGACAGGTTTGCAAGGCAGCCGGAATCGCTCTTTCCGCCGTTCCTGGGGAGATCCATCCGGACGACGCCGAAAGGCTCTTCCAGGCCCTGCAAAAGGCGGATCTGCCCCCCCCCCGCACCGATTGCCTGGCTCCCATCGGGGTCGAGCACCTGCTCAAGGGGATGCACAAGGAGTTGGGGGCCGAATTCTACGCCGCCACCACCCGCAAACCCGCCATCTACCGGGGCAACCCGTTCCAGATCGAGGTGGGCCTGGCCTGGGGCGGGAAACTGGATGCCGAAGGTGTGGCGCGGGTGATCCGTTTCGCCAACCGGGTGCCGCTGCAATACCAGCTTTCCGCCTGCTCCAGCACCAAGGCCGTCATGGACGTGGCCTGGAAATCCTACGGTCTCCAGCAGTCGAAGGGGTCGCTTCCGGTGGGCCCGCTGGTGATCATGGTCCACATGGCGTCGGTCTGGGTGCCATTCACGAACCAGGCCAAGGAAGCCATCGCCGACTACGACGAGATCCGCAAGGAGTTCAAGCTCGCGCTGCAGGAGGCGGGAAGAAAGCTCGGAACCTACCTCAAGCACAAGCAGGCGGCGGCGGGCCAGGCGAAGCGCCGGAACATCTTCAACGCCTACATCGAGGAGGTGGTGCGCGCCTACCAGAGCATCACCAAGGAAGATGGCGCGTCCCTGCGCGAAGCCCTGCTGGAGACCGCGCGCAAGAAGACGGAACTGGCCGAGAAGCTGGAAGCCATGAAGCACCGCGCCGCGCCGGAAGAAGTGGAAGGCACGTTGGTCATCGGAGCCGACGGGCAGCCGATCGCCGTGGAGGTCTCGACGGATCCCGTCTCCCCCGGAGCCTCGGATTCGGAGGTCGACGCGGACGCGGTCGAACCGGTCGAAGGCGACCTGGAAAGCCTGGCCGCACCGGCCCCTCCCGCGACGGCCCACAAGGTCCGCGCGCCGCGCGAAGGCCATTCGGAGCCCACGGGGCCGATCGGCACGACGCTCAACCTCTTCGGAGAGGAGGAGGCATGAACGCCGCCGCCAAGAAGAAGCTCTCCACCGACGAGAAGATCGTCCAGATGGCGAACACCGTTCGCAGCCAGGGCTTGGCCGGGAGCGATCCCCTGTTCCACGTGCCCAGCCGCACGCTGGCCAACGTGAACTTCAACGAGGTCAAGCGCATCATCGAGATGGGCGAGGGAAAGACCGCCCGCGAGTTCTTCAACCTGGGGCAGTCCAAGAAGTTCATGCAGACGATGCTGGTCGCCGAGGCCTGCAAGAGGCTGGTGCACGCCGGCAAGACCAACTCGATCCGCGACCTGTACTACATGACCAAGCACACCATCGCCGGCACCCGCGAGAACACGTTCGACGACCAGAACGAATCCGACCCCATCATCGAGGACCTGGAAGTCACGCTGGACAGCCTGCGCGAGGAGCTGCACCTGTTCGCGTCCAACAAGGGCGCCATGGTGGGCGAGATCACCGTGGTGGACGGCGGTGACGTCATCGACGCCCGGCGCATGGGAACCGGCGGCTGGTCGGTGCCGTCCATCGTGGAGCCGGACGTGATCCAGTTCCGCGAGTGCGAGGCCAAGTTCATCCTGCTGGTGGAGAAGGACGCCATGTGGCGCCGCCTGAACGAAGACAAATTCTGGCGCCAACACCGCTGCATCCTGATCCACGGCGGCGGCCAGCCTCCGCGCGGCGTGCGGCGGCTCATGCACCGCATGGTGAACGAGCTGAAGCTGCCCCTCTACGTGTTCGTCGACAACGACCCCTGGGGCTACTACATCTACTCGGTGGTCAAGCAGGGATCCATCTCGCTGGCCTACGAGAGCCGGCGCATGGCCATCCCCAACGCCAAGTTCATCGGGCTCTCCAGCGCCGACGTCCAGAAGTACGACATCCCCGACGAGGTCACGATCCGGCTGGAGGACACCGACATCGCGCGGGCCAAGGAGATCATGGCCTATCCGTGGTTCGCGGGCAAGAAGGCCTGGCAGACGGAGATCCAGCGCATGCTGAGCTCGAAGGTGAAGCTGGAACTGGAAGCCTTGAGCGCCAAGGGCATCACCTTCGCGAGCGACGAATACCTGCCCCGCAAGCTCAAGGACAAGGACTTCCTGGACTGACGCGATGGGAGCCCTCCGCCTGTACCTTGCCTTGTGCGTCGTGGCGGAGCACTCCGGCGCGTTCCCCTTCCCGACCCACTCGGGGACCCAGGCGGTACAGCTCTTCTTCTTGATCTCCGGCTTCCACATGTCGCTGGTCCAGGACCGGTACCCCTCCGCCGCTTCCTTTTGGCGCAGCCGATTCCTGCGCATCTACCCCGTCACCTGGGTGGCCCTTGGCGTGGGATTCTTCGCCAGCCTGGGATCGGGCATCCTGTGGGGACGGTGGATCCTCCTGCACGATTGGCCGGGAGCGCTGCATCACTACGGCATGGCCGGGGCGGTGCTGGCAGGCGCGTCCAATTTCACCCTCTTTTTCCAGGACTGGGTGATGTTCCTCTCGCAGGACGCCGGGCAGGCCCTGCATTTCACAAGCGATTTCTTCCAGGACCCGCATCCCCTGTACAAGCTCCTGCTGTTTCCCCAGATGTGGTCGGTGGGACTGGAACTGACCTTCTACCTGCTGGTTCCGATCCTGTGGAGGAAGTCCACGCCTTGGATCCTGGGCCTGGCCGCCTCCTGCACATGCCTCCGTGTCGCGACCTACCTGGGCATGGGGTGGACCACGGATCCGTGGGACTACAGGTTCTTCCCCTTCGAGCTCGGCGTCTTCGCGCTCGGGATGGCGTGCCAACGGCTTGGAGGACGGGTCGGACCCCTCCCGTGGGCTTCGAGGTTCGCACCCCGCACCGCCGTGCTGGTGGCGCTGTTCGTGGTGGCCGGATGGGCGCAGCACCGCGCCGAGCTGCTCGCCTCGCCTTGGGCCGACCTCGCGGCCATTCCGGCCTGGGCGGGGGTGCTGCCTTTCCTCTTCGCGACGACCAGGAACTGTCCGAAGGATCGGTTCCTGGGAGACCTTTCCTTTCCCGTCTACCTGGTGCACATGCTGGCCATTCCGCTGGCCCTCCACATGGCGGGATCCGTTCGGACGCTCGCTGGTCCGCTGTCCGCCGCGATCACCCTGGTCCTGGCTCTCGCGCTGTGGAGATGGGTGGAACGCCCCATGGACCGCTTCCGACACCGGAGCGGGCTTCGTTCCTGAATGGTCGTCCCGGCTATTCCAGGCCGGGGAAGCTACCGGAGCCGGCGTCGTCCGACTTCACGTCGTCGGGGAAGGGAAAGAACGGAACCTCCGAGGCGATCTCGCGCACCTCGTGCGGACGCATATCCTTCATGATCTCCTCCAGGTCGCCCCGACCGAACTTGGGGAGTGCGAAATAGGCCGAACTGGCGGTCTTGGGCTGGTTCATACCCCGAGTATGCCACGCCGAATCCGCTTCGGTCCAGTCCTAAATCAAGAGCAACACCCTGGAGGGATGCCGAGCGACCAGCACCCCTCGCGTAGATGGCTTCCCGAGGAAACCGGATCTTCAGTAGTTGTTGTCGCGCTTGCCGGAGCCATCGATCTCGAAGGCGATCGTGGCCACCGGGCAACCTTCCGACGCCTCCTTGATCTCGGCTTCGTACTTGGAGAAGTCGACGCCCTTCTTCACGATCATCTTCTCGGGCACGGAGAAGACGGTGTCCGCGACGGCTTCGCAGGCCCCGCACATCGTGCATTCGTTTTCCGTCTCGTCGAGCCAGACCTTGGTGATGGCCATGGGACACTTCCTTTGATGTTGTGGTTCAGGATATTGGTGGAAAAGCTCCAAAAAGATAGAACCGCGTCGCCAGGGGAACGACTGCCGAACCGCATTGCGATGGGAGAGAAGGTGGTAGACTGGCCAGCGATGCAGCCGACCGTTCCAACGCTCTTCTTCCTGCTCGCGGCGAGCTCCCCGGGAGTTTCCCAAGGCGAATCGCCGGCCATCGACTCCGGCCCGCTCCGGGTTCCGGCGGTGGCCTCCGCTCCCGTCGCCAAACGGGCGACGACGTGGGCCGACACCAGCCACTCCCCCGGCTCGGCCGATTCGCCCCTTTGCGGCCGTCTTCCCGTCGACCACCTGCACTGGTGGCCGGACCTCGGCCCGTTGCACATTTCCGGCTCGGTCGTGGTGGGACCCGGCCAGGTCCTGGGTCTCGCCGCCGGCACCCTGGTCCTCGCCAGCGCGCGACCGACCTGCGACGACAGTTCTGGCATCCAGGGTGGAACCACGCTGTCCATCGCCGGAGGCTCCTTCTTCGTCCGCGGAACACCGAGCCACCCGGTGGTGTTCCGGCCCGCGGCGGCGGACCAAGGCCTGTCCTGGGGAGGGATCCGGGTGGAACAAGCCGAGGAAGGGACCGTGGATCTCCAGTGGCTGGAAGTCCATCGCGCCCGGACGGGAGCGACCTTCGTCGCGGGCTCAGGCGAAATCCGCCACGCGGTGTTCGAGGACTGCGGGATCGGGATCGCCGCCTTGGAGGGGGCCGCGCCGCGGATCTCCCACAGCGTGGTCGGTCGCTCCGCGGTGGCCGACGTCGTGTCGGAACTCTCCGCGCCGCTTCTCCGCTCCTGCCTGTTCGTGGATGGCTCCGGGGACGGAATCCGGTTTCGGGGGACGGGTCTGGCCCGCGTGGAGACCTCCTGTTTCTGGAGACACGGAGGTGAAACCGTGGTCCGCGGGCCCCAAGGGCTGGGCGGATGGACCAACGACACCCTGCCCGACCGCTACGGGAACTTGAGGCGCGACCCCGTCCTGCGGGGATCGGCGTTGGACCGTGCCGCCGCTGAAAAGAGGCGCCGCGAGGTGGAGGCGGCACCCTGGTGGAAGCACGCACGCATGCCGGACCTGCCTCGGGGATCCGGGCCCTGGGCATTGTCGGCCTTCAGTCCACTGTTGGCTGCCGGGGAGTGGAGCCTGCACCGGTTTCCCGACGGTGCCCGCAGCGACATCGGGCTCTGGGGGGGGATGTAGGGAGGGAGGGGGGAACCCTGATCGCCCCCAGAGGCCGGTCCTTCAATTCCCCAGAAGCGCCACCCGTTTCAGTCCGCCCGGCCATTGGACCGTGTAGAGCCCCCGCGCCAAGCCACCCACCGCGATGTCAGCCATGCCCTGGTGCAAGCTGGACCTGGCCAAGACGCGCCCATGGAAGTCCAGGACAAGCACCGTTCCCTGGGCATCCGCCTCCACTCGGAGAATGCCTGGCAACAGGGTCACCTTCGCATTGGTCGGGGTCCTGGAACGCACGGAGCTCACGGCATTTCCAGTTCCGAGAAGCTGGACGGCGGTGATGGACATCTTCGGCAAGGTGAGCGACAGGCTTGTGCCGGAAACCGTCGCGGAGCCGGTCTTGAGCGCGGTGTTGGTGTTTGAGTGGAACGTCTCGCCGTTCAGGTTCGCCAGCTGCAACGTGACAGCGTTTCCGGTGGGCGAGAATCCCGAGAGGTTCACCGTGGTGGCGTGCGCGTTGGAGGCGTCGCGGTTCACCAGGACCACCAGGAGCGAATCCCCGGCGGCGGAGATGGACGAGTACCCAGACACCAGGGAATCCAGCGTGGATACAGATTTCACCCGCGTATTGTGGGCATACCGGCTGAACAGGTGCAAGGCCTCCCACATGCCCGGATTCCAGGACCAAGCCGTGTAGATCTCCCCTCGGTTGTCTGCGAAGGTGCCCAGAATGGACGCGTGCCAGACGGCGGACTCCGAGGCGTGGTTGCTCACGGAGCTGTCGACGCCAGATTCAGTCGAGCCTACCCCGACCCCGTTGCCCACTCCGAAGTATTTGTCCAGCCAGCCGCGGACGCGCGCGAAGAAGTACTGCCGTTTGATGGATGTGTCCCACCCGCCGTTCACGGTGTGGACGCCATTGGCGTTGGGGTCCATGTAGTTGGTATCGAAGAGGATCCGTTGCGTCTGCAATGCGTCCGTCTTGTTGCCGGCCTGGAAGTACAGATGCACGTCGTAGACGTCGATCATCCGCACTCCGGTCGAGTCCTGGATCTCCGCCAGACGTTTGATCAGGTACTCGGGGAAGCAGTAGGATGCGCCCTTGTACGAAATGGAACCCGTCGGCCAGTTGTACCACTGCCACTCGCTGGCGGAGGCCGGCCCCACCAGCTTGATGCCGGGGAATTTGGCGCGCACGGCGAAGGCGGTGGCCTTCCACCTCTGGACGTATTCCTCGGGGGTCAAGGTGTGCCCGGTCAGCAGGGAATCGACATCGTCGTGGGTGCCGTTCCAGCAATCGGGTTCGTTGTCCATGCTCCAGTAGCGCAGGCGGGTGGAATCGAGGCCATCTCCGCCGGGTCCGAACCAGGAATCCAGGATCCCCGCAACCGAATCCGCTGGCCAAGGCGTGGTGTACTTGGTCGCATCTCCCTGCACCTTCGCCACCGATCCACCAGCCGCGTTCGGAACCCCGCCTCCCGCGAGGTTTTGTTCGACCCCATTCCACCAGGCGCTGTTGTTGTAGGCCCCGTCGTTGAAGTTGTTGTTGGTGTTGGAAACCACCCATCCCAGCAGGCCGAATCCGAAGATGCTTTGGGCGTTCGGCAGCTTGGCCTGGATGGATGCCGCCGAATAGTCCCAGTCGTGGGCGTAGACGTTGTTGTACCAGTCCGGATGGCTGGTCAATTTCTTCCGCCAGTTGTACTTGGTGAGGTTGTTCCCGCCGGTCTCGCGCAGCATCCGCAGGCCCGCCTCGTTGTACAGGGTTGTCGCCGAGTCCGGGACAGGCTGGGATGGGACGTCGGACATGCTGTTGTTCCGTCCGTAGATCCATGGCGAGATGGGGATGCGGCCGGAATCAGCCAAGACCTGGACCGTGACCGACTGGGCGCTGGCCGCGGCCGCACAGCAAGCGACGAGGAGGGATGGTTTCACGGCAAGGCTCCTGACGAGGTGAGGCACCGCGGAATGGTACCGGTGAATGGGGCCGTGCGCAACGTCCTTCGCCAGCGAATCCGAAACGTCGAACGCGGGCCCTAAAGGTCCAGACCCGGAATCCTCCAATCCGAGGGCGGAGGGCAGCGCATTTCCTGAGCCAGGGTCCCCGGCGGAACATCGGCGAAGCGCAGCTTCCAGGCGTGCAAGTGGAGACGCTCCGCCGTCGAGAAGGAGAGCGGAACGGTGGCTTCGGCACGCCTGAGGTACCCTTCGCCGCCCCGGCCGTCGTAGAGGAGATCTCCCGCGATCGGGAAACCCGCGGCTTCGCAGTGCACGCGGATCTGGTGGGTGCGCCCCTCACGGGGGCGGGCCACGATCCAGGTCCCGCGTCCGTCGCGGTCCGCTCCGAGAGGAACCAGGAGCGTGGAAGCCTCCTTCCCGCCTCGACCGGCCCACCTCCGCACCGGGATCCTGGGGTCGCCCGCCAGCGAGATGGGCTGGTCGATCTCGACGGATTCCGTCAAGGTTCCCATCACCAGCGCCAGGTATTCCTTCTTCGCGGCGTTCCTGGAAAAGGCCCGTCCCAGCCAGCGGGGAAGTCGGCTTCCGCGGCTGAACACCACCAATCCGGAGGTGTCGCGGTCCAGTCGATGGGCGGGCGTCCAGCCTTCTCCCCACAGCTTGCGCACCTGCCAGACCAGGGTCTGCCGATAGATCCGCGGCGTGGAATGGACGGGCATGCCCGAGGGTTTGCCAACCGCCATCCAATCTTCCCCCATCGCCGCGATCCTCCAATCCGTGGGGATGGGGGGTTCCACGTAGTCGCGGTGCACGCAGGCCAAGCTCTCCCCCGCCACCAGGACCCTTTGGGGATCGCGATTCTCGAGACCCTCCAGGACGACATCGCCCGAAAGGATCCGTTCACGCCAAGCGTCGGCATCGCGGTAGGTGAACCGCCCGCTCAGGTATTCCAGGAGCGCCCTTCCCGCCGACTCCGGAGGAACCGGGCTCTCGAAGACATAGGGTCCGTCGTCGCCTGGAAGCAGCGCCATCAGGGGCCGCCCGCGGCGGCCAACCAGGCCGCGGCCTTGTGGCGCGTCTCCGCCGCCTCATTCAGGGGGTCGGAATCCCACACGATCCCCGCACCGGCGTGGAACCGGAGCAAGCCATCCTGCGCCGTGGCGGAACGGATCAGGACGTTCCACTCGGCGTCCCCGTCCTCTCCGATCCATCCCAGGCTTCCGGTGTAGAGTCCGCGCGGTACCGGCTCCAGCGCGTCGATCAGCTCCATGCACCGGATCCGGGGGGCGCCGGTGATGGTCCCGCAAGGAAAAATGGAAGCCAGTGCGTCCGCGGCGGTCCGTGCTTCGGCGAGACGCCCTTGGACGGTGCTGACGATGTGCCAGACATGGGAATAGCCTTCTAAGCCCATGAATCGCGGAACCTGCACCGACCCGGGTCGGGAAACCCGCCCCAGATCGTTGCGGGCGAGGTCCACCAGCATGAGGTGTTCGGCGCGTTCCTTGGGGGAGGACTCCAGGCGCGAACGCAGTGCGTGGTCCTGTGCGTCGCTGCCCCGCGGGTGCGTGCCCGCGATGGGCCTGGTTTCCAAGGAACGGTCGCGGACACGGAGGAGAAGCTCGGGGCTGTTGGAGAGCAAGGTCCAGTCCTCGCAAAGATGCACCCCCCCCCATGGGCTCGGATTGATCGCGCGCACCCGCTCGTAGAACGCCAGGGGATCGCCCTCGAAGGGGCTCTCCCAGCGCCGCGCCACGTTGCACTGGAAGACCTCGCCCGCTCCGATGGCGGATCGGACCTCCTCCACCATTCTTGCGTAGGCGGCGTCGGAAAGGCCCGTTTCCGGAACGGACCTGATGCGGACGGAAGGGACCGTGACGGAGGTGGTGAGCCTCCGATCCCAATCCCGCGCCCGTTCGAGATCACCCAACACCCAGAGCGTGCCCGTCCGGAGGTGGTGGGCCGCCACGGCGGGGTAGCGCGCGAGCCGGGCGTGCGGGCCTTTCCACGATGCCCCCAGGCGATCCACGAGGTGCTCCAGGGCAAGCCGGGTCCCGTAGCCCAGGGTGCCTGCCCACCCGCCGCGAAAGGGAGGCGGTTCGCCGAGTTCCGCGGGCCAACCGGAAAGGCTCGAGCGGGGACTTCCGCCGAGCCCGAGCTCGGAGAGGAAGGGATGCTTGCGGAACCCGGGCCGGGACCCGGCGCCGGGCGGGAACCGCCAGGAACGCGATTCCACCGGATCCACGGCGACGATGGACCAGCGCCCGTCCCAGAGGTCGAAGAACACCGACTCCGACGACTCCCCGGACAGGCGCAGGAACGCCTCCCAGGCGGAGATCCCTGGGGCCCGGAGGCGGCGGAACGAGACGGCGGAATCTGTCAGGAGTAGTTCTGGACCGCGTCCACGAGCCCGTATTCCAAGGCCTCGCCGGACGTCATGATGTTGTCGCGGTCGGTGTCCGCGTCCAACTGCTCCAGGGTCTTGCCGGAGGCGTCGGCCAGAAGCTGGTTCAGCTCCTTGCGGATGCGGAGCATCTCCTCGGCTTGGATCTGGATGTCGGAGGCGGGCCCGTACATGGTCCCCGAGATGAGGGGCTGGTGGATCATGATGCGGGAACGCTTCCAGGCGTAGCGCTTGCCCATCTTGCCGTAGGCGGCGATCACCGCACCCATGGAGGCGGCCTGTCCGATCACCACCGTGACCACGTCAGACTTCACGGCGTCCATGGCGTCCAGGATCGCGGTGCCGGCGGTGATCACGCCGCCGGGGCTGTTGACCAGAAGCACGATGTCGTCGTGGCTTTGCGTGTCCAGGTACAGCAGTCGGGCCACCACTTCCTTGGCCGACTTGTCGTCGACCTGGCCCCAGAGGAAGACGCGGCGGTTCTTGAGGAAGCTCTCCTGGAGCTTCTTCTCCAGGCTCTCCTCCTTCTTCCCCTCCTCCTTGGCGTCGCCATCGGGGCAGTCGGATTCGTCGTCGTCGTCGTCGTCGAGTTTCCAGGGATGTGCGTTCATGCGGTCGTTCTCCTCGTTGGCGTGGACCATTTCCAAGCTACTAACCCGCCCCTCGTCGCCGGTAGGGGGATGGACGCCGCGAGGACGCCGACACCCTCGCCACCTGCTCAAGTCCTCTCGGCACCCCGGGCCATCAGGATCTTGCCCGACCGCACCAGGTCCACGATCCCGAACGGCCGGAGCAGTCCCAGCACGTGGTCGATCTTCTCGGACCCGCCGGAAATCTGGAGGATCAGGGACTCGTGGCCGAAGTCCACGGTGGTCCCCTTGAAGTGCTCGGCCACCTGGAGGATGGGCGTGCGGTTCTCCGGTGGGCACCGGACCTTGATCAGGGCCATTTCCTTCTCGATCACGGCCTCGCCCGTGTGGTCCACGGCGCGCACGACGTCGATCAGCTTCACAAGCTGCTTGATGATCTGGTCCAGCGTGGCCAGGTCCCCGGAGCAGGTGATGGTCATGCGGCTGAATTCCGTGTCCAGCACCGGGCTCACCACCAGGCTGTCGATGTTGTAGCCGCGGCGCGCGAACACCAGAGCCACGCGCACCAGCACGCCGGGCTTGTTGAGCACCAGCACGGAAATGGTATGGGTCGGCGTGGTCATCTCAGGTGCTCCCCGTGGGTTTGGCCATCTTCGTCCGAGGCCGTTCGATCAGCATGTCCCTGTACGGCGCCCCGGCGGGGATCATGGGATAGACGTTGTCCTCCTTCACCACCTCGGCCTCGATCACGCAGGGCCCGTCGTTGTATTCCGACGCCTGCTTCAGGATGCGCCGCACGTCGCCGGGCCGGCGGATGCGGAATCCCTTCACCCCGTAGGCCTCCGCGAGTTTGACAAAATCCGGATTCCCCGCCATGTCCACCCCGGAGTAGCGGTTCTCGAAGAACAGCTCCTGCCATTGGCGGACCATGCCCAAGTAGTTGTTGTTGATGATGAGGATCTTCACGGGCACCTTCTGGAGGGCCGCCGTCGCCAGTTCGCAGAGCGTCATCTGGAAGCCGCCGTCGCCCACGATGGCCCACACGGGCCTGTCGGGCACGCCCAACTGCGCTCCGATGGCCGCCGGGAACCCGAAGCCCATGGTGCCGGCCCCGCCCGAGCTGATCCAGGACCGGTTGAAGGTGCTGCGGCAGAACTGCGCCGCCCACATCTGGTGCTGGCCGACGTCGGTGGTCACCACGGCCTTCCCACGGGTCAGCCGGTCCATCTCGTCCAGCACGTGCTGCGCCTTCAGACCACCCTGCTTCCCGTACTTCAAGGGGTACTGCTTGCGCCAGGCGGCGCACTGCTTCACCCAGTCCGCGGTGTCCAGCTTGCGCACCAGCGGAAGCAGCGCCTCCACGCCGCGACGCGCGTCGCCCACCATGGAGACGTCGGGTTGGACGATCTTCCCGAACTCGGCGGGATCGATGTCCAGGTGGAGCTTGGGCGCTCCCGGACAGAATTCGGAGAGCTTCCCCACGATGCGGTCGTCCCAGCGGGCCCCGATCGAGAAGATCAGGTCGCAGTTCATCACCGCCTTGTTCGCGTAGGCGGTGCCGTGCATCCCGAGCATGCCCAGATGGAGAGGGTGGTCCTCGCTCATCGCCCCTTTGCCCAGGAGCGTGTTCACCACCGGCGCCTGGAGCTTGTCGGCGAGCTGGGTGATGGCCTTCCCCGCCCCGGAGATCACGGCGCCCTGCCCAATGTACAGGACAGGCTTGCGCGAGCGCGAGAGGTATTCGGCGGCCTTGACGAGCATCGCCTGGTCCGGCACCCCGGGGATCTCGTAGCCGGGAAGGTCGATGGAATCCACGAATGGAGCCGTGCATGGAGCGGACGTCACGTCCTTGGGAAGATCCAGGAGCACCGGACCGGGACGGCCCGTGGTCGCGATGTGGAACGCTTCCTTCATGATCCGGGGGAGATCGTTCACCTGCTTCACCAGGTAGGAGTGCTTGACCACGGGGTAGGTGATGCCGGTCACGTCCGCTTCCTGGAAGGCGTCCTTGCCCAGCATGGGCGAGATGGTCTGGCCGCAAAGGACAAGGATGGGCGACGAATCCATCTGGGCGGTGAGGATGCCGGTCACGGTGTTCGTGGCCCCGGGACCGGAGGTCACCAGCACCACCCCGGGCTTGCCGGTGGCGCGAGCGTAGCCGTCCGCCATGTGGGTGGCCCCTTGTTCATGCCGTACCAGGACCAGTTTGATCTGGGGATGGTCCACCAGCGCATCGAACAGCGGGATGGCGGCACCACCCGGGTATCCGAAGACGTATTCCACGCCTTCGCGGATGAGGCTCTGGATGATCACGTCCGCCCCAGTGGGGATCTTCTTGTCCATTGTCTACGTTCCTCCAAAACATGTCCGTTGTCGGCAAAGGTTTCCGCCAAGCACCGCCTTTCGCCGAACGCCCTTGTGGTGAAAATCACCAAAAAATGCCGAAAAGTCAAGAGAACCGACGGAATATGTCCCAAAAGCGTCAAATCTGGAGTACAAAATGAGCGATCAACCAACAGAGATCCCCAAAAACCAGAGAATCTCCAGTGGATTTTGGGAGTTCCTCGAAGAGGGCCCACGAACATCGACGATTTTGTTCGCCATTTCTGTTATCATCCTCCTGTGGATCTTGAAGAGCATCCTTGTTCCCTTTCTAATCGCCTGCATTTTGGCCGGTTTGACCTGGCCGCTGCGGAACAAACTGTTGAAATGGACTGGTGGACGGGCGAATTTGACCTCTGGGATTCTCATCCTTGGCTTGATCCTGCTTGTCGCGGTGCCAGTTGCCAGCATTCTGGTCCTAGCTACCATCCAAGCACGTGAAATGTTGGTCAATTTCAAGCCATCCGCTGCGTGGATTTGGATCCAAACACAACAACTGCACCTGGAACAGAGCCCGATCGCTGTGCAATTGGGACTCAAACCGGAATCCTTCACCCCCAAGATCCAGGAAACACTGTCGGGGTTTACCAACTGGGGCCTGGCTCGCGTCTTCACCGTCGGTTCATCGCTTGTGAACCTGCTTGTCCTCTCCGGGATCGCGCTGATGAGCTTGTTCTACCTGTACCTCACCGGTGACAAGATGGTCGACAAGGTCCGGTACCTGGTGCCCCTCCCCTCCGACCAGGTCGGCGAACTCCTCACGGTGTTCCGCAAGACTTCCCGGGCCATCTTCAAGGGAAATTTCGTGATCGGTGGGATCCAGGGCGTGCTCACCGGGACTCTGTTCTGGGGAGCCGGACTCCCTTCGCCCGCGTTCTTCGGCGTCGTTGCGGCTCTCTGCAGCCTGATTCCCGCGGTGGGTACCGGCTTGGTCTGGGGGCCCGCCGGAATCCTTCTCCTGATTTCCGGAGAGTTGGGAAGGGCCATCCTGGTGCTCGGGGTCGGCGTAGGGGTCATCGCCCTGATCGACAGCATCCTGCGTCCGATCCTGGTGGGCCGGGACGCGGGCATGCACGACCTGATGGTGTTCCTCACCACCATCGGGGGTCTTTCGTTCTTCGGACCTGTGGGCATCCTGTTCGGGCCGCTGGTCGGTGCCGGTGTCACGGCCATGATGCGCGTGCAGGAGGTGTCCAGGGAACAGGGCTGAGTCGCGTCCATGTCCGAAAGAGCCCACCCGGCTTTCGCCGAATGGGCTCTCGACCACAGGGAAGGAGGCGTTCGGACAAGCGGGGAATTGCCGGCCCGATGTGATTCCGACCGACGCCGTGTCCTTCCGTGGCGTGCGTTCAGGTCAGCAGATGCTGTTCGGCGACGGTTCCCTCTTCCATGGCGGTGAGGATGTCGTCGATGGCCTCCTCGTTCACCTTGCCGTACCAGACGTTGTCGGGGTGCACGATCATCACGGGTCCGCGGTCGCAGGCCTTGAGGCAGGCGGTGCTGGACACCGTGACTCCCGTCATGCCGCGGTCGGCGAGTTCGCCTTCCAGGTAGCCCAGAAGGTCCGTGGATCCTTTCTTCCGGCAGGCCCCTTGCGCCTCTCCCGAGACGCGGAAGCTCGCGCAAACGAAAATCTGCTTCTCCGGCTTTTCCATGTGTTCTCCCTTCGTTCGTTGTCTTGCGCAGTGATTCGAATCGCAAAACGGCGAGATGGTGGATGCAGTCGCGGCGACGAGCCCATCCGACGGCGACCAAGGCGTACGCATCGGTACGCCGCGGGAGCCGGAGGTGGGTCGGAGCCAGAATGCGCCGCCAGATCGCCGTTTTTACATCTGCAATTCCATCTTGTGTTCTTCCACGTCGCGGTCGATGCGGTCCATGAGCAGGTTCAGGATCTGCTCCGCCAGACGGATCCCGCCCATGTACCCAACAGATGGAAAGTGCTGGTGTCCCTGTCGGTCGAGGATGGGGAACCCGTAGCGCAGGAAAGGAACGTCCTCGTCCCGCGCCATGTACTTGCCGTAGGTGTTTCCGATGAGCAGGTCCACGGGCTCGTTCTTCATCCACTGGTGCAGCAGGAACATGTCGCCGCCCACCTTCAGGTTGGCGTCCGGATTGATCTCCCTGAGCCGCTGCTCGATGAACTTGCTTTCCGTTCCCGTCACGATGTGGCGCACGGTCATGCCCATGGTCTGCAGGAATTCCGTGAGGGCGATGAGTTGGTCGGGGTCGCCGAAGATCGCGACCTTCTTGCCCCACAGGTACTGCTCCATGTCCGTCAGAAGGTCCACCAGCTTCCCGCGCTCGTCGGTCAGGGAGTCGGGGACCTGGATGCCGTAGGCCTTGCGCAACGCCTCGATGAACCGGTCCGTGGCCGCGATCCCGATGGGGAGATCGAGGACGTCTCCCTCCACCTTGTGCAGCTTGAGGAGTTCCTCGGATGCGGCCCTGGTGGCCACGGGCCCCAGCGCGAAGCTGCGCTTGGCGTCACCGGACCGTCCGATGTCCTCCAGCTTGGCTCCGCCCTTGGGGTAGAACCGGTGCTTGCCGGTCATGGGCGCGTCGAAGACGCCGTCGGTGTCGGGGAACATCACGTGCTCGATTCCCATGAGCGACACGATGCGCTTGATCTCGCGCATGTCCGCTGGCTCCACCCAACCCGGGATGATGGCCGCGTGCTCGCCGGTTTCGTCGGTGGAGCGCGCCAGGCACTTCACCATGGCCTGCACCATGTTGGCGTACCCGGTGACCTGGGTTCCGGTGTAGCTGGGGGTGTTCGCGTGGAACACCACCTTGCCCACCGGGACCTTCCCCTCCTCGACGGCCTTCTTCACGATCTGCGGCACGTCGTCGCCGATCGTTTCGGAAAGGCACGTGGTGTGGATGGCCACGATCTTCGGGTCGTAGACGCCGAAGATGGTCTGCAGCGCGGTGAGCAGGTTGGCCTGCCCGCCGAACACCGCGGAGCCCTCCGTGAAGGACGACGTGGAGGCCATCACCGGGTCCTTGTAGTGCCGGGTCAGGGTGGAGCGGTGGTAGGAGCAGCATCCCTGCGAGCCGTGGCTGTGGGGCAGGCATCCATGGATGCCCAACGCCGCGTACATGGCCCCGATGGGCTGGCAGGTCTTGGCGGGATTGATCACGAGCGCGCTGCGCTCCGCGATCTCTCCCTTGGGGGTGTGCCTGAGAAGAGTCATTTCCTGTCTCCAGTCTTGAAGGGTGTGGTCAGGCGACCGCGGCTTCGAGCGCGGCGGTCGGGACTTCCCCGGTGGTCTGCCAGGGAGCCTGGGCGAGCTTCCAGACGGGGCTGTTGACCATGCGGTCGATGTCCCGGTAGAAGTTCACCGCCCCGCGGAAGGCGTTGTAGGGCCCTCCCACGTCGTAGTTGTGCAGCTGCTTGCAGGGGACGCCCATCTTCTGGACGACGTACTTCTCCTTGATGCCGGCGCAGAAGACGTCGGGCTTCAGCAACTCGATGAGCTTCTCGGTCTCGTGGGCCGAGATGTCGTCGATCACCAGGGTGTCGGGATCCATGTCGGGCATCATGCCCTCGTAGTCCTTGAACTTGAATCCCTTGGCGGCAAGGCGTTCTTCCGTTTCCGAGTCCACGCGGGGGTTGAACCGTTCCGGATCGGCCTCGATGTGGAGTTCCTCGATGTTGCGGCTGTCGGCGTCGATCTTGATGGTGCCCAGGACCCGACGTCCCTCGTAGTCGTCGCGGTGGGCGAATTCGTATCCCGCCGCGAGCACCTTCATCTCCAGCTCCTTGAACAGTTCCTGGTAGTGGTGGGCGCGGCTGCCTCCCACGAAGAGCACTGCGGTCTTGCCTCGGGTGCGGGCGGCGAACCTCCTTCGCTGGACCTCCACCTTCTCCATCTCCTCGGCGATCACCGCCTCCACGCGGTCCGACAGATCCTGGTCCTCGAAGTAGGCGGCCATCTTGCGGAGCGACTTGGCGGTGCCCGAAGCGCTCACGAAGTTCACCTTGATCCAGGGGATGCCGAACTTCTTCTCCATCATCTCGGCCACGTAGTTGATGGACCGGTGGCACATGACCATGTTGAGGTCGGCCGTGTGCGAGTTGGCGAACTGCCCGTAGGTGGAGTTTCCGGAGAACGTGGCCACCAGTTCGAACCCGCAGCGGGTGAACAGCTCCTCGATCTCGAAGGCGTCGCCACCGATGTTGTACTCTCCCAGCAGGTTCACGCGGTACTTCGTGGAGCCGCGCACCTGGTCGTCCAGGCCCACGATGTGCTTGAACAGCTGGTTGTTCGCGATGTGGTGTCCCGCGCTCTGCGAGACGCCCTTGTAGCCTTCGCAGGAGAACGCGAAGACGTTGATGCCGAGCTTCTCCTTCATGCGCTTGGCCGAGGCGTGGACGTCGTCCCCGATCAGTCCCACCGGGCAGGTGCTGAACACCGAGATGGCCTTGGGGTGGAAGAGGTCGAAGGCCTCCTGGATGGCGGCGTCCAGCTTCTTCTCGCCGCCGAACACGATGTTGTCCTCGTGCAGGTCCGTGGAGAAGCTGTACATCATGTAGTTCTCGCTCTCCGGGGTCGGCGGCAGCGTCATGTTCCGGCGCGTGAGCCAGGAGTAGAAGCCGCACCCGATGGGCCCGTGCGTGATGTTCACGATGTCGCGGGTGGGCCCCAGCACCACGCCCTTGCATCCGGCGTAGGTGCAGCCGCGCTGGGTGATGATCCCCGGCGCCGTGCGCGAGTTCACCAGGATCTCGGGGACGACGCCGTCCTCGGGAACCTGGTTCACCACCACCTGGGTGGCGCGCTTCTTCCCCAGCTTGGCCGGATACTTCGCGATGAGTTCCTGTTTCGCCGTCTCGGCGTCGGGTCTTTGCTCGATCATGTCTTCACCTCCGGTTTGGGGTCGATCAGGCGGCCAGGCCGTACTCCATCAGAAGGGTCTCGAGTTCCTCGATGGCCAGCGGCTTGGGGATGACGAACATCTTGTTCTCGTCGATCTTCTTCGCGAGGGTCCGGTATTCGTCGGCCTGCTCGCACTTGTCGTTCCAGTCGATCACGGTCTTCTTGTTGATCTCGGCGCGCTGGACGTCGTTGTGGCGCGGGATGAAATGGATCATCTGGGTTCCCAGCTTCGCGGCCAGGGCCTCTATGAGCTCGTCCTCGCGGTCGGTCTTGCGGCTGTTGCAGATGAGTCCGCCCAGGCGCACGCCGCCGGCTTCGGCGTACTTCACGATGCCCTTGCAGATGTTGTTGGCGGCGTACATGGCCATCATCTCGCCGGACACCACGATGTAGATCTCCTGCGCCTTGCCTTCGCGGATGGGCATGGCGAATCCGCCGCAGACCACGTCTCCAAGCACGTCGTAGAAGGTGTAGTCCAGTTCCTTCTCGTAGGCGCCCAGCTGCTCCAGCAGGTTGATGCTGGTGATGATGCCGCGACCGGCGCATCCCACGCCGGGCTCCGGGCCGCCCGACTCGGTGCACAGGGTCCCCAGGAAACCGGGCTTCAGGATGTCGTCCAGTTCCACGTCCTCGCCCTCCTCGCGCAGGGTGTCGAGAACTGTCTTCTGGGCCAGTCCGTTGAGCAGCAACCGGGTGGAGTCGGCCTTGGGGTCGCATCCGACCACCATCACCGACTTGCCGACTTCGGCCAGCGCCGCGACGGTGTTCTGCGTCGTGGTGCTCTTTCCAATTCCGCCTTTTCCGTAGATGGCGATCTTGCGCATGTTCGGTCCTTCCTGTTTCGGCGCGACCGGCGCCGTTCTATGGCCGAACAGGAGATCAAGGAACGTGCCACAATCGGATCCTCCACTCAATCAATCAAAGGATCCGTTTATCCCGCTCCCGCGATCCCTCGACTGTCCACCCAATGTCAGATTGCGTCGCTTGTGGCATTTGTGGCGATGACAGGCGAACGGTCCGATGGGGCTGTTCGACCCTTTCGCGGGAAACTCAGCGCGGCGTGGAGGCGAGCCGCACCAGCTCGCGCGCCTCGAGCGGGCGGCCCAGCCGTTCGGCCACGCGCCGGATGCGCGTCACCAGGCCGGGAGCGGGAAGTGCTGGCGGATCCATGGTGGCCAGGACCTTGGCGACGGCCTCGGCACCCGACTTCCCGCCAAGACTCAATTCCCTGTGTGCTCCCACCAGTTCCGGACCGTAGGGCTCGTACAGGGCGGGGTGTTCGGCCAACGCCGAAACGTGCAACCCCGTCTCCGACCGGAAGATCGCATCGCCGATCACCGGCGCGTTGGGAGGGATTTCGACCCCGCACCGCATGGCCAAGTCGCGGGCGGCGCGGCATATGCGTTCGATGTCCAGTTCCCAGCCGCGGCGAACGGAGAGGAACGCCCCCAGGCGCTCGGTGGACGCGATGCCCGCGCGCTCTCCCCAGCCGAGGAGGGTGGCGTCCACCACCGATGCTCCCGCCTCGAGGGCGGCCAAGGCGTTGGCCGTGGCCAATCCGAAATCGTCGTGTCCGTGGAAACCCGCCTGCCCGCCCAGGGACACCAGCGCGAGGATGCGCTCGGTGGTCTCGGCGGGCGAGAGCACGCCGACGGTGTCGGCCAGGCGCACGCGCAACGCGCCCGCCTCGATGGCGGCGCGCGCCGCGGAAAGGATTCCCTCCATGGATGCGCGGGAGGCGTCCTCCAGCCCCACGGAGACCTCCATGCCCAGGTGCGAAGCCATGGCAACCAGCCTACGGATCCTGTCATGCAGTTCCCGTTCCGTCCACCCCATCCTCAGTTCCAGATGTTCCGCGGAAACGGGCGCGCAAAGGGCGATGTGGCGGGCACCCATCCGGTGCGCCTCTTCGACGTCGGACCGCCGCAGCCGCGACCATACCCAGAAGCGCCTGTCGGGATGCCTGGACTGGAGTCCGGCGAGGAGGCTGGGCAGGAACCCGTCGCGCCCCACCACGCCGATCTCCAGTTCCGGAATGCCGGAGGCCACCAGCTCCTCGGCCAGGACCCGCCTCTGCTTGGGCTCCAGGTAGGCCCCCACGCGTTGGAGCCCTTCCCGCAAGGTGGTGTCGAGGATCACGATCTCAGCCCAACGTCCAGGCGAGTTCGGGCCGCAATGTCTCGTTGAGCTCCACGATCCACTTCTGGTGTTCCCGCGAGGCCTTGGAGTAGAGTTCCAGGATCTGTTCGCCCAACGGGGTCAAGGTGGTGGATCCCCCCCGGCTCCCGCCCTGTTGCGAGGCCACCAAGGGGCGCCCCGCGGAATCGTTGATGGCGCGCACATGCTCGATCGCCTGCCGGTAGCCCATGCCCGCGATGCTCGCGGCGCACTGCAGCGACCCGTTCAGACGCACCTGGGACAGGAGGACGGAATCCTTTTTGCCGAGGAAGGTGTCCAGCCCCCCCACCAGTCGAAGCTCCGCAGCGGCTTCCAGCCTCGGTGGCGTCTGCATGGCCGCACCTCCCTCCAAGTCTCCCCAAGGCGCAATTCGTATGCCTATGGTCCAGGAGTCGGGACTCGTGGGGTTGGAGGCGCGACCCGAGAACAATCGTTGACAGTCCAATTGACAGATGAAGCCATTTGACGAACCCTGCCCTCCCATTGCGCTCGAGCGGGCGCAATGGGAACCCTGCCCTCCCATCGCGCTCGAGCGGGCGCAATGGGAACCCTGCCCTCCCATCGCGCTCGAGCGGCTAGGTCGGGCTGGACGGATCCTCGAAGCGACCATCCGCGTGCATCTGGCCCTTGCGGACGGTGGGCGACTGGAGCCATCCTATCTTGACTTCGGGGAAGCTGTCGTAGGCCGGAACATAGGGCTTGATGTCCAACAGCGGACTCCCGTCCAAGGCGTCCAACTCGGCCACATGCACGAATCGACCGCGCACCCCGAGCAGCCGCACGCAGGAAAGTCCGATGGGATTTGGTCGCGCAGGCGCGCGGGTGGAGAACAATCCCCGCTCCACGGTGTCGCGGTAGGGCCGCACCCGGGCCCGCGCCCGGGCACCGCGGTGGCACCAGAAGAAGATCCAGACCCGACTGAACCCCTCCAGGTCGGCGAGAGCCTCCAGCCACCGTGGTTCGACCTCCAAGGTCCCCCTGCCCCCCGACTCCTGGACGAAGGGGGCTTCCGGGAGGGCTTCCGCGACCGGATCCCACCCCCCAAGATGGGTCCGCGCCGCGAAAGGCTGGACCGGCGTTCCCGAGGCGTGGCGGAAGGGGCTGTGGATGGTCCCGATGGCTTCCCAGGTCCCCGTGGCAGCCGCAGGATTCTCCATTCGTGAGCTGTCGCGCGACTTGGGCAATCCTAGCCTCTTCCCTTTGCAACCTCTTTCCCCAAGTGTACAACTTCCCCCAAACCGGCCTGCACAGGCGGTGGGGTCGCGCGTACCCTTTGGGTACATGCCTAGATTCCGCCTTGACCTCTGGCTTCTGCTCTGCCCGTTTTTTGCGCACCCCGCCCCGGCTTCCCCGCCCGCGTTCGCGAAAGGCGCGGACATCGGCTGGCTTTCCCAGATGGAAGCCTCCGGCGTCAAGTTCCACGACAGCACGGGAGCGCAGAAGGATCTTCCGACCCTGCTCGCGAGCAAAGGGATGAATTCCATCCGGCTGAGGGTGTGGGTCGATCCTCAGGCCGGTTACTGCGACAAGGCGGATGTCGTCAAGATGGCTGCTCGGGTCCACCGGGCGGGCTTTCGGGTGATGATCGATTTCCACTACAGCGACAGCTGGGCCGACCCCGGCAAGCAGACGAAACCGGCCGCTTGGGCCAGCTACACCACGGCGCAGCTGGTGCAGGCCGTGGCCGCGCACACCACGGATGTGCTCACGGCCCTGCGCGATTCCGGCGTGACTCCGGAGTGGGTGCAGGTGGGAAACGAGATCAACGACGGCATGCTTTGGGAAGACGGACGGGCCTCCACGAACCCGGCGCATTTCTCCGCCATGGTCGCCGCGGGGGCGGCGGCCGTCAAAGCGATCGACCCCGGCATCCAGGTGGTGGTCCACATCTCCAACGGCTACGACAACACCCTGTTCCGTTGGATGTTCGACCTGCTCAAGGCCAACAACGTGAAGTGGGACGCGATCGGGATGTCCCTGTATCCATCCACTTCGAATTGGCGCAGCTACGACAGCCTGTGCCTGGCCAACATGAAGGACATGGTCTTGCGCTACGGTTCCAAGGTGCTGGTCTCCGAAGTGGGCATGGCCTGGAACCAACCCGACACGGCCTACGCCATGCTCACCAGGCTCCTCGCGAACACGAAATCGGTGGCTGGAGGCCTGGGGGTCTTCTACTGGGAGCCCGAGAGCTACAACGGATGGCAGGGCTACACCCTGGGCGCGTTCGACAATTCCGGCAAGCCGACCAAGGCGTTGGACGCCTTCCTGGTGGGTGCCACCACCAGCATCGCTCCACCACGCGCCACTGCGGAATTCGGAGACCTCGCATGGCAACTGGTTCCATCCGGCCTCCGGTTGCATTCGACCGGACCGGTGGATTGGCGGGTGTTGGATCTGGGAGGACGTGAATTCGAACACGGTCGGTCCCAGGGCGACGCGCTGGTTGCACAGGACCTTCCGCGGGGGGAATGGATCCTGTCCCTTCGAACCGCTGCGGGTGCTCGATCGGTGCTGATCCCGCGCCCCTGAGCGGTGCGACAAGCGTCACCGGGCGGTGTCGATGACCCACGGTCGCGCGAGCCCCATCTTCGTGGTGTCGGGGACTGCCTTCCAATGGAACGAGAAGCCGTCCCCCACGCCGGTGGTGGAGCTTGGGAACCACAGGAGCAGGTCGTCGCCGGGGCTCACCAGGGGCGGCGGCAGGCGCGGGCCGCTGAACAGCGCCAGCAGGTTCTCCGGGAGCGTGGCGGTGCCATGGAAGATGTGGAGTTGGTCCAGACCCGCGGCGGTCTGGAAGGTGTCGAAGTCCAGCCGGATCCGGTGTCCCGGCGAGACGTGGATGTGCCATTTGCAATCGCATTCGTGGGCGTAGGGGGCGCTTCCCGAGCCGTCGGAGGCCTGGCCCGAGTCGCCGGCAAGCTCCCGGGTCCCCCGGCAGAAGAGCGTGGACGAATCCAGTTCCAACTTGCGGAATTCCAGGAATCCACCGGGCTTGGACGTGCCGTTCCAGACCAGGGAAAGACTGGGGTACGGAATCTCCACCCCTTGGGACAGTTTCTGTACCGTCCAGTCGTACCCCTGCCCGTCCGATGCCGTGGCGCGAATCCGCAGGGCCGGGTCGACCGCTCCCACCAGGCCCAATCGGATGCCCCGGAAGCTGCCCGGTCCGTCCAGGTCCACCTTCCAAGGGCGCCTGGAGAGCGGAAGCATCCCCGCCGGGTGCCTTTCCATGTCCGAGGGGAGCCGGGCGTCCCACGAGCCCACCAGCGCGTGCACGGGGTCCAGGGCTCCCGCACCCAGGGTCCCCGAGACCCCGGGATAGCGCGGCTCCAGGAGCATGGTCGAGGCCATGAGGACTTGGCGGATCTTGTCCGACGTCCAGGCGGGATGGTCCGCCTCGAGTGCGACGGCCAGCGCCGCGACCTCGGTGGCGGCGCGCGAGGTCTGGGAGAACCCCACGGAATCGGGCAGGAGAGGTCGGACGGAAACCTTCTCGGTGTCGCCGGGAGCGGAGAGGGCGACCCAGTCCCCGCGACACGACAGGAATTTGCACCTTCCCGTGGAATCCAGCGCGCCCACGGCCACGACACCGGGCAGGCTCGCGGGATACTGGGGACGCCGGGTCGCCTCGTTTCCGGCGGCCGCCACCACCAGGGCACCGCCGCGTTGGGCCCGGAGCACCATCTCCACCTGGGCGGGGCCGGGTGTGCCTCCCGACCAGGCGCAGAGGATCACGTCGGCATGGGCTCGGGCGGCGCGCTCGATGCCGGAGTAGCCCAGCGACATGTCGGGACGTGTCATGGCGTCGGAGAGGACCTTGATCGCGACGAACCGGACCAGGGTCGGGGCGTCTTTGCCCAGAAATTGTCCCAACCGCTCGGCCAGGAGGTTCCCCTCGGCGGTGCCGTGCCAGAATTCCGCCGCGCGGGCCTTGGGCGCGGAAACATCGCCGTCCTGGTCCGCCAGGTCCCAGGGAGCCAACGCCGGGTTGGCGTGTCTCCGAGCCTGGGCCGAATCGAACCAGAAGCCGCGAGCGGGCTCGGAAGAGAGATCGAAGGCGTCGTCGACGATGGCCACCACCACGGGGCGCGCTCCCCACAGGGCGCCGGACAGCGCGAGGCAGGCGGCGATCATGCGGGAAGGGTAATTACGGCGAGGCGGTGATCACGTGGGTGTGCGCCGGCATCTGGTTCACGCCGATGGTCACGGTCTCCGCGCCGTTCATGTCGCCGAGGTTGACTGTGCTCAGCCCGTTCCCCTGCCCCATGTCCACCGGCACCCGGCTCTGGAGGTTGGGGAGCTGGAAGGTCGTGGTGCCGTTCCCTCCGTAATAGGTGCCGAGCAGCGAGAACAGGGCGGTGTTCTGGGAGATGCTCATGATTTGACCGTTGCACAGGGCCCAGCCCAACGGAGCGAAGTTGAAGCCGACCATTTCGATCTCCCCCAGGAACGGCTGAGCTCCGCTGCGCGAAGGGAAGATGCCTTGCAGAGCGATGATGAAGTTCAGGCCCAAGTAGGGATTGCGGATGCTCAGGGGCAGATTGCCGCCAGCGATGGAGGCGGTGTACGTCGTGGTCTTGGACACCCAGTTGATCCCGTCCCAAGTCAGGAAGTTCCCGGAGGCCGTTCCGGGTTTGAGCTTCAAGGTGTCGCTGGTGGCGGAGAGGACCAGAGGGGTATACAGTGCCAAACCGAAGGGCGCCTTGGCGGCGTACGAGGCGGTGTCGGCGCTGGTGGCATGGTCGGCCAGGGAGGCTGTGTGGGCGTACCAAGCCTCCACGTTGCGGCCCAGCGGGATGCGCGGCGACACGGCGGGCTCGGTCCCGAAGGTCACCTGGAGCCAGAGGTTCTCGCGCCCCAGCAGGCTCAACGGAAGGGCCTGGACGGTCCCCAACTGCAGCGAGAACAGCCCCTTCTTCAAGGTCACCGGGGCTGTTTCCGACCAGACGGAGGTACCACCCGTGGCGGAGTCGAACATCGCGAAGGAGACGTTGATCACGCCATCGGGCCGCGGCCGACCGGTCGAATCCGTGGCCACCCCCTGGAAGGGAAGGGGCCACGCCACGGGCGCCGCGGCGGCGGACAGGGCGAACGCCAAAAGGGAGACACCAGCGATACGGAAGGATTTCATTGCTTCACTCCGGTCTTGCGAACGGTTTCCAGTTTCTGTCCATCATTGGCGACGACCACGATCTTCCACAGGTAGACCCCCGGGGCCACCGCTCGACCGTTGCCGTCGCGGAGGTCCCAGCGCGCCCAGAGGATCCGTCGACCATCGCCGGAGGAAGGCAATCCCGAGAATGTCCAGGAGTCCACCTCGGATTCCGCGGAGGTCACGAAGGTCCCGAGGTTGTCGTAGATCTGCACCTGCACATCGGATGGCCCTGCCAGGAGCACGGAAACCGCCACCCCGGAGCCGTCGTCGTCCGCCCCCGAAAGCACAAGCCCCCCGCCCTGCACCACCGCCGAAGCCGAAGCCATCGCCCGGAACACCCGAACATCCGTCGTCTTCACGGGAGCGACCAAAACGGGCAGAGGCGCAAGAGCGGTGGTGGCGGAAGCGACTTGGATCCGGACCCGAGCGGTATCGGAAACGGCCCCTTGGTCGTCCACGACCACGAATCCCACCGAATCGGGTCCGTCATAACCAGGAGATGGCCGATAGGTCAGCACAATTCCGGAAAAGGAGGCGGTCCCATGCAGGGGTGGTACCACCACCGTTCCGGACACCACCACTCCATCGACATCCTCGCCGGGAACGGCGACGGACAAGGACTCGGCTCTCACCTGCACGGAGGTGTCCTGCGCCAGCGGAGCGGAGTTCAGGAAGAGGGGGTGGACCAGAAAACCCGCGCTCAGCCCGGAAGCTTCTCCCGCGGACGATTCCTGCCCGACGATCCCCACATGCTGGGCATCGCCCCCGAACCCACCGCCCATCTCGGACCAGAGCACGGTCTGGGAGAAGGCGCTCCCACACAGGGCGCAGATTGCACCCAGAGCGAGGCGCAGGCTTGGCTGGTGTGGCGCGGTCATGGAGGGCATATGCAGGATAAACTAATGCGGGGTCGTGAATAGGCAAGGGATTGCGGGTGGCGGGAGCGTTACGTGGATTACTTATTCTGTTATTCTCTTAGTTGGGTCGGAGATTCTATTGATCTCCGAAGTCGCTCCTATTGCTATGGTTGGGCAAGCGTCATCCTTTCTTGCAATGTGCGGAGTTGCCACAAGAATTCAGGCTCGAATGCTTCTCGCTGCGCAACCGCTCCATATCCACCATCAGCGTAAACCATTGCATATGCAGAATAGCTTGCCGCTTGAAGCACCCTGCCATTGATCGCATTGGCAACAGCGTAACTTGCAGAAACCGCCGCACGGCCGCAGCCATCGATGGACTGGGAGCCCCGATGATGATTGGCCAATCGGTCGGCCTCCTTCTGCGACTTGCCCAGAGCTTCACGGTCAATTCGCCCATCCACGTATTCACCTAGAACGCGAAGGCATTCCATCACTTCGGGCTCCTCAAGTAAGTGCCGAATTCGAAGGGCACAGATATATCCAAATTCTAGCCGTTTACTTTCATTTCCTGGCTCCATTAGGCCCAAAGTAGACGCCAGGTTTTCTAATGCTTCGTTCATTTGACAGATCTCCTTGCACGAACGGGCTCAAGGGAAAACGACATGACATTTCCAGCATGCCCCCCGCAAGGATCCCAACCTCGGCAGCACATCTACCCTACCCTGCCTCCATCCACGCTGTCGGCGCAGGGACGACGGTGTATCGCTGGTGTTGGGCTACGCATGGTTCGACCGCGCTCACCACAAGTGCGTAGCCCCTACGCCAGACAGCACCCAAATCGCGACCCTACTCCCCTGACCAGACGGTATCAGCCCACCCGCCGCCACGGCGCATCGCCGTGCAGGCGGGCGCGCAGATTTTGACGTACCGCCAACCTCCCCGCGTGAGCCGTTCCGGCGCTGGGGTGTGGGGGACGGCAGTCCACCACGAAGGCGCGGGGTCCAGGGGAGAAGGCCTGGGTTCTCCCCTGGCCGGGGCCTGGGGCCGGGTAGGCCCCGGAGAGCCGTGTGCAAACACAAAGCACCACGCAGTGGAAAGAGCGGGCCCGGGGCGTCGGCCCCGGAAAGAGGACTGCCTACCCGCACCCCGTCCCCGGCTCCCTCACCTTCCCGCACCCGCAGGAACTCCCCAACCCCTGCCGCCGAGCCTTCATCTTCTCCACGTCCTTGCGCCCCCAAAAGGACTCCAGGGCATCGTCGATCAGCCCTTCCATCTCGCATACCGCCACCCCCTGGGCCTCCAGAGCCTTCCGGGGCGCGGCCCCGGCGGCGGCAGTCAACACGGCCCGGCAATCGGAAAGAAGGGACGCGAGCTTCTCCCACCGCGAGGAACCCGATCCCGGCGAAGGGCAGGGACGCTCCCCAACCAGACGGAATCCGTCGTCCGATTTCTCCCAGATCTGGAGGCGGTCGGCCACGCCCAGGTGCTGGTTCACGAGAACGCCTTCCTGGGTGGCCACCGCCACATAGGGACGACCCTCCGCCACCTCGTTCCGTGCCTGATCCATCAGCGAGGCGAAATCCGCGGACTTGTCTTCTTCGATGAGGCCCACCGCGTCGGCGCGGCAGCGCTGGCAGTGTTCCATCTGCTTGAGGTGCTTGGACGAACCGCGGCGCGCGCGCAGCATGGTGTTGGCGTCGGGCTCCGGGTAGTCCTCGAAGAGCGAGCCGGGGGCCGGGGTCATGGGGATCAGGTTGTGGATGTCGGCACCCAGGCCGGACACCACGCGCGCCACTTCCTCCACGTGGTGGTCGTTGATGCCGGGCACGACGACCGTGTTGACCTTGACCTCCACGCCGCGGCCCTTGAGGGCCACGATGGCGTCGAGCTGGCGGTTCATCAGCAGCGTGGCGGCCTCGAACCCGCGGTAGGTCTTCTTGCCGTCGCGGACCCAGGCGTAGACCTTGGCGCCCACTTCGGGGTCCACCGCGTTCACCGTGACCGTGACGTGGGAGACCTTGAGCTCGGCGAGTTCGTGGGCGATGTCCTCGGTCATGCCCAAGCCATTGGTGGAGACGCACAGGAGCATCTCCGGGGCGGTGTCGCGGATGAGGCGCAGGGTCTCCAGAGTCACCTCGGGCTGGGCGAAGGGGTCGCCGGGACCGGCGATGCCCACCACCGCGATGCGCGGATCCACCGCGAGCGCCTTGTGCAGGTAAGCCACCGATTCCACGGGCGAAAGGACGCGGCTGGTGACGCCGGGGCGGCTCTCGTTGATGCAGTCGGTCTTGCGCGAGCAGTAGGCGCACTGGATGTTGCATTTGGGGGCGATGGGCAGGTGGATGCGACCGTACTTGCCCTTGGCTTCGAGGTTGTAGCAGGGGTGCTTTTCGACGGGTAGGCGTGTCGTGGTCATGATCTGTCCTCCGTCCGCCCGCTCTGCCCAATCCTTCCTCCCGGGCGGTGGGAGGCGTTGGCCGCTCGACTTTGGCGTGTTACAGGTAGGCGTATCCGACCGGTGAATCGTCCTGGCGCTTTTCCAGGATCGTGTTCACGATGCGGTCCAAAAGTTCCAGCGAACCCTTCCAGCCCAGGTGGAGGACGCGCTGCCCCCCGAACCGATCGTGGAGGGGGAAGCCCACGCGCACCAGGGGGATGTCCCGCTTGCGGGCGAGCTTGTAGCCCTTGGAATGTCCCACGAAAAGGTCCGCCGTCCGGCTCTCCTCGCGTTCTTCCATGTCGCGGAAGTCCGCGTCGGACAGGACGCGCGGCGGGGTCTCCAGGAAGGAGCGGGTCACCCGCGAGATCTCCTCCTGGAGCTTTCCGCTCTTGCCGCCGGACACCACGAGGGTCGTGTGGATGCCGATTTCCGTCAGGAAGGCCACCAGGCCCACGCAGAGGTCCTCGTCGCCGAAGACCACGGCCTTGCGGCCCGACAGGTACTTGTGTGCGTCCACGCAGGCGTCGATCAGGCGCCCGCGCTCCAGTTGCATCTCGCGCGGGGTCTCGCGGCCGGTGATCTCCTCCAGGATGGAGAAGAAGGCGTCGCTCTCGCGGATGCCCACCGGCAGCCCCACCACGCGGCGCGGGACCTTCCACCTGGACTCCAGCAGGGCCGCTCCCGAGAGCTTTTCGGGGGTGGTCCGTCCGAACTCGATGGCGATGCGCGAACCGGGCAGGGCGCGCAGGGCCTCCAGGGTGGTGCCGCCTTCCGGGAGTGGACCGGCCTCGGCCAGGGCCGGTCCATCCAGACGGTCCGCATAATCGGGCACCAAGGTGCCTGCGAGGCCGAACGCCGTCAGGATTTCCCGCAAGTGCCGCAAGTCGGCGGGCGAAACGAGCCCGGGGAACAGGGCCGTGCCGCCGTGCGCTGCGACAGGATCCGTCGCGAAATGATCCACCAACGCCCGCACCGCGCCGTTGAAACCGTCGGTGTGGGTGCCGTCGTAGCTGGGACATGGCACGGCCACGACCTCGGGGGTGGCCACCGACATGGGCGTCTCCTGGATGTCCTTCTTCCACTCGCCCACGATCAGGGGGAGGCTCTCGCCCGTGGTCTCGGTGAGGCAGGTGGTGGCCAGGCCCACCACCCGGGCTCCGTACTTCTCCGTCACGTTGCGCAGTCCGGCGCGCAAGGCGGGTCCCCCACCCCACACCGCTTCCTTTTCCGCCACCGAGGAGCTCGCGATGTCCACCGGCTCGCGGAAGTGGCTGATGAGGTATCTGCGCATGTAGGTGGCGCAGCCCTGCGATCCGTGCAGGAAGGGCACGCAGCCCTCCACGCCCTGGAAGGCGATAGTGGCGCCCAGCGGGCGGCACTGGTGGCAGGGGTTGGCCGTGGAAACCCAGGGCTCGCGGACCTTGGCCGTAGTGGCGGCTGGGCTGGTGGGACTGGCGACGGGGCTCATGGCGTTCTCCCGAGATCGGGGATCGAGGCGTACTCGGTTCCCGTGGTGGTGGACCCGATGCGGCGGGGGACCAGTTTCCAGATGGGCGAAAGGGCCGTGGCCGCGATCTCCCGGGCGAAGTTGCGCATGCCCTCGAAGCCTTCCAGAGCCAGCTTGCGTTCGTGGTTGTGGTCGCAGAACCCGATGCCCAGCTTGTAGGCGATGGGGCGCTCCTTGACACCGCCGACGAGGATGTCCACGTCGTTGTTCTTCAAGAACGACGTCAGCTCCAGCGGGTTGGAGTCGTCCACCACGATGGTGCCCGGATCACACACGGAAAGGATCTCGCGGTAATCCTCCTCCGTGCCGGTCTGCGAGCCCACCAGCGAGACCTTCATGCCCAGGTGGCGGAAGGCCTTGACCAGCGAGAAGGCCTTGAACGCCCCGCCCACGTAGATGGCCGCGGTCTTGCCGGACAATTTCTTGCGCAGCTCGCGGATCTCCGGGAGCAGGCCGGAAAGTTCTTCGGCCACAAGCACCCTCGCCCTCTCCATGACCTGCCAGTCCACGTCCTGGAAGTGGCGCGCGACCGCGTAGAGGCTTTCGGCCATGTCCTCGATCCCGAAGTACGAGACCTTGATGTGGGGGATGCCGTGCTCCTCCTTCATGAACCGGGCCAGTTCCATGGTGGCGCCTGAGCACTGCACCACGTTCAGGGCGGCCCCATGGGCGCGCTGGATGTCTCCGATCCGCCCGTCGCCGGTGATGTTGGCCACCACTTGGATGCCCATCTTCTCGTAGTAGGAACGGATGAGCCAGATTTCACCGGCCAGGTTGAAGTCTCCCAGGATGTTCAAGGAGAGCTTGGAAATGCCTTCGGTGGAACCGGTGCCCACCAGCCGTCCGATGGCCTTGCACGCCGCCGAATACCCCGCGCGCTTGCTGCCCTTGAAGCCCTCGCTCTGCACGGGGATGGTGGGGATGCCCATGTCCTTCTCCACCCTGCGGCAGACCGCCTCGATGTCGTCGCCGATGATCCCGGCCACGCAGGTGGAATACACGAAGGCGGCCTTGGGCTGGTACTTGGTGATCAATTCGCGCAACGAGAGTTCCAGCTTCTTTTCCGCGCCGAACACCACGTCCTTCTCGCGCATGTCCGTGGAAAACGAGAGGCGGTGCAGCTCCGGACCGCTGGACAGGGCGCCGCGGATGTCCCAGGTGTAGGCTGCGCACCCGATGGGCCCATGGACCAGATGCAAGGCGTCCGCGATGGGATAGAGCACCACGCGGGCCCCGCAGAAGACGCAGGCGCGCTGGGACACGGATCCGGAGAGGCTCCCCTTGTCGCAGGCCATGGAGTCGCTCCCGACCCCGGCGACGAGGATCTGATCGGCACGCTCGGCGAACACGTTCGGTGCGATCATTCGGATCCTCCCTTCCCGTTCCCGGAGCCCAGAATCGGGCTCCTCGAGCACGTCGGAGGGGAGATCAAGTTGCGTGCCAGATCCATTTATCTCTCTTTGCGCCCTGCGCCGACCAAGGTGTCAATGACACCCGTCAGATCATGTCACGGAAGGCAGAGAAGGCGAGGTGCAACGGGGGGATGGACGGTCAGCTCCGCTCCAGTTGGCTCGGTGGCTCGGGCTGAAGCCCTGTCCGCCAGAGCGGACCCGCCTCGGATTTCGGCGTGTAGCGGTCGCAGGATCCTTGAACGGCCAAACCGGTGTTCAAACAGCAAGCATGTCATTGGTATGACCATGGAACGAGTTGATGCTTTGGTCGGGCGTGGGTTTGGTCTACGGTTGAGGTACAAGATACTGACTGCGCGCTAAGCTATGGTGTTTTGGTCTTATCCATATGGGTACAGAACTCCGTAACGACATTGTTGAGAATATCGAAGTCATAGCGCCGTCCCACCTTTAGGATCCAGTAGCGCCCATGAGCTAGCCAGTTTCGATATTTTATTGCAGATCTCAATTCAGAGATTACATTTTTATTACAACCGCCAATTTCCTTCCAGATTTCTAGTATATCATTTGCAAGTGATGCTTTTCTTTTCTTCTTTTGATATAATTCCCTAAACGCACGCGAGACATCATCTTTGTACCTCTTTGAAGCCCTGAATTCATAATCCATCCTAGCCTTAGCTTCGGTGCTCGACAGCATACTTAAGCAATAATTAAGTTCAAGTTCCTTCACGCTCTTTCGAAAATCCTCTTCTAATTCATCTTGAGTATAACCTAAGAAGTACATATTCCGCGACGTATAGAAGTCGCTTAATGCAAGCAATGTCGTTTTATAGTGGTGTTTAATAACATCTAATTCAATGCGTTCGTCAGAAAACGCAACAAGGGAGCTAGCCATTGGTCAGTTCTACGATAGCTGATAATATTTGACTCTTTGTCACAGGAGCATAAATTCCAGCCCTTGGCCCAAGAAATCTCCACTCCCAGCCAATCGACTTCTTAGGTGTTGGTGACGGTTTAGCTTTTGTGCTACCGACAGTAGTGGTTACCTTTATTTGTTCGGATAAACTATGTAAATCATCTGAAACCAGAACTATCTTAGCAAAACCTTTCTGGCCTTTCATGTCAACGCGCCCCTTGGCACCAATGAGCCCAGTTCCAATTGGAATTAACATAATTTTCTTATCTCCTATCTCAATTATCATCTCGTCAATGCTATATGAGCCTACATTTTCCTCATTAATATTGATCTTCTTTTTCTTGATCTGGATGTCAGAGTACGACTTTAACGTGCCCTCAAATATGTCATATAGCTTTTCAGTATATTGAATGAATTCCTTCTTCTCGTTTTCCCAATTTATCTCAACCGTATTGTTTTTATCCTTAGAAAGTTGCCTAAGGAATACCTCAAAATTCTTCTTATCCATGTGGCCCCCCGTTTCGCTTATGCTCTATTTAGCAAAAACATGCATACGTCACCATCCAGCGCCCCTTCAAACTAACACAATCTCTGTAAAGAGTTACGCAGCTTTTTCTTCATGTCGCCTCCTAGTATCTACCGGTACGCTCTGACAAGAAGTTATTCCTCTGTATTTCCCAGCACGAGCTTTTCAACTGAATTTTCACCTCATATCTGCGTTAAGCCCATCTCTAAAGCTGTAAGTAAGACATCGTGACAATAACTGTCTGCATTAAATGGATTGACATAATCTGTCAATCATGTTCATAGCGTATGTCGCACTTCCGTAACTTACTTTTCCCGCATGGAAAGTTTCTCAGACGTTGCCACGGTGTTGTTGCGTAGTCTAGGCTGTGGCCACGCGGCCAATAAAACCGCGAGGAGGGTTTGAACATGCCCAAATGTCTGAAATGCAAAACTGAAGCTGAACAAGGAGAGAAGTTTTGCTCAAACTGTGGATCCAAGCTAGTACTCACTGATTCAGAAGTTATAGAAGAAGTGAAGAAGTCCAAAACCGCGCCCATTATTTTCGGTATACTTGTTTTAGTTCTGATATTCTGGGGATTTCAAAGCATAAGTACATGTTCGAGTTCAGTACCTTCATCTGCACCACCAACAACGGCGAGCATCCAAAATCCGCAATCTGAAAAACTTCCGCATAATCTAAATGAAACTGTTAGCGTTGGTCATTTCTATTATGCGATCGGTGAAGGCAAACCTAGAAAATCAATTGGCGATTTGCAAACCAGCGGGTACTTCTTGATCTTAAGCGTTGTTTTCCAGAACCATGACAATGAGACAAGAACTTTGGACAACTCACTCTTTACTCTTTACGATTCGGAAGGCAAGGAATACAACGTCTCAACAGAGGCGATTACGCAACTGGAAATGTCAGGGATACCCACGATTTTCCTAAAGGACTGTAGCCCTGGTGTGACAAAATCAGGATCGATCGCTTTCGAAATTCCGAAGAAAGGCATCTACAAACTAAAGCTTAGTGGCGGGTTCACAGATAATAGTTATGAGTATGTATCTATTCCTGTAAATTGATCTGAAAGACATGCGAATGGCATATTTGAAGATCAATAATTATGGCATTGTTACGGAAAACATTGGTATTTGATAGAGGATGACGAAGTTATTGGCACAAAAGAATGATTCAAACCACAAGTCCTTAAGAAATACTAGCAAAGGATATGCTGTGTCTAATCTAATCCCAGAATCAACTATAGTCGAATATCGTGCATGGTTGAAGGCCAATAACTATGTGATTGATGATAAGAAATTTGAAGAACTTGCAAAAGAAGAGTCATACATAAATCTAGCGGTATTAAAAGAGATTGCACTGAAATGCTTGCTATAGAGTCTATCCACTAAGCCGGATAAAATTTAAGATTAATTCCAGCCAGCAATCCCTGGGCCGTTTGCGGCTTTGGAGGCAAGTATAAGCTCCCTTTTGAATAGGCACAAAACTCAAATAACTCTAGTAAGCCAGCGATGTAGATCCCATATTTATGGGTCTAGAGTGGAATGAATGGAACAAGCTGTTTTTCCTGGGGACTCCTGGAGGCAGTTTTCTTGCGTGGACAGCAGCCAACTCTACGGCCCATTTCATGGGTTCCTCAGGACTTGCGGATAATCCATCGCTCCACTCCCCTGAACAGACGGTATCAACCCACCCGCCGCCACGGCGCATCGCCGTGCAGGCGGGCGCGCAAATTTTGGCATACCGCCAACCTCCCCGTGTGAGCCGCTCCGGTGCTGGGGTGTGGGGGACGGCAGTCCACCACGAAGGAGCGGGGTCCAGGGGAGAAGGCCTTAGTTCTCCCCTGGCCGGGGACTGGGGCCGGGCAGGCTCCAGAGGGCCCGGCGCCTGCCAAGGCGCAAAAAAGAGAATACGCGCCGCCAGGTATAGGGGCCGCGGAGGGCCGCTGCAAACCGAGGCCGCGCCGCAGGCGCAAAAAAGCCCGCGCAGCGCGGAGTTAGATTTCCGCCCCGCTTCCCAACACGCCAACCCTCCTGGAGAGTTCCGATGTCCGGTCACAGCAAATGGGCGACCACCAAGCGCAAGAAGGCCAAGATCGACCAGGCCCGCGCCAAGGTCTGGAACCGCGTCAGCAAGGAATTGACCGTGGCGGCACGCATGGGCGGCGACGACGCGGAAGGCAATCCACGCCTGCGCATGGCCGTCGTCAAGGCCAAGGCCGTGAACATGCCGGCCAAGAACATCGAGACCGCCATCCAGAAGGGCGCGGGCAAGCTGGAAGGCGCGAACTACGAAGAGGTGGTGTACGAGGGCTACGGCCCCGGCGGGTTCGCCATCCTCCTGGAATGCGTGACCGACAACAAGAACCGCACCGTGGGCGAAGTCCGCAACCTGTTCGCCAAGAACGGCGGCAACCTGGGCGCCGAAGGCGCGGTCGCCTGGATGTTTGACGAGAAAGGCCGAGTCGGCGTGCAGGCGCCCGGCCTCACCGAAGATGAAGCCACGGAGCTCGCCATCGAGGTGGGCGGGGAAGATGTTCAGTTGGCCGACGACGGCTGGGAAATCCTCACCGCTCCCAACGACCTTGCCGCGGTGGCGAAGGCCGTGGAAGCCAAGAAGCTGGTGGTGACGGCGGCGGAATTCATCCGGATCCCCAAGAACACCGTGAAGATCTCCGACGAGGACGCCGTGCGCGTCCAGAAGCTCCTGGACATCCTGGACGACCAGGACGACGTCCAAAGCCTCTACAGCAACGTCGAATTCTCCGACGCCGCCCTGGAGGCGATGGACTAGGTGCGGATCCTCGGGATCGACCCGGGCAGCCTGCGCTGCGGGTACGCGCTGCTCGAGGATCTCGGGGGACGGGTCCCGTTGGTGCGGGAGGTCGGGGTCTGGGTCCTGGGTAGCGGGAAACCTCTCCCCGAGCGCCTGGTCGCTCTCCAGCGCGGATTGGATGCCCTGCTGGAGCGGCATTCCCCGGACGTCCTTTCCCTGGAGGCGATGTTCCTGCACAAGAACGTCAACAGCGCCCTGGTGCTGGGGCACGCCCGAGGCGTGGTGATGGCCCGGTGCGCCAGCCGCGGGGTGACGGTGTTCGAGTATTCCCCCAGCTCCGTGAAGCAGTCCGTGGCTGGATCGGGGAGGGCCTCCAAGGAATCGGTCGCGGACATGGTCCGCCGCCAGCTCGCCCTCCAGGAACTCCCCGACTCCACCGACGCCACCGACGCCCTGGCCATCGCCCTGGCGCATCATGTGGTATCGCACGACCCGCTGGCCCAGGGGCAACGCCCTCGCCGCAAGGACAAGGGCTTCGACGTGGATGCGTACTTGCGGAGGATCGGAAGAGCCCGTGCCATTCCCGGCGTGTGACCGCCGTCACACCTGGGATTGCCTGCGCCCGAGGCGAATGAGATCTTTGCGATCCCTATCCACAACGGAGGCGTGATGCGCTCCCTGGTCCTGGTCCTCATCTCGATGCGAATCCTCTTCGGTCTCTGGTCCGGCGTTTCCCGCACCGCCCAGACGCGAGGCATGTCGCCCGACCGCACCGCGCTGATCCTGCCGCGGTAAACCCATCCCAGGGGCTGCCGCCCCTACGCTGCGGTTCCAATCCGCAGCTACCCTGCGGTTCACCTGTCCGGGGCTGCCGCCCCTACGCTGCGGTTCCAATCCGCAGCTACCCTGCGGTTCACCTGTCCGGGGCTGCCGCCCCTGCGAGCCGATTCAATCCGGCCCTACCCCGCACCGCTGGAGCCCGGCGGCTCCCCAAGCGCCTGGAGATCGGCCAGATCCTGCGGTCTCCCCGCGGCCTGCTTGGCCTTCACGAAATCCGATCTGCCGATGTACCTGGTTTCCACACTCCCAAATGCGCCGAGGACGCCTGCGCTCCAGGCTGCGTCGAAATCCGTCACCCCGGGGATGTCCGTGAACAGATCTATGCGCAGTGGAGGGTGCCCGATCTGCAAGATGGTGTCCGTCCGCACGAGGTCCTCGAGGGTTTGTCCGATATCCATCCCGCCGAAGAACGCGGACAGCGCCGCCACCAGTCTGGAGGCGTTTTCCACGGTCCGTTCGAAGAGAATGTCCAGATCTTGAGTGGCACGGGGTCTGGCATGGACGGCAAGGGCGTACCCGCCGATGACCAGATAACGGACCTCAGCCCGGTTGAGTTCTGACAAGAACTCTTCGAAGTCTCGGGAGTTCACGGATCCCCTGCGCGTTCAGGTTGAGGAGAAGAAGACCCCCGACGGCGTCGACCCGCTCTTTCAAGGATCGGGACTGCCAGTAGGCCACATCTTGGGCCAGTTGGTCGGCGGGATCGGCACGCTTGAGCGTCCAGACATCTCCGTTTCGCGCCAGGGTCCGATCCATCCCCAGAATCTACACCTTGGCGTCCTCTTCGCGACGCGCTGATGGACACATCCCAGGGGCTGCCGCCCCTACGCTGCGGTTCCAATCCGCAGCTACCCTGCGGTCGACCTGTCGATCGGGGATGCCGCCCCTGCGCTGCGGTTCCGACTTCCGTCTAGAACCCCGCGATGTCGGGGCGGAAGGCGTCGCGGAGATGCTCGGGGCTCTCCCCCGGGCGCAGCAGGATGGCGTCGAAGCGGACGCAACGGTGCGTCGCCTGGTGGCGCACCAGCCAGGCCAACGCGAGCTTGGCCAGGCGCGTCCGCTTGGCGGGCGTGATCCATTCTCCCGGGTCGCCGGCCCACAGGCCGCGCGCGGACTTCACCTCCACGAACACCACCGAGCCGTCCGGATCTTCCACCACGAGGTCCAGCTCCCCGCGACCATGGCGCCAATTGCGGGAGAGCAGACGGAATCCGGCGTCCAGGAGCAGACGGGCCGCGATCTCCTCGCCCTCGCGTCCCCGTTCGTGGCTGGACTCAGCCGTGGCGGACCACGAACCAGGCCACCAGGAGGAAGGTGGCCAGAAGCAGTCCCAGGCCAGACAGGGCCAGGGCCAGCATCCAGCGCGGGAAGCGCGCGGCGACCGGTTCGCGGGTGTGGGCCGGATCCTCGTCGCGGCGGGCATCCCGTCTCCGCTCCACGTTGCGCCGGTCGGGACCGCGACGGTCGCGGGTCGCGCGCAGGTTGTCCGGAGGGAGGACCGGCAGGGCGGAGGAGGATTTCCGCGCCCCCACCTGGTCCAGGGCTTCCAGCATGGCCTCGGAAGAGGAATACCTGTCTTCCCGCCTCTTGGACAGCGCCTTGCGCAGCACGGCCATGAGCGCGGGCGGCAGATCCTGCCTCTGGATGGGAGGAGGGGAGTCGTGGACGTGCTTGTAGGCGATGGCCAGGGGTGCGTCTGCCAGGAAGGGGGGCTTTCCCGCCAGGCATTCGTAGAGCACCACGCCCAGCGAATAGAGGTCCGAACGTTCGTCCAGGTTCTGTCCCTGGCATTGCTCGGGGCTCATGTACTCCGGCGTCCCCAGCGCCACGCCTTCGGTGGTGAGCCGTTCGGAATCGGCCAGGAGCGCGATCCCGAAGTCTCCCAGCAGGGACAGGCCCGTCGCTTCGTCCAGGAGGATGTTGGAGCTCTTGACGTCGCGGTGCAGCAGGTGCTGGCCGTGGGCGTAGCGCAGGGCGCGCAGGATCTGCCGAGCGATCTCCACGGTCCGGTCGGACGTCAGGGGGCCGTCCTTGGTCACCACCTTGGCCAGAGACCGTCCCTGCACGCATTGCATGGCCAGCCAGTGGCAGCCTTCCTCGGAGCCGTAGTCGTAGAGGACCACGATGTTCTGGTGCACCAGCCGCGCGACGGCACGGGCCTCTGCGAGGAACCTCTGGGTGTCGTCGCGCTCCTCCCCCTGCAAGGGTCCGGTGAGGAGCTTGATGGCCACTTCCCGCTGGAGCAGAGGGTCGCGGGCGCGCCAGACGGTGCCGGCACCACCGCGACCGATCTCCTCTTCCAGGAGATAGCGTCCGATGTGGGTGGGTGCGGGGCGGGCCATTTCAGGTCAGAACCAGCAGACCCGACCGGAGCCGATCCATGGCGCGGCGCAGGTTGTCCAGGGAGGTCGCGTAGGAGAGTCGGATGGAGCGGTCCTCTCCGAAGGCGATGCCGGGAACCACGGCCAGGAGCTTGTCGGCCAGGAGGTATTCCCCCAGGTCCAGGGAACCGGACACCACCTTCCCCGACGGGGTCTCGCGCCCGTAGAAGGCGGACACGTCCGGCAGGGCGTAGAACGCGCCCTCGGGACGCGGCGCGACCACGCCGGGAATGCCCTGCAACGCATCCACCACGAAGTCCCGTCGGCGCGCGAATTCGTCCCGCATCCGGAACACGAATTCCAATCCCCCCTCCAGGGCCGCCACCGCGGCGTACTGGGAGACGTTCGCCGGGTGGTGCGTGGCCTGGCTCTGCAGGGCTCCCAGGGCCTTGGCCAGGGCCGGGGGACCCGCGAAGTAGCCCACCCGCCAGCCGGTCATCGCGTAGGCCTTGGAGAGCCCGTTGACAAGAAGCGTCCGGGCCAGGATTTCGGGGCCCAGCGAGGCGATGGAGACCCGCTCCCGCCCGTCGTAGAGGATGTGCTCGTAGATCTCGTCGGAAAGGACGTACAGGTCGTGGCGCACAAGGATGTCGGCGAAGGCCTCAAGCTCCTGGCGGCCGTACACCATCCCGGTGGGATTGGAAGGGTTGCACAGGACGAGGAGCTTGGTTCGCGGGGTGACGGCCGCTTCCAGCTGGGCGGGGGTGATCTTGTAGCCGGTGGCCACCGAGGTGGGCAGGAACACCGGCACGCCTCCATACAACTTCACCAGCTCCGGGTAGGTGACCCAGTAGGGTGCCGGGATCAGCACCTCGTCGCCGGGGTTCAGGACGGTCTGGAGCACGTTGTTCACCGCGTGCTTCACGCCGGAGGTCACCACCACCTGGGCGGGGTCCACCGACACGTTGTTTTCCCGCAGGAGCTTGTCGGCCACGGCGCGCTTGAGCTCCGGGATCCCCGTGGGAGGGGTATATTTGGTCTTGCCCGCGCGCAGGGACGCGATGGCCGCTTCCTTGATGTAATCGGGGGTGTCGAAGTCCGGTTCTCCGGCGCCCAGGCCCACGACATCCTGGCCTGCGGCCTGCAACTCCTTGGCCCGGGTATCGATGGCGACCGTCATGGATGGCGCCAACGCGAGCACGGAGGTCGATAGAGACTTCATTTCAGCAGTGTCCTTCTTCGGATGAACGGCGCTCGGAAGGATACGAAAAACCGGGCTTCCGGCGACATCGTTCAACCGGCGAGCCGGGCCGTTTCCATCGCCGGTACCGGGGGCCGCAGATCGGGGAGGAACCAGGTGGGCCAGATCCCCCAGGATTTGGCCTCGGGCCGGGCCCGGGCCTGGGGGGTGACCCCGGTCAGGACCAGGGCGCAATCGATCCCCGCGTGGCGGGCGCCCAGGATGTCCGTCGCCAAGGTGTCGCCCAGGGCCACGACCCGGTCGGCCTCCAGGCCCATGCGATCCAAGGCCAGGGAGTAGATCTCGCCGAAGGGCTTGCCCAGAAGCGCCACCTTGCAGCCCGTCTCCCGCGCCAAGGACCGTGCGGTGACCCCAGCGACGCGGGCCATCACCCCGTTGGGGCGCGGGGCCACGGCGTCCGGATTCAAGACCACCAGGAGACTTCCCGGATGGTGCAGGATGCGATGGGCCTCGGCGATGCGGCGCATGCGGTAGCCGCGGGAACTTGCGAGCACCACCACGCGGGTCTGGTCGGCCCGGTCGGTGGTCTCCAAACCGGCATGGCGCAGGTAATCCCGACCCGAGGGGAGTCCCATGTAGAAGACGGGGCCGTCGATCCCCAACCCGACGCGTTCGCGTGCCAACAGCGATCCGGAGCAGACCACCTCGCCGCAGGAAAGGGGAATGCCGATGGAGGACAGGAGCAGCCGATTGTCCTCTTCCGAAAGCGCCGCGTTGTTGGTGAGGACCCTCACCTTGCGGCCCCTGGATTTCAGCCACTCCACCCCTTGCGCGGCCCACGGAATGGGTTCTTCGGCCCGGTTGAGCACGCCGTAGGAGTCCAGGAGGAACCCGTCGTAGCGCTCGGCGAGCGCTTCCAGGGAAATGGTGGGAACGGCCGACGGCGCGGGCAGAGGCCCCATCGCGTCCGCATAGTCGCGGTAGATCTGGAGTTCCGGCGAGCCGGGCGTGAACAGCATGGAGCGGGAAAGATAAGGTCAGGGTCGTGTTGGACGGCGCCAGGGAAGGTCCAGGGTGCGCAGCAGGATGGACAGATCCAGCAGGAAGGATTGCAGGCGGAGGTATTGGAGTTCGGATTCCAGCTCGTCGAAAAATCCCTCCTCCACCTGGGCGATCCTCCACAATCCGGTGAGTCCGGGCCGCAGTTCCAGGCGGAAGAGGTGCTGGACCTCGATCTGCGCCGCTTCTCGAGGCAGAAGCGGTCGAGGGCCCACCAGGGAAACCTCTCCCCGCAGGAGATTCCAGACCATGGGCAGGCAGTCCATTCCGCTTGTCCGGAGAAACCGATCGAAGCCGCCGGCCGGGGTGGACCATTCCGTCCGGAAGCGCCGCACCAGGATCAGCTTCCCGTGGTGTCCGATCATCCGGGTCCGCACCAGGACGGATTCCGTCGCGCATTCCCCGCGCCGGAGCAGGCGGGCGAGTCCGAAGACGAGCACCGCGGCGACGGCCAGGAATGGGGCGGCCAGCAGGTCCAGGGCGCGTTTGCGGACCCTGTCCAACCGTCCCAGGCCCAACCTCGGCGGGCCCAGCAGGGGAATTCCCTCCAGTTCGCGCAGCTCCACCATGGGGAGCATGGGCTCGGGGACGGCAGGGACGATCTGGAACGGAACGGAATACCTCCTGCAGACCTGGAGGATGTCCAGGATGGTGCGCCGGGGCACCTGGGGGAGGGCGATGTAGACCCGCTGCGCCTTGCCCGCCTGGAGCCATCCCTCCAGCGCCAGGAAATCCCCCACCACGGGAATCCCGTCGATCTCGCGGCCCTTCAGCTCGGGAAGGTCGTCGATGAATCCCACCGGGACCACCCCGAGTTCCGGGATCCTCCGGAGCTGCCGGGCCAGGCGGAGCCCCGTCCCGCCCGCCCCGTAGATCAGTGCGGCCACCTCGCCCAGTCCGCGGGAACGCAGCGCCTGGCCGATCGCGTGGAAGATGCGGCGGGCGAAGTGGAGGCAGAAGACGGAAAACGTCCAGATCGCGGCGAACAATCCGATGTCCACCTCGGCGTGCATGAGGAACAGGAGGAGCCGGGTCCCCGAGGCCGCCACGACGGAGGCGCGAAGCAGTTGGCGCTGTTCCAGGATGTCCAGGAAGGAACGGTGCGGCCCGTAGAGCCCGAAGAGCGCGCACGAGAGGCACCCCGCGACCACCGACGTCCCGGCGATCTCGGCGAATCCGGGCGGGAAGTCCAGCCCCCGGGGCAGGCCGTAGCGGAAGTAGAACCCCAGCAGGCAGCCCGCGGCGATGGCGGCGGCGTCCAGCCCCACCCGCGTCACGCCCACCCAGAGCTGGAAATGCGGGATCGAGGCGATCCCTCCCGGGACGCGGTCCGGACCGTTCCGATCTTTCCCACCTGCGGACACGATGGAAAAGAAAGCTCCGCGCCGGCCCCGGCATCGGCGGTATCTTTCCCAGCCGATGTCGCTCGAAGTCCAGGCCACGGACCTCCTCGAGGAGATGATCGTCCAGCAACGCCGCAAGGTATTGGAGCTGGGACGGCGCTGGGTACCCCACGCCACCGATGAAGACCTCCGCAACGCCGAGGATTTCGCCATCCTCAAGGACAAGCCCATCTTCCACTTCGAGGATGGGATCCTCGCGGGGTTGATTGCGGCGCAGATGGCGCTGGCGGCGCGGGACCGCGCGGTTTAGGCCTGGCGGCCTTTTGCGCCTGCAGCACTTTTTTTTGCGCCTGCGGCGCGGCTTGGTTTACAGGGGCCAGCCGCGGCCCCTGTACCCGGCGGCCCAAGGGTCCTTGCGCGAGGACCCTTGGGGATCCCGCGCGCCAGGGGGCTCAGACTCTCCGGACGTCCCTCCCGCTTTCTCCCATCGGCCAACACTGGCCGATGGCTCGTGGGACGCCCTCCGAATAATTTCACCCCCTGGACCCCCTCGCTTCGCCGCAGGACGGCTGTTCAATTCCCCTCCCTTGGAGGGGTGGACGGCGAAGCCGGACGGTGTGGTCTCGTTCCTGCCGCTTCGAGGCTTCGTACGTACGTCCCCTGACCAGATGGGGAGAGATTGGGTTAGATTCCTTGATTCATTGTTCCCTCGAGTCACACGTGGGGAGATCCGCCGATGATGCCGTCCAGTTCCACCGCAAAGATCCAGTCCAACAGGGGCAGGGAATGTCGCGGCGGCGGAGGCCGTGCCACAGCGCCAAAGGTGCAGGCCTACGCACAAAGCGGAATTCGGCATAAAACGCAATTTTGTGCGCAAGCCAAAAGCAGACTAGGGGGCGGTACGTCGCCAGACCCATGCCCGCTTCTTTATAATGCGGAATTTTACGCAAAAACCGGAATTCTGTATAAGAAGCTGTTAGGAAGACGCCTACGCGGCGCGGCAAACAATGAAATGAGCGACAATAAACACAAACTCATTTACCGATTCAATAGCGGTTTCCCTAGTTGGCAAACTGTGGGATTCAATCCTTGTGAAAC
>Ga0181516_10000278_pt1 | contig 50733 bp, 42 predicted proteins | sample PEATcosm2014_Bin_25_FD_121104 | JGI IMG/M metagenome (GOLD analysis project Ga0181516, IMG submission 121104) | Peatland microbial communities from MTU Mesocosm Facility, Houghton, MI, USA - PEATcosm2014_Bin01_10_metaG | ecosystem: Environmental > Terrestrial > Soil > Wetlands > Peat | place...
TGGCCGCGCTGACCACGAGCCAGGTGAGCAACCTGGCCACCGGCGGCATCGCCGCCCTGAGTTCCGGCCAGGCCCAGGCCCTGACCACGGCCCAGGTGGCCGCGCTGGGCACCGGCCAGGTGGCAGCCCTCAACAACGTCGACGTCTCGGCGCTGAGCACCGACCAGGCCACGGCCCTGACCACCGCGCAAGTGGTCGCCCTGGGCACGAACCAGGTCGCGGTGATCTCCACCACCGATATCGCCGCCCTGACCACCAACCAGCTGGTCGCGATGACCACGACCCAGATCAATGCGTTGACCGTCAACCAGATCTTGTCGCTGACCGCAACCCAGAAGGCGTCGCTGACCACGGATCAGATCCCCTATCTGAACTTCTGACCGTGAACGGCCCGCGCCGAGCCGCCCCCGGCCCTGCCGGGGGCTCGAAGGGAGGGATCCGCGTCCGGATGGCAGGTATCATCAATCCAGCCATGCAAGCCGCCTGGCAGACCATTGGAGGCACCGGTGTCGCTGGTTGAGCCTGAGTTCGCATCCACGGTGGCGCTCGTCTGGCAGGGCAAGCTCGATTTCTTCCGGCTTTGCACCTACACCAATGAACTGGAGGCCAAGGAGCTGCATTCGCTGGCGGCGGTACTCTACCAGACCTGGCTCCGGCGCAACCAGACACGCTACAACCACTTCGTTCACTTCAACCTCGGGGTGGCGTTGTACCGGGAAGGGGACTTGCCGGGGGCCCAGGCGTCCTATCGCCAGGCCATCGAATTGATGCCGTCGTTCCTCCAGGCCCGCCTCTCCCTGGGGCTGCTCCATGAACGTCAGGGTGAAATCGATGCCGCCATCGCCGACTGGCAAGGGGTCGCGGCCCACGCGGCGCCGGATTATCCCGAGGAGAAGTCACTGAGGATACAGGCCCTCAACCATCTGGGCCGGGTCCTGGAGGGCGTCTCGAGGTACCAGGAGGCCCTGGCCTTTCTGGACCAGAGCCTGGCGCTCGAACCGGACCAGCCCGACGTGATTCACCACTGGGTGTTCCTGCGGGAAAAACAATGCGCCTGGCCGGTCTACGCCGAGGTCGGTCAAGTCAGTGCGGAACAGATGCGGCGCTGCACCTCCGCGCTGGCCATGCTCAGCCTGTCCGATGATCCGCAGGCGCAACTGGACGCCGCCCGCCATTACGTCGAGGACAAGGTCACCACCGACGTGCCGGCCCTGGCCCAGGGAGCGGCGTACCAGCACCGGAAAATCCGCATCGGCTACTGTTCTTCGGACTTCTGCCTGCACCCGGTGTCGATGCTGACGGCGGAACTGTTTGAACTGCACGACCGGGAGCAGTTCGAAGTCTACGGATTCTGCTGGTCCCGGGAGGATGGCTCGGGCTTGCGCCAGCGCGTCATCAAGGCCATGGACCATTTCATCGGGATCGGCGGGCTGAGCGACGAAGCCGCGGCCAGGCTGATCCGGGAACACGAGATCGACGTTCTCATCGACCTGCATGGCCAAACCTTCGGCGCCCGCACCAATCTCCTCGCCTATCGGCCGGCGCCGATCCAGATCACCTATCTGGGGCTGCCCGCCACCACGGGCTTCCCCTTCATTGATTACGTGATCGCCGACCGTTTCCTGATCCCGGAGGCATTCGCCCAGTACTACTCGGAAAAGCCTTTGTACATGAAGGGCGTTTATCAGGTCAGTGACCGCAAGCGCTTGAGCGGCCCCCCGCCTTCGCGCCAGTCCCTGGGGCTGCCGCCCAGGGGGTTCGTCTTCTGCTCGTTCAACAACAATTACAAATTCAATCCGGAAGTGTTCGAGGTCTGGATGAACCTCCTGCACAGCGTCCCCGGCAGCGTGCTGTGGCTGCTTTCCGACAACCCATGGGCCGAGGCGAACCTGCGGAAGGAGGCGGAAGCGCGGGGCATTTTCGCGGATCGGCTGTTGTTCGCGACCCGCGCGGCTCCGGAACAATACCTGGCCCGCTACCTGGCGGCCGACCTGTTCCTGGACACCTTCCCGTTCAACGCCGGCACCACCGCCAACGACGCGCTGTGGATGGGGCTGCCGGTACTGACCTGTTCCGGCCGCAGCTTCGCCTCGCGCATGGCCGGAGCCCTGCTGACGGCAGCCGGGCTGCCGGAACTGGTGACCAGCAATCTCGCGGACTATCAGCGCAAGGCCGTCGCCTTGGCCAGATCCGCCCGGCAGCTCCTGCGGATCCGCGAACAGCTGAAACAGGTGCGCGAGCAGGGCGTGCTGTTCGACACCCCCCGGCTGGTGCGCGACCTGGAAGGCCAGCTCAAGGCGCTGGTCGCTGAATCCCGGGTCACAGCAGGGACGGCGGCAGGTTCAACCCCACGGACATGAGCACCGCCTGCCGCTGCGCCCGCAGTTCGGCGGTCGGCGCGCGCCAGCGGCGAAAGACATGGAGCACGTCCACCACGACGTTGGCATCCTGGGCTTCGGGCCGGCTGCCGCGCTCGGATCCGGGGTTGTGCTGGTCCTTGTGCACGACCGAACCGCCGCCCTCGTAGTGGACCGGCATGGCCTTGGCGCAGACCGAGAGCAGGAAATCCCAGTCTTCCTGGGATTCCAGATGCGGGTCGGTGAGGCATCCGGTGAGGACCTGACGCTGGTACAGGAGCGCGTTGTTGGGGATGAAATTCTTGACATACAGGTTGGCCACCGGCTGGTCCCGGAGCGACACCCGCGTGTGGGCCAGGACCGGGATGGGATCCTGCGCCCGGTTCTCGGTCACGACGGCATAGTCCGAAAACAGCACCTCGGCCTGGCGCAGAGCCTCGGTGGCGGGCTGGGTGATGACCCGGTGCGCCCCGGCCAGATGCTCGGCGGTGAAGGTGTCGTCGTCATCCAGGAAGGCCACCCATTTGCCCCGGGCCAAGGCCAGGCCCAGGTTGCGGCTTGCCGCGGGGCCTGCGGGCCCGGTGCGCTTCAGGAAACTGTCCGTCTCGCGCAGCCACCGGGCACAGGCTTCGGCGGTGGCGGCATCCAGGGTGTCGGCCACCACGATGATCTCGAAGTCCTGGAACGTCTGCTGCCGCAGCGACAGCAAAGCCCGCTGCAGCAACGCCGGGCGCAGGTGGGTGGTGATGATGACGCTGAAGAACGGCGTGATCGGCGGCATGGGCGGGCTCCTATTCGGCGGCGAGGAGATAGTTGCCCCGGACCTCCGGAAGCGTGCCCCAGGCGCTGGGCCAGTTCCGGGTCCGCGCCAGGAAGCTTTCCAGGGCGGAAAGCTGCGGGTTGCCCAGTTCCATGCCCTGCCGGCATTGCAGGTACAAGCCGACGGTGGCCGGCACATGGAGGAACCGTTCCCCGGCCGCGGCCAGCCTGAGCCAGAAATCGTAATCACCCGCGGACCGGAAGCTGGGGTCGAACAGGCCGTATTTCTGGTGCAGGGCCTTGCGCCAAAGGGGATGCGGGCCCGCGAAGCAGATTTCGAACAGGTGCACCGGGTCGAATTCAGGCCACTGGAAACGGCCCGTCCGCGGGGCGGCGGCGAAGGTTCCGTTCTCTTCCTGGGTGACATCGTCATCGCCATAGGCCAAGGCGATGTCCGGGTGCTCGTCCAGGGACCTGGCCAGCAGTTCGAGCCCTTCGGGACGGTGGCGGTCGTCGGCGTTGGCATTGGTCAGGTAGCTGCCCCGGGCTGCCTGGACACCGCGGTTCCAGGCGGCGTAGATGGTCTCCCGCTCCCGGGTCCGGAGATACTGGACCTGGCGCGGGAACCGCTCGGCGAACGCGCGGATGATGGGCCCCTCGGCTTCGGGGGAGTTGCTGTCCACCACCACCACCTCGAGCTGGCCGGCCTGGAACAGGCTTTGCTGCCGAAGGTCCTCCAGGCAGCCCTGGACATAGCGCCCGGCCTTGTACACGGACAGGATGGCGCTGACCTTGGGCTGGAAGCTGGCGTCCACCGGGCTTCGGTAGCTCAGGTCCCCCTCCGCGGCGGCCTCCGCGGGACCCCCGAGGCGCTGGATGTGGTTGCTGGCCTGCCGCCGCCATTCCGCCTGGTCGGGGGCGGCGGGCGAAAGGTTCTGGGCCACGAAGCGCCACTGGGCCAGGGCGGCCTCCGGCTCACCCCGGCGTTCGTGCAGCAGGCCCAGGTTGAGCCGGGGCTGGGCAAAGTCGGGCGCCAGCTGGATGGCCCGGCCATAGGCCTCCATGGCGGCGGGCAGGTCGTCCTCGTTGCTGAGGGCCACACCGAGGTTGAACCAGACGAAAGGGTTGTAGGGCGTCTGGTTGCGTTCCACCCAGGTCCGGTAGAGCACCGCCGCCAGGGCATTCCGGCCCGCGGCTTCCAGCTGGCCGGCGTAGGCGAACAACCCGAAGAAATCGAGCCCGCCTTCCCAGGCCAGTTTCACGTTGGATGCGAACTCAGCTTCGATCGTTGCCACGGGTACCTCGTTGCGGATCAGCTCGGCCATGTCTGCAGTGCGGGTCCGCCCGCGGGCCCCGCCCAGACGGGCTGGGCGAAGATCCTGGACTGGCCGGCGGGCTGTTTCAGCGTCTCACGGATCGCGGCCTCCAGGACCACCGGATGAAGGTCCTTGACGCAGTGCGCCTTGGCATAGCGGCAATGCCAGTCGCAGAGATAGCAGTCCAGGGGCAGGATGGCGGCGGTGGTGAGCTGCGAATACGGCATGAAGCGGCCGAAATGGCCTCCCCCGAGGACGATCACCTGCGGCGTGCCGACGGCGCAGGCCAGATGGGCCAGGCCGGTTTCGGCGCCCACGGCCAGCCGGCAGCGTTTCAGCAGGGCCCCGGCCTGGCGCAGGGTCAGCCGGCCACAGAGATTGATGTGGCCCGGCCCCACGGCGTCCAGCTGGGCCTGGTTGAGGGCTGCTTCCTGGCCGCCGCCCAGGGCGATCAGCCGGAAGTCCTGCTCGCGCACGATCTCCTTCAACGCGGTGCCGTAGCCGTGGTAGACCCGCTCGTCGTACTGGGCTCCGGCGAACAGCGCCAGGGTCCGTTCCGGCGCAAGCCCCAGGGCGCCCAGGATCTGGTCGGCGGTGTCCTGGTCCTCGGGGTCGAGCCAGATGGCCGGGCCGAGCGCTCCGGGCGGGATCCCGAGGGCCTCCAGGAAGGCGGCATGGCGCTCCAGTTCCGGCCGGTGCGGGGCGCCGGAGGGGACCAGATCGGTATAGAGCGGGTCCAGCGCCCGGCGCCGGTCGGCGCCGATATTGCAGAGATCGCCTGCATGGCCCACGCGCCGGGGGGCTCCGGAGGCCGCCACCCAGAAATCGCCCAGCTCCTCGCGGGAGTATACGGAATGCAGGGCCAGATCCGCCCCCGCCTGGAGGATCCGGGCGGCGACCTCCTGCCGGTAGGGCTCGTCGCGGTACGCCCGGGACCGGTCATAGGCGATGGTGGCGGCCACATGGGGACAGCATTCGTACAAGGGCGCCGAGGTTTCCTGGCAGACCACGGTGATGGCGGCCTGGGGGCAGGCGGCACGCAGGCGGGGCAGCATGGAGGCGGCCAGCAGGTTGTCGCCGATGGCATCGGTCCGGACCCAGAGGATGCGCCGCAGGGATTCCAGCGCCGCGCCAGGGGCTTGCCCGGGTTGTTCCATCCTCCAGTTCCTTTCCTCCAAGCCCGGAATCCGGACGGTCGGTTTATTTGGACGTCTCGGAATATTTAGTCACCTTGTGGCTCAGGGTTTCGGTGGATCCCTGGTCCAGGCAGATGATTTTCCGTTTGCTGCGCTGCTTCGCCTTGAGGGCGAGGTCGGCGTTGGTCCGGGTGTAGGTGTCGATCTTCTCGTGATCCCAGTGCCCCTTCAAGCGCGCGGGGACGCCGCAGCCGGGGCAGAACTGCTTGATCTGGGCGGCGCAGGCCTGGATGGGCAGTTTCCACCAGTCCAGGACCACCTCGCAGCCGTGATCCTCGTTCCGGGCCAGATCGAACGAAGCCGCCACTTCGCAGAAATAGAAGCGCAACTGGCCCTTGTTCTGGATGATGGTGGCGGACCAGTCGCGATTGATGTCGCAGCGCGCGATCGCATCCCACATGGTGGCTTCGTCATCGAGGACATCCTTGACGGCGGTCAGGATGGGGGCGTGCTCGGAGCATCCGGCATAGAATCCCCCGTTGAACTTTTCCTGGAGCACCATCTTTTCGTACAGTTCGCGCAAAGGCTTGACGGCGCGGGGGTTGTTGTGAGGATTGAGATTGAAGCCGCCGAAGGTGGCTTCAATGATCGCCCCATGCTTGAAGATGTTGTTGGTCCAGAGGCCCCGTTGCCGGCGCTGCGGAATTTCCTCCTGGAAGATCTGGCACAGGGCCGCAAATTGGGAGTGCATGCAGGGATTGCCGCCAATCATGGCGATAATGCCAGGGTAGTTGGCCAGGCTTCGCAGGGCCTTCCTGAAATTGTCCGGCGTCATTTCCCAGGATTCGTCCTGGTTCTTCAGCAGACGGGTGCAGTTGGAGCAGGCCAGGTCGCACTTGTTGGTCACATCGATGCATATGATCTCCATCTGGCCTGGAGCGCGCATCCTGGCAATGGCCTGGTCGGCGATGGCAAGCGGAACCGGCTGCTGGATCCGGGATTCCAGAATGGATGCCACCTGGTTCAGGGTGAAGGCCCGTTCGAACAGATGCCGGTCCCGCTGGATGTTATGCAACATGGTGAATACGGTTTTGCAGGGGATCTGGCCCAGCATGGTGTCGATATCGTCAAAACGGTCTTCGGGAACGAAAACGGCATAATCGGCCCAGTGGATGGCATCGGCGAACGGCATGATGTAGTCATCCGCAACCACGACCGGAATGGAGCCGTTGAGCAGCGCCTCGACCAGGCGAAAGGTCCATCGGCCATAACCGGCGGGGCAAAGGGTGAAATGGGAGCGCGCCATGATGCCGTGATAGGTGGCCGATTCCCCGAACCGCTGCTTCCATTCGTCGGGCGTGCCGATGATGATGTCCGGGTTGGTGGTGGTGCTGCGCAGGGTCAGCAGGCGGCCGCCGCGGATGTGCTCCGGCCCGAGGTGCAGCTGGGTCAGTTTGCCCATGAAGGTGAGGTACAAGTCCCGGGGCACGGTCGGGGCGGGGATGGGCTGGGTGGCGTAGGGCAGGAAGGCGATGTCCTGCTCCTGGAGCGATGCGGTGGATTCCAGGGCGAGCAGGATGAACCTGGAGTCGAGCCAGGCAAATTTGTGCTCATAGGCGCGACCTGGGATCTTCAGCTCGTGGCGGGTTTCCGCCCGCTGGCCGAAGTCGCCCGTGGCCACCAGGATGTGTTTGCCTTTATGCAGGTAGGGACATAAATTGATGAAATCGGCCGGGTCCAGATTGGCGAACTGCCATCCGGTCAGGAACCAAGGAATGAAAAAATAATCGGCCTGTTCGGGGTCCGGGGTTTCATATTGTTTGAAAAAGTCGTAGAAATCCTCTAGGTATTCATGTTGCTGAAACAGCCGATTGAGCTGAGTCAAATACGCGTTATAGTTTTTGATTGCTGGATTATCAATCAAATTGTGGTAGATGAACACTTTCATGCCGACTCCTGAGCGGGCGAATTTGCCGTGGGGACAGGATGGACATTATTTGCCTTCCATCCGGTGCAGCCGTTGGCCACGCAGCGGGCATCGGGTCCATGCCGCAGCAGCCGCCCGCAGCCATGGGATCCCGGGAAACCGGCTCCACGCGTGACCCCTACTCGTACCATAGGCCCCCTTCCCTGAAGGTTCTCTTGCCGAATTCCAGACATGGCCAGAACCGAAGCAAAATCCAGGCCTAGTACCGCGACCGCGGTTTGCGGCTCTGGCCATCCCCTGCCGGCACGGGTCTCAGGAATCCGTGAACACCCGCTCCAGGATTGGCATCGCGCCCCGTTCCCAGCCCGGCCGCCCGGACTCCCGGGCCCCGGCGAAGAAGGCCCGCCAGAACCCGGGCCGGTGCCGGAGCCGGGGCAGGGTTTCCAGCAGGACCGTCTCCAGGCCCTGGTGGGCCGCCGGGTCCAGCAGCATCCGGGCGAAGTTGCGCCCGGCGGTGCGGTCGAAGTCGGCCTCCATGCGCGCCATGACCGCGGGATCCGGCCCGAGGCCCCGGACGAACTCCAGCAGCTGCTGCAGCGGCGTGAGCTTGTAGCAGACCTCGTACGGCTTCCATTCCCAGCCGCCCACCCCCTGGAGCAGGCAGGGCTCGCCGATGAGCCGGGCCGGCCGGTCCAGGAACCCGGCCAGGAGGATCTTGGCGTGGGGGTAGATGTCCTCCAGCACCGGGGAGAAGCAGTCGAAGCGCTGGCCGTCGCCGGTGCCGGCGAACCGCCGGTAGAAGTCCCGGGGCAGCAGGTACGAGAACATCCCGCAGAAGAGGCCGGAGGCGTTGCGGTTGGGCGCCAGGGCCAGCTGCTCCAGGCGCGGCACGTCCAGGGTCGCGGCGGTGGTGAAGTTGCAGGCCCCGATGTCCACGTCGGCCCGGGAATCCTCCTCGGTGATGCGCCGGTTGCGCTCCGCCAGGGGGATCCAGGAGTAGTTGAGGTAGAAGAACTCCAGGTCCGGGCGCTGCTCCAGGTGCCGGAGCGCCCGGGCCAGGCCGCCCCGGAGGATCATGTCGTCGTCCCCCAGCATCCACAGGAAGCGGCCCCGGGCCAGCTCCCCGGCCATGCCCACCATGTTCCGGAAGTAGCCGATGTTCTCCGGCCGCACCTGCCAGCGGACCTGCGCGCCCTGCTCGGCCAGCACCGCCGCGGTGTGGTCGGTGGAGGCGTTGTCCGAGACCACCACCTCCACCCGGCCGGCCAGGGGCGCGGCCTCGGACACCACGTTGCGCAGGGCCAGGCGCAGGGTCTCGGCCCGGTTGCGGGTGGGGATGCAGATGGACAGGAGCGGCGTCACGCGGGGACCCCCGGCGCGGCGTAGGCCACCCAGTCCCAGCCGTCGGCGGCATGGGGCCGCAGCGCCACCCGGTGCCCGGGCAGGAGCCGCTTCAGCAGCAGGGGGATCTTCCAGGGGTGGTCCGGGCGATGGTAGACGCAGACCGCTACCGTGGGCCGGTGCGCGCGGATCAGCCCGGAGGCGCCCTGGAGCGCGTCCAGCTCGGCCCCTTCGATGTCCAGCTTCAGGAAGGTGGGGGCCGCCCCGCCCAGGACCTCGTCCAGGGCCGCCACCGGCACCTCGATGTTGCCGGTGGCGCACAGGGCCGAGGATTCGGCGCCGTCGCTCTGGAACCGGGCCCGGCCGCACCGGGCCCCGGCGGCCACGGGGTACAGCGCCACCCGCCCGGCCACCTCCCGGGGCAGGCCGCGCACCTGGGCCTCCAGGCGGCGGAAGTTGGCCGGGTCCGGCTCGAACAGGTGGGCCGAGCGGAGTCCCCCGCCGGTCCGGGCCAGGAACTGGCCCAGGGTGTCGCCGTCGTAGGCGCCGCAGTCCACGAAGCACTGGGGACCCGCCAGGGACACCAGGCTGGCCGGGAAGTACTCCGGTTCCGGGCAGGGGCCGGGCAGGGCGGCGTAGTCCAGGTGCAGCCGCCAGCGCAGGTAGCCCAGCAGGTGGGCCCGGGAGGCCGGGTCGGCCAGGGCGGCGAAGGCCTCCAGGATCTCCTCCCGGCCCTCCAGCACGGTCTCCGGGGGCGACATGGCGTAGTACGGGAGGCACCGCTCCGGATGGGCCCAGAAGTACTCCAGGGCCGGGGCGGTGCGGCACCCGCCCAGGGTGGCGTAGGCCCGGGCGGTGGCGGCATAGCTGTGGCTCCGGTTGGCCACGGTGACCAGGAACAGGGCCCGGGCCCCCCAGCGGGCCGCGGCCTGGGCCGGGCTCAGCACCGGCAGCCCGGCCAGGACCGTGCCCTGCTTCTCCGGGGCGAAGTCGGCGAAGGCCTGGGGCTCGATGCCCTGCTCCCGCAGGTGGCCCAGGGCGCGCAGGCCCATGTCGCCGGCCCCGTGCAGCACCAGGGGCGTGCCCGGCGCCCAGGTGGCGCTCCAGCGGCGCCGGCCCCGGGCCCGGGCCGCCGCGGGGGGCTCCGCCAGCAGCCGTTCCAGCTGGGCGAGGCAGGTGCGCGGCTCGACGGTTTCCATGGCGCCAAGGCTGCCGGGGCGCCGGTATGAGTGCCAGAAGCGGTCCATGGCGCGGCTATTTTATTTCTCCGCGCCCGGGAACTCCCGGCGGGCCTGTTCCAGCCGCTCGGGCGAGTCCACGGCGCAGCGGTAGCCGGTGAGGGGATGGCCGAACACCCGGCCGCCGGCGATGAGCCCCGGGAAGACGTCCCGGGGGAAATCGCAGGGGGCGCCGGGGGGGATGGCGTCCAGCACCGCCGGGTCCAGCAGGTAGACCCCCGAGTTGACCCAGGGGGCGTCCACCCCGGCCCGCTGCGCCGCGGTGGGCCGTTCCAGCAGGCCGGTGATCCGTCGCCCGCCGTCCATGGCCACCATGCTGTTGGAGCCGGCGCGCCGGTGCAGCAGCAGGGTGGCCCGGGCTCCGCTCTGCCGGTGGGCCGCCAGCAGCGCCCCCAGGTCCTGGGCGGTGAGCACGTCGCCGTAGTGCACCAGGAAGGGCTCGGCCCCGGCCAGGTGGGCCTGGGCGTTCTTGACCGCGCCCGCGGTGCCCAGCAGGCGGTCCTCCCGCAGGTAGGCCAGCCGGACCCCGTAGCGGGACCCGTCCCCGCAGTGGGCCGCGATGGCCTCGCCGCAGTGGTGGAGGTTCAGCACCACCTGGGTGAACCCGTGGCGGGCGAGGTTGCGCAGGATGTGGCCGAGGATGGGCGCGCCCGCCACTTCCAGCATGGGCTTGGGCAGGTCCCGGGTGAGGCCGCCCATGCGGGATCCGGCGCCCGCGGCCAGGACCATGGCCTTCACGGAAAGTCCGGCTTGGCCGCGGTGCGGAAGCCGAGGTTGCTGAACTCCTCGACGCTCCGGAAGACCTTGTAGGCGTCCGGATCCGGGGGCCCTTCGGCCAGCTTCCGGGCCTTGTACTCCAGCCAGACGTTGCGCCGGACGTTCTCCAGCTCCTCGGCGCCCATGTCGGGCAGCTTGATGTGGGACACGGAGTAGCGGATGTTGTTGACGTCGAAATCCGCGGTGAACAGGCCCTGGTCCGCGCACTGGTCGAACAGGGGGGTGCCCGGCAGCGGCGACACCACCGACAGGGCGAAATCGTCCAGGTCCAGGCTGGTGGCGAAGTCCGCGGTGTGCAGGATCTGCTCCCGGGTCTCCCCGGGGAAGCCCATCATGAAGTAGCCCCGCACCTCCAGGCCCACCTCCTTGCACTTGGCCACCAGGGCCGGCACCCGGGTGAGGTTCACGTGCTTGTCGATCATGGCGTCCTGGATGCCCTGGTCGCCGGCCTCCAGGGCCAGGAGCACCCGGTAGAAGTGGGCCCGGGCCAGCATCTCGATCACCTCCTCGTCGATGGCGTTGGCCTCGGTGCCCGAAGGCACGCTGAACACCAGGTCCGGGAACTGGTCGGCCAGGGCGGGCAGCAGCTCCTTGACCCGGGGCACGCTGATGAAGAAGTTGTCGTCCAGGAACTGGATCTCCTGCACCCCGTAGCGCTCCCGCAGGAACCGGACCTCGGCGCAGATGTCCTCGGGGGTGCGCTTGCGGTAGCCCTTGTAGCCGCCCATGAGGGGCGAGGTGCAGAAGAAGCAGGTGTGGGGGCAGCCCCGGGAGCCGACCATGGGCAGGTAGCGCTCGCGCATGACGTTGCCCCCGCCCATGCGCACCTCGGTCTTCCAGTAGCGGTCCAGGTCCAGCAGCTGCCAGGCCGGGTAGAGGATCCCGGCCACGTCGGCCGGGTTGGGGCCGTCGTTGCGGGTGTAGTACTTGAAGTCCCGGCCCGCCAGGGCCGGCTTCACCCGGGCCATGCTGTCCACCACCGCGTCCCCGTCCCGGTACCACAGGCCGCGGATGGCCCCCAGCTCGCCGTCGCCGTTGAGCGCATCCAGGAGCATGGGGAACGTGGTGTCGGACTCCCCGATCAGTACGAAATCCACGTCGGGGTTGGCCATGACCTTGGCCGGCATCGCCGAGGGGTGGTGGCCGCCCAGGACGATCCTCACCTGGGGGAAGTCCCGGCGGATCTCCCGGATGAGCGCGAAGCACTCCGAGGCCAGGTGGGAGAAGAGGATGCTGATGCCGATGAGGTCCGGCGCGGCCCGGCGGATCCGCTCCAGCACGGTGGCATTGTCCAGCCCGTAGACGATGAAGTGCTCCGTGAGCTGCTCCTGGTCGTAGCCTTCGGCCAGGATGTCGAGGATCTCCACGGCGTAGCCCCGGCTCAGGCAGGCCGCCCCCAGGTAGGCCAGGCCCAGCGGGGGCTGGCAGTGCTTGCGCTCGGCGATGGAGCCGTCCACCTTGCGGATGAGGCATTTCCCGGGGGGATTGATCAGCAGGACTTTCTGAATAGGCTTCATGGGAACCTTGGGCCACCGGCAAAGGAATCGGAAAGCTGGATTGTGCGACTGAAACCGGCTCTCATCCAGGGAAAGGTTGCACCGTCCCGGCCGCCCGCTCGGCCAGGGCTCCGAGCCCCAGGTCCCGGGCGCGCCGGGCCACCCGGGCGGCGGTGGCGGGGTTGCCGGCGCCGAGGGCCAGCTGCCGCTCCAGGGCCTCCCGGGCCGCCAGGACCCGCCCCAGCAGGCCCTCGAGCTTGCCCAGGTTGGCCCACAGGTGGCAGCGCTGGCCGGGGTGGCGTTCGCGGGCGCCAGGGCGGTCCAGGGCGCGGAGGTCCTGGCGCAGCGTCTCCGCCATGGCCATGGCCTCCGGGCGCCGCTCCGGCTCCAGGGCTCCGGGGCCAGCGGGCCACTCCAGGCGGTGCATCCAGGCGAGCACTTCCGCCACCACCGCCTGGGCCCGGAGCTCCACCGCCGCGAACCGGGGCCCGGGCTCCCCGCCATGCCAGCGGATGCCCTGGCGCACCAGGTGCGCGCCGTGGGGCGACGGGAACAGCCCCTCCGCGCCCAGGGCGAAGCGCAGCGGGGAGAACGGGTAGGGCTGAGGCCGGGTGACCCGGTCGGCCCGGCGCGGCAGCAGCTCCACGAAGGACACCTGGTCGGAATCATCCGGGACCTGGAGGGTCGCCGGATCGTCGATCACCTGGCAGGTGTAGTCGTTGTCCACGGTCAGGAAAGGCCTGGCCGGCAGGCGCTGGGGGTGGAGGAAGAACGGGGAGAGGTGCCAGGCGTGGGTCACCTGGCCCCCGCCCGGGACCCGCCAGCACATCTGGGAACAGACCTGGAACGGCCCGTCGCCCAGGAACAGGGTTTCCTGCCAGGGGTGGGGATGCTCCAGGGCGGTCCGGGTCAGGTCCCGGGGCGGCACCCGGCGCGCGCCCCGGGCGTCGGCGGGAAAGGCCCGTTCCAGGGCCGGGACGAAGGTGTCCTCGGTCACCGAAAGATGGTTGAGCAGCAGGCCCCGCCGCCCCTCGCCGGCGAGCCGCGCCACCCGGTGCAGGGCGCCGTCGGAGACCAGGGTGTCGGGGCCCAGCAGCAGCATAGCGGCGTCGTCCACGGCGGCGCCGCGCATGGCGTGGTGGTGGCAGGCGGCCAGGGTGCGGAACTTGCCGGGCAGGGTGACCGGGTCCAGGAGCGGGTCCCGGGGCACCGCGTCCAGGGCCTCGAAGGTCACGGGCACCAGCGAACGCAGGGTCGACCATGCGAGCGAGGCGGCCATGCGCCCGGCGTCTTCCGGGGTGGTGTAGACGATGAACCGGCAGGGGAACTGCTCCAGGAGCGCCGGAAGGTTCCCCTCCGACAGCAGCGATGGCAGGAAGACCTCCAGGAAGCGACTGGTGTAGGCTTCCCCCCAGACCACCATGACGCCGTGCATCACCATCCGCCCCGTGCCTCCCAATCATGCTTGCGACTCAAAGGATACCCATGGGAAAAAAGGACTACCCGAAATTCGACTACCTCCTGGTCCAGGGCGAGACCCGGGCCGCCCTGGCCCTGGCCGGCGAGTTCGTGGCCCGGCACGGGGACGACCCGGTCTCCTGGCTGAGGCTGGCCCAGGCCTGCGTCGCCCAGGACGACCACCGGGAGGCGGAGCTCGCCCTGGACCATGCGGGAAGGCTGCTGGACGGCCTGGTGGAGGCCTGTTCCGGTCCCGGCCGGGTGGTGGCGGAGGCGGCCACCCGGGACCTGTCCTGGCGCGAGGCGAAGTGGCGCACGGACATGCTCGCGGTGGCGGCCCGGGGCGACCCGGCGGCCCGGGACGGCCTGGTCCGGGGCCTGGAACGGCTCAACGCCCTGGGCATCGAGGACCTGAGCCTGGACGTGGTGGTCCGCCATGACCTGGCCTACGCGCTGATGGGATCCGGGCAGTACGAGCGGGCGGCGCGGGTGCTGGAGGATCCGGACTATGGGATGCGGGCCGTGACCTACGAGCGGGTGCACAAGCGCGCGCTGCTGTTCCCGGCGCTGTGCCGGTGGTTCGCGGAGTTCCGCCGGGAGCCCCTGGCGCGGGTGGCGCCGTTCCGGCCGGACGGGCAGCGCTATGTGCTCGCGCTGGCCGTCTGGGGCGAGCCGTTCCTGGATTCCCTGGAGCGCTTCACCCTGCCCAGCCTGCTGGCCTCGGGCAACCTGCCGTTCCTGGGGGCGGCCGGGGACGCCCGGCTGGTCTTCCTCACCTCCGAAGCCGGGGCCCGGCGCCTGGAGCGGATGCCGGTCATGGCCGAGGTCCGCCGGGCCGTGCGCTGCGAGACCATCACCTTCCCCGACGCCATCACCGGCTTCCCCGACACCTACAAGATCATGAGCGCCATGCACGTGGCCGCCATGGAGATGGCCCGGGCGAGCCGGTCCCACTTCCTGTTCCTGGCCCCGGACATCGTGGTGGCGGAGAACTTCTGCGCCGTGCTGGACCGCCAGCTCCAGGGCGGCCGGGACGTGGTGTTCGTGCCCGGGCTGATGCTGCAGATGGAGACCTTCGGGGCGGACCTGGCCCGGCGGCGGCCGGCGGCGGACCGGGTGCTGGCCCTGGCGCCGGCGGAGCTGCTGCGGCTGGCCCTGGGCCATGTGCATCCGCACGGCCTGAAGGCCTACGCCTACGCGCCGGTGATGCGGCGCGCCTCCGCCTCGGTCCTGCTCTGGCCCCTGGCCGGCGGCGGATTCGTGCAGCACGGGTTCCACCACACGCCGTACCTGGTCTCGGCCCGGGCCATGGCGCGGTTCGACGGATCCATGTTCTTCACCATCGACGGGGAGTTCCTGCTGAAGATCCTCCGTTCCGAGGCCGACCTGGAGCGGTGCGTGCTGCTGGACCCCCGGGAGACCTGCTATTTCGAGCTGTCCAGGGGCAGCCGGGACGATCCGGGCACCGATTTCGACCTGGCGCGCCTGTGCCGCTGGGGGCGGCTCCAGGGCTTCGTGGCCCGGTGGCTGTTCGGGCAGCGGGTCTGTTTCCATGCGGACGGGGCGGACGGCGGGGACCCGGCGTTCGCGGCCTCCGCCGAAGCGGTGGCCGCGGTGCTGGAAGGCATGGAGGCTACTGGGGCTGCAGGGTCCAGGGGACCAGGCTGATGCGCACGGTGCGGCCGGCGCCGAGCCGGTCCTGGCAGGCCTGGCCCTTCTCCAGGGCGTAGAAGGTGTCCAGCCAGGTGTCCTCGCCCTTCCACCAGCTGGCGGGCATGGACTGCAGGATGGCGTCGGCCAGGACCGGGATCCAGGCGTAGACCGGGGCGCCGGCCGCGGTCATGGCCGCGGCCGCGCCCTTCAGCACCGCGTCCAGGATCTCCTTGTAGTCGGTGGCGTCGCCGTGGTCCCAGAACTGGAGGTTGGCGGCGCTGAACCGGTAGTCGCTCCAGAACAGGATCACCTGGTCGGGGAAGTAGTCGGTGGCCTCGTGGCGCAGGTAGGGCAGGTTCACCAGCTTGATGTTGGGCTTGTCCGCGGCCGGGTCGATGCCCGACACCAGGGCGTAGGTCTCCACGCCGCCTTCCCACCAGGATTCCTGGTCCTCGGCGAGCCGGATGGCGGTGAGCTTGGCGCACTCGATGGGCCTGGCCGGAGCGTCGGCGCGGTGATCGGCGGCGAACCCCGCCTGGCGCAGCCCCCGGTTCACCGTCTCCAGCCCGGCGCGCACGGCCTCCCGGCGGTCGCTGCCGGCCAGGATCACCGGGACCGCGGGCGGGGTGCGCGGGTCCAGCTTGACCATGCGGCCCCGGCGGTCGTAGGCCTCCACGAACGCCGGGCCTGTGCCCCTGTGCTGGGGCCTGACGGCGAACAGGGTGCGGTTCCAGTCCAGGCGCTGGGGCCCGGTGGCGGGCCAGACCACCTGCAGCCCGAGGATGGACCGGGCGGTCCGGTCGATGCCCATGCGTTCGCGCAGGTCCCGGTCCAGTTCCCGGAGCCGGGCCGCGAACTGCCGGTGCCCGGGGGTCGGGAAGAGTTCCGCCCAGTCGTCCACCACCTGGTTCAGGGAGGCCCGGGTCTGGTCGGGGCCCAGGCGGGACGCCAGCAGGTTGCGGAAATCCGCATCCTGGAGCTGGCCCAGGCAGCGCAGGGTGAGTTCCCGGCGGAAGCTCTCCAGGTTGCCGAGATCGATCCGGTGGAACGGTTCCAGGGAGAGCTGGACGGCGGGGGCGGGTGCGCCGTCGGGGACCTGGGCGGAGGCCAGCTTCCCGCCATATAGACACAGTATTAATGTAACTATAATAATATTTTTTAACATCATGAATCCTCCAAAATAAAACCCAAATGAGATGGTTCCGGTTATTTGATGAAAGTTGATTCAGGTTGTTACATTTCATTGGCCGTATTGATCCGGTCCAACCGCAACGCTTGACTCAAAAGTGAGGCATATTGGTGAAGGCCATATCTTTTTTCTGCGTCATCAGCGCCTCCGCCTCCTCTGCGTATCATTTTTAATCTTAAAAGAACCGACAAACTGGGGAAATGAAGCCCTATTCGACAACCTTATTGAATAAACCTGATTATCGGCCAGTCTCAGCCTGAAAGGGCGTTGTAGAAAAGCACTATTAGTAGATTTGATGAAGGTTTGGTGGATCTTCGTATTCCCGGGAAGCGGGATGGCCGGCCTCGAGGTAGACGTAGGCGGCGAACTGGGGAAACTTCGCGCCCAGGGCGTCCAGGGCGTCATGCAGTTCCCAGGGCAGCGGGTCCAGGGTGGCCGTGGGCAGCGGCTTGAGGTAGAACGGCGCCTCGTCCCGGATGGCCAGGCCGGCCGCGGCCACGTGGGTCCGCAGCAGCGGCAGGTCGTACACCCGGTGGTGGCCGAAGGCGAGGTCGGTCGCCGCCAGCTGGTGGATCCCGTCGATGAGGCCCAGCTGGACCCCCAGCCACCGGTGCAGGGATCCGGCCAGGGGCACGGAGATGTGCATCCGCCCCGCCGGGGCGAGGGCCAGCCTCAGGGCGGCCAGGACCGGGGCGGGCTCAGGCAGGTGCTCGAGGATGTTGAACAGGACGATGTGGTCGAACCGGGCGGGGGGGAGGCGGGCACGCTCCACCAGGGAGCAGATGAACTCCGGCAAGGTCAGGCCCCGCGCCTGGAGCCGCCCCTGGACCCTCTGGAGGGTGTCCGGCTCGGCGTCCAGGCAGGTGAGCCGCCCCGGCCGGTCCTGGACGAAGGCCTCGGTGAGCATCAGGGTGAGGTCCCCCGACCCCAGCCCCACCTCCAGGATCCGCCCGGGCGCGGGGCCCCGGAGCATGCGCCGGTGCAGGGCCCGGATCCGGATCCGGGTTTCGGCGAGGCCCTGGTCCCGGGCGTAGTCGTGGCCGTTCCATGGCGTCGTCGGGGGCATGGCCATGTCAGAACCTTATGACCAGCCGCCCCGGGGTCCCGGTGCGCAGGCTGCAGATGGCATCGTTGATCCGCTCCAGGGGAACCTCGCCGCTGACCAGCTCCTTCAGCTTGAGCCGGCCCTGGGCGTGGAGGGCCAGGTAGGCGGGGATGTCCTGGTCGGGGGCGGTGCCGCCGCCGTGGGAGCCGGTGATGGTGCGCCCGCCGTGGAGGGGGCCGGGGTCCACCTGGATCCGGGCGCCGGCGGGGGGCACCCCCGCCAGCAGCACCGTGCCCGGGGCGGAGGCGGACTCCACCGCGGCCTCGATGGCCCCCGGATGGCCCACCGCCACCACCACGGACCGGGCGCCCAGCCCGCCGGTGAGCTCCCGGATGGCCTGGACCGGGTTGGTGGTCCTGGAATCCACCAGGTGGGTGGCGCCCAGGGCCCGGGCCAGGGCCAGGCTGCGCGGGTTGGGGTCCACGGCGATGATGGGCCGGGCACAGGCCAGGGCCGCCCCCTGGACCGCGTTGAGGCCCACGCCGCCGCAGCCGAACACCGCCAGGGAGGTGCCGGGGCGGTGCCGCAGCTCCTTCAGCACCGCGCCGACCCCGGTGGTGACGGCGCAGCCCAGGAGGCAGGCCTGGGCCAGGTCGGTGCCGTCCGGGACCGGGGTGACCCGGTTCTCCGGCACCACGGCGTACTCGTTGAAGGTGGTGACCCAGCCGGCCTGGATCCGGCGTCCGTCCTGGCGGTAGACGGGCGTGGCGGCATCCAGCCCGCTGCCCTTGAGCCAGTGCAGCACCACCGCGTCCCCGGGCCGCACCTTGCGCACCCCGGGGCCGGTCGCCGTCACGATGCCGCTGCCCTCGTGCCCCAGCAGGTGCGGCAGGAACGGGTCCGGGCCACGGGCGCCGTCGATCTCCTCCAGCTGCTTGCCGCAGATGCCGCTGTAGCGCACCTGGACCAGGACCTGGCCGCGCTCCAGGGGCCCGTCCCAGGTGACCGTCCCGAGGACCAGCGGCTGGCGGCTGGCCTCCAGCACCGCGGCCCGGAAGGTCAGGGGGAAGGGACTGCCGTCGGGGATCGTCCTCACATCGTCCCCCCGTCCACCGGCAGCACCGCCCCGGTGGCGAAGCCGGCGTGCGGGGAGGCCATGAACATCAGGAAGGGGGTGATCTCCCCGGGGCTGCCCAGCCTGCCGATGGCCTGGTGGTGCCGGAGGAAGTCGGCCAGCAGGCCCGGATTGGCGCCGCGGATCCGCTCCCAGTGGCCGCCCTCGGCCTCGAAGGCGCCGGGCATGACCGCGGAGATCACCACGCCCCGGGCGGCGAAGGTCCGGCCCACGCCCTTGGTGTAGGCGTTCAGGTAGGCCTTGGCCGCGGCGTAGGGGGTGGAGCCGCGCACCGATTCGGCGGAGATGGAGGAGACGTGGACGATCCGGCCATAGCCCCGCTCGGCCATGCCCGGGATGACCAGGTTGTTGAGCTCGATGGCGATGCCCACGTTGAACCGCCACACCCGGGCCCAGGCCTCGGCCGGGGAGAGGGGGTCCTTCTGCTCCAGGGTGCCGCCCAGGTTGTGCAGGACGATGTCGAAGGCGCCGCCGGGCGCCAGGGCCGCCAGCGCCCGGGCCGGGGCGCCGGGCTCCAGGAGGTCCAGCGCCAGCGCGGCGTGCCCCGCCGGCGTCCCGCCCATGGCCTCCAGCAGGGAGTCCAGCCGCCCCTCGTTGCGGGACACCGCCGCCACCCGGCAGCCTTCCCGGGCGAAGTCCAGGGCGGCGGCGCGCCCCAGGCCCCGGCCCGCCCCGGTGATGAGCACCCGCATGCCCTTGATTCCCAGTTCCATGGTGCGCTCCTCCTACTTGACGCAGACCGCCAGCAGGTAGTGGGCCATGTTGGCGAAGCCGGTGTGCACCAGCTCGTCGTTCATGGAGAACGGCAGCACGTGCCGGAAGTGGCGTTCCAGGGTCGTGTTGAAGCGGTCGGGGTCGAACAGGTTGATGTGGCCCACCCGGCTCCGTTCCGAGGCGTAGGCGCCGGCGTGCAGGCTGGGCGTGCCCCACACCGCCAGGGCGCCGGGGACCAGGGCCCCGCTGGCGTGGGCCAGGAAGTCCTCCTGGTCCACGCCGTGCACATGCTCGATGACGTCGATGCACACCAGTCCGTCGTAGGGCCCGCCCGGCGGGTCCTGGGTCACCAGGTCCGCCGTCTCCACCCGCAGCCGCCCGGGGTCCTGGACCCGGGGCAGGACGTGGGCCCGGACATAGGCCACCTGGGCCTCGTCGAAGTCCAGGGCGGTGAACCGGGCCGGGGTCTCGGCCAGGAACATCAGGGCGCCCAGGCCCTCGCCGCAGCCGGGCTCCACCACCGAGGCGCAGCGCCGCAGCATCCGGGCCGCGAACTTGTAGCGGGACAGCACGAAGGCCAGGTGCTTGGGGTCCTGGACCAGGGACTGGGCGTTGATGGGGCCCAGCCAGAAGCCTTCCTTCCGGTTGAGCTCCCGCACCTGGTCCCAGGATTGTCGGGTGAGGGTCATGGGGAACTCCTTAAGCCGGCCGAGGGCCGGGACAGGGCCAGGCAGCGTCCGGCCACCCCCTCGGGCGTGAGCCCGAAGTGGGCCATGAGGCTGGCCTGGGAACCGTAGCGGGAGGGGAAGGCGTCGGGGAGGCCCAGCCGGAGGAACCGTTTCGGGGCGGTCCAGCCGGCCTCGGCCAGCACCTCGGCCACGGCGCTGCCCAGGCCGCCGGTGCGCACGTGCTCCTCCAGGGTGACCACCGCCGGGCAGGGCGCCATGGCCGCCAGGAGCCCCTCCGCGTCCAGGGGCTTGAGGGTGGGCACGTGCAGCACGCCGGTGCGCAGGCCCTCGGCGTCCAGCAGCGCCGCCGCGTCCAGGGCCACCTTCCCGGTGGTGCCGGTGGTGACCAGCAGCAGGTCCCGGCCCGGCTTCAGGGGGAACAGCCTGCCGATGCGGAACGGCTGCCCCGGGTCGGTGATGACCGGGTCGCCGCCCTTGCCCAGGCGCAGGTAGATGGGCCCCGGGTGGTCGAGGGTGAGCGGCATGAGCCGCGCCATCTCGGTGGCGTCCGCCGGGGCCAGCACGGTCATGCCGGGCAGGGCGCGCAGGATGGCCAGGTCCTCGATGGCCTCGTGGGTGGGGCCCAGGGGCGCGTACACCACCCCGCCGCCGCTGGCGATGAGCCGGACCTTGGCCTGGTGCAGGCACAGGTCCAGGACGATCTGCTCGAAGCAGCGCCGGGTGAGGAAGGTGGCGATGGTGTTCAGGTAGACGATCTTCCCCTCCAGGGCCAGGCCCGCGGCCATGCCCACCAGGTGGGCCTCGCTGATGCCTTCCATGAAGAACCGCTCCGGCCACTCGGCCTTGAAGCCGTCCATGACCCCGGCCCCCAGGTCGGAACCCATGAACACCACCCGGGGGTCCCGGCGGGCCAGCTCCAGCACCATGTCCAGCGCCATCTTGCGCATCAGTCCAGCTCCCGGAACAGCGCCGCCAGCTCCGCCTCGGTGACCCGGCCCCTGTGGTGCCAGGCGGCGTTCCCTTCCAGGAAGGGGATGCCCTTGCCCTTGACGGTGTGACAGACCAGGATCCCCGGCCGGCCCGGGGCGAAGGGCAGCCCGGCCAGGGCCCCGCCCAGGGCCGCCACGTCGTGGCCGTCGGCCTCCCGCACGGCGAAGCCGAAGGCCCGCCACTTGTCCGCCAGGGGCTCCAGCTCCAGCACCTCGGAGGTGCCGGCGTAGGACTGCATGCGGTTGTAGTCCAGGAGCACGGTGAGGTTGTCCAGCCGGTGCTGGGCCGCCGACAGGGCCGCCTCCCACAGGGAGCCCTCGTCGCACGCCCCGTCGCTGTCCAGCACGAACACCCGGGCCGGGTTGCGGTCCATGCGCAGGGCGGCGGCCATGCCCACGCCGATGGACAGGCCGTGGCCCAGGCTGCCGGTGGAGGCCTCCACCCCGGGCACCTTGCCGAACTCCGGGTGCCCGCCCAGGCTGCCGCCGTCCTGGCAGAACGTCCACAGCTCGGCCTCCGGGAAGAAGCCCTTGTCGGCCAGGATGGCGTACAGGGCCAGGCAGCCGTGGCCCTTGGACAGGATCATCCGGTCCCGGGCCGGCCAGCGCGGCCGGGCCGGATCGAATTCCAGCACCTGGTCGTACAGCACCCGCAGGATCTCCACCAGGGACAGGGCGGAGCCCAGGTGGCCCCGCCCGCCCGCGGCGAAGGTGCGCAGGATCTGCCGCCGCAGCGCCCGGGAGCGCCCGTCCAGGGGCGGGGAGGCCGCGCGGCCGGGGTCAGAGGCAGGCGTGGTCATGGGGATCCATAACATGGCGGAGATGGCGGCGGGCCTTGGCCAGCTGGCGGGCCCGGCGCGCCTCCGGGCCGCCCTCGGCCAGGGCGAAGCGGCGCCGGTCCAGGGCGTCCGGGAGGAACTCGTTGAGCAGGATCAGGCACCACTTGATGCCGAACAGGGGGTAGGCCAGCCGCGTCCGCCGGCCCAGGCGGCCGTCGTCCCCCAGCGCCGCCAGGGCGCCCCGGGCGAAGCGCGCGCGCAGGGCCCGGGACAGGTCCTGGGCCGGGTGCTGGAGCAGGTCGGCCACCAGCTTGGCCGGGTCGTCCCAGCCGAAGTACTCGAAATCCAGGAACACCAGGCTGCCGTTGCGCTTCAGGGCGTTGTGGCAGCCGAAATCCGAGGGGCTCAGGGTGCGGGCGTCCGGCGGCAGCTCCGCCGCGAAGGCGGTGCCGCCCTGGCGGCAGCGCTCCCGGCACCGGGCCAGGGATGCGCTCCAGGCCGGCGCCAGTTCCTGCGCCAGGAAGGTCCCCAGGTCCGGGTCCGGCTGGGCCAGCAGGCGGTCGAACCGGAGCTGGATGCCGGCCGCGGCGGCCTGGAGGGAGAAGCAGGCCTCGGAAGCGTCCGGCAGGTCCCGGGCCCCGGCCCGGGCGCCGAGCCGCCGCAGCGCCCCCAGGAAGGCGCAGGCCTGGTCCAGGTCCTCCGGGGCGGGCTCCGGGATCCGCTCGCCCTGGATGAACTCGTAGAGGCCCAGGGCGGCTTCGGGGTCCGCCGCCACCGGCCGGGGGACGCAGTCGAGGCCCTGGGCCCGGAGCCAGGCCAGGCTGCGGAACTCCACCCCCAGCCGGTCCCGGGGGTCCCCGGGATGGCGGAAGTAGGCCTTGAGGGCGTAGCTGCGGCCGTCCCGGAGGGTGGCCCGGTAGACCCGGCTGTTGCGCCCGCCGCCCAGGAACGCCAGCGGCTCCAGGTCCCCGGGGGCGCAGCCGGCGAGCCGCGCCACCCGTTCCGGGCCGGGCGGGGCCGTCCCGAACAGCCGCTCGGCCAGCTGCGGGAAGGAACCCGCCAGCACCAGGCCCTCCGGGGCGGCCTCCGTCCCCGCTGCCGCCATCGGAGCGTAGAGGATGCGCTCGACCCCGGCCGGGAAGTCCGGCTCCCGGAAGGTCTCCTCCAGGTCATCCACGAAGTGGGTGCAGCCCCAGGCGCGGATGAGGGCGACCTTGTCCCGGCGCGTTTCGGCGAAACGCACGTGCTCCGGGCCGAGTCCGGTGTCCGGGGCGAACAGGCCGTGGCGGCCCATCCAGTCCAGGGCCGCGGTCCGGAGGTCGGTGCCGGTGGGGTCGAACCCGGACCGGCGGGTCTTGTGGCTGATCACCCGCACCGCCGCCCCTTCCGCCCGGCAGCGCCGGAGGAAGTCCAGGGCGCCCGGGGCGGCGGGGGCTTCCATGATCCGCGGGCCGTAGGCCTGGCCCTGGAGCCGCTGCCAGGACCGGTCGCCGTCCGGGGCACGGCGGGCCATGGCCCGGATCGCCTTCTGCGCCGGGGCTTCGCCCTCCAGCCCCCGCCACAGGCCGGCCTCCCGGGCCAGGCGGCGGAACAGGCCGTCGTAGCAGATGAGGGTGTTGTCCAGGTCCAGCCCGATGCGCATCACGTGAACCGCACCGACTGCATGAGCCGGATGTTGGAGTAGCGCGGGTCGGTGAGCGGCTCCGGGACCCGGCCGTACAGGAAGGCCGAGCACAGCTCCCGCACCGCCTCCCGGATCCCGTGCCGGGGCGCGAAGCCCAGCTCCCGCCGGATCCGTTCCGAGGAGATGTGGTAGGAGCGGCGGTCCTCGCTGGGGGTGGTGCGGATGGCCACCTGGGGGCCCACCTCGGCCCGGACCATGTCCGCCAGGTCGGCCACCCGGTGATTCTGGTAGCCGGCGTTGTAGATCCGGCCGTCGATGGCCGCGTCCGGCCATTCCAGCGCCCGCAGGTAGAGCTCGGTCATGTCCCGGATGTGCAGGCTGGGCCGCATCTGCTCGCCGCCGAACACCTGGATCGCGCCCAGGTACTGGGCGTGGGCGGTCATGAGGTTGACCGTGAGGTCCAGGCGCAGCCGGGGCGAGTAGCCGCACACCGTGGCCGGGCGGAGCACCAGGGCGGCGAAGCCCGGCTCCCGTTTGCGCAGCAGCACCTCCTCGCACAGCGCCTTGTACTTCGAGTAGTCGGTGAGGGGCTCCAGGGCCAGGTCCTCGGTGACGTCGGCCTCGGCCTTGACCCCGTAGACGCTGGAGGAGGAGGCGTAGACGAAGCGCCGCACGCCGCTGTCCCGGGCCAGGTCCACCAGGCCGGGGAAGGCGTCGAAGTTGATGCTCCGGCCCAGCTGCGGGTCCAGTTCGAAGCTGGGGTCGTTGGAGATGCAGGCCAGGTGGATCACCGCCGTGCACCCGGGCAGGATCCGCCCCAGCAGCGCCCGGTCGCGGATGTCGCCCCGCACCTGCTCCAGGCCGGGGTGGTCCTTGACTCCGTCCAGGACCTGGGCCCCGTACAGGAACAGGTCCAGGACCCGCACCCGGTGCCCCGCGGCCAGCAGCCGGGGCACCAGCGCCGAGCCCACGTAGCCGGCGCCGCCGGTGACCAGGACCGTGGAGCCCGCCGCGGCGGTCATGGCGCGCTCCCGGACACCTGCTCCAGCACCAGGTCGGTGAGGTGGTGGAGGAGCACCCCGTGGCCCGACTCCACCGGCCCGTATTCGCAGGACGCCAGGTGGAAGTTCAGGTCGCCCAGGGCGCGCAGGGGGTTGTCCGCCCGGAACCCGGAGAAGGTCAGGATCCGGGTGCGCCGCGCCCGGGCCCGGGCGCAGGCGTGGAGGATGTTGGGCGAGCGCCCGGAGGAGCTGATGGCCACCAGCAGATCGCCCGGGTCGGCCCAGAGGTCCACCTGGTTAGCGAAGGCCTGGTCGTAGCCGTGGTCGTTGGCCTGGGCGGTGAGCATGGCCGGCTCGGTGAACACCAGCGCCCGCACCCCGAGCCCCGAGCACAGGTCGGTCTGCAGGTGGCTGGACAGGGTCGCGCTGCCGCCGTTGCCCACCACCATGACCTTGCGCCCGGCGCGGCGGATGTCCAGGATGGCGGCCCGGGCCAGGCCGAACGCCGCGTCCTGGTCCAGGCTCCGGCCCTGGCGGTCGGTGGCCGCGGCGCTGCCCAGCAGGCGGACCAGATGGCCGGCCCAGCCGGGGGCGAGGGCGGGGGATGGGGCGGGCATGGTCAACCCAGGAGCGCGAGCACATGCTCGGCGAGCCGGTCCCGGTCCAGGGGATGGTGGTGGCCCACGGTGGCCACCGCCTGGGCGCCCACCACATTGCCCAGGAAGCCCAGCACCTCCGCCGGCGCGCCCTGGGCCACGCACAGGGCGGCGGCGGACAGCACCGCGTCGCCGGCGCCGACCCGGTCCAGGATCCGCTCGGAGAGCACCGGGGAGGCCTGGATGCCCGAGCGGCGGTCGTAGACCACGTTGCCCTGGCTGCCCCGGGTGACCAGCATGGTGCGGCAGTCCAGGCGCTCCGCCACCTCCCGGAGGATGGGGCCCACCTCCCCCTGGCGGCAGCGCACCTCCAGCCGCAGCTCCTTCTCGGACAGGCTGGCGAAATCGGCCCGGGGGTACTTGGAGACGGTGTTGAAGCCGTGGTTGTCGGCGTTGGCCTGGGTGTTCACCGCCAGGAACCGGGCCCCGGCGCAGAGCCGTTGCACCGCCTCGGGCACCAGCATGCCGTGGCCGTAGTCGGTGACGATCACCACGTCGTACCGGGGCAGCAGCGCCCGCAGCTGCCGGCAGAGCGCCCCCGCCACCGGGCTGTCCTCCTCCATGTGCTTGAGGTAGTAGACCTCGAACAGCTTCTGCAGCGGGTAGCTCTCCAGGTAGCGGCGCTTGACGATGGTGGGCGCATCCTCCTGGTAGAGGAACACCGGCTCCACGGACGGGTTCAGGTGCGCCCGGACGAAGCCCTCGGTGGGGTCGGGCCGGCCGCCCTGGCTGCCCAGCACCGTGAGCACCGCCACCCGGTCGCAGAAGGCCGCCACGTGGTTGGCCACCGCCAGGGCGCCGCCGGCGAAGGTCTCGGCGTGCAGGTAGCGGGTGGCGAGGATCGGCTCCTTGCCGGACTTGCCCATGGTCTCGCAGTAGTGGTACTGGTCGATGATGGCCTCGCCCACCACCAGCACCCGCAGGTCCCGGGCCCGGTCCAGCCAGCCCAGCACCGAGCCGGCGGAGTGGCGCCGGGCGAACGCCTCCAGGTAGCCGGAGACCTCGGGCGAGAAGGCCAGCAGGGGGTTGCCGACGGGATTGGATACGGTCATGCGCTGCCCTCCTTGCCCAGGATCCGGAACCAGTCCCGGGTGGCTTCCAGCACCGCCGGCGGTTCCCACACCGGGGCCTGGCGCCAGAGCTCGATGTGCTCCAGCATGCGCGCCACCCCCTCCGGGAAGGGCACCCGCGGCTCCCAGCCCAGGGCCGCGCGGATGCGGCGGGTGTCGGCGAAGGTGCAGTCCGGTTCCCCGGGCCGCCTGGGCAGGTGCACCGCCGGGCCGCCCAGCAGGTCCACCAGGGCGTTGATGCTGTAGGTGCCCCCCGATCCCACGTTGAAGCACTCCCCCGCCCGGTCCGAGCGGGCGGCCAGGACCATGGCCTCCACCACGTCGGTCACGTAGGTGAAGTCCCGGGTCTGGCGCCCGTCGCCCACCACCGTGAACGGCTTGCCCGCCAGCTTCTGGGCCAGGAACACCCCGAACACCGCCCCGTAGGCGCCGGAGGTGCGCGAGCGGGGGCCGTAGACGTTGAACAGGCGCAGGGACAGCACCGGCAGGCGGTAGATCCGGTGCCAGGCCAGCAGGATCTCCTCGCCCAGGTGCTTGGTGAGGGCGTAGGGGAACATGGGCCGGGGCGGGGCGGTCTCCGGGGTGGGAACGCGGTCCGGCAGGCCGTAGCGGGTGGAGGAGGCGGCGTAGACCACCCGGGCCACCCCGGCCAGCCGGGCCGCCTCGGCCACCCCCTGGGTGCCGTCCACGTTGGCGGCGTGATAGGCCAGGGGTTCGCGGATGGAGGGCACGATGTCCGCCAGGCCCGCCAGATGGAACACCCAGTCCACCCCGTCCATGAGCGGGCGCAGCCGGGGGAAGTCGGCCACGTCCGCCGCCGCCACCTCCAGGGCCGGGTGGTCCAGGCAGCCGGCCAGGTTGTCCCGGCGGCCGGTGGCGAAGTTGTCCACCACCCGCACCCGGTGGCCGTCCCGCAGCAGGCGTTCCACCAGGTGGCTTCCGATGAAGCCGGCCCCGCCGGTAACCAGAGCTTGAAGTGACATGGGAACCTACTATGGTGGACGGTGCTTGCGCCGCCGCCGGGGTGAGTCTGGCAGGAACCGGGCGGCGGAGGGTTGAAATAATCTCCCTAACTTATTAATAATATACGACTTATCCTTACAGAAGCCGATGCCCGCCCCGCCGCAGCCGTGTCCCCCATGATCAGTACCTGCAGATGCCTGGTTTGCGGAACCAGGCGGCTGGAGCGCACGGCTGGAGAGATTGCGCCGTTCATCGCCCACCGGTGCCGGATCCCGGCGGCCACCCGGATCCACCGGGTCTGGTGCCCCCGTTGCGACCTGCTGTTCTTCGACCAGCGCCTGGACCCGGCGGAAGCGCGCCGGCTGTACCGGGGCTACCGGGACGAGGCCTACGTGCGCGAGCGCACCCGGTTCGAGCCGGACTACGCCGAGCGCCACCCCGGGTGCGTGGACGTGGACCACGCGGTCCAGCGCAACCGCATCCACTGCCTGCGGGAGGCCTGGGCCGCCCTGGGGCTGCCGCCGGGCCGGATCCTGGACTTCGGCGGGGGCGACGGGTGGCTGTCCCGCTCGGCCTTTCCCCGGGGCGACATCGTGGTGTTCGACCTGGCGGACGGCGCCGCCGCCCCGGACCCGGGCGGGTTCGACCTGGTGCTCTGCGCCCACGTGCTGGAGCACGTGTCCTTCCCCGTCCCTTTCCTGCGCCGCCTGAAGCGCTTCCTGCGGCCCCGGGGGGTGCTCTACCTGGAGGTCCCGGGCCCGGGCGCGCGGCCGCCGGGCGCCAGCGTCTTCGACTACATGGGGCGCAGCATGCACGAGCACGTGTCCTTCTTCTCCGGCCGGGCCGTGCTGCGCCTGCTGCACCGGTGCGGGCTGGAGTCCGTGCAGGCCGTCACCGCCCGGGAGGCGACCCAGGTGTTCGCCCGGCGCTCCGCCTTTCCTGCCCAGCCGCTCCTGGCGGAGCGGGCGCACCCGGAACGGCTGCCGCCCCCGGTGCGCGGCCCCGGGGGCCTGGACAGTACCTAGGAGTTGCCATGGCGAATCCGCTGCTTTCCATCTGCATCCCCACCCACGACCGGGCCGACTGGCTCGACCGCTGCCTGGACTCCTGCCTGCCCCAGGTGGAGGCCCTGCCCGAAGGCCTGGCGGAAGTGGTGGTCTCGGACAACGCCAGTGCGGACCGGACCGCGGAACTGCTGGCCGGGCGCGCCGCCCGGCACCCCGCGCTGCGGGTGCACCGCAACGCCGTGGACAACTGCTCGGCCAACTTCGACACCGTCCTGCAGTGCGCCCGGGGCCGCTACGGGTGGCTGCTGGGGGACGACGACGCCCTGCTGCCCGGGGCGGTGGCGCGGGTCCTGGACCTGATCCGGACCGAGCCCCGGGACTTCTACCTGCCCCACGTGGTCCTGGATTCCGGGGACCCGGCGGTGCGGCCCATGGCCTGGTTCCGGGAGCTGCCCCGCCTGGACTGGAACCTGGCCGACCCGGCCGAGCTGCGGGAATACATGGAGCACGGCTGTTCGGCCTCGGCGGTGTTCAGCTTCATCAGCGTGCTGATCTTCCTGCGCGAGCCCTGGCTGGAGGCGGCGGCGGCGCGGCCCCCGGCCTTCGCCGGCGGCCCCTGGCCCCAGGTGGCCACCGGCCTGGAGTACGTGAAGCGGCACGGGCGGCTGCGGGTCATCCCCGAGCCCCTGGTGAACTACCACTGCAGCACCGGAGCCTGGGGCGAGCCGCCCTGGGACCGCGCCATGCTGGACCTCCGCGGCCTGCTCCAGGTGGCCGACGCCTTCTTTTCCCGCGACCCGGCCCTGTTCCGCGCCTTCATGGGCAACCTGCGCCGGAACCACGGGGACGGGTGGATCCTCCACCACCGCACCAGCGCCCCCAGCGCCGCCGCCTGGGCGGAGTCCAGGGCCCTGCTCCTGAGGGCCGGCTTCGATCCGGTGCAGGTCGCCGCCGCGGACCTGGGCGGCGACCTGCTGCGCCAGGGCAACGCCCCGGGCCCGGGGCTGGACCCGGAGAGCCTGGCCCTGGCCGACCTGGGCTTCGTCGCCCGGGGTTCCCGGCGGACCCTGGTGCTGGCGGGCCCGGACCCGGAACCGCTGGAGGGGCTGCTGGACGCGCTGCGCGGCACCCGGGCGGAGCTGCGGGTGCTGGTGGCGGAGGCGCCGGGGCCGTGGATGGCCCCGGCGGCGGCCGGCACCCGCCAGGCCGTGGACCTGGCCCGGTTCGGTGCGGACCCCGGCTACCGGCGCGCGCTCTGCGCGGGGATCCGGTCCTTCGCCCCGGACCTGGTGGTGAACCTGGATCCCGGGCGGGACCCGGGCTGGGACCTGATGGCGTCCGAGGCCGGCGCCGCGGCCGCCGTCGCCTGCCGGGCTCCGGGCCGGGCCTGGGAGGCCACGCGGCCCGGCGGTCCCTACACGCGGCTGCTCCCGCCCGGTCCGGCCTCGGCGCTGGTGGAGGTGCTCGGCCTGGTCAGGACGGCTGGTGGATTTTGATGGCCAGCACCCCGGGCTGGGCCTTCAGCAGGGCGATCAGCGCCAGGGTGCCGAGCTTGTTGGGGAACTGCAGGTCGAACGCGACATTGGCGTTGGCGCTGTCCGGGGGCTGCTCGAAATCGAAGTCGGACGCCACGGCCCCGGCCCGTTCCAGGGCCTGGACCAGGGTGGGGATATGGCCGGGATCGTCCGCCATGAGCAGCACCACCCGCCGGTGTTCCATGCCGTCCCGCTTGCCTTCGAGCAGCCGGAACAGGGTGAGGGCGGCCAGGCCCAGCAGGGTGGCCGCCAGCGCCAGCGAGTACATCCCCGCCCCGGCGCACAGGCCGATGGCGGCCACCAGCCAGAGTCCCGCGGCGGTGGTCAGGCCCTGGACCGTGAGCCCGGTCTTGAGGATGGCGCCGCCGGCCAGGAAGCCGATGCCGGTGACCACCGAGGCGGCGATCCGGGACGGGTCGACCGTGGTGTTGGCGGCGCCCTGGTAGTTCTGGAAGAAGGCGAAATGGGCCGAGACCACCATGAAGGTGGCCGAGGCCAGGGCGACCAGGAAGTGGGTGCGCAGCCCGGCCTGCCGGCCGTGGCGGTCCCGCTCGATGCCGATGGTGCCGCCGAGGACGGCCCCGAAGGCGATCCGGAGGATCATTTCGATGTGGCTGATGCCCATGGCCGATCCGATCAGAGCCTGGGTCCATGGTAGCGGGGACGCCTGGGCCCGCTCGGGCCAAAGCAGGATTCTTTCGCTGCCGGTCCTGCAAACGCTCGGGTGGCCCAAGGCGCAGGATCACCGCATCGGGTCGGTCTGGTTGCGGACACCCTGACCGAGGACAAGTCAGGATCGTCATCCCGGAATGATCCGAAGCTGGCCGGGCCATTTGCCGTGGCGTTCACGGCCTCATTTCTTTAGCTCCCCGGTCCCGCTCCGCCGCCAGGTCCAGCCCCAGCCGCCGCGCCGTGGCGTACAGCGCCGGCCGCGCCAGCCCCAGCTCCCGGGCCGCCTCGGCCACCTGGAACCCGCAGCGCCGCAGGGTCTCCACCAGCAGCCGGCGCTGGAACTCCCGGGTGGCCTCCAGCCAGCCCCGCTGGGGCGCCGGCGCCTGCCGCAGCTCGGGGAAATGCCCGGCCTCCAGGGGGCCCTCGCCGCAGCGCAGCATGGCCCGCTCGATGGCGTGCAGCAGCTGGCGGAAGTTGCCGGGCCAGGGCAGCCGGGCCAGGGCCTGGGCCAGCCCGGCCTGGACCGGCGGGGCCGGATGCCCGGATTCCTCGGCCACCCGCGCCACCAGGCGCGGCACCAGGTACGGGAACTCGTGCCGCCGCTCGGCCAGCCCGGGCAGGGTGAGCACCGCCCCCTGCAGCCGGTACAGCAGATCCTGGCGGAACGCCCCGGCCGCGGCCAGGGCGTCCAGCGGCCGGTGGCTGGCCGCCAGGAAGCGCACGTCCACCCGCTGGCTGCGCTCGGCGCCCACCCGCTTCACCTCCCGCTCCTGCAGCACCCGCAGGAACATGGACTGCAGCCGCGGGGAGAGGTCGGCCACCTCGTCCAGGAACAGGGTCCCGCCCTGGGCGCTCTCGACGGCCCCCTTGCGGTCGCGCAGGGCGCCGGTGTAGGCGCCCTTCACGTGTCCGAAGAGCTCCGACTCCATCAGCGACTCGGCGAAGGCCGAGCAGTTCACCGGCACCAGCGGCCCGCCGCGCCCGGACAGGCGGTGCAGCTCCCGGGCCGCCAGCTCCTTGCCGCTGCCCGAGGGACCGCACAGCAGGACCGGCAGGCGGGAACCGGCCACCCGGGCCAGCTCCTGCAGCACCGAAGCCATGGGCTCGCTGCCGTCGGTGGGGATCCCCTGGGGAGGCTGGAACGCTGTCACCCCCCCAAGGTGGACGCGCCGCCCTTGGGCCGCAAGGGGAATCTACCGGGCATCCATGTAGGGCGTGGTGATGGTCTTCTCGTTGGTGATGGCCAGAGGGTAGATGCCGTAGAGGTCCACGATGCGGGTGTACTTGATGGAGACCGTGCAGACCCCGCTCTTCCGCTCCCCGCCGGAGGTGACGTCCAGGGCGCCCGGGGCCAGGGCCTCGGGGATGTCCAGTTCCTTGGCCTTGTTCTGCAGCTCCGCCAGCAGGGTCTCGGGCGGGGTGATCCCCGCCTGGACCGCCAGTTCCCCGGCGAAGTTCTTCAGTTCGTTGTCGGTGTAGAGGACGGGCACCGCCTTGTAGGCGGTGCCCAGGGCCGCCGCCAGCACCAGGAGGCTGAGGATGCAGCCGATCTTGCCTTCGCCCCGCTGGGCGGCACGGCTGGAGGATGGGTGCGTCATGGGAACCTTTCGGGGATCAGGGGTTGAGGTCTTTGAGCGCCTGGCGGGCCAGGGGCGCCACCAGCGGGCCATCCGGTCCGAACAGGGTGGCCTGGGGGTATTTCAGGGCCTGGTTGAAGGCCTGCACCGTCTCCGGGACGAAGCTGTCGCCCATGTGCAGGAGGCAGACGCCCGTGTAGTAGTCCAGGGTGCCCTGGCTGACTCCCTGGACGCTGGTGGTGCGGGCGTCCCGCAGCAGTTCCAGGGCCTTGTCGTATTCCCGGAAGTGGATCAGGGCCAGGGCCTGCTGCAGCCGGAACAGACCGGCCTCGTCCCCCTGGGCGCCCAGGTAGCGCAGCCGCAGGTCGGAAAGCACGAAGGGGTAGCACAGCCCGGCGGAATTCACCGGCAGTTCCACGGGCTGGGCGGTCACCGCCAGGGTGAGGTCCGCCGCGCCCTGGTTGACGGTCAGCTTGTCCGCCCCGGCGGCGGACGCGTCGGCCATGGCCCGGCGCACCTCGGCCACGGTGGTCACCGGCTTGCCGTTCACCTGCAGGATCGGCAGGTTCGGCTTCACGCCCGCCTTCAGGGCGGCGGCGTCCGCCTGGAGCACCCAGGGGCCGCCAGGCGCCAGGTCGACCAGGGTGAGCCCGGCCCAGGGCTCGGCCAGGGCGAGGGGGGCTTCGAGCTTCGCCACCAGCTGGCCCAGGGGGTCGCTCTCCAGGGGCAGCACCACCGTGCGCTCTTCCTCCCCGGTGAGGGTGGCCAGGGTCAGCTCCACCTGGTGGACCGGGTGGCCCGGGACCACCTTGGCCCACAGCACCAGTTCGGATTCATGGGAAGCCCGGAGCCGGGCCAGGCACTGGGCCGGCGTCTCCCCCGCCGGGGCGGCGAGGAAGGCCACCTGGGTGAGCCGGGAGCCCAGGCTGGCCAGCAGGCCGTTGATCCGCTCCTGGCCGGCGAAATCCTCGGCGGCCTCGAAACCGGCATAGGTGAGCCTCGGCTTGGGCCGGACCGCCAGGGTGGTGGTCTTGCCCTCGGCCAGGTCGACCCGCTGGCTGAAGGCGCCGGCCGGGAAGCGCACCTGGAGGTCGTAGGCCTGGGCGCAGACCGCCAGGTCGGTGACCGGGACCGGGCCGTAGCTCTGGCCGGAAAGGAACAGTTCCCCGCCGGGAACGCTGGTGAGCACGGTCAGGGTGGACCGGGACGGCACCAGCTTCACCGGTTCCAGGGCATGGTCGGCGAACGGGGTGGTGAACGGCTCGCCGATCTCCAGGAGGCTGTCCCGGTAGCAGGGCAGCTTGAAGGTGACCAGGTGCTTGCCGGCGGCGAGCCCGGTGAGGGTGAACCCGGCCGAGATCTGGTCGGTCCTCACCCCGAGCTTGTCCGCGTAGGGCGCCAGGTCCGGGCCGGCCTGGCCCCGGGTGGTGCCCTGGCTCTGGCCGTCCAGCACCACTTCGGCCCCGGCCGGGGTGCTGTACAGGGTGATCACCGAGGAGGTGCGCACCAGCTTCAGCGGCAGCGGACGATCCTCCTTGAGGGCCAGGTCCACCTGCTGTTCCAGGGTCGCGTAGCCCAGCTTGGCGTAGCTGAAGCTGTGCGGTCCCGGCGGCAGGTAGCGGGATCCGCCGCTGGGCGGCCCGCCGGACGGCGCCTTGCCGTCCACGGTCAGAGTCCCGCCCGGGGGGTCCAGGCTGAGCCTGACCCGGCCGAACCGGGCCGCGCGCAGCCCGTCGAAGGCCGTCTGCAGCCGGGCATTGGTGATGTTGCGGTCGATCTCGAAATCCGGGTTCAGGCCCAGGGCCGTCTCCAGGTACTTGGGGGCCCGCTCCCGCCGGGCCGGGACCCGGTCCTCCAGGATCGCCATCCAGTTGTAGGTCTCGCAGAGCACCTGGATCCAGGCGGGATCCAAGGTCTGGACCCTGGGTTCCAGCGCGGCCAGGACGGTGCCGAACTTGGCGGCGGCCCCCTCCCGGTCCCCCTGGACCGCCCAGGCGGCCTTGGCCTGCTGGAAGGCGTCCTTGAGCCCCGGGTCCTGGGCCCGCAGCGGGGAGAGGCAGCCGAGCAGGGCGGCGAACAGCAGAGGGGCGATCGGGCATCGGGTCATGGTCAGTCGATCCGGATCAGTTGGTCATTGGAACGGTCGGCCAGGATGAGCCCGCCCTGGCGGTCCAGGGCCACGGCCCGGAACTTGCCAGCGATGCCCAGGGCCTTGTAGGTGGCCGCGTTCAGCAGGGCGCCGTCCGGCCCCCAGAGCACCACCCCCTCGAACCCGCCGTCCACCAGGGCCGCCACGTCCCCAAGGGGGTCCGAGGCCAGGGCCACCACGTATTTGAAGGGTTCCGCCAGGCCCTTGCCGTAGGGCACGGTGTTCCGGACCTGGCCCTTGGGGTCCAGGAACAGCAGGGCCCGCTGGGTGTCGGAGGCCGCCGCCATGCCGCCGGTGGGCAGCGGGGCGAGGGCCACGATGCCGGCTCCGTCCACGGTCCGGGGCGGGCCGTCCGGGGGGACCACATGGATGAACGGGCCCTTGGCGTCGCTGAGCCAGAGGTTGCCCCAGCCGTCCAGGGCCGCCCCGGTGGGGGACTGGGCCACCGGTGCCGGCGGCGCCCCCTCCGGCGCGTCCGGCTTGACCACCCCCAGCTTGTTGTTGACCAGCCAGAGCTGTCCGCCCGGGGTGACCAGCATGGCCTTGGCGTCCCGCACCACCGCGCCCGCCGGGGTGAGCTGGCCGTCCTTGAGCAGCGCGGCCTGGTCCAGGCCGTCCTGGTACAGGTAGAGTTCACCGCCCGGGCCGGTGGCCAGCAGGGTCGGGGTCTTGAGCCACTTGGCCCGGCCCCCGGGCCAGGGGCCCTGGGCGCGCAGGGGGGGCTTCTGCAGCCGCAGCTTCACCCGCACCTGGATGCGCCACCCGGCCTCGGCGGCCTCGGGCGAGTCCGGGAACCGGTTCCGCACCGTCTGCAGCATGCGCAGGCAGCCGGTGGTGTCGCCCATGAGGTCGAGGGTCTCGGCGCCCTGGAGCAGGGCCTTGCGCGCCACCTCGGACCGGGGGTCCAGGCTGACCGCCTCCACGTAGTTCTGCAGCGCCCGGCCCCACTGGCCCAGCAGGCGATCGGTGGCGGCCAGCTCGAACCGGGTCTGCTGCACGCAGGGCTGGTCCGGGAACAGGTCCACCACCCGGTTGTATTCGGCCCGGACCTCCTTGAGGTCCTCGGGGCCCCGCGCCCTGGAGGCCAGGATCCTGCCCCGGAGCAGCATGGCCTCGGCGGCCACCGGATCCTTGAGGTGCTCGCGCTGGATCCGTTCCAGCAGGGGCAGGGCGGCCTCGGGATGCTTGGCCTGGTCCACCTGGTACCGGGCCAGGTTCATGAGCGCCAGGGCGGCGAAAGGCGACCTGGGGGCCTGCTGGATGAGCTGGTTCCAGGTCTCGATGGCCTCGGAGTAGGTGTGGATGGCGTAGGCCCGTTCCCCGGACCGGAACAGCCGTTCCGGCAGGTCCCCGTCCTGGGCGAACAGGGCCGGGACGGCGGCCAGGGCCAGGGCGATGCGGCCCATTCCGGCGGCGAAGGCAGCCATGGGGGCCTCGTCTTTGGGGTACCGCCGGTCTCGTCGCAGCATCCGCAGCATCCCCGTCATGGCGCCAGCGCCCGGATGACCTGTTCCAGGGGAAAGGGCTTGAACAGCACCCCGATCACCCAGGCGGCCTGGGCCAGTTCGCCGATGTCCCGGTTGGAGGTGGACACCAGGGCGTGCCGGCACCGGTTCCCGGCCCACTGCTGCTCCAGCCAGGGCGTGAGGTCGCCGCCGGCATCGTGGCTTTCGGTGAGGACCAGGTCCATGGGGCGGCGGGCCAGGATCGCCTCGGCCTCCTGGCGGCTGCCGGCCTCCTCCAGTTCCCACTGGCCCTGGGAGGCCAGGAATCCGGCCAGGCGCTTGCGGAAGAAGGCGCTGGGCTCCAGGACCAGGATGGTGCGGATCGGGGCCCGGCGGTTCAGGTCCTCCTCCGCGAGGCCCAGGGCGAGCAGGGCCGCCCGGGCGGCGCTCTTGAGCCCGAGCCCGGTGGCCCGCCGGTAGACCTCCCGGATCGGATCGATCAGGCGCCCGCCCCGGTGGGTAAGCCCGCCGATCTCGCACAGATGGGCGGTCTCCCGCCATTCCTTGGCCGGGGTCCGGAGCAGGCCGAGCACCAGCTCGGCCAGCTCGTCGGCGATCCGGGGGCGGAGGATCAGGCCGGGGTCCTGCAGGGTCTCCCGCAGGGCCAGCAGCGCCTCGATCCGCTTGGGCCCCGCGGGCAGCCGCTGGATCTGGCCCTGGATCGACGTCTCCTTCTGGGCCAGCGCGCCCAGGCTCTCGGCCCGGCGCGCCAGTTCCTTGACCACCTCCGCCATCCGGTCGTTGCTGTCCCGGTCCCAGGCCTCCTTGGTGCGCATGTCGAACAGGTAGTCGGAACAGCGTTCCTTCAGCCGTTCGTAGGTCTGCATGTCGAACACGTAGAGGTCCTGGAGGGCGAGCATGGCCCGCTGCCGCTGGCCCTCCCCCTCCCGCTCGTCGCAGCAGCGGTCCAGCAGCGCCAGGAAGGCCGGGAGCTGGTCCAGGGGCAGCGGATGGTCGTAGCCCGGGAAGGCCGTGAGCGCGCCCTCCAGGGCCAGGATCAGGACCTGCGGCTGTTTCAGCGCCGCGGCCCGGGCCAGCAGCCCCAGCGCGGCGTCCTCCGTGCCCAGCTGCTTGAGCGCCCTGGCCAGGGCCAGCTGCAGGTTGAGCGGCTTGCCGTCGTGGAGCAGCTCCAGCAGGACCGGCGCGCTGCCCGGGCAGCCGATGGCGGCGATGGCTTCGGCCGCGTCCACCAGCAGGAGATCGTGGGTCTCCTTGCGGAGGAACTCCAGCAGCGGTTCGGCGGCCTGCTGGGTGCGGTTCTCCCGGAACACCCCGATGGCCATGCGGACCTGGTCGGCGTTGCCGCCGTGGAACAGCTCCATGAGCGCCGGGAAGCTGGAGGGCAGCCGGCCCAGGTGGTGGATGGCGCGCTGCCCGACCTCCACGATGGGATCGAGGATGGCCTTGAGGAAGAACGGCGTCAGAGCGTCGTCCTCCCGGGCGCCCAGGGCGTCCAGGTACTGTTCCCGCCGGCCCAGGTCGGGGTCCGCCAGCAGTTCGTCCAGGATGCCGCCCTGGTCGGCGGGCAGCAGCCGCAGGAAGGCCTGGATGAAGCCGTCGCTCCCGGCCCGGGCGCGCAGGAGCCCGGCGAACACCGGCAGCGCCCGGTCCAGGGCGAGCGAGCCCGCGTCGACCTTGAAGGCCAGGAGCTCGCCCAGCTGGTCGCACTGGGCCACCAGCTGGGCCAGCCGCGCCTCGGTGCTCTGGGAAGCCTCGGAGATCATGGCCGAATAGCGGGCCACCTTGCCTTCGGTGACCAGGGACAGGGCCTCCACCAGGAACTGCTCCAGCACCCCCTGGGCCAGGCCGCGCAGGGCCTCCAGGGCCGGCGCGGCGCGGCCTTCCTCGTGGGCGGCCGCCTGCTGCAGGGCGGCGATGGCCTTGGGCTCCTTCTCCCCGAACCGCGCCGCCGCCTGGCGGGTCAGTTCGGGCAGGGTGGAGGCCCTGGGCAGCGTGTGCAGCCGGTTGAGCTGCTCCAGCAGCTGCTGGTGGTCCAGGAAATCACGGCGGGTCTGCTCGGCCAGGTCCAGGAGGAACTCCAGGGCCGGGGCGAACGGCAGGGAGCCCATGAGCCGGAGCGCCAGGGTCCGGGTGAGGGGGTCGCCGTCCCGGTAGGCGTCGGCGATGGCGGGGACATCCTCCTCCCCGGCCAGGACCGAGAGCAGCTTCGCGCCCTGGGCGGCCAGGCGCGGATTGCCCTGGCCTTCCAGGAGCCGGCCCAGGTAGTAGGCGAAGCCCTGCTGGGGCTGGAACTGCGCCAGTTCCCGGGCCAGGATCACCTGGTGGTCCTGGCCGGTCCGCTGCCGGCGCAGGCCCTGCAGCGCCTCCAGGCAGTCCCGGGTGCCGATGAGCCCGAGCACCGCGCAGCCGTCGTCGAACACCCCCAGATCGGGTTCCGAGGGCAGGGCCTTCACCAGCCACGGCACCCACTCCGGCCAGTCGAACCGGTGGCTGCAGGCCAGGATGGCCTTGCGCAGGCCCCGGGAGGAGGCCACCGGCGAGAGCCGCCCGCCGAGCTCGGCAAGTGCCTGCTTCTTCATCTTCTGCAGCATTTGCGTAAGGCGGGAGGGGAACGACGGATCCCCGTCGGCATAGTCCCCCAGCAGGACCCGGAGGGCGTCCAGGGGCGTGAGCGGACCTTTGCGCGATGGGCTGACCATTCGACTATTGTTATCGGCCCCGGGGCAAATTTCAGATAGTTCGGCAATATTCTTTTCACCTGCTCCGGGAGTGGCTACGGTTGCACCATGCGCCAGCTGATGGAACGCCTGCGGGAGTTGTGGGACCGGGCCACGGCCCCGGGCCTGGGCTTCCGGCTCCGGGCCGCGCAGCGGCCCGGGCTCAAGGAGAGCGTCCAGGGGCTGCTGCTGGCCAGGACCCTGCCCGCCCTGGCGACCCTCGCCCTGGGCTACCTGGAGTTCGCCCACGGCTACACCCGGGTGCTGCGCATGGAGGGCCCGCTCTGGGACCAGGTCTGGTCCCGGCTGCCGGCCGATGTGTCGCCGGGCGATCTGCGCGCGGCCATGGCGGCCCTGCCGCCGCCGCCGGGGCTGGGCCGGGTGCTGCCGTGGCTCGTGCTGCTGGCGCCCCTGGGGGTGCTGAGCATCTGGCTGCACGACGCCGTGTGGGACCACCTGGCCCTGTGGATGCTGGGGGGGCTGGGGGGCCCGAAGAGCTTCCGGACCACCCTGGAGGCCGATGCCGAGGCCCTGACCGTGGGGACCCTCGGCGCCCTGGCCGGGCTGCTGAAGTATCTCCCCGGGCTGGGCCTGGTCTTCACGGTGCTGATGGTGCCGGTGGGGATCTACTTCTGGATCCTCCGGGGCTATGCCCTGGCCGCCTGGCACCGGTGCCCGGTGTGGAAGGGCGTGCTGGCCACCCTGCTGCACGCGGCGCTGATGGGGATCCTGGTGTTCGGCACCCTGGCCATGTTCGCGCTGCTGGTCCTTTCCCAGCTGCGCATGGGCTGAACCCCGGGGCACCGTCGGCACTGGGACTGTGTTTGGCGCCACCCGGGACGCGGCCGGCGGCCTGGGCCGGCCTTGACACCCTAAACCACTCATTGATACGTTGGAAACATCCCCCAACCCCAAAGGAGTATTGAATGCGGAGTAAGTATATTTTGCTGTCCCTTTGTACCGTCCTCCCCCTGTCCGCCCAGGACTGGGAGGTAGGCCTGTTCGCGGGCCGGCAGCAGTACCACCCTTTTGTGGAAATTGATGACAATAGCGCCACCTTCCCTTGGAGCGCGGCCGACAAGACCGTCCTAGGGGTCCGGCTGGGCTATTCCTTCTGGGATCTCGGTCCAGCCAGGATGCAAGCCACTTTGGGCTATCAGCCGAGCACCTCGACCTCGCTGAATCTGAGTTCGAACAATTCATTGGGCGGGAGCTTTGCGGGCAGTATGGGCAGTTACAAGGAATCGCACACGTCCGCAGGGCTGATGTGCAACTTCAAGTCCCGTGTGTCCGCGGGGGTGGGCCTGGAACTCCGCTTCGAGCAGCTCGACGTCCAGTTCGATCAGGGCCATGGAAACGGTGGATCCTATGCAACCAAGTATGTTCGCCCTTGGCTCCGCGCCGACGCGAGCATGGACATCCCTACCCGCATGGCCAAGGCAAAGCCGTTCATCGGCCTGGAAGCGGATTACGCCTTGGTTTCCATGGGCACCGACCAGTACCGTGTCTCGAACACCAATGGGACCAAGGCCCTGGCGCCAAAGAGCCAGATCGGAGTGGATGTGGGCATCCGCTTCTAGATCGGGTTCGTTCGCTGTCCCGGATTCGGGTCGGAACCTTCAGCGCTCCAGGCCTGCGCCGCGATCTCCGCGTCCGGGTTTTTTCCGTGCCGGCGCCTATACACCGGATCCAGCTCACGCATTGATGCATCGAATATGAACCAGTCGGCACTGGCGTCCGGGAAGCGGAAGGTCCATGATGGTCGCACCTGTCCCGCGGAGCTTCCCGATGCACTTCCAGGAGATTCTGGACCACCTGATCGAACGCGTGCCGGAGGCCATCGCCGCCACCTTCAACGACAAGGACGGGGACCCCATCTGTGCCCGCACCATCGAGGTGTCCAATGATTCCCTGCAGCTGCTGGGGGCCTACCGCAACGTCGTGGACCGGCACCTCCAGACCGCCATCGAGGACTTCGACCGGGGCGTGGTGGAGCAGGTGGCGTTCTGCACCAACCAGCACTGGGTGCTCATGATGGGGGCGCAGGAACACTGCTCCCTGGTCCTGGTGATGCGCCGGGACGGCATCCTGGGCCGGGCCCGGTTCGAAATGGAGCAGTCCGTGGCGAAGCTGAACCAGGAACTATGAATTACTAAGCGATTTAGAACCTTTTAAAATATGGAGATTCCATGGACCGTTTCATGGGGCTGGTGGGGATCCTTGTCTTCATTGCCCTGGCCTGGGGCTTTTCCCGGGAGCGGAAGGCCATCCACTGGCCCACCGTGGCCTGGGCGCTGGTCCTGCAGTGGCTGTTCGCGGTGATCGTGCTCAAGGGCGAAGTGCTGGCCAGGGCCCTGGCGTTCATCCCGTTCCCCCGGGGCACGGGGTGGGGGGTGGCGCTGCTGGCATGCAGCCCGGCCCTCATGGGCCGCTTCGGCGAACGCGACCTCCGGCGGGCCAGGTGGGCTGTGTCCGGCCTGGTGCTGCTGGCGGTGCTGCGGGGCAACCTGGTGGGCGCCGGTTTCGAGGCCATGCGCCGGGGGGTGTCCGGCCTCATGGCCTACGCCGGAAGCGGGGCCGGCTTCGTGTTCGGGCCCCTGGCCGATCCCGGGGGCGCCCCGGTGCTGGACGCCCGGGGCGCCCCCGCCGGCCACCTGGGCATGGTGTTCGCCTTCGTGGTGCTGCCGACCATCATCTTCGTGGCCAGCATCTTCGCCGTGCTCTACCACCTGGGGGTGATGCAGCGGGTGATCGGCGCCTGCGCCCGGAGCATCTGCCGGTTCCTGAACGTGAGCGGGGCCGAGAGCGTGAGCGTGGCCGCCAGCATCCTCATGGGCCAGGCCGAGGCGCCCCTGACCATCCGGCCCTTCCTGGCCCGGCTGACCCGGTCCGAGCTGATGGTGGTCATGACCGCCGGCATGGCCCACGTTTCCGGGGCCATCATGGTCGCCTACGTGCAGGTGGCCGGGGTGGACGTGGGGCACCTGCTCACCGCGGTGATCATGACCGCCCCGGGGGCGATCATGATGGCCAAGCTGCTGGAGCCGGAGCTGGAGCGGCCCGCCACCCGGGGCGTGGTCGGGGTGCACCTGCCGGCCCGGGACGCCAACGTCCTGGACGCGGCCGCCCGGGGCGCCGCGGAGGGGCTCCAGCTGGCCTTCAACGTGGCCGGGATGCTGGTGGCCTTCATCGCCCTGGTGGCCCTGCTGAACGGCATCCTGGGCCTGCTGAGCCCCGCCCTCAGCCTGGAGGCGGTGCTGGGCTGGCTGTTCCGGCCCTTCGCCCTGGTCATGGGGGTGCCCTGGGCCGAGGCGGGCCGGGTGGGCACCCTGCTGGGCAAGCGCATGGCGGTGAACGAACTGGTCGCCTTCATCGACCTGGGCCGGTGTGCCGGCCTCAGCGCCAAGGCGCGGCTGATCGCCACCTTCGCCCTCTGCGGGTTCGCCAACCTCTCAAGCATCGCCATCCAGGTGGGGGGCATCGGCGCCCTGGCGCCCGAACGCCGGAGCGACCTGGCCCGGCTGGGGGTCAAGGCCATGCTGGCGGGATCCATGGCCAACGCCATGTCCGCCTGCATCGCCGGGATCCTGGCGTAGCAACTGCCGGAACAGGTCCAGGGAGCCCAGGGCGGCCCCGGCCACGATGAGCCCCATGGCGCAGGCCGAGCGCGCGGTGAGGTGCCGGCCCCCGGCCAGCACCAGCAGCAGGGTGGACAGCAGCGGCGTGAGGTAGGCCAGGGCGCCGATCACCCGGGGATCGCCGCGCTTCATGGCGGCGTCCCAGGCATAGAAGGCCAGGCCCATGGGCCCCAGTCCGAGCAGGACCAGGAACACCCAGTCCCCGGGAGCGGCCGCCGGCGCCGGCCCCGCCGGGCGCAGCAAGACGTGCAGCCCCAGCGCCAGCAGTCCCGAGGCCAGGCAGAAGCCCCCCACCGCCCCGGTGGGGAAGGGGCGGACCCGCTTGGTGAGCAGGGAGTAGCTGGACCAGGTGAAGGCGGCGCCCAGGGCCAGGAGGTAGCCCGGCAGGTGGCCCAGATCCAGGCTGAACCGGCCCCCGGAGATCACCAGCGCCGCGCCCGCCAGGCCCAAAAAAGCCCCCAGCAGGTGGTGCACGCCCAGGCGGATGCCCCGCAGGTACAGGGGCGACAGGACGACGATGAGCAGCGGCCAGAGGTACTGCAGCAGGTTCACCTCCACCGCCGGGGCCTTGCGCAGGGCCAAGAAGAACAGCGCGTGGTAGCCGAAGATGCCGCCGATGCCCAGGGCGAAGGTCAGCGGGGGCACCTTCCATTCCCTGACCTTGCACAGTCCCACCAGCCCGCCGATGCACAACGCCACCCCGGCGGAGAGGAACGCCGGCAGGTGGGCCACCGCCGTGCTGAGCAGGGTGAGGCTGCTCCAGAGGAGGATGGCTGCGAGCGCGAGCAGGATGGCGGGCATAGCGGAACTATAGCCGAGTCCGGCGGCGAATCCGATGTGTGGGTCCCGCCGGTCAGCCTGCGTGCGCCGCCTGGCACTTCAGGACTTCCTCGACCGTCTCGGCCAGGATCTTGTCCACCACCAACGCCGCCGCGGTGGGCATCTCCTGGTCCTTCGGCGCCTTGAGCGCCTTCACGGCCTGGGCGATCAGGTTGGCGGCCAGGCCCGGGGCGATCTTGCCGGTGTCGATCACCAGGTCGAAGGATTTCGAGGCATCCCAGGGCACGCCGTAGACGGATTCCACGAAGGTCTTCTGGATCTGGTCGTATTCCTTCACGAACCCTTCCGGCGGATTGGGCTCGGCCTTGGACGGCTGCTCCTCGGTGCGTTCGATGCGCAGCTCCAGCGGCGCCTGGATCCGGACGTTGAGCACGTCCGCCAGTCCCGCCAGCACCGCGAAGCCGCCGCGCCCGACGATCACCACGTCGCCGTGGCGCGCCAGGGCCTGCAGCGACCGGTTGAGCATCGTGAGGAAGGTGTCCCGCCGCTCCTGCTTGTCGGCGTCGATGCGGTCCCAGAATCCGGGGATGGACCGGTACTCCTCGTGGAATTCCACCAGGCCATAGTCCTTGAGCATGGTCTCGAGCACGGCCTGGTCGGCGAGATGGTAGCCGAGCAGCTGGGCCGCGGCCTCCGCCACCACGCTGCCCTGGCTGCCCATTTCATTGGATATCGTGACGACCGACATACCCATCCTCCTCTGGATGAAGCGTACATCGCCAGTATGTTGTAAAAATGACTGGGCACGGTCCCAAATATTGATTTTTGCCGGATCGGTACCGGAGCGCACCTGCTTTTTGCCATGTCTCCGCCGTTCCGTCCGCTCAGCGCCCTGGATCGGGTCCGCGGGTTCCTCCCGGGAGCGCGCCCCAGGAGGTGAAGCGGCAGGGGATGATGTCGTGGCTGATCCGCGTGGGCTCGCCGCCGTCCTGGGCCAGCAGCTGCGCGAAGGCCTTCTTGGCGATGGCCGCTTCGTCCTGGATGACCGAGATGACCCGGTTGGGGATGAACTCGAGCATGGCCTCGGTGTCGAAGGTGCCGAGCAGGATATCGGCCGGGAGCTGCCCGAACTGGGCCTTGATCTCCTGCAGGGCGCCTTCCAGGACCACCAGGGAGGAACACATCAGCGCCCGGGGCAGGACCCGCCCGGTGGCCACCAGTTCGCGGATCAGCTGCGCGCCCGGCGTCGGCATGTCGCTGTCGTCGCCGTAGCGCACCAGCGCCTTCCAGTCGTCCCGGCCCGCCGCGGCGACGGCCTCGGCGAAGCCGTCGATGCGGTCCCGGATGCTGGGCAGGCCGGTCTGGGCGCAGAGGAAGATCACGTCGCCGCCGGATTCCTCCAGCAGGCGCGTGGTGAGCTGCCGGGCGCTCTCGCGGTTGTTGCTGACCACGGTGGGAAACGGGGAGGACGGGTAGGCGCGGTCCACCACGATGACCCCCACCCGCTTGAGGTAGTGGGCGAACAGGGCCACCGGGAGGCTCTGGCACGGCGCGATCACCATGCCGTCCACGCCCCGCTCCAGCAGCTTCTTGATGGCCAGGGCCTCCAGCTTCGGATCCTCGTGGGACGAGGCCGTCAGCAGCATCAGGTTGTTGGCCTGGCAGCAGCTCTCCAGCTGGGCCATGAGCCGGGCGAAGAAGGCGTTGCCCAGGTTCGGGACCACCAGGCCGATGGTCTCGCTGCGCTGCAGCTTGAGGCTCCGGGCCGCATGGTTGATGATCACTTCGTGGTTGGCGACGTAATCCTCGATGCGCTTCCGGGTGGCGGCGCTGATCCGGTAGCGCTCCGCCTGGCCGTTGAGCACCAGCCGGACCGTGGTGACCGAAACCCCCGTCTGGGCGGCGATCTCATCGATGGTCTTGAACGTGAGCGACATGCTTCATCCTACCTGCGCTTGTACTTCCTCATGTCGAAGTAGACGGCGATAAGGATGATCATGCCCTTGATCAGCAGCTGGAAATAGGAGTCGATGCCCATGTAGGCCATGCCGTAGTTGATGATCCCCAGGGTCAGGACCCCGAGCATCATCCCGCTGACGGTGCCCACGCCGCCGGACTGGGACACGCCCCCCACCGTCACCGCCGCGATGGCGTCCAGCTCCATGCCCTGGCCGGACAGGGCGTCGGCCAGGCCGATGCGGGCCGCCAGCAGGCAGCCGCCGATGCCGTAGAGGATGCCGGCGTAGGTGTAGACCAGGATCAGCTGCCGGTTGACGTTGATGCCCGAGACCTTGGCCGCCACCTCGTTGCCGCCGATGGCGTAGAAGTAGGTGCCCTGGCGGAAGAAGCGCAGCAGCATCCACACCGCCAGGGCGGCGATGAAGGCGAAGATCGCCAGGTTCGGCACCGGCCCCCAGGAGCCCTGGGCCAGGACCTTGTAGTCGGGCCGCAGGCTGCCCACCGAGGCCGCGTGGGTGTAGATGAGCTGGCAGCCGTGGGCGATGGACATGGTGCCCAGGGTGGCGATGAAGGCCGGCAGCCTGGAGTAGGCCACCAGCGCGCCGTTGAGCAGCCCGAACAGGGCGCCGGTGGCGATGCCGGCGAGGATGGGCAGCCACAGCGGGAACACGTGGCCGGGGTACAGGGCGCTGGAGTAGTCGGCGGTCTGGGCGAAGGAGGCCGCCACGCTGGCCGCCAGGCCCACCACGCTGCCGATGGAGAGGTCGATGCCGCGGGTGATGATGATCATGCCGACGCCCAGCGCCGCGAAGGCGCGGACCGCCTCGGCCACCACCAGGTTCTGCACCGAATCCACCGAGAGCGCGGCCCCGTGGGTGAGGATGGTGAGCAGCAGCGCCAGGGAGATGAACGTGACCAGGCTGCTGTGCCGGCTCAGGTGGGTCCTTAGGCTGGTCCGTTCCGGCGCCGCGACCGAAACCGCTGAATTGTCCATGGGAGATCCTTTACTCAAACTTGGCGGCAAGCCGCATGATGCTTTCCTGGGTGGCCTCGCCCCTGGCGAGCGTGCCGGTATGGCGCCCTTCGCAGAGCACCAGGACCTGGTTGGCCATGGCGATCAGTTCGTTCATTTCGGAGGAGACCATGATGATCGATTTCCCTTCGCGCACCAGGTCCGCCATGATCGTGTAGATCTCGAATTTCGCTCCCACGTCGATGCCCCGGGTGGGCTCGTCCATGATGAGGATGTCCGGGAGGGTGAGCAGCCAGCGGGCCACCAGCACCTTCTGCTGGTTGCCGCCCGACAGGTTCTGGATGAGGGTGTTCAGCGACGGCGCCTTGGTGCGCATGGCCTCGTTGATCCTGCGGCACGCCTCGAAGATCTTCCGGTGGTTCAGCACCCCGAACAGGCGCCGGAACCGGCCCAGGCTCGGCATGGCCGTGTTGGTGACGATGGACAGCAGCGGGAAGATCCCCGAGCCGCGCCGGTCCTCGGTGATGAAGCCGATGCCCTGGGCGATGGCGTCCCCGCTGGAGCGGATGTTCACCGGCTTGCCGTGCACGGCGATGGTCCCCGACGCCACGGTGCGCAGGCCGAAGATCGCCTCCACCAGCTCCGTGCGCTGGGCGCCCACCAGGCCGCCGATGCCGAGGATCTCGCCCTTGCGCAGGGTGAAGCTGATGTCCTTGAACGAGCGGGGATTGGCCGCGGTCAGGTGCTCCACCTGCAGGCAGATCTCCCCCGGGTTCGATTCCACCGGCGGGAACCGGTGGGTCATGTCGCGTCCCACCATGAGATTGATCAGTTTCTCTTCGTCCACCCCGGCCGCCGGGTAGGTGCCGATCATGCGCCCGTCGCGCATGACCGAGATCTGGTCGGCGATACGGAAGATCTCGTCCATCTTGTGCGAGATGTAGATCACCGCGACGTTCTTTTCCTTGAGCCCGCGGATGATCCGGAACAGATGCTCGGCCTCCACTTCGCTGATGGAGGAGGTCGGCTCGTCCATCACCACGATCCTGGCGTCGTAGGAGACCGCCTTGGCGATCTCGCAGATCTGCTGGCGCGAGATGGAGAGCTGCTCCATGAGCAGGTCGGGGTTGATCTCGATCTCGAGCTCCTTCATGAGCTCCAGCGTCTTCTGGCGCATCTTCTTCTTGTTGAGCGTCTTGAACGGACCGTAGCGGACCCAGGGTTCCTGGCCGAGCCAGAGGTTCTCCTGCACCGACCGCTTGGGCACGTTGGACAGTTCCTGGTGGATCATGGAGACGCCGGCCATGAGCGCGTCCTTGGCGCTCAGGAACTTGACCTTCCGGCCCGCCAGGAAGACTTCCCCGGCGTCCATCTGGTGGATCCCGAACAGGCAGTTCATCAGGGTCGACTTGCCGGCGCCGTTCTCCCCCATGAGGGCGTGCACCTCCCCAGGGCGGACCCGGAAATCCACGCCGTCCAGGGCGACCACGCCCGGAAAGCGCTTGTCGACGCCGGTCATCTCGAGGATGTATTCGCGATCGTCCATCAACTGATTCCTCGTGGCAAACGGAACGGAGGCGGCGGCAAAGGCCGCCCCCGTTCCGCCGGTGCTAGTTCATAAAGGACTTGTAGTTAGCCATGGTGACAGCCTTGAACGGAACCAGGTAGCACTGACCCGCGGTGGCGGCGTCGTTGGCGGGGGATTCGTCGGTGGCCTTGGTGAGAGGCTTGATGCCGTTGATCTCCTTGCCGTAGGGCGAGCCCTTGGTGGCCATGTAGTAGGCCAGCTCGAAGGCGGTGCTGGACTGGCCGATGGCGTCCTGCAGGACGGTGGCGTAGAGCTTGTGCTCGCCCATGGACTGCAGGGCGACGTGGGTGCAGTCCACCCCGATGACCGGGACCTTCAGCACGGTGCCGCTGCCTTCCACGTCCTTGGCCGGGTTGCCGGGATCCTGGAAGTACTTGGCGGTGACCATCGATTCCACCGCGCCCAGGGCCATGGCGTCATTGTTGGCCACGACCAGGTTGAACTTGCCGTTGAAGGCGGTGATCCAGGCGTCCATCTTGCGCTGGGCTTCGTCGGGCAGCCAGTTGGCGGTGTCCTTGGCCACCACGTTGACCTTGTAGCCCTTGGCGGCGAGGGTCTTGAGCACCGCGTCCGTGCGGTAGACCTGGGCGGGATGGCCCAGCTGGCCGAGGATCATGAGGGTGTTGATGGTCTTGCCGGGGGCCAGGTGGCCCGGGAACTGCTTGAAGTAGTTGTCGATGATGTCGGCCTGGAACTCACCGGCCACGGTCTCCGGCGAGGAGGCGTAGTACAGCCATTCCTTGCTCACCTTCAGCGCGGCCACGGTGGGCGGTGTGTTGGAGAACGCCGCGCCGCCGCCATGGGCGCGGATGGCCTTGACGATCTCCTCGGAGCCCTGGGTGACCGCGGGGACCACGACGAAGAACTTGACCCCCTGGCTCAGCAGCGCGTTCAGCTGGTCCAGCTGGGACGCCTGGTCGTTGCGGGCGTCGACGATCTTGATCTCGCAGCCCTTGGCGGCGGCGCACTTCTTGATGTTGTTGGCGTAGTCGGTGAGGAACTGGTCATTCAGGTTGCGAATGAGCACGCCGATCACCGGCTTGGGCTGGGCCATCAACCCGCCGCATGCGAGGCATGCGAGGACGGAGGTGACGAAAAGTTTTTTCATGTGGTGCCTCCAGGGAGTCGTTCAGTTGAAAGAGACGAAGACCGGCATCGGGCTTCGCCGGGAAATCCTTGGCAACGGAAGTTCAGGAACGGCGGGCGGGGCTCCGGGGACGGCCGTCCCCGGGTTCAGGACACCAGGGTGATGGCGGTGCCGGCCACGAACACCTTCAGGCCCTGGGTGACGGCCTGGGCCACGAAGGCCTGGAACACCTCCGGCAGCCGGGCCTCGTCCACATAGGCCACGGAGATGTGGTTGGACTGGTGCCCCGCCATCAGGTCGTCGCGGCCCACCCCGTCCAGGGTGCAGTTGAGCAGGGGCCATTCGTAGCTGGTGGCGCGGCGGCGGCGCTCGAACTCCGCCGCCGGCAGTTCCACCGCGGTGCCGGTGCCCACGTGCAGCACCGCCCGGGTGCCCTCATAGTGGGCCCGGGCCCAGATGAGCTTGCCGGCCTTGCCCTGGCCGGCGATGGTGGCGCCGCCCTTGGGGAAGAACATGACCGGCTGGCGGTAGCCCGTGGCGCCGGCGATGCCGCCCTTGAGGTGCTCGAACGGCACCGAGCCGGAGATCTCCAGGTCCCAGTAGAAGGTGCCTGCGAACTCGCTGCCCCAGCGGATGTCGTGCAGGGTGGTCTCGGACGGCAGCCCGAGCGAGTCCAGCAGCCGCCACAGCATGGTCTGGGGAATCGCCGTGCCCATGTCCACTTCGTTGATGCAGGGGATCGGCTTGCCCGGGCGGATGATGTGGCCGTCCACGTCCGGGATGGGGAACCGTTCGCTGGAGCCGATGGCCCCCTCGGCGAAATCCGAAGCGGCGCAGGAGTGCGCCAGGCCCTGCTGGTACTGCACCCCGATGGCCGACAGGCCGAACCGCTCGGCGAACCGGGCCATGGCGATCAGCATCGCGCACTGCTCGGTCACCTGCTCCCGGGTGAGCTCCGCGGCCCCGTCCTGGCCGAACAGGAACTTCATCCCGCGCGCCTCGTACCAGGCCAGGCAGGCCTCGCGCAGCGCCTGGGGCACCTTGGCCATCTCCACCAGCAGGGCCGACTGGGACAGGGCCTCCATGGGCAGGCCGATGTCCACCAGGGCCTTCTGCGGGAAGACGCCGTTCATCATGCCCATGCAGAAGCTGTCGAACAGGCCGATGATCTCCTTGTGCTCGAGGATGTAGTTGCCCACCGCCACGCCCAGCTTCCCGGCCGGGGTGCCCAGCACCGGGTGGGTGCCGTCCACTTCATGCAGGTAGCTGGTGTCGTAGTCGATGCGGCCGGTCTTGAGCCAGGACTCCAGGCCGTTGAAGAACAGCGGGTCGTCGAAGTCCGACGACCACAGCCGGGAGTGCGGCTTGCCCAGGCTGTTGAGGGTGCCGGCCATGCACAGCATGCCCACCAGGCCCGGCCAGGTGCCGTCGAAGTTCGCCAGCAGGAGCACCGGGCCGCGATGGTGCACCAGGCTGGGCGCCAGGTGGTGGGAGTACTGCCAGGCGGTGAGCAGCACGATGAGCGGAGCGTCCGGATCGATGCCTTCCATCAGGTCGCTGCCTTCCCGCTGGCTGCTGATGAAGCCGTGGCCCTTGTCCTCCTTCACCGGGTGGGCGCGGCGGGCCCGCAGCCCGAACCGGGTCGCCAGGGCCTTTTCCAGCAGCTTTTCATACTTGAGCTGGGTGGGCCAGCAGGTCACGTTGGCCGATTCGCGCAGATCGGCGTTGGTCATGATCAGGACTTCGTCCGGTTTCGGCTTGAGCAGCGCAGGACTGGGGGGGAGGTGCAGAGAGAGCATGGCGGATCCTTGTGTGAAGGGCCTCAAGGGCGACTTTCGGCCATCGGTTGTCGAGGTTCTGGAACGGGGTCCTGCGGCCGCCGGAACGGCCGGGGCAACGGCACAGTGCCGGTTTCGCCCGTACCAACGTACGCGCAAAAACCGGCCACCTTCCGATGCCTCATCGTAAGGTTGCTACCTCAAGTTAGCTGTCAGGTTTTTCCTGTTAGCAAGCTTACTTGAGATGCCCCCCGCAACAAGAATTATTTTCGCGTTTGTTCAGTTCGACCGTTATGCCACCACGTCGTTCAAACGCAGAACAGCCCACGACCAAGGGTCATGGGCTGCTGGAACCTGCGGGGAAGGTGCGGCGCTACTTGCGGCCGCGCCGGGTGCTCACGTCGAAGATCACGGCCCCGGCCAGCACGGCGCCGCGGACGATGTACTGGGAGGAGATGTCGATGCCCATCAGGTTCATGCCGCTGGTGAGGGACA
>Ga0181516_10000280_pt1 | contig 50443 bp, 36 predicted proteins | sample PEATcosm2014_Bin_25_FD_121104 | JGI IMG/M metagenome (GOLD analysis project Ga0181516, IMG submission 121104) | Peatland microbial communities from MTU Mesocosm Facility, Houghton, MI, USA - PEATcosm2014_Bin01_10_metaG | ecosystem: Environmental > Terrestrial > Soil > Wetlands > Peat | place...
GCACAATAAAAGCAGCGGTACCACGAGGCCCAAATGATCGTCGTCCAATCTCCAGCCCGCGCACTCAGTTTCCGTTCTCCGATCCCTTTTTCTTGTTCCTTGTTTCGTCGATTCTTCGCCAAAAATCCCGGCGTACCCCACCCCCCCTACCCCTTTTCGCCCCCTCATATTTTAGTAACTAGCACGATTTGAATAGGTTACGGCGCAAACTAGTTACCAAACAGTAACATTTTATTGCCTTTTTTGGCCGTTCTTGGCAAAATATGACCCTCTTTTTGCCAAAAACGCCCCTTTTTCGCCGATTTCCGCCACTGTTTTCCGCCGGTCTTTTTCAAACTCAGGCCTCGCTTCAGAGCCTCCAAAACACCTGCCTTTCACATCTCGCCCAAACCTCAAATGCGTTTGCCCTGGACCGGTACGGTTACCGTGGATTTTAAGGAAATCGATTTCTAAAAGACAAGCTCGGGTGTAGCGCGATCTTTACGGGCTGCGGGGAATGCCATGAATCCTTGCTGATATCTCGATACGAAGTCTGCGGGGCCGAAGCCTGCTTGAATATTGCAACGCTCAGGCACCGCTGAAGTTGTACCCAGATAAAGAACTGACTCCCATTCTGCCGGATCGCATGGTAGTGAGGCGGCAATCGGACCGTTTGAATCTCTTGATTCTTCAGAAACCTCGTCATCAAAACAGCCCCACATGCGAACGTGATGCAGGTCACAGCCGACTGTTATTTTCAATGCGTACTGTCATCTTCATCCACGGCGAACCAACGGCGGCTTCCTCAAGATCGCATCTCGCCACCAGCGGCTTACCGGTTCCTGCACTGGAGTGAGGTAGGCATGGGTCAGACAATTTACCAATCGATGCAGCAAAAGGGCTACAGCCGCAGAGATTTTCTTCAATTCTGCGCCGTGGCCGCAACCGCGGCCGGCTTCAGCAAGAGCGGCGTTGCCCAGGTGGTCTCGACCTTCGAGAAGAAAGACAAACCTGCTGTTATCTGGCTGCACTTTCAGGAGTGTACCTGTTGCAGCGAGTCCTTCATCCGCGCCTCGCACCCCATTGTGCTGGATGTGCTGCTGAATGTGCTGGACCTCAACTATACAGAGACGCTGATGGCGGCCTCCGGTTTTCAAGCCGAGAAGAGCTTGAACGATACCATCCAGAACAATAAAGGCAAGTACATTGTGCTGGTGGAAGGCGCGGTGCCCACTGGCGACGACGGCGTTTATTGCATGATCGGCGGCAAGACGGCTGAGTCGATTCTTCAAACTGTCGCCAAGGACGCGGCGGCCGTGGTGGCGTGGGGCAGTTGCGCCTCCAACGGCTGTGTGCAGGCGGCAAAGCCCAACCCGACCGGCGCGACCCCGATCCATAAATTAGTGGACAAGCCGGTAATCAACGTACCCGGCTGCCCGCCGATTGCCGACGTAATGATGGGAGTCGTCACGCATCTACTGGTGGTGGGAACGCCGCCTGCGCTAGACAGCCAGGGAAGGCCGAAGGAGTTCTATGGGCGGCGCGTGCATGACACGTGCTATCGGCGTCCGAATTACGACGCCGGCTTGTTTGTCGAGTCCTTTGACGACGAGAACGCGCGCAAGGGTTATTGCCTTTACAAGATGGGTTGCCGCGGTCCGGTCACTTACAACGCCTGCTCGGTAATCAAGTGGAACGAGGGCACCAGTTATCCAATTCAATCCGGTCACGGCTGCATTGGTTGCAGCGAAGAGGGTTTCTGGGATAACGGGCCGTTCTACCAGCATCTGGCTTCCTTCCCCGGCTTCGGCATTGAGAGCACGGCCGACACTATTGGCACGGTGGTGGGCGTGGCCACGCTGGCTGGAGTTGCCGCGCACGCCGTCGTCACCAACATTCGCAAACGGCCGGTGATTGCAGAAGTACACGCCGATGATCAAAAGGAGATTTGATAGACCATGACACGCATCGTCGTCGATCCGGTAACTCGCATTGAAGGCCACCTGCGCATTGAGGCTGTGGTGGAAAACGGCGTCATTACCGACGCATTCAGCGCAGGCACCATGGTGCGCGGCCTGGAAAAGATTTTGATGGGCCGCGATCCGCGCGATGCCTGGGCCATCACCGAGCGCGTCTGCGGCGTCTGCACCACGGTTCATGCGCTGACCAGTGTGCGCGCGGTTGAAAGCGCGCTGGGCATCACCGTTCCGCCGACTGCCGAGATTATTCGCAACATCATGATGACCACGCAGTATGTGCAGGATCACGTGATCCACTTCTATCACCTGCACGCGCTGGATTGGGTGGATATTGTCAACGCCCTCAAGGCCGACCCGAAGAAAGCTGCCGAACTGGCGCAGTCCTTCTCCAAGTGGGACAAGAATACGCCCGCCTATTTTTCCGAGGTGCAGGACAAGATCAAAGCCTTTGCGGCAAGCGGCCTGGGAATTTTTGCCAACGGTTATTGGGGGCACCCGGCCTACAAATTGCCGCCCGAAGTCAATCTCATAGCCGTGGCGCATTATCTGGATGCGCTCAGTTGGCAGAAGGAGATTGTCAAGATTCACGCTGTCTTTGGCGGCAAGAATCCACATCCGAATTATCTCGTCGGCGGTGTGCCTTGCTCCATCAACATGAATGAAGTGGCTGCGATCAACAGCGAGCGGCTGAATCTGGTCAAGAAGCTCATCGATCAGGCCGACGAGTTTCTCAATCAAGTTTATATTCCGGATTTACTTGCCGTTGCTTCCTTCTACAAGGATTGGGCGAGTTATGGCGGCGGCTTATCGAACTATCTCAGCTACGGCGAGTTTCCCACCAAGGGCTACGGCAATCCCGATTCATTCAAGTATGCACGCGGCGTGGTTTTGAATCGCGATTTGACCACGGTTCATCCGGTGAATGCAACCGATGCGCAGGAGATCAAGGAGTACATTGCGCACTCGTGGTACAGCTACGAGGGCGGCGACGCGGCGGGTTTGCATCCCTGGGCCGGCGAAACCAAGCTGAATTACACCGGGCCCAAACCGCCTTTCGAAACGCTGGCCGGCTACGACAAATACTCGTTCCTGAAGACGCCGCGCTGGAAGGAACAGGCAATGGAGGTGGGTCCGCTGGCGCGGCTGGTCGTCTCCTTTGCAGCCGGGCGCACCGAGGTGCAGGATCTGGTGAAGGATACGCTGGGCAAACTCGGCGTTGGGGTTCCCGCGCTTTTCTCTACGCTGGGACGCACCGCGGCGCGCGGCCTGGATGCGGCGCTGGCGATGAATTGGCTCAAGGAGTACTATGGGCTGCTGATGGATCGCGTGAAGATTAACGAGGTCTCGACCTTCAACGGTGAATTCTGGGAGCCGAAGAGCTGGCCGAAAGATGCCGAGGGGGTTGGCCTCACCGAGGCTCCGCGCGGCGCGCTGGCTCACTGGATCAAGATTCACGACGGCGCAATCGAGAATTATCAATTGGTTGTCCCGACCACCTGGAACGGCTCGCCGCGCGACGCCAAGCAGCAGCGCTCGTCCTTCGAGCAGGCGCTGATTGGCACACCGGTGGCCAAGATCGACGAGCCGGTCGAGATTCTGCGCACCATTCATTCCTTTGACCCGTGCCTGGCCTGCGCCGTGCATTTGTACGATCCGCAGGGGCGGCACATCGCCCAGGTTTCCTTCGAGTGACGCCCATGAGTACACCGAACATTGCCGCGAGCAGCGCGCCGGTCGAGCATCCGGTCGAATACCGGCGCATCTATGTGTGGGAACTACCAGTGCGCGCCTACCACTGGATCAACGCCATCGCGCTGGTGGCGCTGTGCATAACCGGCTACCTGATTGGCGCGCCGATTCGCGCATTTTATGCGGCCGAGGCTTACCAGCAATACTGGTTCGGCTGGGTGCGCTTCATTCACTTCGTCGCGGCCTTTGTCTACGTTTTCAACTTTGCTGCGCGGCTTTATTGGGGTTTTGTAGGCAACAAATACTCGCATTGGAATGCATTTTTCCCGCTGAAAAAGGCGCAGCAGCAGGAGATTGCAGATGTCATTAGGGCCGATGTCTTTGAAACCAAGCTGCACGGGCCGATCTCGACCGGGCACAATGCACTGGCTGGACTGATTTACTTTTTCACTTTTCTGGCCTTTGTTGCTCAGACCATCACCGGCTTTGCACTTTACTCCAGCATGAGCAACTCATGGCTGCCGCGCATGTTTACCTGGATTGTGCCGCTGATGGGCGGCGAGTTCGGCGTGCGCTTCTGGCACCATACCTTCCTGTGGTTCTTTGTCACCTTTGTTATCGTTCATGTCTATCTTGCCTTCTATCACGATTACATCGAAGGCCGCGGCACGGTATCCTCGATTATCGGCGGATGGAAGTTCGAGCGGGAGAAGAGTGACAAATAGCGGGAAGACATTGGTGCTGGGCTTGGGCAACGTCATCATGGGCGACGAGGGTGTCGGCGTTCATGTGGTGCGCGCATTGGAAGCCGAATTTGACAGGCACACGCTGCCGGTCAATGTGGAGTTTCTGGACGGCGGCACTGGCGGCTTTACGCTGCTGGAGCCGCTGCAAAGCGCAGCCCGCATTATCCTCATTGACGCCGCGGCCGACGGCAATCCCATCGGCACAGTCACCCGCACAGCGCCGCGCTTCTCGCGCGACTATCCGCCCTCGCTCACAGCGCACGACATTGGAGTCAAAGACTTATTGGATGTCTTCTATATTCAAGGCGGCGGACCCGAAGTGATTCTCTACGCCATCACAATCGACCTGCGGCAGCCTATCTCGATGGAGTTATCGGAAGTGATCGCAAAGGCGGCAAAGGTGGCTGTTGCGGAGATACTGGCGGAGTTGAATTCCAACTCCGCCGCTTGATTACTTCGCCCGCGCATTCAGCTTCCCTAGCACCTGCTTCAAATCATCCAGTTTCTGTCCGGCATCGGCGAGTTTGCCGGCTGAGGTAAGGCGCTGATAATCGTCGAAGTCTTTGCTGGCCTGACCAATCAGAGTATTCAAATCCTGCGCGGGAGCGGGCGTTCCAGCGGGCGCTGTGGCTGACGCTGTCGGTGGCGTTGTCGAAGTGGTTGAATTGGTTGAAGTCTCGGACGCGCTCAACGACGAGATCCCGCCGCCAAAAAGCGATGAGAGCGCGGACTCGAAGTTAGGCCCGTAGGCGAGTTTGTCCTGAAGAGCCAGCACCACCAGGCGCAACTCCGGCATGGGGCTGCGGTCGGCTTGCAAATAGATCGGCTCGGCGTAGAGCAGCGCCTTGCCGGTAGGGATCACCAGCAGCGTTCCGCGGCGCACGTGCGAGCCTTGCTGATTCCACAAAGTCAACTGGCCGGAGATTTGCGCATTCTGATCGATGCGCGCCTCGATCTGCAGCGGCCCATCGACTAGCTTTGTTTTGGGAAAGTCGTAGACGATCGATGTGCCGTAGTGCTCGCCGTCGCTGCGCCCGGCAATCCAGCCAATTAAATTATTGCGATTGGCTGGCGTGAAGGGCAGTATCTCCACAAACTCTTCGCCGCTCTCGCCGGGCAGTTTCATCAGCACAAAGTTAGGCTCCATGGCTTGAGTCTGCTGCGCGCCTCCGTCGCCCATGCCAACTTCAGTAGCTACCGTCCATAGATCTTCCCGGTTATAAAAGACTTCTGGATTGGTCATGTGATAAAGGCCATAGACTTCGGCTTGCAGCTTCAAAAGTAACTCAGGATAGCGAACATGCTTGCGCAGCCCGGCCGGCATCAATGAGGCATCCTTGAAGAGCGTGGGAAAGATGCCGCGATAAGCCGCCAAAATCGGATCTTTATTGTCGAAAGCATAGAAAGTCGTAGTGCCGTCATAGGCGTCAACTACAACCTTGACGCTATTGCGCATGTAGTTGAGATCCTGGCCATCGACGGTGTAATGCGTGGAGTAAGGATAACTGTCCGATTGCGTGAAGGCATCCAGAATCCAGGAGAGGCGGCCATCGTCGCCCAGCACGATATACGGATCCTGATCGAAGGTGAGAAACGGCGCAAGGGCCGCCACGCGCTCCCGCACGCCGCGCCGCATCAGCAGGCGGCTCTGCCCGTTAACATCGTCGCTGAAAGGCAGCTTGGCCAAATCACCGCGGTCGAAGGCAATCAGCGCGCGGCGCAGGAATCCGCCTAACTCGATGCCGCCGCTTCCTTGATAAAAAGTAAGATTATTGGTGTCGCCTTGCGGATAATTAAACTCCTGCTGGCGCGTCTTTACGTAAACATCGGTATTGGTCTGCTCGCCGAAATATATCTCAGGCCGAGTTACATTCAGCCCAGGCGCTGTGCTTTGCACTGGCATGTTACTCAGAAGCAGCGTGGGCAGGCCTTCCGGGGTAAATCCGTTCACGGGATTCATCGTGATGCCGTAGCCGTGGGTGTAAATCAGCTTGTCATTGATCCAGTTGCGGCTGCTCTCGGGAAGTTTATCGACATTCAGTTCGCGCGCGGCCAGCATTACTTCGAGCTTCGTGCCATTGACTTCATAGCGATCGATGTCGATGTCGGGAAAGTCATAATAAGTACGAATCTCCTGTATCTGCCGCAATGTATCTTGAAGCGCATGCCAATCCCAGAGGCGAATATTCTGGAGCGTGGCCTGATTGTTGGCCGGATCGGCGGCATCGATAGTGGTCTCGGCGGGAAACTCGCGCTGGTCAAATGCATCCAGTCCATAGGCCTGGCGAGTCATCTCGATATTATGCGAGATATAAGGCTGTTCGCGGACCAACTCATTGGGCTTGACCAGAAAGCTGGTCACATACCAGCCCATCACTCCGACTCCGGCATAGCAGAGCGCGGCGGGAAGAACGGCTACAATCAGCCAGCGCCCGCGCGGAGCAAAGAAGCCGGTCACCAAGGCAATCAACGCGCCCAACAGGAGAGCCGCGCAGACCACCAGCGTTCCAGTCAGCGTTACATGCGCATCGGTGTAAGTAATGCCATCAAAAATCGTGTGGTGCTCAAAGAGTAATTGGAAGCGGCCGAGATAAACGCGCAATGCAACCACGATCAAAAGAAATGCAATCGAGATAGATAGGCCGCGCCAGGGCAGATCGGAAAGCGTTGCGCCGCCGCTGCTGAGCGCGCGCGAACTGCCGGAGACAACTAAAAATACTACGGCGACAACGCAGGCTATCACCGTGAGCGTTAGCAGCCAGCCAAGAATAAGCTGCCAGGCAGGCAGCGTGAAGAGATAGAAATTCAGCGGCAGGCCGAAGACGGGATCGGAAGGGCCGCCGGCGGCGCGCGGAGCAAACCACCAAACCGCCAGCGTCTGCCATTGCGCCGCCATTGCGCCGCTGGTTAGGAGCGCGATGAGCAGCGAACCGCCGGTAGATACGACCCTCAACACCGGCTTGAGCGAAAAAGTGACCGGATTGCCGTTGATGAAAACTGTGTGATCGATGGGCAGGTCGTCGCGGTGGGCGTGCTTGAAGAGTGAAAATATCCCAAACAAAAGGAGAAAGGTGAGCAGGAAAAACCCGGCAAAGATGCCCCACTGCAAGCTGCGCGATTTCCAGAAGACATCGCCATAGCCCAGCGAAGTGAACCACAGCAGGTCAACCCAGTAAGAGAGCGCGGTGCGGCTGCCGAGAAAAAGAATGGCAACGATGGCGATGAAAACAAAAAAGACGCGTCTGCCGCGGCGCTTCGGTGCGTTGAAATTGGGCCAATCGATCGTTTCGGGCATTTCTATTTCACTTTCCTTTTCTGTGCTTATGGGCTGAAAGGCAGCCAGCCTCTCCAACTCCACTTTAGTCTCCTTCAGCGGGTTTTGCAGAAGAATTTCGGTTGGCTGCGGTCGTATCGTTTTCAATTTATCGGAAGCTGGTTTGTGCGGCGGAAAGTCTGTGTGGTATACGCTATCTTTAGAATCCCGCAACGCCTGACATCGCCATTGGCTGCCGGCCGTCGTTCTCGCATTGCGCGGATTGCCCGGGCGAAAATGAAAGAACCTTCCGTGTCAGCCCTCAGTTCCGGCTTGTCCAATAGCTCGTATCGAGCTGATATTGACGGCATCCGCGCCATCGCCATCCTGAGCGTAATTTGCTTTCACTGCGCGGTGCCAGGAGTTACCGGCGGATTTACCGGCGTGGACATTTTCTTCGTGATCTCCGGCTATCTGATCGGCGGGCATATTTTCTCCGAGGTCAGGGCAGGGAGTTTCAGTTTTTTGCGTTTTTACTGGCGACGCGCCAAGCGGATTCTACCGGCATTTTACGGCGTTTTAGCCTTTGTTTTGCTGGCGGCCTTGCTTCTGCTTTCGCCGCTTGAGGCCATGAAGACCGCACAGTCCGCGGTTGCGGCCACGCTTTCTGCTTCCAATATCGCATTTTGGTCGGCAAGTTCTTACTTTGCGCCGGCCAGCGAATTGCGGCCGCTGCTGATGACCTGGTCGCTGGGCGTGGAAGAGCAGTTTTATCTTGTCATTCCTATATTGTTGGTGCTGCTGGCGCGCATCCGGCGAAGTTGGATTCTGCCGGCTGTTCTGATTAGCTGCGGCTTCTCCTTTCTTTTAGCATGGTTTGAATTGGGCTACTATTCGCAAAATGTTTTTTATCTGCTTCCAGAGCGGGCGTGGGAGCTTGGCGTGGGCGTGGGCCTGGCAGTCGCGGAATTGACCGGGAGGCGCATTCGCCTTAATTCTTTTCTTACTCAACTGGCAAGCCTGGCCGGGGTGGGATTGCTGCTCGCGCCGCTCTTCCTGCTCGATTCGCGGACACTTTTTCCGGGCGCGGCGGCACTTCCCTCGGTGCTGGGCACGGCGCTGGTGATTGCGCTGCCTTCCGCCGCGATCAACCGGCGGCTGCTTTCTCTTCCGCCGCTGGTTTTTGTGGGCAGAATCTCCTATTCTCTTTACCTCTGGCATTGGCCTCTGCTGGCGTTTTTGCGTGTAGTTTCTGGAGGCGCGGCGCCGCGCGGGGCTGCCTGGCTGACTATTCCGGCAGCGTTTGCAGCGGCGGCGCTTTCCTATTTCTTCATCGAACAGCCTTTCCGGCGATCGACGCGCGAGCCCGCTCCGCTGTTGATTCGCTACGGAATTGTCAGTGCGGTTTTTCTGGCGGCTTGGGCTGCGGTGTGGCTGAGCCACGGTTTGCGGCAGCGCTTTGCGCAGTTGGATCGCGTAGAGCACGGTGCGGCATACAAGCTTGCCTCAGACCCTTGTCTTGTTACCTTGGTTGAGCTGCCAGCGTCACCGCTCTGCGATGACCGATTCGACGCGCGACCCGCGGTTGCAATCTGGGGCGACAGCCACGCGGCCGCCCTGGCGCAGGGCTTACGCACTCTTGCCGAATCGCGGGGATACGGCTTTGTGGAGTTGGAGCGCACCAGTTGTACGGCGTTGACTGGAGCCGCGAACTTCCAGCCCGCCTTCGACCATGAGGCTGCTGAATGCATGGCTTTCAATCGCAAGGCTCTGTCGCTGCTCAACTCCGATCCGCGGATCAAGATCGTGATTCTTGCCGGCCAGTGGGCTAGCTCCTTTCAGCAAAAGGATGTGGACCGCTGGCTGACCGATGACTCCGTTCCGCAGGCCAAGCCGCTCACTGACGATGCAGCCGGCGCGCTCTTCGTTCGTTCTTTGCGGGCAACCATCCAGAGCCTTCGCCAGGCCGGCAAGGAGGTCATTGTTCTTGCCGACGCGCCGACCTTCGATCTTGACCCCATCTTCAGAATTCGGGCAGCGCAGATTCCCGCGCGGCGCGCGCTGGCAAGGTGGATGGGAGCTGAAAGCGCCAGCGATCCAGGATTAGCTCCTTTTGGCAATGCTGCCGCGGTCGCAATTGCCAACGCTCAACTGAGGAAGGTGGTCGAGGGAGTTCCGGGAGTGCAACTGATCGACCTGAAAGCGGAGCTTTGCCGCACCAACGATCAATGCCTTTATCGCGACGGAGATCGTGCGTTTTACAGCAACGCCGACCACCTCAGCGTTGTGGGAGCGCGATTCATCCTTCGCGATTTTCATCTTCCGCAACTTGCGGCTTCGGGAAAATAAGGGCTGTAACGCCAGTCAGTTTCGCTTGCGCGCAGCTTCTTCATAGACCGCGGCGTATTGGCGCGCCGGCTCTTCCCAGCTATAGTTTTGCGCCATGCCATTCAGCATGAGTCGCTTCCAGCCGTCTTTATCGGCATAAGCCTCCAGTGCCCGCTCAATGGCAGCCAGCAGCGCTCCGGCGCTTTTGCCCTTGAATTTGAAGCCGGTGCCCGTTCCTTGTTCCGAATTCCACTCTTCGATGGTGTCATCCAGGCCGCCGGTGGCGCGCACCACGGGTACGGTTCCATACTTGAGCGAGTAGATCTGATTCAGGCCGCAGGGCTCGTAGAGCGAGGGCATCAGAAAGAGATCCGAACCAGCCTCGATACGGTGAGCCAGCGGATCGTCGTAGCCGATGCGCACGGCCACATTTCCCTTGTTCCAGAAGGCCCAGTCGCGGAAGAACTTCTCATAAACCGGCTCACCCGAGCCCAGCGCCACCACGACCGCATTCATCTCCGAGAGCTTGCCCGCGATCTGCTCCAGCAAATTGAAGCCCTTCTGCGTGGCAAAGCGCGAGACAATGCCGATCACCGGCGTCGAGTCCTCCACATGCTCCAGCCCGAAGGCTCGCAGCAGTTCGGCGCGGCAGGCTTTTTTGCCCTCCAGATTCTCTGGGGCAAAGTTTACAGCCAGATTCCGGTCGGTAGCGGGATTCCACTGCGCATAGTCCACGCCGTTCAGAATTCCGCGCAAATCGGCCGTCCGCAGCCGCAAAGTACTGTCCAGGCCTTCGCCGAACTCCGGCGTCTGAATCTCTTCGGCATATTTGCGGCTTACCGTGGTCAGGGTTTCCGAGTAGACCAAGGCACCCTTGAGGAAGTTGAAGCGATCGTAGTGCTCCAGCTTGTCCATGGTGAAGATCTCCCACGGAAAAAGCAGCCGCTCGGTGGTCGCAGGCGGAAATGCGCCCTGATAGGCGGCATTGTGAATGGTCACAACCGAGGCGGCGTTGCGCAGTGCTGGGTCGGAATCGTAGGTTGTGCGCAGATAGACCGGAATCAGCGCCGCCTGCCAGTCATGCACGTGAAAGATTTGCGGCACACCCAGTTGCTTGGTGGCCTCGATCACCGCGCGGCAGTAGAGCCCGAAGCGCTCGGCGTTATCCGGATAGTCGATGCCGTTGGCACCATAAAGCTCGGGCCGGTCGAAGAGCTCCGGGCAATCGACAAAGCAGAACTGCACGCCATCGCGTATGCCGCCGTCCACAATGCCCGCAAAGCGGTTGTAGTACTGAAAGGGGATGGTGAGGGAAGGGATTGCATAGCGTGGATCGCCTTCAATCTGGCGGTGCACGCGGGCGTAGAACGGTAGATAAACAGTGACCTGGTGGCCCAGCTTGACCAGCTCAGGCGGCAGCGCCCCGACAACGTCGGCCAGACCGCCGGTCTTGGCAAAAGGAACGCACTCGGAGGCGGCAAAGACTATGTGCATGTCTCTAGACGCCAGTTCCGGCAAAGACCACGCCAACTGTGCGCAGGATGATTTTGAGGTCGAGCCAGATGCTCCAGTTTTCGATGTAGATCACATTGAGCGAGATGTAGCTGTCGGATGAAGGATCCTGGCGGCCCTGCACCTGCCAGAGGCCGGTAACGCCGGGGGTGACGGCCAGAACTCTCAGGTAGGCAAGCTTTGAGTCGCGCACATCTTCGGCGGGAAGCGGCCGCGGCCCCACGACGCTCATATCGCCGCGCAGCACATTGAAGAACTGCGGAAGCTCATCCAGTGAGTGCTTTCGCAGGAAGCGGCCCAGTTGGGTAACGCGGGGGTCGTCGGAGATCTTGAAGAGCACTCCGTCGCGCTCATTCTTGTGCATCAATCCGGCGCGCCTCTGCTCAGCGTCAGTGACCATGGTGCGGAACTTGAAGCAGGGAAAGACGCGGCCCTTTTTGCCGACGCGATCCGAGCGGTAGAAGACGGGGCCGGGTGAATCCAGCTTGATGGCGATGGCGATGGCCAGCATCACAGGAGAAAGCAGGATCAGCACCAGGCTGGAAAAGACAATGTCGAGCCCGCGCTTCAGCACCAGTTCAATCTCCGGCACCTGCCCGCGATGCAAAGGGATGGTGGGAAAGTGGCCAATGTACTCGATGGGGCTGTTGAGTGAGACGCCGTCGAAAAATTCGGGAACAAGGCGCAGATCCACGCGATGGGCGCGGGCCTTTTCCAACACATCCTGCACCACGCTGCGCTCACAGCGCGTGGTAAAGAAAATCTCGTCGATGAAAAGCCGGCTGGTCTGCTGAAAGAGCGTGTCCAGCGTTCCGACAACATCGCCGGAGGAGGCGGCAAAGCGGGAGCCTGAGCCGGTGTATTCTCCAGACCGGGGCGGTTCGATGAAGCCTTTGAATCTGTACCCGAGGTGACGGATGCTCTCCAGATAAAAGCGCAGCGCAATGGCCTCCGGTCCGGTGCCGACGATCAGCACATTGCGCGTGCCAACCCCATGCGCAAAGCCGCGATACAGCATCATGCGATAAACAAACCGGCGCAGGCTGAGGGCTATGGTGACCAGCCCGATGGTGACCAGAACAATGAGCCGGGAGATGTCTTCGCCGTGGATCAGATAAAGCGTCCCGGTCAAAAGCAACCCTGAAGTGAGGCAAGCCTGCACGCTGAGGCGCTGTTCATGCAGGGTGTTGTTAAGCTGGGTAGGCGAATAGAGATTCAATCGGCGGCTGACGATCATCAGCGAGATGGCGAAGAAGATCAACAGGGTAATCAGGATGCCCACCGAGCGGCCATGGACGAGAGCGACGTGCAGAAAGCCTCTGGCGCCAGCCAGAGGATTTGTGTGTAATTTATAAGCCATGGCAAGCGCGGCGGAAGCCAGGATGGTCGCGACATCCAGGAACATCCAGAGCCTTGTCTTGCCCTTGGGACCGCGCGCAGCGTCGCCGGCCGCCCCCCCCGTCCATTCCTGCGAGGAGGAAACCGAAGTAGATACTCTCTGCCAGAAATCCGAAGTTGCCATAGGCGTTTCGCTCACCTCAAAAACGTCAAAACGCAAGGAAAGTGGACCAGCAGCACGCACCAATGGATACATGAGCGGGAAGCCGCGGATAACGGCACCCCAATCCTCTCCCTGTTTGAAGGCATCTCCAAGCCAGCGATTGCGAGTCCGCTTGCGGGAAAACCAACCAACAGAGAAAAATGACACCGGATCTAGCCTGTCCGGATATGAACTTCGATACTCTTTGATGACTCTTGCTGCCTGCAATATGCGGCAACTATGTGTGGCTAACGATCGGGGAGAAGACAATCAGCTCCAGATTGATCGTGATGCTATAAACTTCACTCAAAGACTGAGAACAGCGTGAGTAAAGTGAAATCAATCTGAAGAGATAATTGTATCGCACTTTTCCCTTTTTGCAGCCTCTTCGATCGGAAAAATCAAAGCCGAAAACGCCGGACTCGATGCCGCCCAAGCCGACGTAACCAGATTCGGCCCCGGAGAATACGAATGGCAAGGAAAAAATTCAAGGCTGCCATTACGGTATGAGCCGCTTCTTATTCCGAAGGTAATACGTACGCATCCAGCGAAAGGAACTGCTGGATAGGCTCTTCGGGCGAGGCAACAAAGTCCTTCAGGGGACCAAAGAAAAGCGCCCGCCCCTGATGCAGAAAGAGCACCAAGTCGGCGAGCCGCTCGGCAAAGCGCATATCGTGCGTGACCACTATGCTAGTGAATCCGAGCTTGCGCTTGAGGCGCTGGATGAGGTCGCCCAGACGCTTGGCGATGATGGGATCGACCATCGTGGTTGGTTCGTCGTAGAGCACCACCTCGGGCTTGGCAGCCAGGGCGCGGGCAATGGCGACGGCGCGCCGCCTGCCAGTCGAGAGGCTTGCGGGGAAGGCATCGATCACATCCTCGGCGCCCACCATCCCGATCAGCCGTTCGACCTCCTTCTGGGTCTGCTCCTCGTCCAGGCTGCCGCGTTCCCGCAGCGGAAAGGCGACATTCTCACGCACACTGAGCGAATCGAAGAGCGCGCCGTTTTGAAAGACCATGGTGACGCGCTTGCGGATGGGCCTCATGCCCTCTTCGTCAAGTGTGGTGATCTCCTGCCCTTCCACGTGAATCGAGCCCGAATCCGGTTTGAGAAAGCCCATCAGCATGCGCAGCGCAACCGATTTGCCCACTCCGCTGCGCCCCAGGATGCAGAGCGTCTGGCCGCGATTCATTGCGAAATTCAGGTCATCGAGCACCGGCCGGCCGTCAAAAGAAATGCTGACGTGGCTGAAGGAAAGGATGGGGTCAGGCGCTTGAACCAGCGCTTGGGAGGCCTCGGCATTGGATGAGCAGTCGAACATGTCCTGCATTCAGCTTACGCGATGAAAATGCTGGCTGACGATCGGAATCCCGCAGCTGGCTGGTTAGCCTTCCAGCTTATACCGGGTCTCGGCCAGATGGTAGAGCCGCCGCCAGACCAGGCGGTTCATCGTCACCACCATCAAGGAGATGAAGATGGTGGCTAGCAGCAATACGGGAAAGCGGCCGCTGTCGGTGGCGGCGTCAATCTGCGCGCCGAGGCCGATCGTCTCCAGCGTCCGGTCGGCTACGTGCGAGTACTCTGCAAAGACTGAAGCATTCCAGGCGCCGCCCGAGGCAGTCACCATCCCGGTAATGAGGTATGGAAAGATTCCCGGCAGAATCAGCTTGGTCCAGCGCTGCCAGCGCGTGAAATGGTAGAGCGAGGAGACCTCGCGCAGGTCCGATGGGATGGATGTGGCACCGGCGATGACGTTGAAGAGAATGTACCACTGCGTTCCCAGCAGCATTAGAGCAATGGAGCCGATGCCCAGCCCGCCGCCGATTTTGACCAGGCCAATCAAAAGTATAGGAAAGAAGGCTGTGGCCGGAACCGAAGCCAGAATCTGCGCCACCGGCTGCACAATGCGGGCAAGCCGCGGATTGAGCCCGATGGCGACTCCCACCGGAACCGTCCAGGCGGCGGAGAGAAGCAGGGCGGCATTGACGCGCAGAAACGTGGCCCCCGCGCCTTCCAGAAGCAGGCGCAGCTCCGGCCAGGTCACGGTTCGCAGCATCTGAACAGCGTGGAATGTGCCCCAACCCATAATCACCAGCGCAATTACCGCCAGGCTCCAAAGCCACGCCGAGCTCTTTGCGGCGTTCTCATCCGCATCCAGAGCATGAACCACGCGGCACTCCCTGCTGCGCGCCATGCGGCGATAAATCGGCTCTTCCAAGCTGTGCCAGATGCGGCCGGGAAGGGAGCGGAAGAGGGTCGAGCGGCGCAGCAGATCCAGAATCGGCGAGGTCACGCGGTCTGCCGATTCCACCTGCTCGAATTTGAATTTGTCGCTCCAGGCAATCAAGGGCCGCCAGATCAATTGGTCGGTAGCCACCACTATCATTATCACCACCGTAAAGCCGGCCAGCAGCGCGCGCATATCGCCGGAGGCTGCCGCGGTTTGAAGATAACTGCCCAGGCCGCGCAATTGGAAGTTGCGATCGCCCATGGTAAACATCTCGCAGGCGATCAGCGCAAACCAGCCGCCGGCTACCGAGACAATCGAGTTCCAGACCAGTCCAATCGCCGAATAAGGCATCTCCAGTTGCCAAAATCGCTGCCACGCCGAGTAGCGGTAGATGCTTGCCGCTTCAATCATCTCCCTGGGAATGCTCTTCAGTGACGAGTAGAAGCTGAAGGCCAAATTCCATACCTGGCCGGTAAAGATCAGCAGAATCACGCCCAGTTCGATGCCCAGTTGGTGGCCGGGGACCAGAGCCACCATGGCCAGCACAACCGGCGGCAGGAAGCTCAGCACGGGGATCGATTGCAGAATGTCAAGAACCGCAATCATCCAGGCCTCGGCCCTGGCGTTATAGGCCGCGATGTACCCATACGCAACGGCGAAGATCAGACTGAGACAGTATGCGATTGCGATACGCACCATCGAGTAAAAGGCATACAGCGGCAAGGCGCCGATCGCGTGCGAGATGGGCGCAACCGGTACCGGCTTGCCCAGCCAGTAAACCCCGGTGCTCACAATGGAAAAGAAGATCGTCAGCCCGCAGGCCGCCACGCCCAGATCTATGAAGAAGGGCCAGGTACGAACGGTGACCAGTGTCCGGGCAAGCGGGTGCTGAGGCTTCATTCCGCCTCCTCGCCCGTCGCCGCCTCTTCGTCCTGCGCATCGGGCAGCACAAAGCGGCGATGCCCGGCGTCGTAGTCGAACAGCTCGGCGTAGCGGCCCCAGGTGACCGCGGTTTCTATCTGCCGCTGGCACTCCTCCTCGCTGAATTGTTCGTCCAGCATATCGAGGAAGAAGTCTTCTGGAACCGTGTGGTCGCTCTTGGATTCGAGCGCCCGGCGAATCTGCCGCAGCAGAAGCACGTTGGCCAGGGCGGCGGTGCGGAAGAGTTCCTTCTGGCGGAGAATCTCGGAGTTGGCAAACTCAGTGCCGCTCGCAGTGATTGCGGCGTCGCCTTCTTCAATCTGCAGGAAACCGAGCAACTGCGCCGCATCCACGATCGGCAGCAGGTCGTCGATCTCGAAGCTCAGGTCGTCGGCCAGACGGTAAATGTCGTCGCGGCCACCCTTGTCGAGCAATAGTTCCAGCAGGCCGGCCATCCCACCCGGACGCGCGTGGGGCAGCATCTGGTAGTGCATCTGGCGCTGATCGCGCGGCTTGGGCCCGACTTGCTGCTCGGGAGCCTCGTCGGGGGCCACATCGGGCTTGGTAAGAACCTTGTAGATGTAATCCACCAGTTGCGTAAAAGGTTCGGACTTGCGGTCGCGGGGCTGGGTCAATTGCACTTTGAAATCCGTCCGGATGTGGCCAGGGTTGCGGCCCAGCACGATAATGCGATCGGCCAGCAACACCGCTTCTTCAATGTTGTGCGTCACCAGGAAGACGGCCTTGGTGGGCATCGTCTTGTTGGCCCACAGTTCCAGAAGTTCGCTGCGCAGGTTCTCGGCCGTCAGAACGTCCAGCGCGCTGAAGGGCTCATCCATGAAAAGGACTTCGGGCTCCACGACCAGCGCGCGCGCAAAACCCACCCGCTGCTTCATGCCGCCCGAGAGCTCTTTGGGATACGCTGCCTCAAAGCCGTCCAGACCCACCGTGTCCAGCATCTTAAGGCTGCGATCACGGCGCTCATCGGGCGTGACGCCGCGCGCTTGCAGTGGGGCTTCAACGTTTTGCAGAACCGTGAGCCAGGGAAAGAGCGCAAAGCTCTGGAAGACAATCGAGACGTTGATCTCCGCGTCGGCAATCGGCTTCTCATGCCAGTAAACCTGCCCGGCGGTAGGCTGTGAGAGTCCGCTCAACATGCGCAGCATCGTAGATTTGCCGGAGCCCGAGGGGCCAAGCAGCGCAACTATCTCGCCGGGAACAATAGAAAGATCGGTTGCCGAGATCACCTGAATGCGATTCTGGCTGGGCTGCGCGTAGTACTTCTCGATCCCCACGGCGCGAATGATTGCGTCGGGATTGGGAGCCGGGGCCGCCGTCTGGCCTGTGCTGGGGATGGCCGTTTCCTGCATAGGTGATTCTCCGCTTGGGGGGTCCGCAAGCCCCATGCAGCGGCCAGCGTTTGTTTCCAGTGTATGATGGCCCGGTTGCAATCCGGTAAATGAGCCAGTCCGCACACCCGGCCAAGCCGGAATTTTGGTCAGCCCAGCAGCTCATGCGGCGGGATTTGCAGAAACTCCTCGATGGGAATTCCGCCGGTTCCCACCAGGTAGGTGCGGGTTGGGAGGAATGCTTTGTCGAAGGCCGCGGCACCCGGCAGAGCCTCTTTGCGGCGCCCGCTTTTCACTTCGATAGCCACAATGCGCGTGCCCAGGCGGAGAACAAAATCGACCTCCTTGCTGCGATCGCGCCAATAGTACACCTCGTCAATCTCGCCAGTCATCGCCGCGCCGGCCAGGTATGCACCGACGGCCGACTCGACCAGACGGCCCCATAGGTCAGGATGGTGACGCACCCGGGCGAAGGTCATCGCGGCCTGCGCAGTGGTCAGGCCGGTGTTCATCACCTGGAGCTTGGGTGTGGAGCCGCGCTGGCGAACCAGTTGCCCGGAGTACTTGGAGATGCCGCGCAGCATTCCCGCACCGGACAGAAGTTCCAAATAGCCTGCCAGAGTGGTCGTGTTGCCGGCATCCTGCAATTGGCCAACCATTTTTTGATAGGAGAGAATCTGGCCGGAGTACTCGCACCCCAGGCGGAAGAGTTCGCGCAGCAGCGCCGGTTTGTCCACGCGGGCCATCAGAAGAATGTCGCGGCCCAGCATGGTTTCAATCAGCGAATCCAGCAGATAGCGGCGCCAGCGGTTCTCATCATTGATCAGTTCCGCTGCTCCGGGGTAGCCGCCAAAGTAGATGAACTGGTCGAGGTTCCAGCCAAAGGCCTCGTGCATCTCGGCAAACTTCCAGTGCCCCACGCGCGAGAGTTCGAAGCGCCCGGCAAGGCTCTCGGAAAGGCCGCTCTGCACCAGCAGGGGCGAAGAACCCAGCAGCACCACGCGCAGATCCAGCCCCGCTGCCGAGTCCTCATCCCAGAGTTGTTTCACAGCCTCCGACCAGCGGGGAATCTTCTGCACCTCGTCGAGCACCAGTAGCCAGCTCCCACTCTGACGGCAGCGAAGTCGCGCGATCTCCCATTGCTGGGCGATCCAGAAGTTGTCGCCGGGAGCGGGATTGTCGGCGGTCAGATAGGTGGTGCGATCACCGAAGTGTTTCAGCGCCTGGCGAACCAGGGTTGTCTTTCCTACTTGGCGCGGGCCTGCAAGCACCTGAATGAAGCGGCGTCTTCCGCTGAGGCGGGCGATAAGTGGACCGAGATTTTTTCGTTCTATAACGTTGATTACATTGCACATAAAAGCAATTAGTGATCTGCTTCTTCGGATTACTCATGCATTGATAACTAAATATAGCACGATAATAAGTAAAATTACTCAACTTACTGAGTAATTTTACTTATTATGTTGAGTAATATGTATAATATTTTATAAGATATATATTTTCTTGCACTTACATCAAACACCGATCTCTAAACCTCTCTTCTGCCCTCCATCGCCCGTGCCATCGTCACCTCATCGGCGTACTCGATGTCGCTGCCTGCGGGAACCCCGGTGGCAATGCGCGTAATGCGGAGCCGAAAACCTCGCAACGCAGTCGCCAGCCAGTGCGCGGTGGCCTCGCCTTCGAGGGTCGGACTGGTGGCTACAATCACCTCGTCCACTTCGCCGCGCTCCACGCGGGCAAGCAACGTGTTGGTCCGCAACTGATCAGGCCCCACGCCATGCAGCGGCGAGAGGGTGCCGTGCAGCACGTGGTAGACGCCCTGGTAGCCTTGCGTCCTCTCGATAGCGGCGATGTTGGTGGGCTCCTCGACGACGCAGACCAGCCGGTGGTTGCGCGTAGGGCTGGAGCAGTAGAGGCAGGGATCGACGTCGGTTACGCTGTTACAAATGGAGCAGAGGCGCAGGCTGACCTTCAGGCCGCGCACCGCCTCTGCCAGCGCGGCGGCATCGTCGTCGCTGGAGCGCAGGATGTGAAAGGCGAAGCGCTGGGCGCTCTTGGTGCCGACGCCCGGCAGCTTCTTCAACTCTTCAATCAGCCGCGCCATCGGCTCGGCATAGCGTGACACGTGTACGCCTCCTGAATGCAGTGGTCAGTGAACAGTGGTCAGAATAAAGGGCCAAGTCAATTCCTACAGCGTCCGGTAAACAATCCCCGTAAAGGTATCGGCGTTCATGAAGCCCTTGCCCCACGCTGCGTCGAAGTCCGCCGTGGGCTTTTTGGCGACGGCCTCCTCTTCGCTGGCCCCGGCTGCCTTGAGCGCGGCAACCTTCTCGCGCACCGCCAGCAGCATATTGCGGAAGCTTAAAAAGTCGGCCTTTGTGCCCAGCGGTCCGTGGCCCGGGATGATTTTGGTGCCGCTTCCGGCCACGCTGAGAACCTTCTCGCCGGCGCGAATCATGCCGCCGATCGAGCCGCCCGCGCCCTCGTCGATGAACGGATACATCCCGTTGAACCAGATGTCGCCCACGTGCAGTATATCCGCCGTCTTGAATTTGATAAAAATATCGCCGTCGGTGTGCGCGGGCTCAAAGTGAACCAGGTCGAGCGAGTCGCCGTTGTGCCAGATGCGCATCTCATGCTCGAAGGTGATGGTTGGCCAGGCACCCGGCATCGAGGGCATGATCGTCCTTTGAAAGAGGGCCATCGTCTGCGGCGTGGAGAGGCGCTGGCGCACATTCTGATGGGCGAAAATTGTGTAGCCGGCTTCGTACATTCCCTCATTGCCGCCTGTGTGGTCCTGGTGCCAGTGCGTATTGATCAGAATGCCGGGCGCATCGGCGGGAACCTTGCTGAGCGGCGCTATAGTCTCCAGGATGCGGGGCACCGCCGGGGCGTAGCTCGCGTCGATCAGAATGTTGCCGTCAGGGCCGGTCTGCAAGGCCATGTTGCCGCCTTCGCCTTGCAGCAGAAAGACGCTGTCAGAGAGTTGGGTAGTCTTGATGGGAGTAAGGGCGGCTTCGGCATGGGGCTGGGCCGGCTTGTCGGTTGGCTTGTCAGCGGGCTTGCCTGCGGGTTTCTCGGCTTGGGCGCTCGCCGCAAGGGGAAGCATCATGACCGCGCTCGCCGTCAGGCCTAGTTGCAAAAAGATTCTGCGATTTATTGCGTTGCGCATGGATTTGTCCTCCTTGCATTTTCGAACTCGCCAATTGGATATAGCCGCTGTGTTCAGTCTCAGCCCAGCCCGGGCAGATTCAGTCCGCCCAGAATCCCTTTTACGTTGGACTGGATCGCCTCATCGGCCTTGCGCCCGGCCTCGTTGACAGCGGCCACCACCAGGTCTTCCAGCATCTCCACATCCGGCTTGTCGCCGCCCATGCCAATCACCGCCGCCGGTTCAATGCGCAGCTTGAGAAGCTGCTTTTTGCCGTTCATCGTCGCGGTCACGGCCCCGCCGCCGCTGGTGCCCTCGACAACCGTCTGGGCCAACTTGCGCTGAACTTCCTCCTGCATCTGGTTGGCCTGTGAAAGCATCTCTTGAATCTTGAGCGGGTTGATCACGACATTTTCTCCTTTATTGCAGCCCTCAACAGTACGCAATCTATTTCTGCCGCAAATCCACCACGCTACGTACCTCGGCGTTGAAGATCTCCCGCGCACGCTGCACTAGCGGGTTGGCCAGCGCCGCTTCATGAATACTGCCGGCCAGAGGTGCGGCCATTGGAGCGGCAGCGCTGGATGCCGCACCCTCGCCCGGAACCACCAGAAAGCGCGGCGGCGCGCCCAGCTTTTGCAGCTCTTGGCGAATAATCTTCTCAGCAGCCGCATTCACCGTCAAGGCCAGCATCTTCTTGCCCATGCCGGTCACCTCGATGCGCAGGTTTCCGCCATCGATCACCCATGTGCCCGCGCCCAACAGTTGCGCCGCCGAAACGTGGCCGCCCTCGACCAGCGCACAGCCTACGGCATGACGGATGGCGTCGATGCTTGGAAGTGTCGCTGCCGGCACAGCAGTTTGAGGCGCGGCGATTTGCGGTGCTACGGCCAGCGCGCCTTCGCTGCGAGTCTCCGCCGAGCCGTAGCCGTTGACCTGAGAGGCGGCGACAGGGAAGGGTGCGATCCGGGCTGCCGTAGAGATCGAGGAGGAGTACGCGGAATCACCGGAGATTGCCATTGCAGGGGAAGAAAAAGACCCCGCCGCAGCTAAAGCCCGGGCAGATTCATTCGTTGTATTGCGGGGGTTGAAAATCCCGCCTCCCTCCGATGGCCCGAAGGGTGAGAGCGGCGCGGCGGCCGGAACGGCGAGTGGGGCGACGGGAGGAGTTGGACGCACCGGAGCAGCAACCATCCGCGAAGACGAGACTGGTGCGGAAGCTGAACTCCCAGCCCGGAATCCTCCGCCAGCGCTCACGCCGCTCAACAACTCTTCCAGCGGCAGCAACCTCTGCGCGTGAATCAGCTTCAGCAGGCCGAGTTCCAAATGAAAGCGCTGCTCCTGGCGATAATTCAGGTCGTCGAAGGTGCGCAACACAATTTGCAGGTCGCGCGTCAAATCCTCTTCGGAAAAAAGCAGGGCGGTGCGTGCGGCGCGAGCCCGCTCATCGCCGCTGATCTGCAGCAGTTCGGTCTGTTCGCCGCCGAGCTTCGCCATCAGCGTATTGCGCAAGTACCGCACCATCTGCCGCGCCAGCGAAGACGGGCTGTGCCCCGCATTCACCAGCAGATTCAGTTGCTCCATCAGCTCGGTGCTTTGTCCCGCGGCGACGGCCTCCAGCAGCCGCTCGAAGATCGCATTGGGCACAGCGCCCATGAGCTCACGAATCTGCGCCGCCGAAAGCACCGCGCGGCCACTCTCCGTGGGCGCCGAGGCAATCGCCTGGTCCATGATGGAAAGCGCATCTCGCATCGACCCGTCGCCGGCCTCGGCCAACAGGGCCAGCGCTCCGTCTTCAGCCTCGACCTCTTCCTGCCCGGCAATCATCTTCAACTGCGCCAGAATGTCATCGAATTTAACGGCATGAAAGCTGAAGTGCTGGCAGCGCGAGCGGATGGTCTGGGGAATATCCTCGGGCTGCGTGGTGGCCATCATGAAGATGACGTGCGCGGGCGGCTCTTCCAGAGTTTTCAGCAGCGCGTTGAAGGCCGCATCGGTAATCTGGTGCGCCTCGTCGAGAATGTAAATCTTGTAACGGTCGCGCGAGGGCGCATAGCGGGCGGCGTCGCGCAGTTCGCGAATCTCATCGATGCCGCGATTGGTTGCCGCGTCAATCTCGATCACGTCCACCGCGTTGCCTTGGCGAATCTCGACGCACGAATCGCAGATGCCGCAGGGCTCTGGCGTTGGCCGCGCCGCGCTGCCAATTTCCGTGCGGCAATTCAAAGCCTGCGCCACGATGCGGGCGATGGTTGTCTTGCCGATGCCGCGATGACCGCTGAAGATGTACCCATGCGCAATGCGGTTCTGCGAGAGCGCATTCATCAGCGTCCGCGTGACGTGGTCCTGCCCAGCCACGTCGGCAAAGCGCTGCGGACGATACTTCCTGGCCAGAACCTGATAACCCATGCTCGCACCCGCTCCTTCAGGCCCGCCCGTCGCCGGCACCGCCTAGTGGCGATTGTATCGCCCCAGGCTCAGGAAGCCGGAACCCCACAGTCTTTGCCAACATCTGCGCCAAAAGTTGCCGATGCCGCCTCCTGAGATAATTCCGTCGTAGTGAGTGTTTTTGTTCAACTCCCGTCCGCCTTGTTCGCTGAAGTCGGGAATCTGAAATCTGTAATCTGTGAGGCATTCCATGACTTCATTGCGCCATCTCGCCGTTCCATCCTTTCTCGCCTGCCTGCTTACTGCGGGTCCAGTCCTTCCCGCGCAGCCGCCAGGCAGTTTTGTAACCGGCATGAATGTCGTCAACCCGATGCGGGCAAGCGTGGCGGATCAAAATGCTCTGATTGCCCAACTCAAGGCCGCCCATGTTCAAGTCATTCGCGCCTCTATCACTCCCGACGACAAGGGCATCGATTTTGCCAAGCGCGTCTATGCGCAGAGAATCAAGATCGAGCTTGGCCTCAACCCGCAATATCCCAAGACTGCGCCCTCGCGGCCCTACCAACCTGCGGAATTCCCTGAGATGTGGGGCGGGCATCCTCTTTCTTTCGCCGATCCGGAACTCTCCCGTGCTTACTTTCAGTCTCTGCTGGATCAGTTGGAGGCAAACGGGATCGTGCTGGCGGGCTTCGAACTCGGAAACGAGATCAACTGGGCGGCCTTCAATCCCGAATTCCCCTTGCCCGGCAAAGGCAAGGTCTTCACTCTCAAGGATCTCTCCCGCGATCCCGAAGCCCGGCAGATTGCCGCGGGCTATCTGCAATACTTGAAGATTCTGGCAGTGCTGAAAGAAGTCCGCGATCACTCCAAACTGAACCGCCAAACGCCCATCCTCACCGCCGGCCTCGTCGATACCGCCGACGGCGATCCAACCTGGAACAACAAGAAGGAAGACAAGGTCAGCCTGCCGGCCACACTCGCATTCTTTCGCGCCCATGGCCTGGATTCGCTGGTCGATGCCTACGCCATCCACACCTATCCATCCTCCGGCCAGCCGGGCGATCCCGTCGCCGCGGCCAAGAGAACCGCCAGGTTTATGAGCGTCACCGTAGCCGCCTGCCGGGCCGCCGGAAGCAAGGACGGCAAGCCCTGCTGGATCACCGAATGGGGCTTTCCGAACGCGAATCTCGCCTGCCCGCTGAACGATGCCAGCCGCACGGCATTAGTAAAAGAGATGCGGGCGAACTTTGCCAAAGTTGCCGCGCAAGGACGCTTGATTGGCGCAATGATGTTTTCCTGGGACACCGATCCCTGGTCCAAGACTGTGAACCAGGACGCCGTTTACCGCTGCGGCCAGTTGACGGAAAGCGGCCGCCTGGCCCTTCAGCCGCTCAATCCCGCAAAGGAATAGGTTTATTGAGCAATCCTGAAGAGAACCTGAAACGCACAATAGATAGTATCGGTATTCGGATATTTGATCCGCTCCATCTATTGGATTCCTGATTCCGTCTGAATTTAATTCTGCTATCAAATAGGTTGATAAATGAATACCAACCTAGTCGGGCCACCAAGCACGACCAACGCCCAACGGGACGAAAAAGATGTACAAACTGGAGACAATCGCATGACAATTCCGAGTCGCTTAACAGCCTATGATCGGGCTCGGTAGGCAGAGAAGGTAGCCGACACGTTGACTCCCCAACGGTTCGACCTTCCCCGCCCTTCCGACTTCACTAAGGAGAGATGAGTATGCAGCTTTACAGGATCGCGGTCGCCGTCTGCCTAGGCGTTTTTCTTCTCATGGCTTCTGCCCCGGCCGAAGCACAATATCAGCTCATAAACCTGGTTTCGAATCAAGTCCGCCTGGGCCCGTTCACAGATCCACTGCTGGCCAATGCCTGGGGATTGGCTCGGAGCGCCACCAGTCCTTGGTGGGTCAGCGATAACGACACCGGCTGGTCGACCGTTTATGGCGCAAATGGAACTCAAGAGCCAATCAGGGTTTTGATTCCCACCGCCGGAAACGGACCGATCTCGCCGACTGGGCTAAACGGCCCTGGCACACCCACTGGAATCGTCTATAACGGATCGTCGACGGATTTCCAGATTCAGGGCAAGAAAGCAAGTTTCATCTTCGCGACACTGGATGGCACCATCAGCGGATGGGCGCCCGGCTTGAACTCCAACCTGGCGACGATCGCGGTTGACAACTCAGCCACCAAGGCGAGTTACACGGGCCTGGCCATTACCAGCAATGCCTCGGGCAATTTCCTCTATGCGGCGGATAACTGGAACAATCACATCGACATGTTTGACGGCACCTTCACGCTTGTGAAGTCATTCAGTGATCCAGACGTCCCATCGACATTATCGGTCTTCGGCATTCAGGACATCAATGGCTTGGTTTATGTCACGTACGCCGTCCCGAACATCGGCACCGGCGGCTACGTCGATCTCTTCACGGAGGACGGCACCTTTGTGAAGACCCTGGTCCAGGGATCGATACTCAACCAGGCCTGGGGCCTCGCTGCGGCTCCCGGCGACTTTGGACCACTGAGCAATACTCTGCTGGTTTCAAACAACGCCATCAACGGCGACATCAATGCGTTTGACCCCATTACCGGGAAATACGTGGGTACGATAAGGGACGCAAACGGGAAGATCATCTACCTGAATAACCTCTGGGGAATTGCCTTTGGAGGAGGAAACACAGCCAATGGAGCAATCAACCAGCTGTTCGTCACCGTGGGTCAGGGGATTGGCGCCGCCGAATTGGCCGGCACCTTTGCAAAAATCATTTACAAGCCGTAGTTGACCAGTATTTCAAGAAGACGTAACACAGGCCGCCTGAAACAGGCGGCCTGTCTAATTGCGAAGTTGGCTGTGCTGTATGGGAAAAGGCCAATTCTCCGCCCATCGCCATGGATTGAACACATTCAGCTCTTGTCATTGAATTGTTTTGATGGAGTTAATTGTTTGGGAAAAACAGAGGCCGGCGATCAGTATGTTTGCGCCGGCTGAGGCGGATAATCTTCTCCGAATTTGTTTTTGTGAGTCAAAGCGCTCCTTGGTCGCGCAATTAAATGTATTGTGTAGGACTCGATCTTGCCCGCCTTCACCTCGACTATGCGCTCGGCAGCATGCAAACTTTCCGCCGTGGCGTCCTCGCTCCACACCTTCAATAGGTACTCGCCATCGGGCACATTGTGAAGAACCGCAGTTCGATCCTCGCCAAGTATCGCATAGTATGGCGTGCGCAGCGATATGATCACGGCCCCCATTTCGGGATGGATATTGCAGAAGATATAGGAAACGCCCTCGCGATCGAAGCGAACAGTGCGGCGCGAACCGGCCTCATAGAGTCCAAGATCGAACCGCTTGCCCTCAAAGAGCGAGAAAACATTGTGGAAGAACGGGTCCTGATTGGGAAAGTCGATGCTGCTGCCTACGGGAACCACGAGTAAATGAGGATGGAATTCCTTGCCCTTTTGCAGAAGTTGATAGTTTTGTGGCGTCGTGTTCAATGCTGGCTGATCCGCGCGCGGAGAGACAAGTCCTTGCTGGACTAGCCAAACGGCTCCCTGAGCCGCGGGCGCATGGAGCGGCGCTTGATCGACGTCCAGATGAACCGACACGTCGGAACCCTGCGCCAAGGCCACGCCCGCATCCAAACACAGCGCCAGACCGCAGCAAAACAGCCAACCGGGGCAATGTTGGCGTGACAAGCGGTCAGAAGCTATAGCCCGCCGAGAGAGTGAAAAGATTCGCCGCATAGGATGTACCCGATAACCTGCTACTGAGGATTCGCCGGTACTCTGGAGAAAGGATGAGATAAGACTTGGGGCGCAAGATGAGATTCCCGGTAACCATTTGATTGCGCGCCAGGTTACTGATTGGATTGTAACTGTCCGCCAGCATGAGAGTGCGAAAATCGCGCCCGTAACCACCATCTTCGCCAATAGCGGCGTTTAATTCAATGGCCTGCGACCATGTCAGCTTGAATTGTGTCCATCCGCCAGCGGCGTTCAGTCCGATGCTGCGTTCCTTTCCCGTGGAAGGATCGATTCCAGTAAGAAAATCTTTCTGGCTTCCACCGCCTAGCCCGGCCAGCGATGAGCCGCGATAGAGTTCACCCGAAATAGATAGTTTTGGGAACAAGCGCAGCGCATAATCGGTGCTGATCGCCCAGGACGGAATGCTCGTAGCATATTTGGTCTTCAAGGATCCGCGGTATCCCCCCAAACCGATGTGAAACGGTAAGTGAGAGCCCTCTGACCAAGAGACCCGCGACTCGACAGCCGGCCATTTCTCACTCTCCTCCTCAGAGGGAAGGATCTGATATGCATACTGGTTCGTTCCCCCATAAACTGCGTCCCAGAGGCCCGCCTCAAACCCAAATCTACTGGCCTCATTCAGCTGGAGCCGGTGCTCGAATCTTAGCTGTGGCGCCCATGCCGAAAGGCTTCCGGCCCATGCCAGGGGAGGCTGCGCAACGCTGGCGTAAGAGGTAGGGGATAGAGGCGAAATGAGCGGCTCGGTAAATCCGAATTCGATCTGATCCCGCAGCCATTCCAGCTTCACATGAGCGGTATGGATTCGCGCAATTCCGGAAGCGGCTGGATAGTTTTCCTCATTCCCATCGGCGAAGAAATCCAGATTCAAATCAGCAGCAGATTGAGCGCCAAATATATGCGGTCCAATTGCGCTCAAGCCTAGAATCGTTTGCCTGATGCTTGCGCCGGCGGCGTTGTTCTCGGTTGGACTATCGTATGGCAACGCGATATTCGGAAGGTCCGGAGCATCGACCGAGCCGCGATTGGCAAAAGCATTGAAGAGGATCAGCCCATTGAACCAAAGGCGATAGCGCGAGAGTGTCTCGACCTTGTCCTGCTCATGCACTTTAACCTGCTCTTGAATGACTTGCTGATCTTCTCGAATGCGCGCTACCTCTTCAGTCAATTTTGCCGCTGACGATTCGACAGGCAATTCCGGCGGCTTGCCGGCTTGAGTCTGTTCAAGTTCGGCATGCAACTGGTGAATCTCAGCCTTTGCCGCCGCCAGTTCGCCTCGCGTCTGCTCGAGCGCGCTTGTTAAACTTTCCAGGCGCTCGTCTATCTTGCGGAATCGCGCATCGTCTTGTGAACTGGAGGCATCGGTTTGAACGGCGGTCTGGCCAAGAAGAAGCGGCGCCAACTGGGCCAGCAGGCAGATAGCAATCCAACGTCTTGAGCGCTTCATGATTCACTCCTGGTTAAAAGAATCTCCGGTCTTGTGCCGATGCTCAATTGACTTCCCCTGCATTCTGCAACAAGGGCGCGGCAATTGGAATGGTGAGATGAAAGACGGTACAGCCTGGTTCAGAGCCGGCCAGAACGATGCTTCCGCCATGTTCCTGCGCTATATGCAACGCGAGAGTAAGTCCCAGGCCCGTGCCATTCGCTTTGCCCTCTGTTGAAAAAGGAAGGAACATTTTTTCGCGCATAGCCGCCGAAATACCAGGCCCGTTATCAACCACGGCGACCCTAACGGCATTCCGGTCACCCCATGTGCAACTCTCGACATTGATCAGCACTCGGGGATCGGATGCGCCCTTGCGCGCAGCCTGGCAGGCATTCAAGAAAAGGTTGAAGAACGCGCGCGAGAGTTTCTTTGCGTCGGCGGGAACAATGGCCGAAACCATAAATTTCGGCACAATCTCTACTCCGCGCGCATCGGGGTGCGGATGGATCATCTGCATGGCGTGCTGCACCACATCGGCGATCGATTCGTCCTTGAGCGACAACGTGTGTCCAGTCTGGCTGAACATGATCAGGGAATCGAGCAGATTGGTCATATCCTGCATGGCCATCGTTATCTCGCTCATCAGTTCCACTTTTTCGGCCTCGGTGTTCCGCCCCAGAATAAGAAACTCCGCATTTGCATAAATGGCCGACAGATGGTGTCGAAGATCGTGCGAGACCGAGCGCGCCATGCGCCCGATCGTGATCAGCCGCTCGGATTCGAGGAGCCGCTCCTGCGCCAGCCGCAATTCGCGGCGCATGGAGTCGAAGGTTCTGTTCAACTGGCGAATTTCCGCGGCTCCTTGATCGGGAATGCAAAAATCGAAATCTCCCTGCGCAAGCGCCCTCGATCCCGCTGCGAGAACCTCCAGGGGCCGCGTGATCCGGTGCGCTATGGCCACCGCAAATACACCGCCAATCAGCATGAAAAGCACGCCCAAAGCGGTGATCCAGCGATTGATGCGATCCAGAAAAACATTCGCCTGGCGATAGGATTTGAGGACCGTCAGGTGCACGCTATGGCTGCCCGCGCTGCCCAGATCGACCGAGGTAAGCAGGTACCGTTCGCCGCCCAGGGAAATCTTCTCCTGGTGAGATATCTTCTCGAAGAGATTTTGTTCTCCGCCGCTTGGCTCCACATCCGGATTCCGGCTCAAGGTGCTGAGCGCAATCCTGCCGTCCACCGAGAATACGACGTCCGCTTCGGCAAGTTGGCGCAGTTGGCCAAGTAATAATTCATCGATGGCATTCCCGATCACTACATAGCCAAGGCATGAGTCCGCGCTTGCCGGACCGAAGAACAACGGCTTTGCCGAGACGGCATAAAGCCGGCTGCCTATGGCCAGAATACTGGGAACCTGTTCCAGATTTGGATAGACCAGCAACTCGTTCGCAACGGAGTTTCTGTCAAGCCTGCTCCCCTGATTCGAGTAAGTAATCAGTTTCCCATCCGGTCGCAGCAACGCGAAGAAGCTGCTTCCGCTCAATTTCCAGAAATCGAGGCTTCCATCCGTGATGGTCCGGTCATCCCGGGTTGTCAAAAGCGCCTTCAAGCTGGGCAGGTTGGCCAGCAACGAAGCTTGACGCTCAAGCATCTCCAGTTGCTGGTTCTGCTGCTGCTGAAAAGAAACGACGGAGCGAGTCAGGTCTGAGGCCAACTCCATCTGAATCTGATTCTGAATGTGAATGCGGATGATAAGCAAGCCGAGGCTGCTAAGCCCGATCGAGAGCGCGAACAGGGCGATGAGCAGTATGGTGCGCATTCGCAACTGGCGCATTCACGTTCTCCTATTGCCTGTCCGACGCCGGATGCGGCTCAAACCTGTATCCGATGCCATGCATGGTTTGAAAATAAACTGGATTGGCCGGATCGGGTTCGAGTTTCTGCCGCAGCTTCAGCAGCAGATTATCCACCGTTCGCGTCGTAGGATAGTATTGATAGCCCCATACTTCATTCAGCAGTTTTTCCCGCGTCACGGCATGTCCTGTATGTTCGATAAAGTACCTGAGCAGCTTGAATTCGTACGCGGTGAGAATCACGTGCGCACCTTCCTTCAAAACATCCATGCGCGTGAAATTCACTACGATATTTCCAAAGCTGTAGGTTTCCTGAGTGGGTGAGTCCTTGGATGCGGAACGCTGGTTGCGCCGAATAGCCGCCTGCACGCGCGCCAGCAATTCGCGCGGGCTAAAAGGCTTGGTTACGTAGTCGTCGGCGCCAAGCTCAAGCAGCAGAACCTTATCCGCAACTTCTGATACTGCGCTCAGTACAATCACCGGAATCTGGTCCGGCTCGCTCTTGATCTTCTTGCAGATTTCACGCCCCGAGAGCCCCGGCAGCACCAGGTCCAGCACAACGGCATTGGGGCGAAGTTCAAACACAGCCGCCATTCCCGCGTCGCCATCCTGGGAGACATGAACCGCGTAACCTTCGGCGGTAAACTGCCGCGTCAGAGCTTTTTGTATGCGCGGGTCGTCTTCGATTACAAGGATCGTTTCCATTGGAGGTCAACCTTTTGCACGGCCGGCGGTTATCGCCAGGGAAATAGAAGATTAAAAGCCGATCGCGGCATAAGACGCAACGTCTCTTGGGATCTTCCCGAGAGCGTTTCTTCAATTATCCGTCGATTTTCTCAAAACCCAGGTTCGTTGACAGAGAAGTGACATCATGACAAAAAAATGACAATTGAGATCGTCATGGCTCGGCACGGCAACGCTCGATATGGCCCGCTGGCTTGCCCGATTATTGGTTCCAGACAGATCGATAGTTTAGCGCAGAGACAGGTACCTGTAAACGCCCAGGGCGCGATAGACCTAGATTGCAATCAAGGTCATGCTGTTCCGCCACTGCGATTGGAGGCCCTTCCGATAGCAATAATCGCAAACCCGCACCAAAGTCCATTTTCCCCCGCCCTCTTTGAGCAATCCAAGTACGCAGTTCTGAACAGCCAGACTCCTCCAAGTTCGCAACGAACCAACGAATCAGCAATCCGATAATTCATCGAATCGTATTGCCAGGAAGCCAGGCTCGCATTCAACAAGACCGTAGCAACTCGGAACCGCATGTCTCCCGAACAGAGGCTCTTCGCATCGACTGTAACCCACGGCAGTTTTTGGAGTGTCATCCAGCCTGCCGAACGGAAAATGGATGATCCTGGATCGCCAGGTGGTTGAAGAACTGGAATTGGCAAATCGTCGATTTTCACGCTTCTTTGGGGAATTTTAATCAAATGGGTACCTCCGAGCAGGCGGCCAATCGCCCGGCTTCTAAACGATTTGCCGGAATTGTCGATAATAAGAGAGTGGCGGAGCATATTCTAAGACTGTCTTTTAAGGATGGCTCCTGAAAACGAATCAAGCGCGGACCGGGAGGTTCACGCTTCGGACGGCCAGCAGGCCAGCGCTGCGGTTTCACCCCTCGCGAGCCTACGAGGCCAATGGACGACTGTGACAAGCAAGTTTGGAGGGCAGAGCAATCAACAGCACCTTGCACATTCGAAAGATCGCCCGCATCCATCGAGTCCTTTCCTGGGTTCCGGTCTGTTGTGTACTTCTTCTCTTTTTTAGGCCAGCAGAGGCTGCCGTGCAAAGTACGCCTCCGCCGTCGCCCCTCCGAGTTCTGCATTCTATCTCCGATATTTACGCCCTTTCCAAAGCACAGGCGATTCTCGGGTATCCGATTGATTTCGAAGCTGTTGTCACCTACTGCGATGTGGAATGGGGAACGCTTTTCGTCCAGGACAAATCAGGACGCACCTACATCGATATGGGGAGTCACAGGACAAAATTCCCTCTTGGCGCGCGTGTCCGCGTGACTGGGGTAACATCTTTCTCAGTCTATTCGATAACCATAGCAAAGGCGAGGGTACAATTTCTGAGTATCGGACCTGAGGTCAAGCCGGTTTCCAGAAGCGTCGAGGAGTTGAATACAGGTGAATACGACAGCCAGTTGGTTGTCACCGAAGGGGTTTTGCACCCCTGCATTGATCCAGGCGAACGCGCCTGTTTCCGGCTTTTACAGGGCAAGAGGGAATTTGATCTGCGTCTGCTTGAGCATCATTCCACGGCCTTGGACAGCCTGTTGGGCGCCACGGTCCGGGCTAGAGGCGTCTGCGCCGCAATGCTCGATAAAGATAGCAAGCGCACGGGATCGATGATATGGCTGGAGAGCACAAAGCAGATCGAAGTGGAGATGCCGCCGCTGGCGGAAAACTCCCCGCCGGTGACGGTGCAGTCTCTTCATCCGGAAGATGCCGACTTGACTATGGTTCGCCAGGCGCATCTGCGCGGCCGCGTGAATTGGGCCTCAACCCGCCTCTTTACCCTTCAGGATGAGACGGGAACAGTTTTTGTCAGCACCTTGACGCCTGTGCCGGCGCATATCGGCGACCCGGTCGACGTCATCGGATTTCCCTCCCACGGCCGCTTTGGATTGGAACTGCGGGATTCCTCTGTACATGTGACCACAGATCACTCTGTGCCGGTGAAATTTGCCCCGCTGAACACCACTGTGGAGGAGATTCTGAATAACTCCCTCAATGGCAGACGCGTTCATCTGAAAGCTCGGCTGGAGAGTCAGGAAGGCGATTCAACGCAGATTGCCTTTCACTTTACAGATCAGGGCCACTCCTTTTCCGCGCTTTTGCTTCTGAGCGAGGGCTCCCGCAAGATCGATGAGTTTCCCAAGGGATCGACACTTGAGATTCAAGGTGTTGAGCTTCTGCAGCGCAATGGCAAAAATCTCCCCCCATCCATGCTGGTGCTGATTGAATCCCCGGAAGATCTCATCCTCCGTCAGGCGGATAATTGGCTCACCTGGCAGCGCGCGATGGTGATACTGGGCTTCACGGCGCTCTGTCTTCTAGTCCCCCTTACCTGGGTTAAGCAGTTGAAGAGAACCGTGCGCAAGCAGATCGCCATCAACAACGAGCAGATGGAGAAGGAACTGCGGCTAGCCACCAAGTATCAGCGCCTCTTTGAGCGCAACCTGGCCGCGGTCTATTCCCTGCGCCCGGACGGCGTCATCACCGAATGCAATGATGCCTTTCTGAAACTACTCGGCCTTGAAGATAAAGAAGAACTCCTGAACCGCTCCTACTGGGAGTTCGAAATCGAATCGGAGCGCCAGGAAGAGATGAAAACCGCTCAACAGATTGAAATGCTGAGCAATTGCCCGGCCACGCTCCGCCGCGCCGATGGCTCCATCGTCTATCTGCTCAAGAATGTCTCCCCGGTTGAGACGCCGGAAGGCATTGCCTATGAGACCACAGCCATCGATGTCACCCAAATGCGCCGTCACCAGATCGAATTACAGCGCTCCAGAGACACAGCCGTGGAGAATTCGCTGATCGACCCCCTCACCGAGCTTCCCAATCGCCGCATGTTGATGGAAAGCCTGCCGGCGATCATTGAGAATGCCAAGCAAGGAAAGAACTCATTTGCCTTGCTCTATATCGATCTGGATCGTTTCAAACCGGTGAACGACAATCTGGGCCATGCAGCGGGCGACGATGTACTTATCCACATCGCCAATACCATGCGCTCCCTGGTGCGCAAGGGGGATTCGCTGGCCCGCCTGGGCGGCGATGAATTCATGCTCATCTTGTCTGATCTGGGCACCAGCGATGACGCCGTTAGAGTCGCCGAAGGCCTGTTGCGAGCCATCGACATCCCTATCTTTCTTCTCGGTCAGAAGGTGCATGTGAGCGCAAGCATCGGCATCAGCACCTTTCCCGCGGACGCCGCTCAAATGGAGGAGTTGATCGTGCGGGCCGATATGGCAATGTATGCCGCCAAGCGCCTCGGCGGAAACCAGTTCATCTTCTATTCCGACAAAATTACACAGGCCTCTGGAGAGGACCAGAAGGCCACCCTTCAATCTTGAACTGCGTCTGTAGTGGGTTCCTGCATGGGTCAACCGGCTGAGACTGCCGTTCACGACAGTCTCAGTTAATTGCACAGTGTAGATACCCGAAAACGCAACACGTTCTTCCGGCAGGCGTTGAGAACTTCCGTGCCGCCCATTCTTCGCAATCGGGGGATCACGCACGTACCGGAATCTGGCGCTACCGCGCGGCAATCACTACTGGGACCGGCGCGCCCTTGGGAGAAGACAGATACCCTGTGACTGTGTTCTTCGCGCTCACATTGTTGACCACGATCTCAAACAACATGGGATCCTTCCCGCTGTAAAACTGAAGCGGCTCGTTCAGGCTCTTGTCTTTCTTCTGGTATTGCCTGTCGTCGGAGAGAACAGTGAGGGTGTACTTGCTTCTCTTCGAGTCTGCTCTATTCAGCACCAGGCTCACCGTACCCACCTCTTGCTTCACACCCCTGACCAGCGTGAACTGGTAGTAGTTCCGGTCGCCCTTGTGTTTCAGAATCTCCAGCTCGGCGCCATTGCGCGCAATCAAGGTGCTGTGGCCGTTCAGATCCCCCTTCATCGACGTCAACTGGTTGTTGGTTTCGGCCAGGTCGTTCTTCGTCTTGGCCACATCGGTCTTGACGCCCCCAACGTCCGTCTGCACGTCGGTCACGGCGCTGGAAACCGCCGCCACCTGCCCCGCCGTCTGCTGTTGTTCGGTAGCCAGCCGTGCCGTGGTCTGCTCCCCGCGAACCGCGCGAACCTGCAACGCCGCCGCCCGTGTATCGAGTTGCTTCTGGGTCACGCCAAGCGAGGTCTTCAACGTGTCCGTGGCCACATTCAGCCGCGCATCGGTATCCTGCAGTGACGCGGCCAGCTTGGTGTTTTGCGCCGTGGCATCCGCTAGAGCCTGCTGCTGACCAGCCATTTTGCTGCTCAGAGTGGCGCTCCAGATAATGCCGCCAAGTCCCAAAAGTATGGCTACTGCAATTGCGGCCAACAGTGCGCCTGAATATGTTCTGGGAGTTTCTTCAACCATTTCTTCTGCCATTTGTTACCTTCTTTCACTCTGGCTCAACGTATCGCAATCCAATTCCGCGGTCTGGTCGAATAAGCTCACCTGCGAGCTTTCGCCACTATCCGCCTCAATGAGACGCCAGATTTGCACGGTGAAATGTTCTCTAGAGCGGAACCGGAGTAACTGTGTTTTGTCGATTATTGCGCAGGGTCTGTGCGCCCCACCCTCAAGGTTGTCACCCTGAGCTGTGTGACTCGCCCCAACAAGCCGCGTCCGGAAATGAACAAGACACAAATGCTGGGTGCCCCATCCATTCCCCAGTTTCATCGCGGAATGGGTGGGACAGCACGGACCCCACCAGCACAAAACGCAAGGAACAAAATCATGCGGTCAAAGACCTTGGTTGGGGTGGCAGGATGCAAGCAACAAAACACCTGCCGCATCTCGCCGCGACTACCAATCCCAACTACGCAATCACCGCAACCTTAGCCCGCTTGCCGAGCCGGACAACCAGCCGCGCCGGCAATGCGTTCAGCGCTATCAGCGCCCCCGCGGCAGCTTCTCCATCCAGCTTCACGGCCTTCTCCGCGATCTTGCGATTCGCCTCGGCGCCACTTGCGGCCAGGCCTATTTGCACCAGCAACTTCGGTAGACGAATCTGGTTTGCCTCTTGACCGGCCACGTCGGCAAAAAAGATCGAGACCTCCTCCAAATCCTCCGCCGTTTCTTTCTGCTGGAACATTTTTGCCCAATTTTCATTGGCGGCCAGAGCGGCTTCCTCGCCATGGAAGCCGGCCGTGATCGTCCGCGCAAGACGCTTCTTCACGCTCATCGGGTGCTCGGTTCCGGCCTCGACCGCAGCCCGCAGCGCATCCACTTCCGACTTCTTCAAATCCGTCAAAAACACCCAGTACCTCCACATCAGCTCATCCGAGATCGACATCAGCTTGCCGTACATCTCGGCCGGCGGCTCGTTGATGCCAATCGCGTTGCCCAGCGATTTCGACATCTTCTGCACGCCGTCCAAGCCCTCCAGAATCGGCGTCATCAGCACGATCTGCGGCTTCTGCCCATACTGCCGCTGCAACTCGCGTCCGCACAGCAGATTGAATTTCTGGTCCGTGCCGCCCAGTTCCACATCGCACTCCAGGCAGACCGAGTCGTAGCCCTGCATCACTGGATAGAGAAACTCATGCAGGCTGATAGGCTGCTCGGCCTCGTAGCGCTTGTGAAAGTCGTCGCGCTCCAGCATTTGAGAGACCGTAAAGCGCGCCGCCAGGCGCACAATGTCCTCGTAACCCAGCTTGCCCAGCCACTCGCTGTTATAGCGAATCTCAGTTACGCTGCGATCTAGAATCTTGAAGGCCTGTTCGGTGTAGGTCTTGGCGTTTTCATCGATCTGCTGGCGCGTCAGTGGCTTGCGCGTGACGTTCTTCCCCGTCGGGTCGCCAATCAGCGTGGTGTAGTCGCCCACCAGAAAAATCACGGTATGGCCGAGTTGCTGGAAGTGCCGCAGCTTGCGCATCAGCACGGTATGGCCAAGATGCAGGTCGGGCGCGGTCGGGTCAAAGCCCACTTTGATGCGCAGCGGGCGTCCGGTTTTGCGGCTCTCTTCCAGGCGTTCGCGCAGGTCGGCGGCGCGGATAATCTCCGCGGAGCCCTTCTCCAGCAGGTCCATCTGTTCGTCTACGGGTAGAAACGTGTTCATCTTGTATTTCAGTATAAATTCGCGGGCCGCCAGCGTTCTGGAGAGGGTGCGAAGTGGCCATCTCTTCCGTCCATGAATTTCACGCTTCTCACACTTGACAATTGGCCGATCCCAAAGTGACAATCGGTGCCACCATTAGTAACGGAAAATTTTCTGTCCTTTTCTCATCGAGGACTTCCCATTCGTAACACGCCGGAGGTCCAGGCAGCATTAACCGGATTGGTTAGGAGATGAACGCATGTTTCGACCGATATCGCCATTGTTTCTTCTGCTTTGCAGCCTGTCGGCAACCGCATTCGGGCAAACAACACTTTCGCGGAGCTCGGGCATCAACAGCGCCGATACCTGGGTCACACTGGATTTGACGACCCAAACCCAAAATGCCATGATGACGTTTGCCGACGCCGTTTACAACCCCGCCACCGGAACCTCCTCCAACGCGATCTCAGTCGCCCCTCCCGCCATCACCTACCATGTAGAGGCCGGATACGATGCCAGCGGGAGCCGGTGATGAACCTCTGGCCTAACGGAAACTCTTTGTCTCCATCTACTACTGGCACCAGAGTCATACGGTATGCCGGAGGACAGCTAACAGTCTTTGACTATAACGGCAACCCGTTGCAGGTTTCGCTGCCTCCCGGTGTTACTTGGACAACACCGCTTAGCTTGCTAGGCAAAAATCCGGCTCCCGCGCTTCTTTCCGGTTCTGTCGTTTGTTCCGTGGTAACCGTTACAGAGTCCGGAACAATTAATGTGACTGTCGGAGGGATAGGATTCACTGCCAGCTATGGAGCTGGCTCAACCGCTAACAATATCGCTTCCGCTCTTGCGGGCGAGATGAATTATCCGCTTTCGCCTGTCTCTGCCACAGTGACCGGAACCACGATTACCATTACATCTACAATCAATGGCGCGGCCACGAATTACCCGCTCTCAGTCTCGTCTACCTACAACCCCCAGTGCATTACCGCCAACAGCAATGGCCAAACCTATTGTTTTACTTCTCCGGGCATTATTGGGACGGCATCTGGTTCCATGACTGGAGGAACCGATTGAGCTATCACAGCGATGCGGAGGAAAGTGCAATGGAAGATTTGAATAGAGTTCGTTGGTTTGCTGGTTTTCTGGTTACAGGCCTGATTATGCTCACGGCATCAGGCTGCGGCGGCAGCGGCGGCGGAACAACGATCATCGTTCCTCCGCCAATTATCACGCTGACGAGTACGACCCCGTATTTAGTTTCAGGAGGGCAGAACTGGGTTGTTGCCGGTGTAAAGGGATTCTCTCTTTTGGCAAATGGAACGGGCTTCACCAGCACCTCGGTGATGCAATGGAATGGGACCGCCTTGCCGACGCAATTCGGTACGAGCGTTAACCTTGCCGCAACCGTCTCTAGCACACTGGTTGCCACGCCAGGAACGGCCAGCATCACTGTCTACGATCCAGCCTCTGGCGTAAAGTCAGGTTCGTTATCCTTCAGCATCGCCTCGGCTGCTGTTGGAACGGCCGGCGTGGTGCAGATGATTACTGTAGCGCCAGACGGAACGCCGGCCAACAGCAGCAGCGCGGTGAAGCCTTCGATCAGTGGCACAGGGCGCTATGTCTCTTTTCAATCTAATGCCACGAACCTTGGTGCGGGCGTGGCAGGAAACTATGAGCAAATCTACGAGCGGGATACATGTATTGGCGCACCAAGTGGGTGCGTACCTGGTACGATCCCTATCTCTGTAACCTCCGACGGCTCTGCGCCCAACTGGAATAGCAAAACATCCTCAATCAGCGCGGATGGACGCTATGTGGCCTATGATACCCAGGCCACGAACATTCTTGCCGCTATGCCAGGGTGCTCAAAGTCGTTTGTGATTGGGGGTGTGTTTTATGGAGTGTGCATATTTCTGCGAGATACCTGCATCGGCGTAACCAGCGGATGCACACCGTCCACTACACTGATAACAACGGACATTCTGGACGGAAATGGTAATCCGCAAGGAGGAAATAATCCTAGTATTAGCCCCGATGGACGTTACGTAGCCTTCAATTCTGCCCATATACCCGAAAATAATCTGTACTCTTGGCCGCAGACACTGCTGCGCGATACATGTGACGGGGCTCCGGCAGACTGCACTCCGCAGACTATTTTGATTTCTCAGTCGACCGACGGCGTGATGGGAAATGAGGGCAGCGCTCCTCAGTCCGTGAATACCGACGGCCGCTTTCTGGCATTTCAGTCTTTTTCCACCAACCTGATTCCCAACGACACGGAGATTTGGTCCGACATCTTCCTGCGCGATACCTGCATCGGCGCGCCGACGGGTTGCGAGCCGGCCACGACGATAGAAAGCTTGGGACTCAACGGCGCATACGGTAACGCCGGCCTGGACGGCACTGTTGTTCCTTCCATCAGCAGCGATGGCCGCTATATTGCCTTCGCCTCCGACTCCACCAACATGGCCACAGGCATGACAAACAACGCCTGTGGCTACAATGGCAACGTTCTTGTGCGTGACACCTGTTCTGGGGCAACCGCCGCCTGTACCCCATCGACTGCCTGGGTCTCCATCGCCAGCGATGGCTCGCTGCCGAACTGCGGCTCCGACAATCAGTCGATGAGCGCGGATGGGCGCTTCGTCGCCTTTACCTCGGAAGCCTCGAACCTGGTTCCCGGAGACAGCTTTACAGCTGGCAGTTGGTGGGATATTTTTGTGCGCGATACTTGCGTTGGCGCGCCCACGGGTTGTACCCCCAGCACGGTCCGGGTCTCAGTGGGCAACTATTCCGGTTCCATAATCGAATCAAACGGTATCGCCGATTACCCGCAGATCAGCGGCGATGGGCATTATGTGATCTTCATGTCGGAAGCCTTCAACCTGCTCCCCAACCTCGGCAACGGCTACGAGATGGTTTACCTGGCCAAGACGGGATATTGAAGGGATAAGACGGGGGGTAAGCGACAACGACGGTCGCGGTCGGAGCTTGCGCGAATCTACCGAAGCCAGCAAGGAGAATCATTCACCAAGCTGACGCGGTGCGTGTTCCCCTGCATCGGGGATCAGTTTTTTGCCGCAGAGCGGGCAGGCGTCCTGAGAGCCGGTCTGCATGCTGCCGACCAAATAAACATGTTGTTCGCATTCAATGGTTTCCACGGTCCGCACAGTCCGTCGCGAGCCCTCTGCCAGACTCGTTTTGCGCAGCGGATTTGCCCGTTGAAGGAACCATCGGAGGATTCGATTCAAGTCGACCTCGCTCTCATTGGTTTCGAGTTTGAGGCAGTACAATCCATAACGCAAGTGACCAGTTCTGACTTCTTCTGAACGGTTGAATTGGCCTTTGTTGCTTCCCAGTTTCGGTGCCGGGGATCAATGTAATTGCGCCTGCAATCGCGCGTACTCTTCCCTGGCCTGAACCAGCAGAGGCAGTTGCGCATCACCGTCCTTCCACGCGTTGAGGAATGTCTCATACTCCACGCGTGCTTGCACGGGCCTCTTCAACTGCACAAGCACGCGCGCCAGGCGCAGATGCGAGAGCGTGTAGGTGGGCCAGATGGGGTCAATGCCGGGATTGATCAGGATCAGCCGATAGTCGTTGGCGGCCTGCTCCAGCATTCCGGCTTCGACCTCGGCGCGCGCCCGCTGATAAGGCACGCCGTCATCGCGCATCTGATAGCGGTGGGCCGGCTCCAAATCCCGAACGGCCCGCGCCGGTTGATGCGCATACAGATCCAGAATGGCACTCAGTTCAGGCAGATCGAAGTAAAGATTGAGCGTGTTTTTGTTCTCACCGCCGCCGATCTTTGCAATCAGCCGCCGCGCGGGTTCGGGGTCGCCCAGGTACGTCCAGAAGTAAGCGGTGGTGCCGGGGTCGATGCGATCGCTTTTCATCTGCTTCAGCGCGGCCCTGGCCCCGGCCGGGTCGCCATACTCCATCAGAATGCCCGCAAGATACATGGAAGCAGCGTCGGCAAAATCGCTGTCGCCGCTGCGCATCGCCTCCTGGCGTGCGCGGTTGAAGTCAAGAGTGGCCTCACGCAGTTTGCCTTCGCTGGCCGCCACAAAGCCCTGGTCGGTCAGAGATTGGCCCACCTGCTGATGTGTGAATCCCCACTCGCTCTCGGTTTCCATGGCAGCCGCATCGTGCTCCACAAAGGCAATCTGGAAGAGCGTACTGTGAATTCCCCAGCGGTCTTTTCCATCGGCAATTGCCACTTTGGCTACGCGCTTTGCATCGCCAAAGCGGTTAGCCCGCTTGTAGACGCGAGCCAGAATATCCGCACCCGTGCCGGAGTGAGGATCGAGGCGATAGGCCTCTTCTCCGGCCTCCATCGCCTGCGCATATTGGCCCAGCGCGGAATACATGTAACAGAGGCTGTACCAGTTCGCGGCGTTGTTCGGATAGATCTGGTTGTAGAGCTTCATGCTCACGATAGCCGCTTCAAAATCCCAGATCCCGTATGTGTTGTAAGCAATCTCGATTGCCAGCCGCTCACGCTCGGTGGTCTGCGCGCGCAGATCGTAGGCCTTCTGGATCAGCGCCGTTGCCTGGATATAATCCTGCCGGCTGTAATAGCTGCTGCTCAGACCTTTGTAAGCGGAGGCAAACTTCGGATCTTCCTCAATCGCCCGCTCAAACAGCGCCTGCTCAGCTGCCGTGTCGCCGCGGTCTGCGCTCTCCAGGGCCTCTGTGTAAGCTCGCAGCGCATCTAGAGAACTGGTCGTAGCCGGGACAATTGGATTCTGAAACTTCTCGATCGATGCCGCCGACTCACCCAACTGTTTGCGTACGCCCCCGGCTGCTCCATCCAGCGCCGAAAGCACATCCTTCTTTGCCGAGACCTGCTCCTTGTAACCGGCCAGATTCTTGCCGCTCACGCAACTAGTCGCGTTTACCGTGAGAAGGTAGAGATCGCCAATTTTTGAAATCGATCCGCCAACTACCGCCTGCGCGTTATTGCGCTCACAAATCTCTCTGGCCAACTCCGGCGTCAGCGCCTCGTCTGCGCTGTGCTGCATCTGTTGCAAGGTCTCCCGCACCGTGGCGCGCGGCAGAATCTGCACAAACGGCGACTGCTCCAGATCGATCTGGAGCGCTCGGCTGAGTGTGTCGTCGAAGTCCTTGTCGCCGGTGGTGTTTTCAAAGTCGGCCAGCACCACGGATGCCGAGAGCTGGGCCGGATGTCTCTGCCTCCACAGCAAGTAACCCGCGCCAGCAGTCACGGCCAGCGTTAGCAATGCCGCAATACCAGCGGTGCGCCACGCAAAGCGAGCCGGGAGCACCTGCTCCTCTTGCACAGTCGTCCGGGTCATTCGCCGCTCTACGAATATCCCAACCGCGGCTGCTCCGCCGTGCAGCGCCAGCTCGGATTTCTGCTTGTCAATCCACGAATTGTCTGGCCCAGATCTTTCCAGCCCAGTTCTGTCGAGTCCTGATATTTCCAGACCGGTCCTTTCCAGACCAGTCCTTTCCAACCAGGACGTCACCGTCTCCACAGGCGACGCAAACTGATACCCTCGGCCGGGAATCGTTAATACCAGTGTGCTTTCGGCCGGGTTTTCGTCCAGAGCCTTGCGCAGCATGGAGATGCTCTTGGCCAGGCTGTTTTCATCCACAAAGGTATCGGGCCAGATATTCTTGAGCAACTCATCCTTGCTCAATATCCTTCCCGAGTTCCGCACAAAGTAGAGGAGCAGGTCAAAGGAGCGCCTGCTGAGGCCGATCACAGCCTGTTTACGCTTCAAAGTCCGCGTAAGCGGATTGACCTCAAAGTCGCCGAAGCGGTAAATGGGGCTCTGTCCTGCGGGCATATTGGCATTCTAACTTCATTGGTGAGTCACCGGCATGAATCGTCGAAGCGGGAAGACCTCATCGGCTCGCATCGCATCGCATCGCACTTAGTTTTGGCAGAACTCCTGGTTCGGGCAGCCGCCGCCCTGACCGCAACAAGGTGCGCCTGTGCCGCAGCCAATCTCCGGAAAGCCGCCAGATCCGCCTTTTGAGATCACGCCCGCGCCGCCGCTGATCAGCCGCTTCACCCTTCCGCCGCAACCGGAGCAGAGTTCAATTGCCGCGTCAGACATCTTTTGCCGCGCTTCAAAGCGCAGCCCACAGTCGTTGCACAGATACTCGTATGCCGGCACGGTCGATCCTCTCTCAATTGCTGCGCTTCCTGCAGCTATTATACGAAGAAGACGCGATGCTCCGCCTTCTCATCATCTGCATTGACAGAAAGAAAGCAAGGCACACATGCATTACCTTTTGTTCTACGAATTGGCTGAGGACTATCTTGCCCGCCGCGGCAAGTTTCGCAACCAGCACCTCCAGCTTGCCTGGCAGGCTGTTGATCGCGGAGAAATGCTGCTGGGCGGTGCACTGGCCAATCCCACCGATCTTGCCATTGTTCTTTTCAAAGGCGACTCGCCCGGGGTCGCGGAGAACTTTGCTAAAACCGACCCGTACGTCGCCAACGGCATCCTGAAGCACTGGTATGTGCGCGAGTGGACCACAGTCGCCGGTGAAGCCTGCGCAATGCCCGTCAGGCCCAGCGCGCAGCTTTGAACAAATTAGCCATCCGCACAAAGAGCCGGCGCGCAAGGCGTGAAGCTGTAGCGTCGATATGAAGATGTAGCGCCGGCCTCCTGGCCATCTGTAGCGTGGACCTCCCGGTCCACGCTCGACTATTCCTAGCCGCTGCTCATGGCGTTTCTTCCACCGCCGTAACCTGGCTTCCGCTGGCTCCAAATTGAAAGTGCAGCAGCCACGAACTCGTAGTTGCGCGGCCTCCAATCCGCGCCGGCGTAAACCTCCACTTGCGCGCCGCCTGCAGAGCCAGATTCGCAAAGTACCTGCTCGGTCCCGGTGACTCGAATTCCGCTTCAGAAACCTTGCCCGCCATATCCACCGTGACCCGGACGCTCACCATAAATGAACCGTGAATCGTCCCCTGCGCCTGTTGCGAGACATCGGGCAGAACCTTTTCATCCACCGCGCCCTTTCCCGTAGCGCCCCCGGCCTTCTGAGCCGCCGGCGCGACGGTTACCATCGCAGCCGGCTCCGAAGTCGCTGCCTGATTCGTCGCCGCCGGAGCAGGAGCCGCCACATTCTGCTCTTCTGCCGCAGACAGCAATGGCGCGCTCGGATGTGAGCGCAGTACGAGCAATGCGATCGCAATCAGCAACACGGCTGCCGCGCCCGCAATCGCCCAGCGAAGTTTATCCGGAAGCCTTCTGTCCACGGCCTCCGGCTGCAATTCGGTAGGTTCTAGTAGCGCCCTGATCTTCGCCAGTGTGCAGCGCCGCGCCGGATCGCGCTGCAAACATGCCCTGGCAATCGTGGCAAATGGTTGCGGCATCGAACTCGGCACAATCGGTTCTCTGAGCGTGTATGGCTTCCAAACCGGCGGCTGTTGCGTCAGCGCCTCCACCAGCGTCACGCCCAGCGCCCACACGTCGGCGGCCGGGGTAATGCGCCCGCCGTCGCTCTCCGGCGCGTCGTGAATATCGGGCTCCGGATTCTTTGCGCAAATCTGGCCCGCAAGTGAAATACCATCCACCGATAGCTTCAACTGATCATTAACCACCATGATGTTCGATGGCTTCAGATGGCAATGTACCAGGCCTTTGCCGTGAAGATACGCGAGCGCGTCAAGAATCGGCCCCAGCATCTCTCTCGCTTCGGCCGCCGTCAGCGCCCGTTCCGGCAAGACCTGCGCCAGATTTTCATCCGCGTATTCCGTTACCGCGTAAAGTTGCGCTTCGTCGCCCACCTGGCAATGCCCGGTGCGAATCAGGCTCATCAGGTGCGGGTGGCTGAGCGACGCAATCGCGTCCCAGTTGGCAACCGTGGCCTCGGCGTCGGCCACATCGGCCGGAATGAGCTTGATGGCTGCTTTCTGCATCGGATCGTCCTCCCATTCCGTAAGAAAGACACTGCCCCGATCGGAGCCGCCTAACCAGCTGCGAAGGGGATACCTTCCCGCGATGAACTCCCCCGCCCAATCCCTACAATTTGCCTCTGCGTTCATGACGTAAACTATTCTATCCGAGCAAGCTGGAACTCGCACCGGGTGACGCGCGATTCCCGCGAATTCCCCCGCAGTTTGTAATCTGAAAGCTGCAATCGCCAGGTGCTAACATTGGATCATCTTCCACCGGAACGCCAGGCTGAGGATGCCAGGCAAAAAACTGATGTAAAAACACCGAATATCCCTATGTCGAACACCAAGACGATCTCTCGCAATACCGGCTGGTACGGCATTGAAGTCGGTGTCAACGTCCTGGTTGTGCTCTCCACCAATATCGCTATCGCCCGCACCCTGGGCCCTTCCAAGATGAGTTATATGGTCTTTGTCTCCACGCTGGCTGGTTTCGCCAGCTTGCTGGGAAGCATGGGCATTCCGCAGACCACGCGCAAGTACATGGCGGAGTTCATCGGCAAGGGCGATCGGGGAACGGCAAGGTTTATCTATATCCGCACCATGGCGCTGCAAACGCTTCTGGCCACTCTCGCCACGGCCAGCGTGCTTGTTTGGGTGCTCCGGGACGCCAACAGCGAATACAAACTTGCCGCCGCGCTACTAGTGCTCAGCACCTGGCCGGCGATGATCAACTTCATCTCCGCGCAGGCCAACGCAGCCTCTGAAGAGCTCTCCAGGAACATGCAGGCCTCGATCGTTTCCATCCTGGTCTTCTTCTTCGGTATTGCTGGAACGGTGAGCTTCAAGTGGGGCGTCATCGGTGTCGGCGCGGCCACGCTCGCCATGCGTTCTACCGATTTCCTCGTCCGTCTTATCCCAACCATGAAGCGCATTCTCGCCTGGGAGAAGGTGCATCTGCTGCCCCAAGGCGTCTCCCGGCGCATGACCAGCTTTGCTTGGCAGAGCGTTGTCAGCATGGCGGTGGCATTGATCGTCTGGAATCGGTCAGAGATCTTTCTGCTCAGAAAATTCTGCTCGGATATCAATCAGATTGCCTTCTATTCAGTGGCTTTCAGCATGGCCGAGCAGCTTCTGGTCGGTTCTTCCGTCTTTGCCCAGGCGGTCGGCACCACCATCTTTGCTCAATTCGGGCGCGACAAGTCCCGGCTTCCAGACATTGCCGGCTCTTCCTTTCGCTACCTGGCTCTTACCGCGATTCCCGTGCATGTGATCGCAGCCGCGTTGGCGCCAGCGGCGCTTCGCTTTCTTTACGGCGCTAAGTACGATGGAGCGGCCGTGGTCGTCATGCTTGCGCCAATTCTTTGTATGCCCAAAGCCTTCATCGGCCCGGTCCAGAACCTCTTGGAGAGCATGGAGCGGCAGCGCTACATCATCTTCGCCACCGCCCTTGCCGGCTTCGCCGACATTGCCACCGCATGGTTCCTCATTCGCGCCTTCTCTCCGGCCTACGGTGCCGTTGGCGCATGTATCGGCAGTGGAACTGCGCAGGGGATGGCGGTGGGAAGCATGTGGGCCATCGGCATCTATTTATACAAAGTCAAGCTGCCCTGGATGCAGCTCGCCAAGGTCGCCACCATCAGCGCCGCGGCCTCGCTTACCGCCCATTTCATCGCCATGCGGATGGCGCCAATATGGGGCATTCTCTGCGGAGGCAGCGCGGCACTGGCGGTTCTCTTCGGCCTCTATTATGCGCTGCGCGTGCTGGAGCCCCAGGATAGTATCCGCTTGAAAACCCTCACCGGAATGTTGCCCAAAGTCATCGGTATTCCCGCCGATGCCGCGCTCACGCTGCTGGCCCGCTCTGAAGACGCCAGCGACCTATCGTTGATCGACTGACCCCCCGGCGGTTGCCCGAGTGTCTTGTCTTTAAAATCTGTATCGTAAATAAACCTGTCATCCTGAGCGGACGGCTCGCGATCCGAGTTACGTTCAAAAATGAACAGGCCACTATTGCTTCGGCAAGAAAATACTGTCAGGGTGCACCCATCCATTTCCGCGTTCTTTGCGGAAATGGATGGGATACCACGAAACCAACCTTACAGCAACCCTGAAAATGCTCTAGCCGCACCGTGGAGCCTGCCTTGAGCAAAGTCGAAGAGTGCTTGCAGATAATTTCCCCTGTTGCGCGCACAATTAAAACAGTTGCAAACGCGAAACCACCATGACCAACGTCCTCCAATCCGCGCCGCTGCAAACCGCCCAGGCCATGCTCCGCAATCAGCCCGAATTCCGCAAATTAATTCTTTTCAGAAAGCCGACAAAAGACGGCGAAACCGGAATAACGTTCGTCATATATTCGCTTATCGGTAAGTTATATTTATTCAACATGCTTATTATCAATAGTTTGAATAGGCGAAAACGCAAAAAATGCTCTTTTAAGATTCTCTTTTTCTTCGCTTTACATCTTAAGTCATTCATTTAATTGATCTAGCACTTCTAATTATTGTTCGCCATATCTTCTCCTCATCCCAATCTTCTCCATTTGGGCGGGTGCCCTCCGAACTCAGGCAGTCCCAGCGCAATGGCAACGTTTCAACAATACGAAGCGCCTGAGCACCTAACTGAATATGCGTTTGAAGGCAAACCTGGTACGCACCACCTCCAGCGGAGCTGAAGGGGACGCAATGGATCCTGATCGAATTGATTGGCTCCAGCCGATAAGAAGAAAGGCAATCTGCGGTATCTGCTCCCCCAAATAGACAGTCGCGATCGAAATCCAGAACACCGCCATCGCCCCCAAAAGAATAAAGGCGAATGCTTGATCCTCCAGCGTCTGCATCTTCCACGAACGCACAATCAAAAAGCGGAATGACTCTACGCAAATCAGCACCAGGAGTAGGTACCCCGATCTTCCGTAAGCTAATTGAAAAAGCAAAAACGCATTATCGATGGAAAACATGCCGGGAAGGATAGGATGACTCAGCATTCCCCATCCCAGCCAGCCTCCTTTTTGCACAATCGGCTGGTAGAGTTCGTACATTTGCTGCCTGTAAATCGCGCTGCCTTGCTGTTCATTCACAACAGCGCCAGGATCGGAGACGTTTGTATATTGAGAATAGTACCGGTATGCGGCCACGGCTGCCATCACAACAAGAACAGCTACGGCAATGCTTGCGGCTTTTTTGTTCTTGAATCGTGGAATGAGAAGAATAAGGTAAGCGAATCCCATGGCAAGCAAAGGCCCGCGGGCTTGAGTAAGCAGGATGTACAGCAACAACAGCAGGCCGGGGATGTGGTACTTCTCAAGCCAGTCAAGCGGCTTTCCCAAATTCACTGCCGAATGCCATTTGCGCAGATAGACGAGCCATGCATTCATGGCAGCGGTCATTCCGAAGACGATCCCCGCTAATTCGGAGTCGTTGAAACACACCGCCATTCTTCCGTGGCCTGAACGAATCTGAACGTCGGCATGGACACTGGTCAACTGAAATACTTTCTGGCCTATCACGCCATACAGATTCTGTCCGAATCGCCATTCGTACAGGCCGAGAGGCCCAAGCAGAAGGATCAGAACCACCATGCGCCGGACAGTCACAAAGCGGAGGCCCGGCTCAATGATCATGCGCCCTGTCGCATAAGCAAGAAAAATGGAGATGAAGGCAATCATGGCGGACAGAATCCCATCGTTCATGACACGCTCTCGAAAAACTTCGCTGGCGGTAATGCTCATCACCAGCGCCCCCACCAGAATATCCATGATCGAGGGGAGGCCCCTTTGCACAAGGCGAATTAACGCCACCGTCCCAATCGGTATCAACGCCGACTCAGCCGCCGAGATTGGTGGCATATGAGGAAGCCTGAGTGCATATCCCTCGGGAAACAACAGCAGAGCGGGTAAGTAGACCGCCAAGAACGCAGTCTCTAGCTTCCCACGGATCACAAGATAGAGAGAAAGCAGACCAGGCAAAAGGAATATCGCGCTCATAGAAACAGGTTAGCCGATTCCAGCGGCCTGCGCGAGTCGTCGGCGGAAGTACGGAAAATGCTATTCTAGAGTAGATCTTTCAATGAGGATTCAAACTCGCGAGAGTTGAAGCGGCATCGACCTTTCCTGATTGCGTCAAAGGGTGCTTCAGTTGGCGGAGAGCATGGCCTGTAGATTTCTCAATTTGTGTCCGCCGCGGCGAGCTGCTGTATCTGTTCTTTGGCCATTTTGTCAGGCCTTTTGATATATTGATTTTCTCAAGGAGAGAGTTTAAATGGAAATTGTCTTCTTGCTTCCCCAGGAAGCATCGCGCCCTGCGGGAGGATTCAAGGTCGTTTACGAATACGCGAATCGATTGGCCAGACGAAACCATCGCGTGCGAGTTCTGCATATTGCGCATATATTTCATCGCGATGCCCGCTTGACCTTGAAGGACAGAATTCGCATATTTCGCTATTTGCCATTCGCGCTTAAGGGAAATTGGAAGCCGGAACGATGGTTTAAATTGGATTCCGAAGTAACATTATCCTGGGTACCGACTCTGTCACGGTTATTTCTTCCACGGGCTGATGCGTATATTGCCACCTGGTGGACTACGGCGGACCAACTGGCAGCTTTGCACGATCTGCCTGGAAAGAAACTCTATCTTATCCAGCATCTGGAAACTTGGCTCGGCTCTGCCGATGAGGTAATGGCCACCTGGAAGGCGCCTCTAGAGAAAATTGTCATCGCACAGTGGCTTGCAAAAGTGGCCCATGAGATGGGAGAGAGCTGCCACTACATTCCGAACGGACTCGATTTTACAAAATTCGGTTGCGATCTTTCGCCGGACGCCAGAAATCCGATGGGGATAGCTATGATGTTCAGCCACAGCCTGTCCTGGAAAGGATCCTTCGACGGACTATCGGCGCTCATCAGCCTGAAAGCGAAGTACCCTGGTCTGGTGGTAGAATTTTTCGGCATCGATGATCGCCCAGCGGATTTGCCTTCTTGGATTATTTACCATCACGCGCCCGCCCAGGAGGAACTGCGCCGCATTTATAATCGCGCAGCCATATTCCTTGCCCCCAGCCACAGCGAAGGGTGGGGGCTTCCTCCGTGCGAGGCGATGATGTGCGGCGCCTCGGTGATTGCGACCGATATAGGTGGACACCAGGAGTTCTGTACAGACGGAGAAACCGCTCTGCTAGTACCCGCCAAGAACCCACAAGCAATTGAAGAAGCAGTCATCAGACTTATAAACGATCCGGAACTGCGCTTGAAACTGGCTTTGAACGGTCACCGCCAAATCCAAAGATTCACTTGGGATTCTGCATGCGACGCACTTGAAGGCGTGTTGCTGGCGTCTACTGCAGATTCAACTAATCGACGCGACTGAAGGGATCACCGCGAATCGACGAGGCCCGTCAGGCCAATGCAACTGGTCGGTGACAGTTCAGCTCTGAACTACTGCGACGTATAACTCCACGAGAGCACATTCTGGATCGCGGTTAAGCCCCCGGTTCCGCCGGTGAATCCCACCCAGGCTGAATTGCCTCCGACCATCGCGGGGATATTGACCGGGAAGACCTCGGTGACAGTCGCGTTGGTCACCGTATCGGTCAGTGTCATGGTCAGATTCGTGCCGTCATAGACCAGGTGCGCGTGCAGCGGA
>Ga0181516_10000281_pt1 | contig 50381 bp, 48 predicted proteins | sample PEATcosm2014_Bin_25_FD_121104 | JGI IMG/M metagenome (GOLD analysis project Ga0181516, IMG submission 121104) | Peatland microbial communities from MTU Mesocosm Facility, Houghton, MI, USA - PEATcosm2014_Bin01_10_metaG | ecosystem: Environmental > Terrestrial > Soil > Wetlands > Peat | place...
AATCCACGCGCCCGTGAAGGGCGCGACGACATACCTACCATATACTTTCGTATATCGTACTGTTTCAATCCACGCGCCCGTGAAGGGCGCGACCATATGACCGCACTCGAGAGGATGCCACGGCGGCGTTTCAATCCACGCGCCCGTGAAGGGCGCGACCATATCTTTAATACGCTAATTTAATTAGCGAAAGGTTTCAATCCACGCGCCCGTGAAGGGCGCGACGTCCGACGCCGGACTGCGCGGCCGCCATGAGGTAGTTTCAATCCACGCGCCCGTGAAGGGCGCGACCTAGTGCAAACTTATCTTTAAAATCCTTGTCGAATGTTTCAATCCACGCGCCCGTGAAGGGCGCGACAGAAGTATAACTGTTCTCATTTATTTCCTCCCTTGTTTCAATCCACGCGCCCGTGAAGGGCGCGACTGTATGCTTCTCAAATATATATCATGCGATAGATTAGGCAAGCAACTCCGCGAACCAGCGGTGCCATCGGAGAGTTGTGTCAATGATGACCCATCCCTGGTCGTTTCAAATATCTCTATAGGAAAGACTTAGTTCCCTGCGCGATCTTCGCGTTCTTTCATGTGTCTTTGGGGTTCGCAGTCATGGATCCGCCTTGGACGATATGTCGCTGCGGAATGGATACGCGATTGGGGCGCCATACCGTCTGAATCATACGATGAGCGCATCGTCCATATCTATGCTCGGCTTGGCGCCGATATGCTCGACCCGCCGTTTCCAGTTCGATCCCAGATAATAATATCTCAGACTGTCCGTTTCCGTATCAATGATCTTCTCGAGCTGGGCCTTCAGCGCCACCCACTGAGCCGGCTCGACGACGCATTCGAAGACGCTGAATTGCACGCGCTGTCCGTAATTGAGGCAGGTCTTCGACACCTGGCGCAGTCGCTTCTTGCCTCCGGGCGTCGTGATAGCGACATCGTAGCTCACGAGGACCAGCATGGCTTACCTCCAGAAGAAGGGCGGGTAGCCGTCTATGTCGCCGCGGATATGGCGAGCCATGAGATTGGCCTGAACGAAGAACAAGAGCCCGACGGGGACCTTCTCGTCGACATAGGGGTGCTCGACTTCGTCCTGCTTTCGGTTCTGGTATTCGACGAGCACCGTCTTCCTCGTATCGTCGTCCATGACCACGGCGCCGTTCTCGGCCCTCTTGAATCCCTTCGGATCGACCTGGCGCCTGTTGATGAGCGACAGGACGAGGCGATCGGCGATGACAGGCCTGAACTCTTCCATGAGATCGAGGGCGAGCCCCGGCCGTCCCGGCCTGTCGCGGTGCAGGAAGCCGACGGCCGGATCCAGACCAACGGTCTCGAGGGCCGAGCGCAGGTCGTGGGCTAGGAGCGTATATATGAAGGAAAGCAGCGCGTTCACGGGGTCGAGGGGCGGCCGTCTGTTTCGCTCGCTGAAAATGAAGGCATCTTTTTGATCCACGATGAGTTGGTTGAAGACGCCGAAATACTCCGCGGCGGCCATGCCCTCTATCCCGCGTATCGTGTCGGAATCGAGAGCGCTCGGAATGGAGTCGATGAGCCTGTCGATCGCGGCCGAGGCGCTCTTGACCGAGGCGGCGTCTATTTTGTCGCCGTGATCGCGGATAGTCCTGTTCATCACGATTCGACAGTTGGCCAGCTTCCCGCTCACGACGTTCGCGGCGATGGCGCGCGTCGCCCCCTCGTCGTCGGCCAGGCGGTACTGTTGTCGGCGCAGCAGCACATTGCCCGAAACCGGGCCGCGCACCGAGGCCAGGAACCTGCCGTGCTCCGTCAGGAAGGAGACGCTGACGTCGTTCTCGGCGCAGAAGCCGAGGAGGAAGGGCGACACGAGGACATTGCCGAAGCAGACGACGCTTCCGATCGTATGGACGGGCAGTTGGAGAACCTTGGCCTGCTCGCGCTCCACGACGATCGTCTCGCCCTCTTTCCGAAGGTAGGACCCCTGCGAGCTCACGTAGAGCGTGTTCAAGAGCTTCCTCACGTCGAGCACTCCTTGCGCATCGCGGCGACCTCCGCCCGGACGTACTGCCCTACCCGCTTTCCCCCGCCGCCTATCGACTTCGGCATGCACAGGTCGACGAGAGAGCAGCGATCGCACCTCGCCCTCGCGTAGCGGGCAGGCGGCGTCGCGCCCGATTCCAGGATGGCCCGCGCCCGTCCGATGGCCGCGAGCGTCGCGGCCCGCAGCTCGCCCGTAATATCGAGATGCGTTCGCCTATGCGCCGCGAGATAGTAGAAGTCGGCCCGAGCCGCAGGCGCTCCCGTCATCTCCTCGATGCAGATCGCCTGGGCGCAGAGCTGCACGCGGTCCCAGTCCTCCTCCTTGTCCTTGCCACGCTTGAACTCCACGGGCACCGCCTCGGCCACGCCGCCTGAGCTCTTGAGATAGAACTCCACCAGATCGGCCTTGCCGATGAGCCCGTGCTCGAGCGAACGGATCGCCATCCCGTACTCCTGCCTGTAGAGTCGCCGCGACTCTTGATGTTCGGCGTCCACCCGCTCGTGCAGGACCTTCCCCTCGGCGGTGAAGCGGTTCTCCTCCCAGACCTGCTCGACATGGATCAGCGCGAATTGGCGCTCGCAGAAGAGGACATGCTGCAGTCCCGATATCGGCAGAAGCTCGTCTTCGGAGTACATGGTCAACCGGCATCCTTATCGAGCACTACAAGGACTCCATTCGAAGGGATGTCCTCTTCAAGCTCGCCAAGATATATTCCGAGATGAGGCCCATCAGTCCGCGACCTCCCAATGCCCGCCCTTGTCGGGGCCAACTCGCTTAAGTCTCCCCGAAGCCTGCAAATTGGCTATGTTTTTCTTTACGGCTCTCTCCCCAATGCCGATCCTCATCGCGATTTCCGGTATAGTTATCGCAGGTTCCTCTGCCATGATCGTGATTATCTTCAGTGAACTTTTCAGTGAACTTTTCAGTGAACTTGTCGGGGCGATGGCACGATCCAGGCGAGGGAAAATGATGGAGAACCAGTTCTCGTCCACATCCAGTACAGGTTCGGGAAGCTTATCCGCGGCGATGGCTGCCTTGATGCGCTTGATCCCCGAGCCCACGTTCTCCACCAGCTTCATGCGATAGAGGATGCCGAAGAGCAGAGGATTGCGGGGGACGCTGCGCTTTCCCAGGTCCTTGAGCGTCATTCCGCCGACGAGGCCGCCTGGATTCACGATCTCCACCCGGTCGGAAAAGATATATACCTGCACGTTGGCGGAACTCCGGTAATCCCGATGGGCAAGGGCATTGATGAGGGCTTCGCGCAGGGCCAGTTCGGGCAGTTCAAGTTTATTTACTCGAGTGGCGCTGATGATATATTCAGTGTTCAGATGAGCGTGGAGGTAGAGAAGGGCGTTGCGATAGTTGGATGCAATATCCTCGTCGAAGATTTTTTGGTCCAGGATCTTAACCTTGTTGTTGCCTTGAAAGAGGGCGCAGGTCAGGGTGGAGCTGAGGAGATACCTGCTTCCAGCTTTCCCGAGAACGAGGCTCCCGGCGTTGGTCATGCCTTCGCTAATCACCAGGCCGATATTGCTCAGAGCGTCAAGCATGTCCATATCAGTTCCGATACCTGCCGCACGGGCAAAAGCGGCATAGCTCTCGGCGCTCAGGTCCCTCTCGATATTGAATTTTGTATTGACCGCAGAATCGAAGTAGAGCAATCCTTCCTTGTAAAAGAACTCCCTTATCTGCGTCCGGCTCATCCGTTGAGCGTTGGCCCCTTCTCGAAGGTAGAACAGACCTTTCGATGAATGGGGTTTGTCGCGGCTCGACTTAACCTCGACTATGATTATCCCACCGATGGTCTGGACCTCAACGGCTACGGGCGGTTCGCAGTTGCGGGCATAGTCCTGCACCTGGCTGACCAGCTTGTTGAGGTTGGGGAGAGGCCTGATGGAGCCGTCATCGGCGACACCGATGAGGATCCTTCCGCCCGCGCTATTGGCGAAGGCGCAGAGCTCTCGCCCGAGGTCGTCAGGGAATGATTGCTTGAACTCCAGGCTTTGACCCTCGCCGAGGGAAATCAACCTACGCAGCGCCGTCTTGGTCATATTGTTGCCCTTAAAGGGTCGAAGCATCGCCAGCACTGCATTCTAATCGCCAACCTTCGTACTCACCCATACACGACCTGCCCTTCTGCATGTATCGCGGATTCAAGCGTCCCACTGCGGACGGCTTTTTCATTGAACTGATCCGCTTGATATACTAACAAGTCGACGGGATGCCCAGTTATGGGAAAAATCGATAAATATAGATCCTGCATGACTTCCAGGCTGCGCTTGGGAAGCCTGTCATAGATGATGCAGAGGTCGAAATCGCTCTCGGACCGAGCGAGACCTTTGGCGCGGGAACCGAAGAGGACAATATGCTTGGGAACGGCGTAATCCGTAATCGCAGAAATCAAGCGTCGCAGTTCTTCCTCTTCGCTCATAGGTCAATCCTTCCTTCGTTTTACTAATTCGGACAGGACAGCGAGAATATGCCTTCTGACGGCGATTCGCTCGTCGGAGGGCAAGACACCGATGCGCTCGGCCTCCTTGGCTTCGATCGTCGCGATCTTGGCCGTTCGGACCACGGATGCCGCGGGGAGTCCGGCGGTCTCGAGATCGGATATGGCGACATCGCCGGGCCAACCGCGATTTTCCGAACTCGTGATCATCATCACCCACAAGAGGCCATGCCGCTCTTGGATGGCGGCCGTCGCCGCCACCAAGGCGGGTCGCCGCTCGCGCACCGGACGATCCGTATAGGGAAAAGGCACCTTGATAATGTCCCAGGTCTCAAAGGTCGGCATAGGCCCGTCGATCGGCTTCCGTATTCCATTCGCCGAAGGTGGCGAAGGGATCGTCAGCGGCTTCGGCCGCGGCGCGGGTCAGGATCACCCGATCGCCTTCGATGACATAGACGATTTCGTCACCCTCTTTCAGGTGCAAGGCGGTCCGTATCGACTGTGGAATCGTCGTCTGCGCTTTACTGGTCAGTTTACTCGTGATCACGGAAGACCTCCGTAAATTAGGGAGATTCCTACCAGAAAAAAGTAAGGAAAATCCTTACTGCTTGTCAAGCATCAGACTCGTCCCCTCGCTTTCGCGAACTCCTCCCGCATGGCCCGGCGAGCGGGATAGGCCGAGACGAGCGAATCGAATAGGGCCTCGGCGGCTTTCTTCCCCGCGTATTTTCCGTAACGGAGAATGGACGCGGCACTGCGAGCGTAGGCGCCACGGCTTGCGGTTCTGCGTAGGTCGCGCTCGACCTCGTTCTTGAGGAAGCTGGCCGCCCGCTTGGGGTACTCGTGGCCGATAGTATCGAGGTAGGCCTTGAAAATAGATTCGTTTTTCTCCGCCAGCGCGAGGAGGCGCTCATTCATACGCTCGACCTTATAGATCGTGGCGAGGGCGTAGGAGGAGGAGCGTTTCTCCAGGGCCGAGATGATTCTGTCCCGCGTCTCGAGCCAGGTGCTGCGATTTGGGTGCCTCTTTTTCAGTGCCGCGAAGCGGTCGCTCGAGAAGGATGTAATTACAAGGTCTTCGAGCTCCAGCGCCGCCGCTTCATCCTCGCCTGAGCGGTCCAGGGCGTCGATCAGGCGCTCCGCGAACTCGTCGGCCGATCCGTCCTGATCGGCCTCGCGGAAGATCTTGACGCCGTCCCTGCTCAGCCCGATCGCGCGGCTGTAGTCTCCTGCCTTCATCGCCTCGTCGACGGCCAGCATGCGAATATCAGCCAGAAAGAGATGATCCTCGACGTAGGCGCGCCTGGCTATTTCGTCTCCGGCTCGCTCAAGGAGAGCTGCGGCCACGAGGGCGGCCCGCTGGGCGCGGTAGGTCCAACTCCACTCCGTCCTCTGGCCCTCTGTAAAACGTGAGCAGAGTTCCAGAACGGCCCGCACCTCGGCTTCGCCGCGTGCGGCTGCCGCAGCAAGCTCGAGACAGACCATATCCCAGGAGTCGCCGTCCCGAGCCCACTGGGCCTCGACGCTCCGAAGCGCCCAGGTCCCCAGCTCTCGGAGTGCAACCGGGTCGGGCTCAGGCGATTGGGCGAGTCCCAAGAGCCGCTCGAAGCCCTCCTCCACCGCATCCATGATCGGGCTCTCCTCGTCTTCTCCACCGTCGTACGCATGCGGAGCGGCGCATTCGATAGCCTGTACGAGAACTCGAACGGCAAAGACATAGTCTCCTTTGGCGACGGCTTCCGCAGCCCGGTCTCTAAGGCGAAGCAGGTCCCGGCCGAAGCTATAGGCATCTTCGATGTAATCGTACCCTCGACCTTTGTGCTTGCGCATGAGGCTGTCGACGATGGCGGAGGGTGAGCGCCTGCCGGTCTTCTCCGCCTGCAAGGAGAGTATGAGTTCGCCTAAATACTCATCGCCCTCGTCCAGGCGCTCCCGGATGATCCGTTCCAATTCCGCGCGCGACAGCGAGGCGAGGAGGGAGCGGGGGTCGAGCTCATCGGTCCTACAGCGAGCCATAGTCGCCCTCGACCCTATTCCATTCGATTTCCCGCTTGGACCAATGGTCCTCGATTGCCAGGGTAAAGCCGGGTTTGACGAGCTTAGCGCGATCTTCCAGCCAGAGATCCTTCTCGCGACGGAGGTAGTAGCCCTCGACCTCTCCGTCGCGGAGCGAACTCCGCTCGGTCCGGAGGCGTGCGATAAGTTCTTGCAAGGTAAAACGGCCCAGAGCGATGCGGGGGACAAGGGCGATACCTAGGCTACGAGCCAACTCGTTGCGACGCGCCGTGCTCCAGAAGCGACCATGGGAAATGTCGAAGACATCGAAGGCGAGAAAGAGATCAACGAGGTGGCTGTAGCCGAGCGAGTGACGAGCCGCGCACCATTCACCAAACAGCATGAGCTTGTCGCCCAAGGTGTCGAAAAAGATATCTTCACGTGCCGATAGCCAGCGCTCGAGCTTGGCGAATTGACCCGGAAATGGGCGTTCGAGATACTGCCCGCGGTTCTGGACGCGAAGTTCGCCCTCGAGACTTACGGAGAAGCCGAGATTGGCCCCGTCGACCTTTTCCTCCACGACGAGTTCGGCATCGAGGAATTCCTGAGCCTCGGCGCTTTCAAGGACCTTATCGTCGCGAGGCGTACCCTGCCCAAGCCAGGCAAGATGGGGCGTGTGGGGAAAGCGGAAGAAGTCGGTCATTTGCCGAGCTTTCTTTTGCGGAAACGCTTCACATCATCGGGGCAAAGGAAATCGACCCTGATTCCGTTCTCGAGGAGAGCCGGAGCCCAATCCAGCCATTTGGAATCGGCGGCTTCGAGTAGGGGAGGATGATCGACATGCGCGGCGGAGACCGTCACGAATTTCTTATCGGAAGGATCAAAGTCGGCTAATTGGGGGTGGCGCGGAAAGGCAAGGTATTCCCCATCCTCCCCGCGATCCAGCCGAACCAGATCGCAGCGCGTGCTATTGGTCCTGTTTCGCAACACCCATTTTACGAAAGCATCTCCCGGCCCCTTCGGGCGTTTCGGGTCGCTCCTATTAAGGTACTCGCCGAGTATCTCGAATCCTTCGTCGATTGCGACTCTCCCGTTCTCCATGATCCCTGCGAGCTTAATCGCGCAGGAACTCACGCAGGCGGGCGAAACGTCCGGATGCCGCCCGCCCGCGACCATAATCACATTGGTATCGACGACGAAGGTAGAGTCAGGCATCTGTCTGCCCCTGTTTTCGCCGCATGGCCGCTACGGTCCTGGCGGTCAAATCCTCCATTTCGTTGCCGAAAAAATTCTCGGGCCAATTGGAGATATCGCCGAACTCATCGATCGCCAACTCTTCGAGCGAAGGCTCGCCCTTTTCATTCGAGCAGAAATAGATGGCCACCTCTTCGGGACCCAAAACTCGCTCCGCGATCCTGCGTTGGAGGCGGTTGAGAAAGTGCTCAGAATGACTTTCGACGATGAGTTGTACATTCCGTGCGTGTCCGTTCTCGCGCGACTGAATTGCGGAAATAAATACATCGGCGAGTCCCGTCTGGACGGAGGGATGGAGGTGTATCTCCGGCTGCTCCAATATGATTATCGATCTCTGCGGAGCGAAAAAGACTTCTACTATAGCCGGAAGGACTTGGGACAGCCCGAACCCGACATCGGTGATGCGAACCTCGCTGGCTCTGGAATGAGTCTTGATGAGAACCTCGTATTCCTTCCTACCCGCGGCGACCGCTTTGAGCTCGAAGGAATGGATAACGCCGATCTCCTTGAGCCATTGAGCGATGAAGGGGATGAAGTCGCTCGTTCCGGCTTTGACTTTCCGGTTGAGCCTGCGGCCTTGAGCCTGAGCGGTGAGCATCGCGCCGATCGCATTCTCACCCTTCGGTCCCACATCCTCAAAATTCTCGCCGGACCAGGGATAGATCCGCTTCGGCTCCTCGCGCAGGGGCCCGAGATGATGGATGCTCCCGAAGAACGCTTCTACCTCGAACGCTAAATCGGAGAGAAAACCCCCATTCTGGAATCGGGCACGAGTCTGGTCCGAAATCCTATAGAACTTCTCCGGTTCGTCGAGGGGCCATATTCGCCCCTGGGTCCGCACGAACTTATAGACATCCGATTCGAGGGAAAATACGCCTCCATCGTTCTTCTTGTAGTCGATATCGAGTGAATGACCGGCTTCATCACGCAATCTGTACGTAATCGCTTTTTACGGCAGGCTGCCCAGAGCCATTAGCTTCAATGCGCACGTCCAAATCGAGGCTGGATCCGCGATATTGTGTGGCGGTTTTCAGAGGATCCTCGATCTCGAGCTGGTAGGGGAGAGTCCATGTCAATGAAAACTCAAGAGGCCTCTTTGTGTCATGGGAATAGATGCAATCCACGAAAGTCCCGAGATCGACTTGGGACTTGGAATCACCCAATTGGAGGGCGCGCTTACGATCCGCGGAAAGAACCGTCTGCTTCAGAGCCAGTAGCAGGTGGCCGATGCTGCTCTTCCCGGCGCTATTGGGACCGAATAAAACCGTCAATGGCGCCATCCTGAGCTCTCTTGTGTCTTTCCAGGCCTTGAAGTTTTTGATCCGCAGGGTCTTTAGCATGTGCCGCTCCTCTCTAACATTGCAATGCGCCTATCTTCATCCGTTCCCGTGGTCGCCAGGAGGATATCGCTCTATCCGTTTTCTCCATCTCGTCCATACGAAGCGCATACAAGTAGACGCTCGCACACAGAAATACTTATCGCTCATAGCTTTCGTTCCGATCGAAGTCTAGCCCCCTAAGATCTTTCCTGATCGTCGCGTAAAAAGCTGTTGCCTCGGCGAGAATTTCCGGATCGGGTTCTGGTAGAATGGTTTTTTCGACGATTGGTCCCTCTTCCTCGTGGATATCTACGCGGAGTCTTTTATTCACCATATCCGCCGGTACCTCGATGGTCGCCTTGGTCGATTCACGAACGATCACCAAACTGATCATAGTGCCACCCCAGACTACAAGTGTCTCGCCTGGGCTATAATATCAAAAAGATTCTTACGCAATTTTCACGAGCTCCGTTTTATTGATGAGACGTTTGCTGAATGGGCTTGCGTCCTCTAAGTCGATCAGATCCACTGCGTGAATGCTATTTGCGAGCAATTCGCCGAGGGCTTTGAAGTAGACGGCAGGCTGCAAGCCCCGAACGGCGAGATCCAAGTCTGAAAGATCATTCCACGAACCCTTGGTGAGCGAGCCGAACAAATACACTTCCCGTGCGCCGAAACTACGAAGAATATGGCAGCTTCGGTCTATATCGATCTTGAAACTATCGGGTATCTCCATCTCGTCCAGGCTCATCCGGCACCTCCATACACCCTGTTTCTTGCTGCAGCGAGATTCTGCTTTCAGAATATGCCTTCGCGAGGCGAGGCTCGATTATGAGAGGTAGCAAGAAGGCGTGCATCTGGGTAACGCGTACCCATTGCTACCTCGGCGCTTATCGGTTCACCATTATAATTTTTTCGCAGCACTGTCCTCATTAGTGCATTTTCGCTTTCTTGAGCCCAGAACTTAGAATCCAGGTATGATTTCCGGAGTCAAGCCCGCGAGCTCGTCGAGTTTAAATGCAAAATCATTCACGCTCGTGGAGTCCTCTTTCTGAGCTTCGATGTGAAGCGATCGATGCACTTTCGCGGAGGAATATTGGCCGCTCGCGCAGTTGTGGTTCCACCAATAAACCTTGACCACCTCCATGCTACCTTCGGGACGTGCCGATGAAGCGTCATTCTCGAAAAGCTTCGGCAAAGCGGCCTTGATTGCCTCCGCATCTTTCTGGCTAAAACCTGTCTTCGAGGCTAATTGAGGATTCATTGCGCCGAAGAATACATAAAGTCCAAAGTCGACACGGTGTTTCATTCCCATGGTGTCAGAAGTTTTCTTCTTTCCATCGCCTTCGCCCGAAACGCTTTTAGTTATTTGCGTGCTAGTTACATTGACGCTACCGATACTCATCGCAGGATGGACGGAAACTGGGCCGCGGACACCGACTGATACACCGTCATTCTTGTCCCCTTTATAGGCGAAAAGCTGGCCGAAAGCGCGAACATCAAGCCATTTCTCGCAGCCAGCTTTATACAATTTGTCGCCGTCTTTCAGGGTGGCTGTATTCAGCTCTTTTTCAGCCCTTTCTCTGAGGCTCTTGTAGTCATCGTTCCTGCGATCGTCCGACTGCACAAAGATGGGATACCCGGCATCCTGGAGGCGGTCGCGGATTTTCCGCTTGAGGCAAACGTCAGACAGTTCGCCGGTTCCGTCCAGGTTTTGGCGCGGCCTGTTGCCGTTCAAAGGGTCACCGTTCGGATTGGCATTTTTAACTGAAAAAATCACTGCGAAATCGACCTTGTTCTGCAGATACTCCATTTCCTGCCTCCCTTTGTTATTCTACGATTTCTTGGTCGTCGGTTTCGTCATATGATTCCGCGACCGTTCTGAGAACCCATTCGCCCTTGCGACTGCGATGTTCAGAAAGCCAGATTCGTTGGCAGTGGTATCCAAGTAGGAATTCGCCGCTCAAGTGTCCTGGCTTCGTGAAATCATTTTCCTGAAATAGATTGACAATGCTGTCCATCAATTTACGATATGCTTCCATTGTCCGTCCGAGTCGAGCAAAGTATGGCTTCAATTTCAACTCGATCGTCATCCAAGTCTCGCAGGGACGTTCCGCGAAACGGACCGTGTAGCGTTCGGCGTTGGTTTCCCGCTCGCCTTCTTGATTCTTTCGCAAGGCTATCGATTCGATGTGCTCCGCGAGGGCGAGAAGTCGCCCGTACAGGTAGTCGCGCGATGTGCGCTCTTCCTCAAGTGCCACGTTGTACCTCCCTTTTCCTGTTTCATAACAATGTTTTCGGTAAAGAGCACAAGCGATTCCCAGAGTTTTCCTCCACTCCCAGTCTTCCATTCCGGAACGGCTTATGGCCCGTCGCACCGCGGAGTACACGATATCGAAGGGCAGGTGAGCGGAATCGATAATGCAGGATAGCAGTCTTTCGACTGTCTCGCGGAGCAGCTTTTCGTCTGCACGTGGGCCATAGCAGGCGAGGGCTATGTCGTGAGGCGAGGGCGCGCCGAAATAGAGCTTCCGTTTTTTCCTCTCTTTATCGTAGCCATAATCGATAAGCCAAGCACAGCCTACGATGTCTTCTCCCTCGGACTCGCCGTGCCATGCGGCGAGGCGCTCGAGATATTCAGAAGCCTTAAGTTCTCTGAAGACGGTAATAGACATGCGCCCAGGTGTCGCTGAGTCGAGGCCTATGATGAATACATCGCTCGAGTTGCTGATCTTCGCACGATAGCCGCTGATCTTGTTGCGGAATTGCCGTGCTGTATAGATTCCGGCGTCATAATCGATGACATCTTCTCCTGAGTCTGCATATTCCGACGCGCCAATAACGGGCGAAACGATGTCCTCGACTTCGTCTGACAAAGCCCAAGTCACAAGGCCACTCTTCCAATCGCCTTGTCTTGCGAAGAGCCATCTAAGTGCGTTGTGCGCCTTCTGCGTGATATCGAGACCCACGCCACAAGCTTCTTCTGGCTCGACAAAGCGCCCACGGTAGGTAAAACCGCTGCCATCGTTCGAGGATATTAGCTTCGCCTTGTCTCCGGCATTGCGGATTTTTGCAGGATGCTGCTTTGCAAGCTGCCGCTTCGTCCCTGTAGCATAGCAGAATCCGATCGTTTCCGCGTTTTCAGTATAATAATCGGTCCAGCTTTTCCAGAGTGAAGGATCAGCCCAGCAGCGATCCTCAGGATCGTCCATTATCCGTACCCTCCAGCGGACAAAAGCGTCGCAAGGCGCGGAATTCCCTTTGAGCACTCTGAAGATTGCTGGTGTTCTCTCATCGCCGGGAGGCCACGAAGAGAGCAGTTTCCCTTGGTCATTGAGATACAGAATCTTCGCCTTCACGAGGTCTGAGATGAGACAACCTTTCTTCACATAAGCGAGAACTGCTTTCGATTTCGGATGCGAATGAGCCGAGATGCACCAAGCCTCCAGGTCTGTCACAAAACCACGGAAAGGCTCTGTAGGGTCATTGCTGAACCCTGACGTGACTGTGCCTCCAAAGGAAGAAAAATCTCCCGCAAGATACTGGAGTTTGTCGGAGAGAGGATGGTTTTTCGGTTTGGAGCCTGCTCGCCCTCCCGAATCTTCCGTGCAAGGAATAAGAGTCGGTTCCGCGGGGGTGAGCACCGCCGCATCCCTGATTTCGCCTTTGGCGGATAGAGTGACCTCGATGTGCGCGAGATTCGTCGTATGACAGACGGGGAGAAGAGTCGACCCCTCAGCCTCTTCACTGTCGCCCTCTATCTTGCCAATATTGTTAGGCGGGACGAGATCGTAGGTCCGGGCCAATGCGCCAATCCAGTTCATTATTCTACTCCCTCGGTGACACATTCATCTCCTATAAAAACCTGGAGGGTCGGCTTTCTGGCTTTCATGGTCCGTACGAAGCGTCTGACCGTACAGTTCTCGGGACGAAGGAATTCGACAACACCGCGCTTCATCGCGATATGCTGGAAGCGGGCCCAAAGCTCATCCTTAGCCGTTTCGTCGGGATAGTCGAAACCATGGAACATGAGACTGTAGGATAGTTCCTCTTCGTCGTCGTAATAACCTAGTCCCTCTCCAAAGATGCAGGGCTCGAGATAGGCCTGACATTCTCGAGTGCCTAGGAAGATGTCCCGTCGGCCACCTTTTTCAATTGCGCGTTTCGCCATCGCGAAATACTTCCCCTCGTTTCGATCGAGCTCGAGCTCTGGGTAGTTGAGGTTCCACATGAAATGCGCCTGCACCTGATATTCGACATCTACAAGATAGGTGTAGATGGCGAGCGAGTTGCCACCACCATAGTCGAGGGGCTTCAATGATTTGGCTTGTGTCCTGATTTTGTTGAGTATCCGTACGCGATCTACAATCCAGGTGATAGTGGGTTTCCATAGCCCACTGGAGATGATGCCTTTGAGGGCCTCGTAGGTCGGCAAGTGATAGCTGCATTTCTCCCCGCCTAGATGAGATAATGGATCGGTGAAAAGAGCGAAACGGCCGGAGATTTTGAAGTCGACTTGATTTCTCATGTGCCCTCCCATATCTACTGACAAATCGCGATTTAAATCGGGCTTCAGGACAAATCAGAAAATTATGGCCACATTTATCAGCCATTAAGAAACGTTAGACGGCCATGGGCCTCATCGGAGAGGCCGAACTCTTCGCTGTAATAGCGCTCATTCTTGAGCTCCAGGATTCCGATCCCGTCTATTTCGTGGAGCAGACCTTCATCTTGCATCCGATTCAGCTCGCCTTTCCTGAGGTTGACCGAATATCGCTGAGCTTCTCTCAGAAATTGATATTTTTCTTGAAGCGAGGCGCTGCCGTTGAGCAGCGCAGAGATCTCAGCCCCTCTGCACCAGGGTACGAGCACGCCTTCCGAAGGTGCGTCGATAGCCTTAAAGGCGTTTGCCGCGCTCATGAAGGATTGCCTAAAGAATAGATCTGGCTCTGTGTGCCCATTCTTGCGCCAGTATTCACCGAGCGATCCCGCCTGCGTGGAACCATTCGTGGAGAGCAGTCTAAGCAATTTATCAGGCCGCCCAATCGGACTCGACGCGGCGACTGGATAGTCCATATGATCCTTGCGAGTCCAGAAATAGTAGCTGTAATAATTTTTCATTGCCTCGGGGCCCAAGGGATCGCCCCGGAATTGGGCCGGATTCTCGTCGTAGTCGTCTAAAACACGCCGGGCACATTTCTTTCCTTCTTCGATTTCCCTGAGACTCGAGAGATTCTCCTCAACGAGTTCGACGACATAAACATTCCCATATATTCTTCGTCCATTTCGGTTGCAGCGGCCCGCCGCCTGAGCGATGGAGTCGAGTCCTGCGAGGGCGCGGATAACCGAACCGAAGTCTATGTCGACTCCTGCTTCAATAAGCTGAGTGCTCACACATATCACCGGTTCTTCGCTTGTAAGCATTTTCTTGATTTCGTCGAGCACACGCTTGCGATGCGCTGGACACATGCTCGTGGAGAGGTGATACAGAGCTGCGGCTTCGATTCTTTCATTTTTCAAGGCTTCAAAGATCTCCCGCGCGCTCCGTTTCGTGTTGACCACGATGAGAACGCTTCCCGAACTGGGGAGTTCTTTTACAGCGATCCCCGCCACCTCTGCGTGTGTCCAGCCACCGGCTTTGCGCAAAAATTCCACCCTCACTCGTATAAGATCCATGAAAAGATCGCGGGACTGCGGCATGAGTTCTCCGCCCTCGGTTGCGAGTCGGAGAGCTCCTTTAGCCTCGTCGACACGGTCGATAAGGGGCTGGGTTGCAGTGCAGAGTACGACCGTCGAAGCGCAGTGATCGACCAAAAAATTGGCTGCATTATTGAAAAGATGGATACAGGTAATGGGCAGGGTCTGCGCTTCGTCGAAGATGAGCACTGCTTTTCCCAATTGATGGAATCGCCGCGTGCATCTTGTGCTCTTCGCAAACATCGCCTCGAGAATCTGCACGTTCGTGGTGAAAACCACAGGGGCATCCCAGTCCTCGGCGAGAAGCTTATTGAGCCAGGTGTCTTGCTCGGACCGAAGGTTAGAGTGGTGCTCGAGGACTATTTTGCCCTTGTCTTCAGGATGCCCGCCTTCGAGCACCTCGCGCACTTGGGCCGCATTCTGTTCGATGATGGAAGTGTATGGAACGACATAGACTATACGTTCAAGCCCATACTCTGCAGCATGGCGGAGAGCGAAACGGAGGCTCGCGAGTGTTTTCCCACCTCCCGTCGGAACCGACAGAGTATAGGCACCTTGCGCCAGTTTCCCTGCAGCAGCGGCACTCATGGACACCTGACATCTGATTCCGTCCACACGATTCCGTTCATCGAGGCCGCGGAGATAAGTCTCCAGGCGACCAAGAAGCTCGCTCCATCTTTTGAAAGACGCGGATGATCGCTCTTTCCCCTCATCCGGCCTTTCGAAATCTGCCGAATCCAGGCGATCAGCATCGATGAGTGCGCTGAACAGGAATTTCGCAAGCATTCCATACTGGAATGTTTGAATTTGTCGATTTTTTTCTTTGGTATCGAGGGCGGTAATGACGGCGGATACTGTAGATACCGTGGTCTTTGAGTGCAAAAGCTTTTCAATCCTATCGTAGACTTTTTCATCAATCTTGGTCAGAGCCTCTGCAAGATGGGTTTTGTCTTCAGGCTTGTCCATGCGCTCCGAAAAACGATTGGAGCCATCGGGGGAAAGTCCATCGATCAGGCCTGAATGATGAGAAATGAGCGCAAAGGCGAGCAATTCGGCAGCCCGACTGGCTTCTTCGCCTTGATCCATAAGGCGACGATATGCATATTGGCCACCGGCGGTTGAGTGATCAATGTGTCCTCGCAGCCTGGTCGCCTCGACATAGTCGTCGGAGTCCGGGTCTATCAAACCTGAGCCCGATTCGAGATACGCCTGGAACTTGAAGCTGTACTTTCCGAGGTCGTGAAGGAGACCCAAAAGCTCGCCGATCTCAGGTAGCCCCACTTTTAAAGCAAACTCTTTAGCACGCTGGGCAACACCTTCAAGATGTGCGGACAGCAATTGTGTTTCATAAATCCCTTCTGAGTTTATTCGCACGTGTGCTATCGGTTTAGGATTTTTCATAAATTCTTCTCAATAAAGTAATTTTTACCTTAACGGTAATTTTACATTTATGAGCCGCATATGGTATAAAATGGTTAGGGGACGAATGAACTACCCGTTTGATGGCATCCGCTATTGTTTGATGGTAAGACACAGGTGAATGAGAATGGCCAAGGGTCAACCGCCTCATGTTCATTGTAGTGCCTCCGTTAAACATTCTATTTCCATCTACAATGAAAGTCAAGTTCCTTCTTATTTGCTTAAGTATTCGACAATAGGCACGAAGTCCAGTCTTATTGTTGACAGATGAGGTGTTGGAATTAATTCATTTTGAAATATGCAATTGGGAAGCCTATTATTGGAATTTGGGTAGTTTCTTTTATAAAATCGATAGTAGCCATTCCGCAGAATGGCTACTATTACGATCAACAATGTTTCAATCCACAGCTTACGCTGACGACCAAAACATACTCTCAATGCGCATCGTGGATCAACTTGAGAAAAGGCGCCTAGATCGCGTATCGGGCTAGTTTTCATCATGCAGTTCCCCTTTCCGGTGATTCTCTCTGTTTGCAGCCCGGGCCTTCCTTCTTTGGAAAGGTGGGCGCGGGAGGAAAACCTTTCCAAAAGGTTTGCCTCCCGCATGGCTCCCCCTATTCATTTGACGCCTCGATAGCCCCAAAGCACCCCTTCAGCGCCACGATGCTCCTGCTCGTCGAGCCTTCGAGGCAGAAGACCGAGAGCTGGTCCAGGGCGCGGGTCATGGCCACGTAGATGAGGTTGCGGTGGAGGCGCTCGGCGAGCTCAGGCTCCCAGGTTTGGTCCGGGGGGAGCATGTGCGGGAGATAGAGGAGGACGACGGGGAAGTCGAGGCCCTTGGCCGAATGGAGGGTCGAGAGGCGCACGCGGCCGAGGTCGCCGAAGTCGAAGTCCTCGGCCTTTATGTTCTTCGCGGGGATGGCGCAGTCGGCGAAGACCTGTTCGAGTTTCTGCAATTCGGCCTCGCGCGGGGCGAAGACGGCTATGTTTCCCGCCTCGTAGCCGAGGTGCCCTGTGAAGAGGCCGATGCGGGCACACAGGAGCTCGAGGAGCTCGTCCTCGGTCTTCGCCTCGATGAGCTCGGGCGGGGGACCGACGCGGAAGGCTTCGGGCGCGTTCTCGGTGTCCTGTCCGGGGATGAGGGCGCGGTAGCGCTCGGCGAGCTCGTGGATCTGGACCGTGTTGCGGTAGTTGGTCTTCAGGATCCTCGTCCTGCCGCTGATGTCGATGCCCGCGCGCCTGAAGCCGAAGCCGCTGCGATAGAGGGACTGGTCCGAGTCCCCGGCGAGGACGACGCAGAGGCGTGTGCAGCGCTTTACCGCGGCCAGATCGCAGGGGGCGAGGTCCTGGGCCTCGTCGATGAAGGCGTAATCGATGAGTCCGAGCTTCTCGGGATGCTTCGCGGCCTCGCGCAGGAAGACGATCCGGCTGTAGTTGCGCGAGTACAGTTTCTGGGCCTCCATCCGAGCCTCCATGGCCTCGATGGCGTCCATGTATCGGCCGCGGTCCCCCCGCCTCAGGGCGGTCTTCATCCCCGTCCGGTCTATGAGCTCGTCGAGGTACTCGGCCCGGCTGACCATGTTGGCCCAGACGAAGTCTTCGGCCTCGTGGGCCAGGTCTTCAGCGCGTATGCCCTGCGGGGCAAGCGATTTCGCGAGCTCGCGCGGGTAGTCGAAGCTCAGCTGGGCGCCAGGGGCGACCATTCCGAGCCGCTCGAAGAGGAGCGAATCCATGGTCTGAATCCTGTCGGGTCGGGCGTCCTTCGACATGATCCGGGCCAAATAGCCGTCGTATTTCACGAGACTCTTTGTGTAGGTGACGAGGATGCTCGTCGCGCGGCCTTCGAGCCCGAGGGTGTCGGATCCGAGCGAGCGCTCGAGGGCCTTGAGGAGGACGAGTGTCTTCCCCGTGCCCGCGGCGCCCTTTACGAGGAAGTCTGCGTCCAGGCGAATCTGGGCCACAGTCCGCTTCTGCTCCTCGCTCAGGCGGGATATGCGCCGCTCGTAGTCGAAGCGCGTACGCGTGTAGACACTGACCCGCGCGAGCTCGTCGATGTAGGTCTTCACCTGGGCGAGGTCGGCGAGCGCATCGCGGTTCGCCTTTTGTTCGCCGGCGAGGGCGGCGACGCGGGCGACCAGCTCCTTCCGCTCCGACTCGAGGTCGAACTTCTGTTTGCGCAGACTGTCCACCCGCTCGTCTTTCCGCGCGGCCACGGCTTCCAGCTCCGCGAGTCGGCCCTCGAGACCCTTCTTTTCCGCCGCGAGCCTGTGCGCGGCTTGTGTCGCGGCCTCGTACTCGGCGAGGCGCCGGGTCATCTCGGCGCTCCGCCTCGATTCTTCGTGGAGGCGGAAGCCGAGGGCCGCGAGCTCGCGGCAGAGCTCGTAGGGACTGCGCTTGTCGTCCCACTGGCACAGGCACTCTTCGAGCTTCCCCATGCCTGGCGAGGTTTCGAAGCCCGCGAGGCGGGCGAAGGAGCATAGAAGCTCCACGGCGCTCCGCGCCTCTTCGGGGTGCAACGCGCCGAACTCGTGGCGGACACCGTTGGTCAACTGCCGCTGGATCTTCAGTTTTCCGATCGCCTCGAGCTCGGGGATGAAACGCTCCGATCGCTCGACGAGATCGCGGCGGAATCTGTCGAGGAGCCAGGCGTAGCGGTCGTCTTCCTCGCAGTCCGGCGTAAACTTCCGGCGCAGATACGCTTCAATGAAGGAGTGGACGGCGAGAACGAAAAAGCCTGGATCGCTACCCTCGAGCCGAGAGAGGCGGGATAGATCGTCGTCGACAGTCCTCGTCATGCCAGCTTCCTCTGTTCCCAGCGCCGTTCAAGCTCTTCGGGCACGAGTCCTCATCCTACATGGGACCGGGGCCGCCCGCTGTCCCTCCGATCGATTTCTTGTACGATATCCCCGCCCTCTCCCCCATCCTCCCGATCTCCTGTCTCCACCTCTCCCTGAACTCCGGCGGGGAGAGTGCCTCCGCCGCCGAGCCGAAGGAGAGCACCCTGCCCAACAGTTCGGTCCAATCCGCCACGGGGACGCTTATGTCTGTGTAGGGTTCACCATCGCCGCCGACTCCGCGCTCGACGCGCTGTTTCGGGTGCCAGCTCTGCCGCGCGACGAGGGCCGCAGCGCTCCCGCGTATTCGTATCGTGGCCTCCGTGGTGGCTGCTCCCTTGAAGATTCCGAAACCAGCGGCGAGGAAGGCCTCGATCGAGGCGGCATCCCGCCCGGGCGGCGGCGGAACGGCGACGCGCTCCTTCGAGATGGAAAGCCTCTCGACCCGGGACAGGTGGAAGGTCCGGAGCGCTTCGCGCAGGAGGTCCCAGGCCACGAGGTACCAGCGGCCCGCGTAGTTGACCAGCCGCTCGGGTTCGACGCTCCGCTCGCTGCGCTGGGCCTTCGCGTCCACGTACACGAGGTCGAGACGCCGCCCCAGGAGCATGGCCTGGCAGACGGTGGTGAAATCTTCCATAGAAAGGTGCTCGGCCAGAGAGAGCTCGTAGCTGATGCGCTCGGACACCGGGCGGTAGTCGCGGGCGAGGTGGGTCTCGAGATTGGCGAGGAGCTCGGCCGAGACGATGGGTACGTAGTGCTCGTTCGCGGCGAGGCTGCGGGCGAGGACGTAGAATAAGAGGAGCTTTTCGTCGGCGAAGCGGAGCTCGTCGAAGGGCCGTTCGTAGCGGTATGCCCGCTGGGCGCGGTTATAGGCGATGGGAGCGTCGAGCCGGTCGCGGAGGTACTCGATGTCTCGCTTGACCTGGCGAGCCGAGACTTCGAAGCGCTCGGCGACCTCTCTGGTCCTGACCGAGCCCTGCTCGCGGAGGAGTCTGTCGATACAGGCGATGCGCTCGAACTGACTCATGAACTCGACCTTTTGTGCTGAGCGGCTTATATTACTTGTCGCCTATTGTATGATCGGTTTCCCACCCCGGCAAGGGTGCTCGATACCTACCTCGAGGACTGCGAATGCGATGGCATTGAGCCAGAGAAGCCTTTTCGGGCAAGATCACCGTTCGAGTCTCGCCGGTTCTACATCGCCGCATCGCGATCAAGGCGGCCACCAAGAAAGAGTCCATGAACCAATATCTCGAGGAGCTCATAGAGAAAGACACGAAGGACGTCGAGACCGCGATAGGGTGAGAGCTGTCGCGCCCTGATCTCCGCCGCCGCCAGCTTCGCCTTCTCCCGGGATCATAGGCTCATACTTTCGGGGCGTCCGCGACCGCCTTCCGTGCTGCAAGAGAGGGATCCGACGGGCCGGGTCGGGTGCCCTCATCGAAGCAGGCGCCGCCCCGTAAAGCGATTTCGGACGGAGCAATGGGTAAGATGCAGGCTAGTCGGCTATTCCGAGCCCGGCCGCAACTTGCGCGAGACGCTTGTCTCGAGTCCAGAGCTTGCAGGGCCAGGCGAGGCAGGAAGCGAGGATGTTGGCGTCTACCCAGCCGATGCCGCGGCCGTAAATGCCCGTCGATTCGATGAAATCGAGCGCGATGCCGTCCCCCGCGGAACGAACGGTGGGTAAATAGTCCAGGAGCTTCAGGAATCTTTTCCTTCCGGCGAGCGAGCCAAGCGCCAACTCTCCTCGCACCCAGGGATGCATAAGGACGGAATTGTCTTCCAAGAGTCGAGCGAGCCGCTGGTCGCGCTTGCGAAGGTGGTCTATCCAGACGCTCGTATCCACGAGAGTCATCGACCGCGCGACCTCGCGGCGGCGGAAGGCGGAAGCCTTCGTCGCGGCACGGCCTTCGCCTTTGGATCGCTGCCGCCCAACGCGGCGAGCTCTACCCGCGCTTCCCGCGCGATAAGGGCGCGCAATCCCTCGCGGACCACATCGCTGATCCTATCGAGGCCGGATGCCTCGCGCGCATCCGCCACGAGATCGTCCGACAATATCAATGTAGTTCTCATGCATATAAATATGACCAAATGATATGCGGATGTCAATTGATCCCGCAAAGGATAATGCCGACCCCGGCCTTTTCGCGGGCCCTGATCAGCTTCTCATGGGCAGTCTGAGTATCTCGCTGAGGTCCGAGTGTTTGAGACGTCGGCGCTTCACGGCGACCAGTTCGCCGAAGGCAGTGGCTCCCCTCCCCTTCCGAAATGTCGCCATCACAGCTGCAGTCTCGAAAACGAGGCTGACGTGCAAATTGGTTCGATGCTTTTGTCGCGGAGAATGAAGAGGCCGATGCGTGGGACGCGATCCCGCCGGACGAAGCGACGGAAGAGTGGATATGGTAGAGTGAGGTGAGATCCAGAGGGTCAAGCTCGCGTATGGAGAAATTGAAGAACCCAGCCTCCAATTGCCCTAAAATATTACAAGCATTGTAGGAATTAATTCGATCAGTTGACACTAGAGGAATTCTCCACTGGTCGCAGAGGAATTCTTCAGTGATCCCGGAGGAATCCTTCACTGATCCAGGGAGAATTCTTCACTGATCCCGGCCGACTTCTTCAGTGGTAAATTCCTCCGCGACCACTGAAGAATTTCTACTGAGAGATTTACTCGGACTTCTACGATCCATTCCTGGACCGGGTCGATGCTCAAAGAGGAATGGCTTCCTTTTCAAGCCTGCTCTCGAAACTTGCCCCTAGATAAGGGCTCGGCCAAGACGATTGGCACGTAGTGCGCGTTCGTGCACGCCGCAAAGTCGTCGTGAGCGTCCAAATGCGTGGAAATACGCAGAGGAATGCGTGGCTTCCCCCACTGTTTCCGCGCGAGGCCGACAGTACGATTCTATCGATGAAGCGACGAAGAAACCGGTCGGCGTGGTCGTACTTCCTGTTGACGGGGGCTCTCAGTCTTCCGTTCTGGCTCTTGGGCGCCTTGTCCGGCACGCAGTTGCTTCCGGCCCTTCCGATCAGCGCGCTTGCGGCAGTCTGCCCGGTCGGAGCTGCCGCGATCCTTTGCTATCGCGAGAGCGCGGGCAGAGGGATACGGGAGTTGCTGCGTAAATCTTTCGACTTCGATCGAATGAAATCAAAAGTCTGGCTTCTGCCCACAGTCCTCCTGATGCCCCTGGTCTCTCTGATCGCGTATGGAGTGTTGCGACTGCGAGGGACGGCGCTACCGGCGCCACAGATCCCGCTTGCGCGGGCGGTCGGACTCTTCCTCGTATTTTTTGTCGGCGGCCTTTGCGAAGAGCTCGGTTGGTCCGGGTACGCCGTGGATCCTTTGCAAGATCGTTTTGGCGCGCTCGGCGCCGCGTTGATAATCGGCGGGGTGTGGGCCGCCTGGCATTTTGTCCCGCTGGCGGAAGCTCACCGGTCCCTCGGATTCGTCGCGTGGTGGACGGTGGACGCTCTTGCCAAGCGGGTGATCATCGTCTGGCTTTACATCGGCGCCGGGCGGAGCGTATTTGCGGCCGCTTTAGTCCATGCTCTGTCCAACCTCGCGTGGCAGCTCTTTCCGGTCAATGGCTCCTTCTACGATCCACAGGTTACGGGAATCATCCTTGCGCTGCTGGCGCTGTTTGTCGTTGCCGTGTCGGGGCCGGCTGCGTTCGCAAGGAAGTCCCGATGACCGAAGCTTGCTTGGGTCGACCACGGAGGCGGAGCTATGAGGACTTTTGAGATCCTGTTGTCCCTATTGAACGCCATGGCGCTGGCGAGCCTGGGCGTTCCGCGGCTGCGCGCTATCGGCATGCAGCGCGTTGTCGCGCTCGTTCCGGCATTGCTTGCCGGCGTTCAGGTGCTCACAGAAGGTTCGCGGCCGCAGATGATTCCCGCCTATGCCCTGGCGACCGTTTTTTCCCTGGTATGGCTGTACAGTGTCGCCGCGGCGGAGCGCATCCGTGTACACCATCTCGTCGCGGCGCTGACGATTGCGCTGGGAACGCTCGTGCTAGTCGTATCCGTCGCCGCGCCGATCGCGCTGCCGGTGTTTCGCTTCCCCAAGCCGACTGGACCTTATGCGGTCGGCACGGTGACCTATGACTGGGTCGATGCCTCCCGTCCGGAGCTCTTCGCCGCGGACCCAGGTGCTTGTCGCGAGCTCATGGCCCAGATTTGGTACCCGGCCAGGGAGGATCCGTCGAAGCCGCGCGTCCCTTACTTGGAATACGCGGAACCAGTCACCACAGCCCTGGCCCGCATCGTCCATTTCCCGGAATTCTTCGTTGCCCACTTGAAATATGCGACGACCAACGCCATCAGCCGCGCACCTGTCGCAGGCGGCACGACGGCTTTCCCGGTGCTCGTCTTTCTTTCGGGGCTGGGCGGGTTTCGTTCGTCCAATACGCTCCAGATCGAAGAGTTGGTTTCCCACGGCTATGTCGTCGTCGGCCTTGACCAGCCTGGCGCCTCCGCGGCAGTACGCTTCCCATCCGGACGCGTAGTGAGCGTGCCGCCACGAGAGCGGATCCAGGCTCTCATCGCGCAAAGTATCAGCCCGAAACGGCCCGCCCCAATTCTGGTCGACCGCGTTCTCGCGAACGGAGTCGTTCCCTACTTTGCGCAGGACGTAAGCTTCGCGCTCGATCGGCTCGCCGCGCTGAACCGAAGCGAGTCGGGCGGTCTCCTTTATGCTCGTTTGGACGAAGGCCGCATCGGCGTCTTTGGAATCTCCCTAGGGGCGATGGTTGCCGCCGAGGCCGCCCATGGGGATGCGCGGATCAAGGCGGCCCTCATGATGGACGCCGCCATGCCGAAGGACGTGGTCGGAGATGGATTGGCTCAGCCGTGCATGTGGATCACGCGACCGGCCACCGATATGCGTCTCGAAAGGTCCCGGACGGGGGGCTGGGCGGAGCGGGATATCCTCGAAACCCTGAGCACGATGCAGGCCGTTTTTGACAGGCATCGACCGGGAAGCGCCTACTACCTCGACGCGTACGGTACCTTCCATGTCAACTTCACCGATGCCCCATTATGGTCGCCATTCACATCGCTGTTGGGAATCACGGGACCTGTGGATGGAAGGCGGATGTGGGATATCGTCGACGCGTACTCTCTGGCATTCTTCGACGAGTATCTGAAGGGAGAACCGCAACCACTGCTCGATAGGCCGACGCAACGATTCCCCGAAGCGCTCCTGCGGCTGCGCATTGGCGCTCCTCGGCCGGCTGTCACGGGGCCGCGCGTCGAGCAATGAGTGGAATGCGCTCCCGCCTGATGAAAAGCGCTATCCTGGCGCTGCTGGTCATTACCGGCGCCGGTTCCGCGTGGGGGTTGCCTATCGCCCCCACGGGTCCCTTGACCTTCGATATTCTCGCTCCATACGGCTACTGGCTCGGAGGGCTGATTCCCTCCGGGGCAGGGGCCACCCTTCTCTACAGGCTCCCACGGCTTTTTCCCGGCGGAGACACTATCTTGGAGGAAGACATCGCTGCCGGCTGGCAATCGAACTATTTCTATCGCAATTCGGATGGAACGACATATGGCGGAGCGGACTTGTTGCCCACGATATTTGACCAGGCCGAGATATTGAACAGCATCGGCGTGCGGCAAGGGATTGACCTGCAGCCGTTGGCCACGCAGGATTCGGTCGAAGGATTCCTCTTCTTCCGCATCCATTACGACCACAACTTCGCTTCCTCGGGAAACCCGAATCCTCTCGTGTTCCGATCCTCGCTTCCGGACAGAGTGGAGGTCCTCGGCAATACCGTCCACATCGGGTTGGCCTACGACAGCATGGCGAATGACGCAATCCACGGCACTGTCGATGGCGCCTACGCGGAACTGTCCCTGGAATATGGACCGCGCTTCCTATTGAACGCCGATGGAAGCTCCGATTTCTACCGCATCAACGGAACCGTGGAGTACTTCCGGACGCTTTTTCGGAGTCCGCAGACGGGAGATAGGAACTCCTTCAGCGTCTACGCGGCGGACTATCTGGCCGTCGACTATCTGGGCGGCGGCTCGATACCGATATATGCCATGGAGAGCTTCGGTGGCCGCTGCCCCAGGACCAGCGTCGACACGATGGTCGTGAGAGGTTTCGAGCCGGGACGACTGGATGCGGCCACGAAGGTTCTGAATCAATTGGAAATCAGGATCTGCGGTCCGTCCATCGCAGGGCGGGACTTTATACCCGGCATATACGCCTTTGTGGACGGCGCCTATTGCGCGGATCGCGTCGATGATCCTGGGATCTTCGCTTCGACCGGGCTCGGGCTTTTCGTCGATTGTTTCAGGCTCCTGAACTGCACTGCCTACCTCGCGCATCCTTTTGGCGGCAGCGAAGGACCGGGCGCTTTCGCCGTGCTGGGCGCGTCGCTCCATCTGGCGTTCTAGAAACCACCTGCTTTGAAAATTGGTCTCGTAACGCGCTTTTCTACCCCTTTCTTTCGATTGCCTCTTTCACCTTTCCCGCGTTCGGGCCTTCTCCGCTCCCCTCGTATTTGGATAGGTCCTCGTCGATCCCGACCAAACGGAGCACCTGACCTCCTGGTGCCTGAAAGTAGAGGTGGGGGTCTGGTATATCAAGCTTCCTGACGCCGAAATCGAGGATTTTCCTCCTCATTTCTTCGACCTTGTCGGATTTTATTTCCAGCCAGACCGATTTTCCAGTTCGTAAAAACTCGCTCTCGTCGGCGTCATCTCCATACATGAACGCGATATGGAAGTTCTCTCCCATACGAAGGTCATCCTTTTGATCATTCTCTCTCGTGATCGTGCAGCCCAGGACATCGCAGTAAAAACTGCGAATTCTGTCCCGGTCTCGTCGCGGAACGATTACCGCCGAATGGTTTCCGAAAATTACCTTTGCCATGCTCGCTCCTCATTCTGCGAATTAGAGCCTCTCACTTTGCGACCTGCTTGCTAGAAGGTACTTTCCCCGCGTGCCGGAGCATTGTAAAAAAGCGAAACGCTACATGAGCGAGTGCCAGCGCCAAAGGCTATTGGGAACATTCCGGGAAAAGTATTTCGGAGGGAATCCGGTCATCTTCTTGAAATCCTTAACGAAGTGGGCTTGATCGTAGTAATACTCGTACACATCGCCTTGGATACCGGCGTAGGAAGAGCCCGCGATGAGCTTTTTGTACAGGCTTCGAAAACGGAAGATGCCGGCCAAGGTCTTGGGCGACACCCCGACCTGGGTCCGAAAAAGAAGCTCCAAGTACCTTTTATCGTATCCGGTGGCGTGTTCCAATTCCGAGATCGAGGCGAGGCCCTTCCTCCTTTTTAGGAACTCCACGCAATGCTCGACTATCGGGTTCGTGGGCCGGTTTTGCCGGAGGCTTTGCCAAAGCCGCTCTTGAATCAGGCCGACCTTCCCCTCGAGGCTTTCCGTATTCCGAAGCCGCTCGGTGAAGGCCGGAGTCCAGAAGGCCGAAAGCGCTTCGGCCGGGAAGAGGCGATTCGTCAATTCGGCCATCGGAATGCCCAGCACGGGAAATGCCCCGAAGGGGTAGAACTCGACTCCGAGAAAGCGCGCTCTTCCGGGTGGAGTGCTCAGAGTGACGGGGATGTCCCTGAGCCCGACAAAATACAGACTCTGCTCTTTACTCAGATGGGAGCGGCCCTGCGCGGTGCTTACGAGGGAGTTCTCGCAACTGACGATCAGCTTGGCGCAACCGTTGGGCGCGACGAGGCTCACTTCGGAAGCCGGCAGCCCGACCTCGCTCTCGAATATCCAGATGGCCCGAAGGTATGGCTTGAGCTCGACGCGCGGTTCGATATAGGAAACATTCATTCATTTACAAAGTACTACCGCTGGTAGAAACGGGGAAGAAGGGGTCGCCTTCGGCGGCGCGCGGCCTTCGCCTTGGGATCGCTGCCGTCCGTCGCGGCGAGCTCTTCCCGCGCTCCCCGGAGACCCATTCCTTCGGAGAGTTTGGCCCGCTGCTCTCCCGCGAATATTTCGAACGAAGCCTTATCCGCAAAGGTGAAAGGATTTAGCCTGAGCGCGCCTGATATGAGGAAATCTGAATCCGCGTTTAGCGCTTCGAGGCCAAATGCCGTGGCTTGGGTTCCCTCCGCCCAGATGGGGGGCATTGAGAACAAGGCAAACATGATTAAGGCAAGCATAACGAGACGCGGCACCTTCATTTTAATGTTCGAAGTGACATCTTGCTTAGTCCATAATTCGATCCGCCGATCGCTTCATGCACTATTTCCGGATTACTGTAATAGCCATTCCTACCTTTGGTGAGAATCACGATCCCAGTACCAGTATCCAGCGAGATATAGGCTAATGACCGCCACTTTTCGCCGTTATTCCCACCATGCCACAGGATATTTTGCCCATTCCCGTGTTGAATGGCAATGCCGAGGCCCCAATAATTATGATCATCAAGCTTAATCGAATCGGAACACATTTCATCGATCAATGATTTACTTATGAACTTTGGGTTTAGGAGCTCCATGAAAAACCTGGACAGATCAGACGGTGTCGTGCTAAGTCCACCAGATGCAAAAACTTTCAGCTCCCCGTTTATCCTCATTTTTAGGTAATGGCTATCCTTCATTCCCAATGGATCGAACACTTCCATTTTCATGAACGCATCGAATGGCATCGCGACAATATTCTCGATCACTGTTTTCAAGTACTCAAAAGTTTCTCCTGAATAATGAAATTCCTTTCCCGGTTCGAGGTATATCTTTCTATCATCATGGCTCACATCGTTGCTCATGCCCGAAGTATGATTCAAAACCATTCTAAGCGTAATACTATTGCCACTAGAGACATCGCAAAAATACCTCTTTCCCGGGTATTCGGATAATGGCCTATCGAGCTCCAGCTTGCCCTGTTCGACCAACCTCAGTGCGGCGTATGCCACGACCGGCTTGCTTATTGATGCAGCCTGAAGCTGCTCATCTCCGCTCGCGTTGAATCCATGTGAATATATTATTTGGCCATTTGAAAAAATGGCCAAGGACACTTTCTCGAGATGAGAAGCGACCATTTTGTTTTCTATGTAGCGCTCCAATTGAGTCGTGTTTTTTTGTATTTCATCTTTCGTCTTTATAGGGTCACGATAATCGGTATTATAACAACTCATCAACAATGCACATGCGAACAATAAATATCTCGCCTTCATCCGAGATGCTCTATATGGCATTTGAAACCGGTTCGCCACGAAGTGGACCGCTCCGTTTGCTCTTATCCTGTATTTCCCAGACGACGTGCTATTCGTGCCTGTCATAGGAATTCTCTCCTGTTCTGGCACGATTTTACAGTGATGTGGCTTATTGTCAAGATTGTTCCCTTGACTCGCGTTTTTCGACAGTGCTGTCTGGAGGAAAAAGCTCCCCAGGTTGTACGCTGTCGCGAAGAGCTGCAATCGAACCTGATTGTCAACAAAATCATGACAGAAAAAGCGGAAGGGTCGCGCCCGGAGAGCTTCGTATCGCCGTCGGGAGCATCTGCTTGTCTTGTCCCGACGAGGTCGGTACAATCTCTCGGGGAGGAGCCCCATGGCGGTAAATTTACTCAACGCGGAAGTCAGATTGATCAACGATTCGATAAAGTTCTCGTGCACATCCGGCGACAATCCGCCGATCGTCACCGATTACTACCCTCCGCTGGGAAACAACGAAGGCTACACGGCCTTGGAGGTATTCTTGGTGAGCCTGGGTTCCTGCACGAGCGGGACCGTTATCCCCTTGCTGCGAAAAATGCGAAAGACGATCAAGGATTATAAAATGAGTCTGGAGGGGACGAGGAGGAGCGAGCATCCTACGTCCCTGAGCAAGATAGTCATGAAAATTTTCTTGAAGTCGAACGATATTACCGAGGCTGACCTGGATAAGGCGGTCTCGATGGCGGAGGAGAAGTATTGCCCGGTCTGGGCGATGATCAAGGGGAACGTCGCAATCGAAAGGCAGTACACTATCGAGAAGGAAGAATGATGAGCGAATCCCCCTATCCCTATGTCAACCACATGAATATTCTTCATGAACCTTTGCAATTGGTCGACATCCGATCACTGGTCGAAAAGTGCACCGATCGCTGGTACAATCAGACGCTTTGCCAGGTCAACGATTCGGTGGTCCGCCTGGGAATTTTGCAGGGCGAATACCACTGGCATAAGCATGATAATGAAGACGAGTTTTTCTTTACTCTCGAGGGGAATCTTTTCATCGACCTCGAAGGAAGAGAAACGGTGGAGCTGCGACCTCACCAAGGTTTCGTCATACCGAAAGCTGTCCTCCACAAAACCAGGGCGCCCGAGAAGACCATTGTCCTGATGATCGAAACAGTCGGCATTATTCCAACAGGGGATGCCTGACTGTCCATCTGATGAAGTTTATTGCGCTCTTCTTGTATCCGATCGCATTCAATTTCCGCAGGACACTTGCTCCGTAGTGCGAAAATCCATATTTTCCGATTATGAAAGCCATCTTTTTCGTCGTCGCCTTCCTGGTCTCCGGCTTGGCCGCCTGGGCCCAGAGCCAGGACTGGCCGCGCTTCGGCTGGGACGTCGCGGGCTCGAGCGCCCCTAGTGCGAACATGGGCGTCAATGCGGGTAATCTCGGCTCTCTCGTGCGGCAGCAGGTCGAGCTGGACGGCACCGTGGACTCCTCGCCCATTTATCTGCGCGGCGTGACGGTCATGGGCGCAGTCCACGACGCCTTTTTCGTCACGACGAGCTACGGGAAGACGATCGCGATCGACGCGCGGGACGGGGCAGTCCTCTGGGAGTACACGCCACCCGGCTACGAGGATCTCGCCGGCACCTACCGTATAACGAACGCGACGCCGGTCGCCGATCCCGACAGGCTCTTCCTCTACGCCGCGGCGCCCGACGGCGCGATCCGCAAGCTCGCGATAGCGGACGGCAGCCTGGTCTGGAGCAGGGCCATCACGCGGCTTCCCCGGCGCGAGAAGATCGCATCGGCCCTCAACTTCTTCAAGGGCCGCGTGATCGCGGCGACCGACGGCTATATCGGCGATACGCCTCCCTACCAGGGACACGTGGTGGTCCTCGATGCGGCGAGCGGAACCCTCCTCCGCGTGTGGAACTCCCTGGACAGCGACAGGCACGAGCTCCTGGACCCGGCCTCCTACCCGCAGAGCGATTCGGGGATCTGGGGGCGGGCGGGCGTGGTCGTCGACGAGGCCGGCGGCGAGCTCTTCATAGCCACGGGGAACGGCCTCTGGGACGGAAAGACGAACTGGGGCGACGCGGTCATCGAGCTCGATCCGGAGGCGACGCGGATCCTCGGCAACTACACGCCGATCGAGACCGAGCAGCTCGACGAGGAGGACCAGGACCTCGGCTCCACTTCGCCCGCCCTCCTCGGCGGCGGCCTCATCGCGCAGGGGGGCAAGGACGGCTGGGTCCGCCTCCTCGACTGGCGCGGACTTCGGGGTCCCGATCCCCACCGCGGGGGAGAGATCGACCGGGTGCCCTCCCCTTCCGGGGACCGCATCTTCGCCGCGCTCGCGGTTCTGCGCGCCGATTCCCGGACCTGGGTCTTCGCCGCGGACAGGGGCGCCACCTCCGCGTGGACGGTCGAGGGCTCGCGGCTGAAGCTCCAGTGGCATAGCGCCTACGGCGGCACGAGCCCGGCGGTAGTCGATGGCCTTGCCTTCGTCTACGACTTAAAGGGCGGGCTCCGCGTCTACGAGGCGACGAGCGGCCGCTCGGTCGCGACCCTCCCGTGCGGCGGCGGGCACTGGAACAGCCCGATCGTCGCCGACGGTCGCATCGCTCTGCCCGAGGGGGACGCCAACCGCCACCAGACGAGGGGCGTCCTCGACATTTGGCGGATGCCCTAAGTTAGTCCAATTCGATCGACTCTTCGCAATAGTCGCAGTAGGGCCGGATCCTCTCGTAGCTTCGGGCGAACTTCAAGCGAGGATCCACGGCTTTGACCAGGGCGTCCGCCGCCCTTTCCGTCAGGTGCCTGCATACGATCCTCGTGTCGTAGCCCAGGATCTTGCAGGCCTCCAGGGTAGGGCAGGGGTTCATGGAACGGAACACGAGTCTTGTCCCGCTTCTCTCGGCGATCGGCGCCTCGGCCTCGCTGATCCGCAATTTCTCGAGGAGGATCGAGTATCCCGCGAGCAGCGCGTCCGCCTCGTCGGTCGTATGGGGATTCTCGTGCAACCATCGTAGTCGCCTCTCTCCGATGGCCGCCCCTTCCGCCTCCAATTCGTCCGCGGTCCTGTTCCTGATCCTCTCGATTTCCTCTCGTATCTCCTTCCTGTATAGCAGGGAGCATTTCGCGTACAGGACCTTCCCCTGGATTACCGCCTCTCGGCCGGCTCTCCTGAATATTTCCTCGCATCCGATATCGATCCGCCTCCTGCCTTCGCTCAATGCCTCGCTCGTCGGGAAGCCGTAGGCTATGGATCGTATCCCCGCCCAGAAAATGGCCGCGGCGCACATCGGACAGGGCTCATGGGTGCTGAATATCGCGCAAGCCTTCAAGTCGGGGCCCGAGACTCTCGAGGCCTTGCTGACGGCGGTGATCTCCGCGTGGAGCGTAGGATCGCCTTCGGTCCTTTCCGTATCGTGGCTCCTCGCGATGATGGCTCCGCCCGCGTCGACGACGACGGCGCCGAAGCCGCGGTTGCCCTCCCTCAGGCTGGCGCAGGCCTCCTCGTACGCGGATTCCATGTATTCCTCGTCTGTCCGGCGCATGTCGCCTCCTTCCGGTCCCCACGCTAGCCGATTCGTTTTATTTTTATTTTCGCCTCATATCCGCTATTGTACAGGCTGTCGTCCGGGGAGGCTATCGAAAGCGCCGTCCTTCGAGTATCGCATTGGATCGCGGGACGGGAAGTTTCGCTCGCGCGGATGAACGAAAACCCGTCCCGGATCGTCGTTAAGGTGGAGGACATGAGAGTGGAAGACGGAACCTTCGCGGCGACGACCGCCATCGAGACAGCGTATCGGCAGCGGCGCGGCGGCTTTCTCGCCTGGGCGAGGAGACACGCTCCCGACGAGGCCAGCGCAGAGGACGCTCTCCAGGACGCCTTCGGCAGGGCGCTGGTGAACGCGGACGCGCTCTCGATGGTCGAGGACGTCGCCGGCTGGATCTTCTCGGCGATGCGCAACCGCCTCATAGACCTGTGGCGCGGCGAAGGCGCGCGCAGACGGGCGGGCCAGGTCGAGATCCCCGACGGGATGCTCGAGGAGATCGCCTCGGCGGCCGGCATGGATCCGCAGGAGGCCCTCCTGCGAAGCGATCTCGCGGAGGCCCTGGAGACGGCCATCGAGGCGCTGCCCGAGGAGCAGCGCGAGGTGATCCGCGCCCAGGCCCTGGGCGGGACGGCCTTTCGCGAGCTCGCCGAGAAGACGGGGATTTCGATAGACACTCTCATGTCCAGGAAGCGCCGAGCGCTGCGCAAGCTCGCGGCGGCGCTCGAATACTGGATGGAGGACTGACGCGTCCTCGGCACTGGAGGTGCGAAATGAGCGATATGAGAATGGGTCATGGACACGGACATCGGAAGCCGTGGTCGGAGTGGTCGAGCGGGGCGAAGGCCCTCCTGATCGCCGGGGTAGTCGTGGGAGTGCCCGGCCTCATCGCCCTCTTCGGGGCGATCACGATGTGGCTGTGGAACGCCCTCATGCCGGGGATCTTCAAGCTCCCCGAGATCGGGTTCTGGCAGGCGATTGGCATCATCGTCCTCACGCAGATCCTCTTCAAGGGTGGCCCCGCGCACCGCGCGGCGCGAAGCCACTGGAAGAAGCGCCAGGTCTGGCAGCACATGCGCGAGGACGAGGCGGAGAAGGCCTAGCATGCCGCACCGCTTCGATCCGGAGCGACTGGGGCATCTCGACAGCCCTCTTCGTCGGCTCTTGATGCCCCCGAAGAGGACTCTGAGGCGCCTCGGCCTCGCCGAGGGGGACATAGTCATCGACGTCGGCGCGGGCTCGGGCTACTTTTCCCTGCCCGCGTCCGAGATGGTCGGCAGCAAAGGGGAAGTCTTCGCGGTCGATATCGCGCCGGAGGCGGTCGCCCTGATCGAGCGCAGGCGCCTCGAGCTGGGGCGCAGGAACCTCCGGGCGATCTTGTCCACCGAGGCCTCCTTGGGCCTTCCCGACGGCGCGGGGACCCTGGCCCTCATGTCCGTGGTCCTCCACGAGGTGGAGGACAAAAGGGGCATGCTCCGGTCCCTGCACCGGGCGCTCAAGGCGGGAGGGCGGATCGCGGTCCTGGAGTTCGGGAGCGCGGCGATCTTCGGCCCCCCGCGCTCCGTGCGGATCGGCGAAGGGGAGATGCGCGTCCTTCTCGAGGACGCAGGTTTCGCCGGTGTCGCCGTTAAGAGACTCAATTCGGCGCTCTATGCCGCGACGGCCATGAAGTAGGCTCATCCCCGACGGTCGCGCGCGAGGACCGCCCATATCCGAGATCGGGCCGATCCATCGAAGGCCGAAAAATCGGACAGCATCTCCATTATCTCCTGGCATCCGCTTTCGCGGCGCAGGATTTCGCGGCGCCGGGACTCGCAATTCCCGGGCTTACGGATAATTGATTCGAATAACCTTGTTTTGCGGAAGTTTTTTTTCTATCTTCGGGGCCACCTGGGAGATTTCCCCGAGGCTGGAGAGAATCCCCGCCATGGTTGATCTAATCTCCATGTCATTGTTTCGATTCTCGCCCGCTCCGGGCCTCCGGAGCGGGCATCATCGAGCGCGACGCGAGCGGGACAACGCGATCGAGCAGCAGGGAGAGGAACCATGACTACAGGCATGAAATCCAAGATCATCGTCCCCGCGGCCATGGCGCCCGCGGCGATCGCCGCATCGGTCTTCGCCATTTCGCTCACGAACGCGGTACCGGCGCCCTACTCCGCTTCTGCGGCGCTCTTCGCCGTCGCGGGGCTCCTCGTCGTCGGCGCCTTGGTCGCCGCGCTCGCGATTGGGAGGGTCCAGGGACCGCGCTTCGCGACGGCGGACATCGCCGGCCGGCTGGTGGCGGGGAGCCTGAGCCTTCCTCCGGAATCGCGAGACGGGTCGGCCGCGCCGGCCATGGCCGCCGCGCTGTCGGCCATGGCAGTCTGCGTGGAGGAGTTGCGCGGCATAGCGTCGGCGGGCCACGGCTTCGAGAGCAGACTCTCGCGGAAGCTCGAGGACGCCCTGGTCATCCTCACCTCGCTCCGCGCCCACGCCGACGGCAACGCCGCGAGGTCGCGCTCGCTAGCGGAAGGCGTCGAGGCCTCCTCGAGCGCGGAGGAGGAGATCGCCGCGAGCGTCTCTTCGCTTTCGGAGCTCATCAGGAACCAGGCTGAGGCCGTAGAAACGTCCTCCGCCGGCATCGCGCAGACCTCCGCGGCGATCCAGAGCGTCGCGCGCATAGCGCGCGAAAGGAAGACCGCGAACGACAGGCTGAAGGCCGCGACGAAAGCGGGCGTCGAGGCGGCGGTCGATTCCGGCAATATAGTAGAGTCCCTCGCGCGCTGGGCGGACGACGTGATCGGGATGACCTCCACGGTCAAGGACATAGCCTCGCGGACCAATCTGCTGGCCATGAACGCCGCGATCGAGGCCGCCCATGCCGGCGCGTACGGCCGCGGCTTCGCGGTCGTCGCGGGGGAGATCCGCCAGCTCGCGGAAACCACTGCGGCGAAATCCAGGGAGATCGACGGCACCCTCGCGCTGGCCAAGTCGAGCATCCAGGCCGTGATCGAGGCGGAGCGTCGAAGCGGAGCGGCCTTCGCGGCGGTGGACGAGTTCGCCGGGGAGACCGTCGATTCCTTCTCCGAGGTCGAGAGGAGCATGGGCGAGCTGGCCGCCGGCAGTAGGGAGATCGTTTCGGCAGTCGAATCGATCAGGACCATCACGGCCGAGATCCGCGGGGGATCCCAGGAACTCTCTGCCGCGTCGCGCGAGCTGAGCTCGGGGCTCGTGTCGCTGAGCTCGCACTCGGCGGAGAGCTCGCGGAGCATGGACGAGCTCAACGACAATCTCGTGCAGCTCAATCTGACTCTTTTGGGCATATCGGACCTGAACGTGGCGAACGCCGGAGGGAACGATCGGATAATCGGACTCCTCGCGCCCTACAGGACGGGCGGCTCCGGCGACGAGTTGCGGCCCGCGCGCCTGGACATAGACACCGCCCGCCTCCGCCACAAGGAGTGGATCTCGAAGGTGCGGCTCAACCTGAGCGGCAAGCTCGCTCTGGACCCGAAGGTGATCGCCTCGCCCAAGGCCTGCGCCCTCGGTCTCTGGCTCTACACAGGAGGCGGGATGGAGCACTACGGCCATCTTCCCGACATGAAACAGCTGGAGGCGGTGCACGACAGCATCCACGCCAGGGTCGCGGGCATCGTCTCGCGGAAAGAGTCGGGCGGGATGCGCGGCGTCGAGACGGACGAGGAGCTGGCGGCGCTCGAGCGGGATTCCGCCGAGCTCATCGGAATCCTGGCCAGGCTCGACGGCAAGGTCGCCTAGCTTCCGCTCAGATTCGATTTGACCAGGGGCGTCTTGCCCGATGCCGCCTGCGGAATCGACGCCACCTCCTCCACCTCTACGCGGGGGACGAGCGCCCCTCGACGCGCCAGCTCCTTCCTCATGGCTTCGGCGAGCGCCCCCTTGTCCAAGGCGCCATGAAGGCCGCTCACGAGCAGGCGCAATCCTTCGGCCTCCTGCACCACTTGCCAACCGCTCACCGGCAGCGCGTCCGCGAGATCGTGAAAGACGATGGGATGGACATTCACGGTCGCGCCCGCCGCGCCGGGAAATGACAGAATCTCGTGGACGCGCCCCTGGATGTCGTCGATGAGGGCGGTAGGGCGGCCGCAGGAACAGCGATCGAGCGGAGACAGACGCACGCTGTCGTCCAGTTCGTAGCGGATCAGGGGCTGGGTGAAGTTCCCGAGGACGGTGACGAGGAGCTTGTCGCCATAGGCCCCTGCGGGTACCGGGCGATTCTCCAGGTCGACCACTTCGACGATGGCGAGGTCTTCCTGGATATGCAAGCCCTGGTGCCGGTCGCATTCGGCGGCGATTCCTCCGCAATCGGTGCTTCCGTATTCGTCGAAAAGCGCTTTCCCCCAGGCCTGTTCTGCGCGACGCCGCGTTTCCCGCGTCAGCACCTCGGATCCGCTGAGGACGCTGCGCGGCGCTATCGCGAGGCGGCCGGAGAGCTGTTCGTCGGCCAGGATGCGGATCATCGAGGCATAGGCTATGAGTATCTCGGGCCGCCAGGCATTCAGGCGCTCGACGACGCCGGCGATCGGTTCGCCGGCGGACAGAAGCAGCACGGGCATCCACCAGTTCCCCATGCTTTTCCCGCCCTGGGCCGACATGTGGGAGGGATTCGTGGAGGTGATTTGCGCCAATCGGATCCTTCGAGCGAGGTTCAGCCTGATGCCGGCCCATTCGAAAATGCGGAGGGCCGCGGCGAGGGTGGAGACCCATTCGCCGCGATCGGCCAGGAACAAACCGGGGCGGCCGCTGCTACCGGAGGTCGAGGTGACCAGATAGCGTCCGCGGAAACGTTCATCCCCTCGCCGGCCCGTCAGGTAGGCCTGTAGGTCCCGCAGACGTATCGCCCTATCCGTAACCAGATCGTCGAATCTTTCCATCATCACGGACTTGGTCAGTACCGGGAGCTCCTTCAGCGGAGCCGAATAGAGCCCCTTGTGGAACTCCCGATAGAAGGGCGAATGGGCATAGGCGCGCTCGCGCAGGAGACGCAGGGCGCGCTCCCGATAGGCGTCGAGCTCGGGTCGAGTCCAGCGCTCCTGTCTTCGCAGCCGTCTGCGCTCCAAGAGAAGTTGCACGATCGTCGCGATATCCATGATCTATCTCCTAGAGGACATTGCCTCTTCGCTTTTTCCGGGATCCTTCAGCATCCCGGCGACGATGAAATCGACGAGGTAGCGACGGCTTCGCGCAAGGAAGGCCGCCGAGCCGAGATCTTCGTTCGGCAGGAGGAGTCGATATAAAGGCGAAAAGGAGAAATGGACCTGGCACACTTGCATGAGCATCGAAAACTGGATTTTGGGAAGGAAATCGGAGCGAAGCAACCCGGCGCTCGAGGCATTGCGGAAGAAGGCCTCGAATCGCTCGCTGTTCTCGCTCGGGAAGCCTTGCGCTATCACGGCGAAGGTCCGCCAGCCATCGGCCATTTCCCAGGTGAGTATGCGCAGAAGGCGCGGATGCTCCGAGAGGTAGTCGAAGAAGGCTCCGGTCATCGTTTCGAGATAGGTCCTAAAACGATGCGCATCGGAAACGACGCTCTCGTCCTCGAGCATGGGCGCGAGCACTCTCGCGAGGAGGGCGTCTACTTCCCCGTCCGCCCGCTTCAGCACTTCGGTGTAGAGGCCGAGCTTGTCCCCGAAATACTGGCCGATGAGACTCTTGTTGTAGCTGGAGTAGGCGGCAATGCCGTCCAGCCGGGCTCCGGCGAAGCCCAGGTCCGCGAAAACGGCCTCCGCAGCCGCGAGTATCGCCTCGCGGGTCCGATTCGCGTCGCGGCTCCGGCCCTTAGCGCCTTCTGCTTCATCCATTGACCAGATTCTCCTTTAACTATCCATCCAGATAGATACTTAAAAGAGTTCGTGCTGTCAAGGGAATTTTCTCAGCCCACAGAGCCCGACTCGAGGGATGTCTGTGGCGCAACGCGAATGGGCGTCAGGTGGCCCGCACCTAGGTCTCGGTCTTCCCGAGGACGACAGTGTCCTTGCCGAGACCCTTGGCCGCATACAGCGCCCGGTCGGCGATTCGTAGCAGTGTATCCAATGAATCATCGGACGAGGGTACGATGACCCCCACACCTATGCTCACCGTGACCCAGGGCTTCGTTCCCGATCGCCCGTGGGCGATCCCGAGTCCCCGGACGGCCTCGACCAGGCCCTGTGCGACGAGGAGGGCGCCGTCGGAATCGGTGTTCGGCAGCGCGACGACGAACTCTTCGCCTCCGTAGCGGGCGGCTATGTCGGTCGGCCTTCGCGCAGCCTCGCCGAGGACCGCGGCCACCCGACGGAGGACCTCGTCCCCCGCCTGGTGGCCATAGGCGTCGTTGTACGATTTAAAGGAGTCGATGTCCGCCATGAGGAGGGCGAGCGGCTCCCGGGCCCGCGCGCCGAGCCTGATTTGCGTCGTCAGAGCATCGTCCAGACTGCGGCGGTTGGCGATCCCGGTGAGGGGGTCGGTCGTGGCTAGGCGCCGAAGCTCGACATTGGCCTTCGCCAGCGCGATCTCCGAGCGCTTCACCTCGATGATGCCCCAGAGTCGGTTCATGAAGAGCAGCAGCTGGCGCATATCCGCGTCGTCGTAGGGGAGATCCTTGTTCGCGACGCCGCAGACGGCGATCACTCTGTTCCTCTTCATGACCGGTATGGTCATGATGCGGGTTATCGGGATGTGCCCCGGGGGAAGCCCCCTTTCGCTCCGCTCCGCGGGATAGTCGTTGTGGATCACGGGCTTGCGGTATTTCAGGCTGTCCGCCCAGATGCCCGCGGTGTTCAGCGTGAAATCCATCGGCTCCGAGGCGCCGCACGATTCCTCCGAGCCCTCCGACCAGACATAGGAGATGAAGCCATCCTCCGCGTCGTTCACGTAATGCAGATAGCCCAGGCCGCTCCGCGTCAGACTGACGCAACCTTCGAGCGCGATCCTGTTCAGCTCGTCCTCCGGCCTTTCCGCGCTCTCGCTCAGCTTGAGGAGGGCATCGAGGCGCGCCTCGCTCAGAGCGAGCGAGGTCTCGGCCCGCTCGCGACGCTCGATCTCGCGGCGCAGGCTTTCGTCCGCGGGGACCGCCCGGAAGCCCAGTCTCTCGACGATCCGCGCCAGAGCCGCGATCCGGGCTGGATCGCCGTCTACGACAAGGACGTTTCGCGGCGCAATCGGATCCATCTGTCCTCCGACGATTTCGGCGCGGAGGGCGGCCCGACCCCGGTCCGAGCCCTACCGCTCGGATCATTATGGCCCGGAATGCGGGTCCTAGCCAATTCCGCCCCGAAGATTCTGTCGGGCCTGCCTGGGACCATCGACGGCCGGCGCTCCTCTACCATGGCGCTTCAGCCTAGCCCATGGTATCTTGTGTTCCGACGGCATCGGGGGGCGCCTTGAGCGGCGATAGAAAGAACATCCTCCTCGTAGAAGATCAGGCGCCGATCGCCTTGAGCGAGAAAAGGGCGCTCGAGGAATCCGGCTACGGCGTCACTGTCTCCAACAGCGGGCAGGGGGCCCTGGAAGCCGTCGGCCGCGATCCCGGCATCGATCTCGTCCTGATGGATATAGACCTGGGCGGCGGAATCGACGGAACGGAGGCAGCTCGGCGGATACTGGAGACCAGGGAGATCCCGATAGTCTTCCTCTCCGGCTACGCCGATACCCGGACCGTCGGGAAGATAGAGAGCATCGCGTCCTACGGCTATGTCGTGAAGAGCGCCGGGACGGTAGTCCTCGATGCGGCGATCAAGATGGCTTTCAGTCTCTTCGAGGCGAAGAGGATAATCAACGACAGCGATACCAAGCAGAAGGTGATGCTGTCCAATATCTCGGATGTCATCGGGATCTTCGACGGAGACGGCACTCTCAAGTACGTCAGTCCCAATATCGAGAAATGGTACGGGTGGCGCCGGGACGAAATCCTCGGGACGTCCAGCATGTCGAGGGTCCATCCCGACGACCTCGAAGAGATGATGGAAGCCCTGCGAATCCTCCTGGCGACCGAGAATCTGGAATTGACCCGGTCATACAGGCAAAGATGCAAGGACGGATCGTACAAGAATGTCGAAGTCAGCGCGAAGAATCTGCTGTCCGACCCCTCCGTGAACGGCATATTGCTCACTTACCACGACATCACCTATCGGACGCGCCTCGAAGAGGCTCTGCGAAGGAGCGAGGAGAAATACCGCTTCCTGGTGGATACCGCCCCGATCGGCATTTTCCAGCTGACCGAAGGCGGGGACTACCTCTTCTTCAACGAGGTGGAGATGAGGATCTTCGAGTGCCGAGACGGGGAAGAGTTCCTGGCGCTCTACGGAGAGGTCGCGAAGCGCTGGGAGGATGCCGAGAGTCTCGAGGCCTTCATGACGGCGCTCAAGAGGGAAAAGCAGGTCAGGAACCTGGAGAAGAGGATCCGGCTTCGGGACGGCAAGGAGAAATGGATATTGCTGTCCGCCAATCTCGACGAATCGACTTCCACCATAAGCGGAATCTCCGTCGACATCACGGCCCGGAAGCAGGATGAGCGGAGGATAAGCGATCTTCTCGAAGAGAAGGACCTCGTGCTCAAGGAGGTCCATCATCGCATAAAGAACAACATGAGCGTGATGAGCAGCCTTCTCTCTCTTCACGCCTCGGTCATGGAAGAGCCTCGGGCCGTCACGGCCCTCAAGGACGCCAGGGGGCGCCTTCGCAGCATGATGCTGCTGTACGAAAAGCTGTACCAATCGGCCGGCTTTACCCGCGTGGCGATCAAGGATTATCTTCCCGAATTGATAGACCAGATCGTCGAGAACATTCCCAGCGACGTAAAGCTGAGGATCGACCAAAGGATGGACGATTTCGATCTTGATTCGAAGAAACTGCAGCCGCTCGCCATCATCGTAAACGAGCTCATCACCAACATCGTGAAGTATGCCTTTCCCGGAAGGGAAAGCGGTCTGGTAAAAGTATCCGCCCTGCTGAGGGACGGTATCGTAACCGTGGCTATCCAGGACGACGGAGTGGGCCTGCCGGCATCGGTCGATTTCGAGAAATCGCCCGGATTCGGCTTCATGCTCGTCGAGAACTTGACGAAGCAGCTGCAAGGCAGAATCCGCATCGAGAGGGAAGAAGGGACGAAAATCGTCATCGAGTTTAAGAAGTAGCGCAGGCGCTCGAGGAGCGCAGCGAAGAACGCCGCTCGGCGATGCCCTGGACGGGGAATGGCCGCGAATCGCCTGTCCTCACAGGCGATCCGGGTCGGCGGTCTCCTCTCCGCCGTCGAGGAGGCCGAGGTCGCGCGCCCGCATGGCCGCCTGCGTCCTGTCCCGGGCGTCGATCTTGGTCAGGATCGCGCTGACGTGGTTCTTCACGGTGCCTTCGGCGAGGAAGAGCCTGGACGCGATCTCCTTGTTGCTGAGGCCCCGCGCGACGAGGGCGAGGACCGCCCGCTCCCGGGACGACAAGGGCTCCGAGAGCCTTTGACCGGCCGCATCGGCCCTTCCCGCGAGCCGGGCGAAGGCGTCCATGACCTTGAGCGCCACGTCTGGCTGGAGCGCCGCGCCGCCCGAGGCCACGTCGCGCACCGCGGCCGCGAGCTCGGCCCCCGAGATGTCCTTGAGCAGGTAGCCTCGCGCGCCGGAGCGTATAGCCTCGAATACGAGCCGATCCTCGTCGAAGGTAGTCAGTATCAGGATTTTGGCCTCGGGGTCGAGGGCCCTGATCCGCCTCGTCGCCTCGACGCCGTCCATGCCCGGCATCCTGATGTCCATGAGCACGACGTCGGGAGAGGCGGAGGCGAAGGCCGCGATCCCGCCCGCGCCGTCCGCCGCTTCCCCGGCGATCTCGATCCCCTCCTCGAGCTCGAGGAGGGTCCTGAGGCCCTCCCTGACGAGCTGTTGGTCGTCGACGATGAGGACTCGGACGCGAGCTCTAGCTCCTGCCGCCAATTTCGCCCTCCTTCCTCGAAGGACCTGGCAGGCGCAGCCTAAGCAGGGCTCCGCCGCCCTCGGCCGGCAGGAGCTCGACGCTCCCGCCGAAAGCGTAGGCCCGCGCCCTGAGATTGCCGAGGCCGAAACCGCTCGCCGGGCCCTTGACCGGGGAAGGGTCCGCGGCGCGGGGTCCGCGCCCGTCGTCCCGGCACTCGAGCTCGTAGGCCTCGCCGTCGAAGCCGAGGCGGAGCTCGACGCGGGAGGCGCCCGAGTGCTTCTGCGCGTTGGTCAAGGCTTCCTGCGCGCTGCGCGTCAGGACGAGCTTGCGCTCGGTATCCGGCTCGGGCAGGCCATCCTGGACTTTGAGGCTCACCTTCGCCTCGGCCGATTGCCCGAAGACGTCGACCATGGCGCCGAGTATCCCCGCGAGGGGGAGCCTGCCGGACGCGTCCTCCCGCAGGGCGCTCACCGCGGTCCGCAGCTCCGCCAGGCCCTCGCGCACCTGGTCGCGCGAGGTCTCCACCATGGCGACCGCGCGCTCGGGCTCGGTCGGGATGAGCCTCGCCGCGCCTTCGAGGAGCATCGCGGTGGCGGTGAGGCGGTGCCCGACGGCGTCGTGCATCTCGCGCGCGAGCCTCTGGCGCTCTTCGAGGATAGCTAGCTCGCCGAGCCGGCCATGGGCGTCGTTGAGTTCGTCGAGGAGCCTCTGGCTCTCCGCCCGCGCCTCCTGGGCGCGCCGGAGGGTGAGCGATAGGGCGATCACGGCGAAGACCCCGAAGCCGTAGGGCAGGACCTCCGCCGCCCACTCGCCTCCCCGCCCCTTCGACAGGAGGCAGCCGTACAAGGTGAGCGAGGCCAGTCCGTCCAGGGCCAGGGCAGTCGCGAGGGAGAGCCTCCGCGCGACAATGGCGCAGAGGACGAAGAACAGGACTCCGCCGAGCATGGGCGAGGAACCGAACAGCATGATGCCGAAGGCGAGCGCGGTCTGGGCCGAGAGGAAGGCCACGAACCGGAGCTTGCCCGGACGCCCGAAATCGCGGAACATGAGGAAGAGAAGGCCCAGGAACGCTGCCAGGAAGGCCAAGGTCAGGATCAGCGAGGGGCCGGGCGCCACGGTCAAGCCTTCCGCGATCGTTATGCCGACCGCGGTGCCATAGCCGGCGAAATGCATGATTGCGGGACTCGACTCGCGCTTTTCCGTCTCGACGGTGCCGTCGGTCATGGTTTTCAGTATATCCTCCCCGCCTTGCAGGTGGATCAGAAAAAGAGGCTGAGCTCGAGATCGAGCCTCCAGAGGAGGGGGGACAGTCCCTCCTCCGTATCCGGACCGCCCCAAGCGTCGACGAGGGCTCCCGAGATCGCCCAGGCGTCCCTCGTGAGGGTGAGGACGGCGCCGGTCATGCAGGAAAGGTCTTGCAGGTTAGCGACGACCCAGAGCTGCGCGGCCAGGTCGTCCTCGATGTTGCCCGCGACGCGCGCGAAACCGTAGTGGCGCGCCGCCTCGAAGCTGCCGTACTGGTCGAGGACATCGGCGACGCTCCGCCCCGTCGCGGCGAGGCGGTTCTGCGAATAGAGGATGAGTCTGTCATAATCCGACCCCGAGAAGCCGAGGCCGTTATAGTAGTACTCCGCCATCACGGACAGGTCCTTGGAACCGCCTTGCGCCCAGGTGAAGCCGAGTAGGGCGCGGGGGGCCCAGGCGACGCACTGCGTCGCGCTCGTCAACCCAGTCGCGTCGACGACGTACAGCCTCTGGGTCGAATCCGCGGCGCTGGCTTCGGCGCGGACCGTGAGGCTGTCTCCGAGGTTGACGTCGAGCCCCGCTCCAGTCTGGATATGGATGTCAGGATTCGCGGCGTCGATCGACTCCGCGGAAGTCAGGGCCAGGAGCCGGAGGTCCGCCTCGCCGACCCGTAGACCCAGGCGCAGCAAGTCGTCGTACTCGCCTTGCTGCTGGCTTACATATTGAAGGACCTGATCGGTTTCCCGGCTCCAGGTGAGCCGCGGCGAGAGAAAATTCGCCACGGTCAGGTTCCCTACCAGCCAGGTGATATCGAGGCCGACCCAGCCCTCCTCCCATTTGCCCACCGCCGCCGCGGTAGATGAAGGTACATCGCCGATGGCGGGACGCGAGAGCATGTTGAGCGGCGTCATGAAGAAGCCCGAGGAGGGGTGGATGATCTTCTTCCCGAGATCGAGGATCAGCGCTCCGGGGAGAGCCTCCCACTCGAGGCCGAACTCGAGGAGGCGGGAGTTCATATCGAGCTTCGACTCGGGTACCGCGAGCGGAGAGTCGGAGGGGAGGCTGTCGGCGTCGAGCCAGGCGGTGCCGGAAAGCGTGAGTCCTTCGCCGAGGGCCTGTTTGTGCGAGATCGCCGATTGGGCCACGATCCTGGTCGCTTCGACCTGCATGCTCTGGCCGCCGCCTTCCTGCGCGAGGCTCGCGGTCGGGAACAGGTCCACGTCGGCCTCGACCTCGAGCGCGAACTCTCGCTGCGCCGCGGTCAGCGCGATGGCGGCCGCGATGGACGCGAGGAGGAAGCGGCTCATCGGGTAGGCTCCGGTGTCCACGCGTCGAGGTAATCCCTGCGGAAGGCCGTCTCGGGTACGGATTTTCGCCCGATCAGGAGGTAGGCCATCGTCGTGTGCTTCTGCGGGTCGTCCCCGTCGCTGATGTCGAGGGCGAAGGGGACATCCTTGCCCTCGACTGTCCGGTAGTCCTCGTATGCCGCCTTCTTGAGCAACTTCCCGTCCGCGGCGGAGAACTCGGCGTAGAGCGGCCTCAGGCTGGCCTTCTCGACCCAGAGATCGACCTTCGCGTAGGTCGAGTCCTTCCTGTCCGCCTTCGCGTCCAGCTTGAACAGATAGCAGGCCGCGCCCTTCCAGACCGTTTCGGAGAAGGCGGTCACGTCGTAGTCTTTTGCGAAGCCCGTGCGCGCGACGTCTCCGTTGGAAGTCTCGCCGAGGAGGACCTGGAGGGGAGAGAGTCGTATCGGGTTCCTCGTCCTGGGGAAGAGATAGTACACCACGCGGCCGTCCATGAGCATCTTGCGTCCCTTGACCGAGGCCGGCTCCGAGAAATAGACGAGGACCGAATTGCCGGTATCCGTGATCTTCACGAAGCCCCGCAGCACGTTGTAGTCCTTCTGCTTCCCCGACTCGAAGGACGTTATGCGCAGGTCGAAGCTCATGTCCGGAATCGTCCGGCGCTCGTCGATCTGCGCCAGAAGCTGGGCGGGGGTTTGGGCGCCCAGAGCCCCGATGGCCAGGCACGCGAGAAGGCAGGCGAAAAGCATCTTCATGGCACACTCCTATTTGGATCTGAGAAGCTCCGCGATGACGCGCCGGGAGGAGAGGGAGGCAGGGACGAGGGCTCCGACCGCCGCGGCCAGGAAGACCCACAGCGCGTTCCGGACGAAGGTCGAAAGCTCGGGCCGGAAGAGGATGGTGAGCGCGGAGCTCGTCCCCGGCTGGGACGGCACTGTCATCCCGCCCGCGGCGTTGATCGCCGCCACGCCTCCCCAGCCGATCGCCGCACCAGCGAGCACCCCGACGAGGCCGAGCGCGAGGCCCTCGGCGAGGAACATGACGGCGACGTGGAAGCGCCTCGAGCCGAAGGTCCGGAGAGTGCCGATCTCGCGAAGGCGCTCGAGGATCGAGAGAGAGAGGGTCCCGGAGATGGAGAATAGCGCGACGACGAGGACGATGAGCCTGGCCACCGCGAAGATCATCCGATACACCGAATTGGCCTGGCGGTAGTAGGGCGAGAGCTCCTCCCAGGTCCTGAAGGTCAGACCCGACGCCGCTTCCAGGGAGCCGGCTCCGCCCGCGGAGGCAGCGGAGAGCCGAGTCGCGACGCGCTCGGTGTCGCCGGTCGATTTCAGGAAGACGGTCAGCCGAGGCACGGCCTCGGTCCCGAGCAGGATCGAGGCGTCGCCCAGGTCCATCGACACCGAGACGTTGTCGAGGGCCGCGATGATCGTCGAGGTCGTCCCCGCTATCGTGTAGCTCAGCGTGTTCACGCCTCCGCCCGCTCCCACCGCGAAGAGCGATACCCTGTCGCCGGGCGCGAGGCCGAGCTTTCTGGCCAGGCCGCGCCCGACGAGTATCCTGCCGCTCTCGCCGGGCTCTAGGTCCCGTCCCGCGGCGATCTCGCGCTCGTCGAGATCGGCCTTGGCCTCGGCGGTCGGCAGGGCGCTCACCTGGGCCGTGCTCGTCCTGCCCTTCGCGGAGATTACGGCGATGAAGGATAGGGTCGGCACCACGTCCTTCACCTCGGGAAGGGCTCGCAGCTCGGCCTCGAGCCGCTTGGCGTCGGGAAGCATGAAGGGGATGGGATCGTCGTCGCCTTCGTCGAAGTAGCGCGGCGAGAGGGCCGCCTGGATGTGGCCGGTCCCGCTGTGGATCACCACCTCCCCGAGGCCGCGAATCGAATAGGTGATGTAGCCGTCGAGGAAGGTGAGACCGACGAGGCCGACCGCGATGGCGAGGAGGGTCGAGATGGTCCGGCGGCGGTTGCGGAGCAGGTTCCGCGCGGCCATCGCCGCAGTCAGGGCAAAATGTTTCATGGCGCCTTTCCTATATCTGCCTGAGGCATTCCGCCGGCGTCCTGCCGACGGCCCGGCTGGCCGGGAAGAGCGAGGCGAGAGCGGCCGTGGCCGCCGCGGGAAGCAAGTTGACCCATACCGCGCGCAGGTCGGGCGCGAGCTTGATCATGTGCGTGACGAGTCCGACTCCCTCTTTGAAGGGGAGGCCTCCGGCCGTATTGATTATCTGGGAGAGGCCGAAGCCCAGGCCGATGCCCAGGGCCGAGCCGAGGAGCCCGAGGAAGGAGCCCTCCAGTACGACGAGCGCGAGGACGCTCCGCCTCGGCGTGCCGAGGGCGCGGAGCGTGCCCCACTCGCGCATGCGCTCGAAGACGATCCGGTTCATCGTATTGCCGAGGATGAAGAGGGTGACCAAGAGTATGATCGAGCGGATGACCTCCAGGAAGCCGTTGAACATGGTGTTCACCTGGAGATAGAACGGCGCGAGCCGGGGCCATGCGCGGCGCGGCAGGCCGGCCGGGAGGCTCGCCGCGAGTGCATCCGCGAGGCCCTCGTCCTTCGCGAGCACGTGGAATACGGGGGGCTCGGCGATGCCCGTGAAATCCGTCGCCGTCCGGTAGTCCGTGAAGGCGAAGAGCTTGTCCCTGCCGGGGTCCCGGTAGATCGCGGCGACCGCGAAGTCGCGGCCGTTGAGGGCGCCTTCGGGCAGGATGCCCATCAGGGTGACGACGTCGCCCACCCGCGCGCCGAGTATGCGCGCCGCGGTTTCGCCGAGGACTATCCGATACCGATCCGAAAGTCCCGGGGCCGCGCCCGCGACCAGCGCGCCGAGATTGAAGCGGTCCTTGGGCGCGTCGACTGCCTTCGATCCGGGGCCGGCGGACGGCGCGAAGTACATGCGATCCGCCGGGTAGGCCTTGACGAGGAGGGTCGCCGACTTGTCCCCGAAGCCAGCGATCGAGGTGAAGCCGGTCGAGGGAAAGACCGCCTCGACGCCGGGCTCTTTCCGGACCTCGTCCATCCTGAGCTCGGCGTCCTTCATGAGGTAGGCGTAAGGATCGAAGTCCCCGTCTTCCCAGTAGCCCTCGCCTCCCGCGACCTGGACGTGGCCGATGCCGGAGAGGATCGTCCTTTCGCGGAGATTGAACATCACGCGCGCGATGTAGCCCTGGAAGACCACGAGGCCGGCGAGCCCTATCACCAGGGCCGAGAGCGCGATCAGCGTACGCCGCTTCTGGCGGAAGACGTTCCGCCAGGCCATCGCCGCGAGCCTCATGCCGCCTCTCCGTCGGACTCTATCCGGCCGTCCATCATCCGCACGATCCGTTTCGCGTAGCGCGCGACGGCGGGATCGTGGCTCGAGAAGATCAAGGTCGACCCTAGTGTCTCGTTCAGCTCGACCATGAGGGCCATGATCGAGCTGCCGGTCGCGTGGTCCAGGGCGGCCGTCGGCTCGTCCGCGATCAGGAGCCTCGGCCTCCCCACGAGGGCCCTCGCTATGGCGACGCGCTGGCGCTGGCCGCCGGAGAGATTCTCGGGGCTTCTTTTCCTGAAGCCGGCGAGCCCGACCACCTCGAGGATGGCCAGTACCCGCTCCCTCCGCTCCTTCGCCGGGATGGTCTGGAGGAGGAGGGGATATTCCACGTTCTCGAAGACCGAGAGCACGGGAATCAGGTTGAAGCTCTGGAAGACGAAGCCCATTGTCCTGTTCCGGAAGCGCGACAACTTTGCGTCGTCGAGTCTCGCAGTGTCCTCGCCGTCGACGACGACGCTGCCGCCTGAGGCCTTGTCGATGCAGCCTATGATGTTGAGGAGGGTCGACTTGCCGCTCCCCGAGGGCCCCATGAGGCAGAGGCGCTCGCCCGCCTCCACTTCGAGACTGACGCCGACCAGGGCCGGGGCCTGGGTCTTCTCCAGTTGATAGTGCTTCTCTACGTCCTTTACGCTGATCAATGCCATCGCTTTCCTCCGTGGGATGGCTGTAATATCGCGTCTAGGGACGATGGACGGAGAGTGCCGAAAGTAATGCCGTGGTCATGGTGCCGGGAATGCCCGGCCGTCGCCCGTATCCGGCTATGGGCTCCTCAAGAGCTCGAGAGCCTCTTGGAAGGGGATTCCGAATACCTTCCGGAATTTGACGCGATAATCGGCCTTCAAATCGACCTTCGCGGCCTCCTCGGGAGGTACGCGGAAGGACTTCACGTACTCGGCGACTTTCGCGGCCCCGAACTTCCCGACCAGGGAGCTCACGAGGGCGTAGGATTGCGCGTAGTGAATCCTCGCCTTGGTCACCTCGAAGTCTCCCGTGCCGTGGATGGTCGCCTGATCCCAATCGATGAGTCGGCCTTGGTCGCGCGATACCTTGAAGGTCAAGTCCCAATAGGCCCGGCACTCGGTCGAGAATTGTGATTCTATATATACCGCGAAACCTTCGTTGAGCCAGGCGGGCACGGGGCTCAGGAGTCCGGCATTCTCCCCCACCATGAGGTGGAGGTACTCGTGGGCGATGATCTCGTAGAACTCCTGGCCGAAGAAGTAGTCTTGCCCGGCCGGAGAACTGTAGCGAGGCACCGATATCGGCCACATGACGATGTGATCCCGGGTCTCGAAGCCGGAGGGATACCAGTTGAGCGTGCTGCGCGGCTTCGACGCCTGGAGCTTGCAATACGAGGTCAGGTCGGGAGGGATGAGGATCGTACGGGCTCCGCTCACGTCGAAGCCGCTGAGCCTCCGATCGCTCTCGTCTATGGAAGCCAGCCGCTTCGGGTCCAGTTTGGACAGCAATGATTCGTCCTTCGCCGTATAGAGCACCCTGAAGGGGCCGATGGACTTGGACAGGTACTTCTCGGGCCAGGCCGGGTTGATGTCCGCGAAGCTCAGCCCCGGTCCGACCAGGTTCTCCATGGCTATCCCTTCGGGGAGATAGACGGAGAGGAGGTCGGTGGCCTTGTTTCGCGCGGTATCGAAGACGGAGAGCTGTTTCTCGTAGCGCGAGTCTATGGCTATCGCCCTCGTTCCCGAAGTGACGAGTATCGTGTCGTTCTCCGGCAGGTAGTCGAAGCGAAGGCCGGAGGGTGCCGACACGCTGTACTCCAGGAATTCCTTCTCCCGCGCGACGAAGAAGGTATACGTCGTATTCGATCGGGCATCGGGGAAGGAGAAATGGTATTGCGGCTCCGGACTCGCCGAGTACTCGACGATACCCTGGGGCGCGCGCATCCTCTTGAAGTCCCCCTTGACCGTGAAGACCGCGTCGCCGTCTTGGTCGATCACCGACGAGTCGGCCTTGTTTAAGGAGAATATTTCCTTTCCCTCGGGGTCGAGGCGGGTATAGGAGCCGTCCCGGAAATACTTGAACGCCCCCTTGTCGGCGAAATCGATGAAGTACTCGCCATCGTTCAAGACGGTGATGAGCGCACCCTGCGAGCCCGGATATACGTATTGCGCGCCGTTGCTGTAATCCTTGACCTTGTCCCCACGGTCGGCGGGCAAGGGGGGAAGGGCCCGTATCGCCTCGGCGTCCAGCCGCGCCCGCATATCCTTGAAGGCCTGCAAGCCGGCGACATAGAGCAGGTGTCCTTTTACCTCCAGATACAGCCGGCTATCGGCGGCGAAGTCGCCCTTCAATACGCTCTCGAGTCCGGGGGTGCTCAAGAAGTCCGGCCTCTCGATTTGGAGGGCGCCCGCATAGGGCGCGAACACATAGGGGTCGACGGTTATGGGATCGTATTTGACGGGACCGAATTCCAGTTTTTCCCTCAGGAATACGACTTTTCCATCCGGTATATAGCCCTTCGGCGCACTGAATGTCGCGCAGCCATTCAGGAAGACGAGCGCGGGAATTGCGAGAAAAAACAGATGAACTCTATTACATTTTTCCTTCATGATCCCGAGTGTATCGCCGGCTCGGCGAGCGGTCAAGTTAGACGATCTTCGCTCGGACACTCGGGCCACCCGGGACGGCGAATGTTAATCCAGTTCCTCCGCGATCTCCCTGGCGATTCGATCCCATTTCCAAAGCCTGGCCGGCTCGCGATGGACGGTGCTGATGTCCTTGAGGACGATCTCCACGTTGCAGCCGCGCGCGGCCTCGAGCTTCTCCGAGAGCTCGCGCCCGACCACTTCCTCGTCGAAGCTTTCCCCCGCGATCGTCGCGGGATTCGGCTTCAGGGACATCACGTAGCGGCCCCGCATGAACTCGGCCGCGGCGGCGACCTTCGCCCAGGGGCTGATGGATATCTTGC